>SWCB01009161.1_pt1 | contig 79648 bp, 79 predicted proteins | sample 4692901 | NCBI WGS metagenome assembly SWCB01 (sample SAMN10267276, study PRJNA491770) | bioreactor metagenome | isolation source: DHS bioreactor inoculated with subseafloor sediment | place: Japan: off Shimokita Peninsula | collected 2006-08 | reverse complement strand
TAAATCCGTCTTAAGTACTAACTTAATACAGTTTAAATCTTACATGAACAAAATGATTGTAAAAATGAAAGATGTTATTAAACGTTATGGCGATGAAGTCATGGCACTAGATTATTTAAATTTAGAGATTAAAAAGGGTGAAGTGGTTGGACTACTTGGTCCTAATGGTGCAGGTAAGACGACTGCCATCAACATTATTTCTGGTTTGTTAGAACTGGATGAAGGTGAGATTTTTGTTTTTGGTGAAAAACAAACACCTAAAAACAAAAATGTTAAGAGAAAAATAGGTTTAGTTACGCAAGAAGTAACTGTATATGAAGATTTAAGTGCATATGAAAACCTTAGATTTTTCGGAAGTCTTTATGGCTTAAAAGGTAGGGCATTAGAAGATAAGATTCATGAAGTTGCTGAACTTGTTGGGATTACCGAAAAACTACATGTCATACCTAAGAAATACTCAGGTGGAATGAAAAGAAGATTAAATATCGGATGTGCACTCCTTCATGATCCTGAGCTTGTGATTTTAGATGAACCGACTGTAGGGATAGATCCACAAAGTAGAAATTATATCTTAGAGTTTGTTAAAAAACTAGCAAAAGATAAAGATATATCTATAATCTATACATCACATTATATCGAAGAAGTCGAACAAATCAGTGATTTTGTCTATATCATCGATCAAGGACATATCATTGCGAAAGGCACAGTCAAAGATTTAATCTCAAAGATGAAGGGAGATCAAATCATTGACATTGAAGTCAGACATCCTGAAGAAGAAACAGTGAAGTCAATCAAAGCATTGCCTGATGTTAAAGATGTCCATTTAGAGCATCAAACCTATAAGATTATGATTGAAACATCAGTCAATATCTTAGATCAAATCTTACAGATTGTCTCTAAAGAAACAGTACTTCATATTAAACACAATGAACCAAACTTAGAAGATGTATTCTTAATGCTTACAGGTAAGCATTTAAGAGATGGTGGTGTTTTATATGATTAGGTTTTACGGACTTAGATTTCTAAGAGATTATATTGGGCATATCATCTTAATTGGATTACCGATTGTGATGATTATTGCGATGGTTTTCATCAATCAGGGTATAGCAGACCCAAGTGAACGCAATGACGTGATCTTATATATTAGTTTAGTTTATATCATCATGTTTCAAGGGTTTGGTACAGCTTATGCTTTTGAGGGTATCGAACATGACTTTTTTAAACCCTTTCGAGCAAGATTAATGATTGCACCTGTATCGCAAATGCGATTCATATATATGAATTTGATTGGAAGTATCATCACATCCCTTTGTCAAACATTTATCATTTTAGCGACGATATGGCTGATTTATAACATTCAAATACCGATGTTTGGATTTGTTGTATTAGTTTTAATGATTGCTTCAATCACATTGCATTTCCTTGGAACGTATTTAATCTTAGTATTTAAGAAGGCTTCTGTTGTGCAAACGATCATGACTGGGTTTATCATCGTATCGATGTTTGCAGGTGGATATTTCATTCCATTTAAATCTTCTAGATTGACAGATTTTCTAAATGAATACGGATCTCCAATTGCATGGACACACACAAGTGTTTATGGATTTATGAATCAAAATTATAATGAAGCATTCATGGGGATTGGTTTACTGATCCTTCTAACGATCATCTGTGCATTATTGATGAAAAAAGCGTTAAAGAAGGTATTATAAATGAAAGAGATCTATGGATTAGCACTCAAGAGATTATGGAAACAAAAAATCATGCTGGTGGTGCTTACGATATTTCCGATGATTGTCTTATTGATACCATCAACTGGAAATACGACAGCACCACAGATTGCATACGGATTGTTTGGATTGATTATGCTGTTTAGTTCTGTACTTTTAGCCAAACAAATGATTGATGATCGTTCGTATAAAACGATTATAAGAATTGCAGCATCACCCATATCGCATTTGGCTTACTTATGTGGTCATTTGCTAGCATATTTTATGATTATGGCTATGCAAATATTGATGTTTGCGATCGTCGCACATATGGTGTACGATTTAACGTTTTACTTTACTGGATTTGGTATGTTGATGATATTCGCTTTTTCAATCTTTTCATTAGCATTTGCACTCTTTTGGCATACATTATATAAAAGATTTTCAACATCTATTTCCATTTATAGTGTCGTCGCAAATGTGATCGCACTGGTTGGTGGATTGACATTTCCATTATCGATGTTACCGCAAGCCATTAAAGATTATGCAATTGTTTTACCAACATATTGGTATGCTTATGGTATTGAACAAGTTGTATCTAAGGATTTCTTACAAATCATGTTAAGCATAAGTATCATTTTAGGATTTTCGATGATGTGTCTTATATTAGGTTCAAGAAGGAGATTTGATTAATGGTTAAACGCATCACCCCATCACATGTCTTTTATGGCATCATGGTAGTGACATATTTAATCATCTTATTTGCAATAAAACTGCAAGACCCTGCAGTTTTTTTGCTATGGTTGGTATCAGCCATAGCGATGTTAATACGCATGCGATTTCATCAGTATATCAACTATTTATATATTGAAGGTATAATACTTGCTATTATCATATATTTTGATCAATCTTTGGCTTTATTGATGATACCTTATATCATGGTGATGATCTATAAAGATCGTTATCTCATTTTTGGAGTGATCATGTCTATATGGATCCTTACCATGTTAAAGACACCTTTAGCATATGGGTTTTATAGCTATCAGATGTTGTTATCATTTGTTTTATATCAATGGAAGAAATCTTATGATTCACATTTAAGAAAACTTGATCAATGGCATCATGATGCGCACATCAGAGAAAACGAGAAAATTAAAATGATGTCATCCTTAGATGAATTATCAAGAATTAGTATTCTATCTGAAAGAGATCGAATTGCTCATAAGCTTCATGATAATTTGGGTCATGAGTTAACTGGCGCATTATTATCTTTAAGAGCATATGAAATGTCTCAAGATCATTTAATAGAAGATGACAGTTTTAAAACGTTAAAAGTAAAGCTAGAACAATCAGTATCAGCTTTAAAAGAAACTGTAAGCTACACAAAACCTCAAGAGTCTTATGGGATGGATCGCGTTAGAGCATTGATTGAGGCTCATCCAGGACCAGCAGTTGATTTAAAAACAACTGGAAATATGCTTAAACTGAGTCAAACGCATTATTTTATGATGGCATCAGTTATCAAAGAAGGCTTAACTAATATCTTAAAACATGCTGATGCAAAAACGATTGAGATAAGAATAGAGGTTGTTGAACCTGTCTTAAGATTGATGATTAAAAATGATGGAATCAAATCAAAAAAATCACCATCTGGTGTTGGATTAAGTTATATGAGAAAAACCATTGAAGCCGTTGGTGGTACATTAACATATCAAAGAAACGATAAGTTTGTTTTGATATGTGTTATGCCACTAGCACTTGAAGGAGGATTATGATGCGTATACTACTTGTCGATGATGATCAAACCATTAGGGATAGTTTAGACATCATATTATCAAAAACTAAAGACTTTCACATTGTTGGTAAAGTTGAAAATGGCCAAAAAGCAATTGACTTTGTGTCAAATCATGATGTTGATATGATTTTAATGGATATTAGAATGCCTGTTTTAAATGGGATTGATGCCACTGCAATCATTAAATCGATGAAACAAGAGATTAAAATCATAATGCTTACAACTTTTAATGACTTCAAAAACATCCATCAGGCACTTCATGCGAAAGCTGATGGGTATTTACTTAAAACTGATGATATAGAAAAACAAATCACAACGATTCAAAATGTATATTTAGGTCAAGCAGTTTTAAGCGATGAAGTTTTAAAAATGATGACTTCAAGTGAATTTATCGATTCATTAACAGAAAGAGAAAATAGTTGTTTAGAACTCATTGCTCATGGGTATTCTAATAAAGAGATCTCGCAAAAACTATGGATTAGCGAAGGATCTGTAAGAAATGTGATTAGTGTCATCTTAGATAAACTAAACTTACGAGATCGTACACAACTTGCAATATATTATTGGCAAACCAAACATGATAAAAAATGAGGAACACCATGAAACATACAATAATTCATCCGAAAGAAGATATGGCTTATAACATCAAAGAAAATATATTTTTAGTTTTAGATGAAAAAAGTGAAGTGATTAGTCATGCATATATTTATCAATCGTTTAATGTATTTCAAACTGAACAAACACCATTGCTGCTTTATTTTTATATTGAAACTGAAAATGAATCTATAAAAAATGAGTTATATCAAAAAGTATATGAACGAGCACTTGAAATTAAGAAGATTTATCCTAACTTAACTGCAAGGTTTTATACGACTTGTGAAACTGAGCGTGATTTAAAGTTTCTTAAAGACCGTCATCATGATGATGCTTCAGTATATTATATGGAAAATAAAGTAGAAGCTTCATTTCAGGGACATATATCCTTAAATAAAGTATTGATCGATGTTGCTGATGAGAAAGTATCACAAGCATATATTGAAACACATAATCGACTTTTTGTGACGCCTATGAATGATGAAAAACTTAAAGAAATATCAAATCATCAGCATTTTAGAATGGTCTATTATTATCATAATGAAGCCATTATTGGAAGTTCCAAAGTATATTTAAAAGACCAAAAAGGATATATTGAAACCATTTGGGTTGATCCTAAATATCAAGGTCAAGGATTCTCAAGACAAATCATGGCAGATATTTATCAATATTTTGCGAATCTAAGGATTGATGATCTCGAACTAGAAGTTTGGAGCATTAATTTTAAAGCATTAAAACTCTATCATTCACTTGGATTTAAAAAGACTAAGATCCATTATGATACACCGAGTATCATACTCAAATGATTCAACAAATGAACTCATAAATTTATTAAAAACATAACAAACATATAAAAAAATGACCACTAGGGTCATTTTTGTAGTTCAGTTTGATAACCTTGATGATAGTCACTATGAAGACTTTCATAAATATCGATGTTTAAGAATGCTTGTCCTATGTCATTTACTTTATCTTCTATATCAATATCACTAAACTCATCTGGATAAAGTACAGATCCTAAATGGTAACAGTTAGCAATCGCAACCTCAATGTTTGTTGAATAGAAATTATATGGAAACTGCATATAGACCTCGTTGTTTTGAAATGCATTTAAGTGCTCATAGTATGTTTGATGTGTTTGATAATCTGTTAAAAACAGGTCATATCCATTAAGATCAAGAATAATAATCTCTGGATTCCAAGAAAGAAGTGTTTCTTTCTCGATATTTGCATATTGATCAATACCTTTTGTATGTGCAATATTTATGACATTGACTAAATCAAAAATTTCATAGCTGCCAGAAGTGCTTGTGATTTGCTGATGTCCAGCTTTTGATAAACTGCCGATATAGGCAGTTTTTTTATGATTTAATTCCTTGGTTCTTTGGTTTAAATCAGCTTTTATACTATTGATATATTCAATGAGTTGTGTTGATCTTTCAGTATTTCCTGTGATGATGCCTATATTTTCTAGAGAGTTCATGAGATCTTCACTAAACAAACTACCTTCAGATGTATCATTGGTTATCGTTACGATTGGAATGTTTAGCGTTTGATATAAATCATCAATAACGTTTTTTTCATAAAGACTGCTCGCAATGATCACATCTGGATTTGCAGATAAGATAAGTTCTGCATTTGGAGATGCTTTAGGTCCACCTTCACCAATGATTGGTAATTGATCAATGATATCTTGATATTTTAAGATATAAGGTCTACCTTTTGTTTGTTGTAATAGTTCAAAGTTTTCGATACCTACAATGTGATTTGGATCAGCTATATATGTGTATAATCTAAGTGCGTTAGGTCCTATACAAACAAATGTCGAAGCATCTTTAGGTATATAAACTTCACGATCATAGACATCAATGATTTTGATGTCATCATTTAGTGTTTCATCCGTATTCATGCATCCTGTTAGAGTCATGAATAAGATTATTATAATGCATATCATTATTGATTTTTTCATTTTAATCTCCTATAGTGTTATCATGTGTTTTTTAAAGTCATGCTCAATCATTTTTACATCAACTTGATAAATAGCTTTGATGAGTTTTTCAGTGATGATGTCACCTGTGCCAAACTCATAGACTTGATGATCTTTTAGAAATAAAAATTTGTTTCCAAATCGAAGTGCAAGATTGAGGTCATGCATCGTTACAATCATTGTCTTATCATGATTTTGTGCAATATGTTTCATGAATTGTGTTAGTTCAAGTTGATTTTTTAAATCAAGATTTGCAGTGGGTTCATCAAGCAGCAGTAACTCTGTTTCTTGATTAAGTGCTCTAGCAATCGCAACTTTTTGTCTTTGCCCTCCACTTAATTTTGTAATATCATCAAACGCGATCTCATCAAGATTTAGCGCTTTGATGATTTGATCAGTTTTGATTAAATCATCATCTGAAACTCTATGTGACATATAAGGTTTTCTACCTAATAAAACTGTATCAAAAACAGATGCTTCATGAAATGATAAAGACTGTGGGACATATGCAATCTTCTGAGCTCTTTTAATGGGAGTCATATCCTTGATGTTTTGATTATTCATAATCACACTACCAGTGTTTGCTTTTAGCAAATGATTGAGCGTTTTTAAAAGTGTTGATTTTCCAGCACCATTATGGCCCAAAATGACCAAACAGTCCCCTTTTTGAATTGAAAAACTAATGTCTTTTAATACGACTTTATGACCATATGCAAAAGAGAGGTTATTGACACTTAACATGATGATGACTCCTTTTTCTTAAGTAAAATATATAAGAATAAACCAGCACCTAAACAAGAAGTGATTGCGCCAATTGGTAGTGTGATTGGTGCAATAATCGTTCTTGAAATCATATCTGCAAAAAGTAAGATGATGCTACCTAAAAGGGCACTTCCTGGAATAAATAAGCGATGATCCTTTCCAATCATTTTTTTCATGATATGAGGACCAATGAGTCCAATAAAACCAATCATACCTAAAAAAGACACACAAACACTTGTCAAAAGAGATGCAACCAATATGGATATCAGTCTAAGCTTTTGTGTTTTTATACCTATACTTGCTGCATATAACTCTCCATGAGATAATCCTTCATAATCATGACGCTTTATATAAAAGAAGACATAAGATAAAATCACAGTTACAGTTAAGATGATAATATCTTGCCAGTTCGCTCTAGATAAATCCCCAAACGTCCAAAAAACTGCTTGTGACAAAGTATTTTGGTCTGAGAAGTACTGGAGTATAGTCGTCATTGCTTGAAATAAAGAGCTCATTGCAACCCCCGCTAAGATGATCACACCAGGGGTAAAAGTTTTTAATTTTGATAATCCTAATATCAAAGATACAGCAATCATTGAACATAAAAATGCCGTAAGTGTAGTGATATAGGGCATTTGCATGAGTACTGTAGACCCTATAAAAATAATGGAAAGATTGGCTCCAAAAGTTGCTGCTGAAGTAATGCCTAGAGTAGAAGGAGATGCTAAGTCATTGTTTAGGGTCGTTTGCATAATCGCACCTGATATAGATAAACCTGCTCCGGCCACAACCGCAACAACAACTCTTGGAAGCCTCATGTTCCACATGAGTAACACATGCGCTTGCTCTTCACTTGTTTTAAAGAGTGCTGTTAGCATCTCTAAAAAAGTGATATCATATGTGCCTATAAAAAGCGCACTGATACTTAATTTAATTAATAAGAAAGATAAAGCATATAAAACGAGCCTTTTCTTTCGTTTGATGAACTTATAACGATCAATAGAATTCGTGATTTCTTTCTTTAAAACATGTTGCACACATCTCAACTCCTTGGTGTACTTTCTTTAAAGGTTCAGCAAAGTATTCATGACACATCGGACACTTCATATTTGCATATATCCGTGCTTTTTTAGGCAGTGGTTCACTCACATCTGTTAATGTAAATAAATCCTTAGGATCTTGATTAAGTATATATCGAAGCTTATCTGCCTTTGACATCTCAGGTAATGGTTTTAAAACAATACGAAAAGCGATTTTTTGATCTCTAACATAAAATGAAAAAGCCATTTTACCAACCATGTTAATCATCATATTACCTTTACCAACAGTACATCCTAAACAATATTGAAGTGCATCAACAGCACAACTATCATTTTCACTGATACAGACAATTTCTTCATCAAGACTAAACATATCTATGTTTGTATGTTCTAAAAAATATAAATAAGCTTGATATCCAATCGCAAGTCCAGGACATGCATGTCCATGAAATTCTATACATCCTTTAAATTCTTTTTTCATAATGATTCCTTTCTTCATATAAACCTATAAAAAGCTAGTATTGGAAATCAACACTAGCTTTCTAACGTTAATATGCGTGTAGTTCTTTAATCAAAAATTCTCTTCCACTAATGATTGAAAACTTGTTTTCTTCACAAAGTGGACATACATTATTATTCTCTGTTAAATCATAGACAAATCCGCATGACTCACATTTACCAATACCTGCAGTTTCCTCAACTTCTAGTATGGTATCTTGAAGTTTTGTGCCTTCAACAGCTATCGGATAAACATCTTTTAAGTATTTAGGATAAACTTCACTAAGTTTACCAACTTGTAAAACAATCTTTTCAACTTTTGATAAGTTGTTTTCAACCATATACGATTCAACTTGTCTAACGATTTGAATGACTAATCCTAATTCATGCATGATTAATCTTTTCTTTTAAAGACATTGCTAATGTTTTTAGCAGTAATCTTAACTTTTCTCTTTAAGACGTTTTTAATAACGACTTTCTTTAAATCAGGGAAATCAACACCATGGACATTGCTTGTTTTCACTAAATGTATGGCATCAAAATTACATTTGGTTGTACATTGGCCACAACCAACACACATATATTCATCAACAATCGCGATACCACATTTTAAACATCTATTGGTTTCTGCAGCGATTTGTGCTTCAGTTAAGATACCTCTAGGATCTGTGAAGTTTCCTTCAAGTTTTTTAAGATGCTTCGCAGTTGCTCTTTGACGTCCTGCTTGATCATAACTACTTAAATCAATTTGATCACGATCTAAAGATACATAATGATGTCTTTGACGACCATAAACTAAGCTTTGACCACGTTGTACATGTCTATGCAGTGAAATAGCACCTTCTTTACCAAGTGCGATTGCATCAATTGCAAATCTTGGACCAGTCACTACATCGCCACCGAAGAAGATGTCTGGATCAGTTGATTGCAATGTGAAACTATCAACCATCACTGTACCATTTGGATTCAATCTAACACTTGTTCCAGCAAGTAATTTGCCCCAATCAAACGATTGACCTACCGAAATTAATACATGGTCTGCTTCAACACTAATCGTGTCTTCTTCATCAAATACTGGTGCAAATCGTCCTTGTTCATTGAAGACTGATAAACATTTTTTAAACACAACACCCTTAACCTTACCTTCTTCAACGATAAAAGATTTAGGACCATAAGAGTTATTGATTGTAATATTTTCTTCTAAAGCCTCATGAATTTCATCTTTTAAGGCTGGCATGGTTTCTCTAGTTTCTAAACAAAACATTTGTGTATCTTTAGAACCCACTCTTTGAGCTGTTCTTGCAACATCGATTGCAACGTTACCCCCACCAATAACAACTGTCTTACCAGTAAGTTTCTTATGTTTTCCTAAAGCAACATCTCTTAAGAAATCAATACCTGTATCAATACCTCTAGCATTTTCATTATCTAAACCTAGACGACGTCCACTTTGAGCACCGATCGCGATAAAGAATCCGTTATAACCTGCTTTTTTCATTTCAGGTATGGTGATATCTTCACCAACGTGAACACCCATTTCAAAAGTAACACCTAAAGCTCTTAAGATATCAATTTCAGCGTTAATGACATCTTTTTGTAATCTAAATGCTGGAATACCAAATTGAAGCATACCACCTAAAGTCTTTTCTTTTTCAAAAACAGTGACTTTATATCCTTCAACAGCTAAATAGTAAGCACATGACAATCCAGAAGGACCACCACCGATGACTGCGATATGTTTATCTTGATAGTTGTGCTTGATTTCTGGAACATATCTTGTTTCTTCATTTAAATCTTGTTCAGCAATGAATTTTTTAATATCATCGATTGCAACTGCTTCATCGATCGCACATCTCGTACAAGCTGATTCACACAATGCTGGACAAACTCTACCACATACAGCAGGGAAAGGATTGTTTTTCTTAATTAAAGCTAATGCTTCTTTATATTTACCTTGAGCTGCAAGTTGAATGTATCCTGGAATAGAAATATGTGCAGGACATTCGCTCTTACATGGTGCAGTACCTGTATCAAGGGATTCTTTTCTATTGGTTCTATAATCTGGATGGAAGTGAAGTTCTTCATTCCATTCAGTGTTACATGCTTTATGGTTATGAACAGGTTTTTGTTCTTCAATCGATCCGATTAAACGTTGTCCAAGTTTAATTGCATTGGTTGGACAGTAAATTGTACATTCACCACAACCTACACACTTGTCAGGATCAACTTCAGCAGTGAAGTTTGATCTAACCATGTCAGGGTTAGAATACATGGTTGCTGCACGTAGTGCGTAACATGAACATCCACAGCAGTTACAAATCGCATGTGTATGTCCTTCACCTTCTGTATTTGGAATTTGATGCATCAGTCCGTTTTCTTCAGCACGTCTCATGATCTCTTTCGCTTCTTCAACAGTAATTTGTCTAGCTTTACCTGTTCTAATATAAAGTTCAGCTGCATCATCCAATTGAATACACATATCTTCTTTTAAATGTCCACAGCCTTGACCCATCTCTTCACGAGACGTACGGCATGAACAATCAGATACGGAGATCAATCTTGCTTTTTCTAAGTATAAATCTACTTTTTCAGCGGTAACCACTTGTGATGTACCATCAATAGAAGAAGCAATCGGAATGACTCTCATGAGTCCATTACCCATTGGGATTTTACCAAATCCAATCGGATTTCTAAGTAGTCCATAATCATCAAATGCTTTAGCAATTTGTGGGTATTTTCGAACATTTTCTAAGTTGTTAACTGCCATTTCAAATATACCTGGAACCCATGTTTCATGCCAAAACTTAAATTCGCCATCTTTTTTATTAACAACTGCAGCACCAGCATAAGAGAGTTGCCATAACAATTCTAATGTACGGTCTTCCGTCCATCCAAGCTTATCTGCAATTTGTTTAGCTGTTTGTGGTCCTCTAAACTCTAGTTTTAAAGCAACCTCAGCCATTTCTTCAGTGACGACTTTTTCTAATAGTTTAAATCTAGGATCGTCATAGGTAACACCATTTTTAGATCCCATTTTTGTGTTTGATACTTTGTTACAAAACCTTAATAATTTTTCTTGATTTGCCATATATCCTCCTAATTTTTGAATGCAACGATGTTATCGACTAAAAAGTCACACCATTGATCCATACCCTCTCCAGTTTTTGCAGATATTGGGAATATCTTAATATCTGGATTTAATTTTCTAACATTCTCTTCTAAGCGTTTAAAATCAAAATCAAAAACTGATAATGTATCGATCTTACTGATAACTAAGACGTCAACTTTTGTAAACATCTTTGGATATTTAAGTGGTTTATCATCACCTTCAGGCACAGATAAGATCATCGCATTCATGGATTGTCCTAAATCATAAGATGCTGGACATATCAAGTTTCCGATATTTTCGATGACGACAAAATCTAAATCTTGATAACCGATATCTTCTAATCCTTCTTTAGCCATACCTGCATCTAAATGACACATACCACCAGAATGGAGTTGGTTTACTTTAACACCAGTTTGATCTAAAATCGTATACGCATCAACATCACTATCAATATCAGCTTCTACGATACCAATCTTGACTTTATGCTTAATGCGATTAATGGTGTTTACAAGCATGGTTGTTTTACCACTACCTGGACTTGACATGAGATTCATCACAAACGTTTTGTTTGTGTTAATCTCATCTCTTAAGATTGCTGCTTGTTCATCATTATTCGCATAAACTCTTTTTTGAATTTCAATCACTTTAACTTTATTCATAAGATACCTCTAACTTTCTTTGGTAGCTTGGGTTATCAATGCCATGAGATAAATAGTAATCTTTGTTTCTGATTTTAAAGAACCAATAAACTAAATAAATCACATGACCAATTAAGTTTGCTAAACCTAAGTAATATGCAACATCTGCATTCCACCATGCACTTGAATCCATGACTGGAGAGAAGATATCATAACTAGAACGAATTAGGATATGAAGACCTAAGGTATACATTCTACCCATGAGCCATAAATCAGAACGTTTTCTAAATAACATCCAAACAAATGGAATCGTTAAGATACAAATACTAGAAGCAACAAAGCCAGTGTTTTCTGCATAAACAAAAGTGACATTCCAAGTTGTATATAAAATACACCAAGCTAAAGGTAGATCTGCAATGAGTTCACCAAAACGATGTTTACCATCAAATGATGAAATGCGCCAATGTTTTGTTGGTAGTGGAATTGTGATACACAGAATCACACCACAAGCTGCATTGAAGTAGTTACCCATTTCAAAATCAGAAAGTGTAGCTTCGACGATGTTTAACATTAAAATGAAATATAATACCCATAATGGCCATCTCTTTTTTAAAGACTCTATCACATTTACGCCTCTACCATCATTTGCCATTCTGACAAATGAAACGAAACATAATGGAATTAAGACACTTAAAACTTTTGCCCATCTAAACCATGATAAGTCGTTCATAAACCATAATGGTGCTGAAAATAATACTAAGATAAAAAACCATTTATAAAACTTCGGTTTTTCTCTGGTTGCATCCAAAAATAAAAACAATAATAACATATATATGCCCATTGAAACAATATAACTTAATGCTGGCATAAAAATCCTCCTATTTATTTACTAATTTATCGCTTTATGCTACCTATATGATACAAAGATAACGTATGTTATGCAAGTAGAAATAAGTACTTCTTTATAGCAAGAAAGTCATAAAATCCCATAATTTGTTGGAAGAGATTAAATTGAGTTATGTTTTGTTATAATGAAAGTGGTGAACATATGAAAGAAACATGTTGCGATTTATTTAAAGAACTCAATCTACCATTTGAAACCTATCTTTATCAAGGACATCATCACGATGAAGTCATTCATGAGGAAATGGAGATCATATGGGTCATTAAAGGTAGTGCTAAAATTACAGTTGATGATAGAACCTATCAGATGGATGAGCACACCATTTTTTTAATATACATGTATAAAAAACACAAAATCGAATCAGATCATGATACGATGATTCTTGGCTTTCGCTTAAAAAAGACTTATTTACACAAACATAATCTATTTTTTGAAAAAATTCATTTTAACGAAAGAGTCTATACATTTGATGAGCTCAGCGTTAAATATAAAGAAGTGCCATTATTAATCATTCAAATTGTTCGTTTATTGGTTTCAAATGAAACGAGTTCAGCGATTAGATATAAGATTAATGGATACTATCATATGTATATCTTAGATTTATACCGAATGATTTTAAAAGAAAGATATTTAGATGTGAAGCATATTAATAATGATGATTATTTAAATCGAATTCATGTGATTGTTGAGTATACATATCAACACTTTCATGAAAAAATAACTTTGAATGATATCGCTAAACTGGTCGACATATCTGAATACCGGTTATCTCATTTTGTCAAAGAATCTCTAGGTATTCCTTATAGAGAGTTCTTGCAAAATGCTAGGTTTGAACACGCATTAAAACTTTTAAAAGAAACAAAGCTACCTGTAAGTGAAGTATCAAAATTATCAGGGTTTTCTGATCACAAATATTTAAATCAAATGATGAAAGAAAGATTTGATCAATCAGCATTAAAATATCGAAATGACCATGCATGTGAAAATGTCTGTGTATCAGAACCTGAAGCATATGCAAAATGTGTAGAAGTTTTAAAGACATGTATTAAAAATTTGGATCAAGGCAAGTTCAAACATTTATTTGAAATGAGTAAAGATATTTAACTATGTATCTTTCTTTTGATCATAATCATTAAAAAATGCATCTTATACATAATAAGAGTACCTATTTTTGAAAGGTGCTCTTTTGTATATGGATTTCATTATGCGTCTAAACATGTTATAGTGAAAGTAGATAATGTACATAGAATAGATTCATCCTAAACAAAATAAAGGCCTAATCAAGCAGTCAAAATGCTTTTTTATGAGTCTTGGAAAGAAGGGAATTATGAATTATACATTATTAAAAACATATTCACATGAATTTTTTGAAGAACAAAATCAGCCATGCATCTCTTTATACATGCCTGCAGATCCAAAAGGGTTTGATCACAAAAAAGATCAGCTGGTCTTTAAAAATCTTGTTAAAAAAATCGCTGATTCACTTGAAACAGATGAAGATTACAAGGATATGAAATTGATCCTTAAAGATCTTGAGTCCATAGAAGATGATAAACTCTTCTGGGATCAGGTAACTTCAGGGCTTGCGCTTTTTGCAAACCAAAAAGAAATAGTGATTTATCTTTTAGAACAGGAAGTCAACCCTTTAGCGATTGTGTCAAACACTTATCATTTAAAACCACTGCATGGATATTTTCAATCACTTGAAACATATCATATCTTAGCACTCGATCAAGATAGATTTGAGGTTCATCAAGGTGACTATATAACGATTAAAAAGATTGACTTACCTTCTAAGATTAAAACAACCTCAAAAGAAGTGTTAGGCAAAGAGCATACAGAAAGTTATCAAACACATGGTACATATGGTGGAGCCGAAGATGGATCTACATTCCATGGTCATGGTGGTAAATCAGATGAAATTGATATTGATCGATTAAATTTCTTTAGATATGTTGATAAAACTGTATTAGAAGAAATTTCAAAACATCAGAAATATCCACTCATTCTCTTATCTCATAAGGAACATCATCATGTGTTTAAGGATTTATCAAAAAATCCTTATTTGATTGAAGAGAGTATTGATGGATCCATAAAAGATGTATCCGATAAAGCACTTAAACAAAAAATCTATGAAATCAATCAAAAGCGATTTAAAACAGTGTTAGATAAACTGATAGAGCAATATCATACACTTAAACAAAGTCATCTAAGTTCAGATCAACTCAATACCATTATTAAAGCACTTATAGAGAAAAAAGTAGAAACCCTATTTATAGAGGATCAAAAAATTATCCCAGGAAAAATCGATTACAAACAAGGAAAAATCATCAAAGGTAGTTTATCAGACCCAAATACCGATGATATCTTAGATGATATGATAGAGCTTGCGATAAAGACTGGTTCTAAGGTATATGTTTTAGATAAAAAACAAATGCCTACAGATACGAGTGTAGCAGCTATATTTAGATATTAATTAAGTACAAAAAAGGTTCAGATGTTCTGAATCTTTTTTCATTTAAAGGCATTAGGTTTCTATTTCATGATATACTATTTATAAACATAAGAAAGCGTGATTTCATGAATTATAATCAAGAATTAAATTTGTTAAAAGATATCGTAAAACCTATATATAATGATGCTGTTCTTTTTGCTAAGTCAGTAACTTTTAAAGGCGAACAGGACTTAGTAACATCAACAGATTTATATATCGAAAGGCATCTCATTGAAGCTATTAAAAAAGCATTTCCTAATGACTTATTTCATAGTGAAGAGTATCATAATCAAACAGCTTTAAAAAATCGTATGTGGATTATTGATCCTATAGACGGAACCAGTAATTATGCTGTAGATTTAAGTCTATATGTTGTTCAAATTGCACTTTATGATCAAAATGATATCGCATTATCATTTATATATGCACCTAAGTTTGACAAGGTTTATTATGCGATTAAAGGTCAAGGTGCATATGTCAATGATCAAAGATACTTAGTCACTGATAAAAACCAACCTTCAAATTTTATGATTTCTATGTGTGGACTAAGTCATAAAAATGAAAATAAATCATATTTTAAGCAGATCATTGATTTATCAATCACCCATAGATTTAAACTTAGAATTTTGGGGACCATGGGTTTAGAGCTAGCACTAACTTCTGAAGGAATATTTAATTTATTTTATTCTAATGTTACAAACCTTTGGGATTTGTGTCCAGGCATCTTACTTTCTAAAGAAGCAGGTGCAATCCTTCTTAATGAACAAGGCAAGCCTTATCAACTCGGTGATGAGAACCTTTTTATTTGTAAAGATGAGCATGCAAAAGCTGTTCTTCTAAAGTACGTTTTCTAGATATGTAAATTAACATCATCTCAAATGACGTCTTTTTTATCTTTTTACTTCATATCTTTTGCTTGATTATGCTATAATAAAAAAGATTTGAAATTCAAACAAACGGAGGCATCATGACAAGAAGAAAATTTATCTATATCATCATCTCAAGCATATGGATGATGTTACTGATGGGAACTGTTTATGCATATAGTATTTTTAGAACTGAAGTAGAATCTATGTACAATCTGTCCACTTTAGAAAGTGGACTTCCATATATGTTTTCACTCCTTTTTTATGCATTAGCAATGATGATGACAGGAAAGTTCTTAAATGAGAAATATTTAAGGTCTACCATGATTTTAGGGACCATGATGATTATTTTCGGATTCGTCATCTCTAGTGTCGCTTCTCATTTTTTACTCCTAATACTAGGATATGGGATCCTCATAGGTACCGGGGTTGGTATGGTTTATGGTATACCCATCTATATCATTCAAAGATCGCATATCGAAAAAAAAGGATTATATACTGGTATAGTTTTATTAGGATTTGGTTTATCACCGTTAATTACAGCACCGATCGGTAGAGTATTATTGGTTAATGTTGGCCTTGATCAAACATTTTTAATATTTGCGGCTATCTTTTTATTAACACAACTTCCACTTGGTGCATTTTATAAGCTGCATTTTGATGAAAAAGAACAAAGAGAACCTCTTGTTTTAGATAAATTACTCAAACATAAGTTTTATATTTTATATGGTCTTTTCATGATTACAACCGCAATCGGGTTAATGATGATTGGTTTGTCTTATCAAGCCGGTGCACAATATTATGCTTTTGACGATAAACTAGTAACTTTATCATTGTCAATTTTCGCGATTTGTAATGGTTTTGCAAGACCACTTTTTGGATATCTTATTGATCGTCTTGGTTTGATTAAACCAAGCATGATCAGTTTATCACTTATTGGATTAGCTGCACTTATCGGTATTTTAAATCAGGGACAAAGTTTTTTATTATATATAATCACCTATGGATTGTTTTGGTTTAATTTAGGTGCATGGTTATCGATTATGCCATCGATGGTAAAAGCTTACTATGGTTCTAACTATTATGCTAGAGTTTATGGCATGATCTTTACCGCTTATGGTTTAGGTGCAATCATCTCCACATTAATATCTGGATCCATTATTGATGCACTAGGAGATACCTTATATTTATATATCGCAATTTTAGGATTATTAGGCATTGGCTATATATTTATATATAAACTCAAATCTTATGAATCTATAAAAGATACACTTTAAAAGATTCACAAATAAAGGTATAATAATCCTATATAAATCATATGGAATGGATGGATCATATGAAATCAAGTGAACACTTATCAAGATATGAAGAAATCGCTTATTTAATTGCTAAAAGAATCGTATCAGGAAATATTAAAGAAAACGAAAAACTAAGAGGTCGTTCTTTACTATCTTCTGAATATAATGTCTCAAGTGAGACGATTAGAAAAGCAATGCAGCTTTTATCAAATTACAATGTTGTATCTGTTAAAGAAAGAAGTGGGATTTATGTATCTTCGATTTTAGATGCGAGGGCATATATCAAACATTTCGAACATACCAGATCAAATAAAAACATTGTAAAAGAAACAGAACATCTTTTAAATGAGCAGGCAAAAATCAATCAACAACTAGAAAAGAAATTTAAACAAATCGTTAACACTTATGAAAAAGATGTTTTCCCATTTTCATATTTCACATGTGAAATACCAAATAATTCTTTGCATTTAGGACAATCATTTGAGTCTTTAAAAATATATGATAACACCAAAGGCTTGATTATAGCGTATGAAAAAGAAGGAGATTTATATCAAATCCCTGATCCGAAAACAATCATAGAATCTGGAATGACCCTATACATTTTAGGCGATAAAAAGGTTAAAGAACAGACAATAAAATATCTTAAATGATAAAAAGTCATCACTTCGATGATTTTTTTTATTTTATGTATTGACAAACATTATCACAAATGATAACATATACATGCATGATAACGTTAGCAAATATAAAAAGAAGGTGTAAATATGGAAAAAGATGCAATTAAAGCAATAATGCATCCAGTATGCATGAAAATTATACAAGAATTAGGCATTAGACAGCAGGCAACAACCAAAGAAATCCAAGAAGCATGTGCAGATACATCACAAGCGACTTTATATAGGCATCTTAAATCATTATTGTCATTAGAAATCATTGAAGTAGTTTCAGAAAATCGTATTAATGGCATTATTGAAAAAGTATATGGATTAAAGAAAGATGGATTAAACAGTGTTGTAAGTGATCCAAAAAATCTTACAAAAGATGACTATTTAAGATTGTTTAGTCAGTATATCATTTCTTTATTATCAGATTTTTCTGAATATATGAATCATAAAGATGCTTTAAAAGATGTTGCCAATAATATTGGGTTTAGTAGTGTATCCATCTATTTAACAAATGAAGAAATGATGGAGTTATCAAAAGAACTATCTGAAAGCATTATGAAACGTATTCAAAACCGCGCAGATGATGGTAGAAAGCTAAGAAAAATTTCACACGTTGTCACAACGACAATGTTAAATAAATCATAAAAGATTAAAGGAGAAAAGAAATGTTTGATGAAATGTTAAAGTATTTATGGCCATTTGCGGTTGTACAAATTATACTGCAAGTGACTGCTCTTATTAGTTTGTCAAAGAGACAAAAAGTTAGATTCGATAGTAAAAAAGTATGGGTCTTAATAATTATCCTTGGTGGATTATTCGGATCAGTTGGTTACTTTGTTTTTAGAGGAGAAGAAGATGTCGACAGCAGTGAAGATTAAGGGACTCGTTAAGAATTATAATGGTGTCTTTGCTGTTAACAACTTAGATTTATCTGTACCAGAAGGGTCAATTTATGGATTCTTAGGATCTAATGGCGCTGGAAAAACAACAACACTTAAAATGATCATAGGCATGACAGAACCAACTGCCGGTGAGATTGAAATCATGGGTAAAAAAGTTGTCTTTGGAAGTAATGAGTTTATAGATGTCATTGGATATTTACCAGATGTTCCAGGGTTTTATGATTGGATGACTCCAAAAGAGTTCTTACATTTTTCAGGTGGACTTTATGATATGTCTAAAGAAGAGATCATCAAGAGAACCAAAGAACTTCTGGAATTAGTTAATCTTAAAAAAGTTCAAAATCGAAAAATCGGAACTTTTTCAAGAGGTATGAAACAACGTTTAGGTATCGCTCAAGCACTCATCAACAATCCAAAAGTCGTTTTACTTGATGAACCTGTATCAGCCCTTGATCCGATCGGAAGAAAAGAAGTGATGGACATCATTCAATCACTCGCTGGAAAAGTAACAGTATTCTTTTCAACACATATCTTAGCAGATGTTGAAAGAATCTGTGACCGCATCATTATCATTAATGAAGGTAAAAAATTATTAGAAGATTCGATTGAACATATTAAAGAAGTACCTGATATTAGAACATTAGATATTGAATGTGAAAATGAGGAAGATGCAAAGATTTTTGAAGATTTCGCTAAACACGAATCTATTGATCATGTGGAAATTGATAAATTTAGAGTTGCCATCTTTGGTTCAGACATTGATCAAATGAGACATCTTGTAAGTGGCCTACTTTATGAACGTAAAGTCTATGTTAAAAAAATTCAAGTGAGAGAAGTATCACTTGAAGATATCTTTATTAAGGTGGTGAATGGAAATGCTTAAATTCCAGTTGCTCAAAAAAGAGTTAATCGAATATATCAAGACATCTAAGGGATTTATCCTTACTGCAGTTTTCGTATTTTTTGCGATATCTTCGCCTGCAACAGCGAAGTTCATGAATGAAATTCTTGCAGCAGTTGCAGGGGATATTACGATTAGTTTTCCAGATCCTACCTTATATGATTCTTGGGGACAAGTCTTTAAAAACATGAACTCTATTTGTTTAATTGTTTATTTGATTGTCATGTCTACAACAGTGTCACAAGAAAAAAGTAAAGGATCAATCTTACTCGTTTTAACAAAAAAAGTCTCTAGATTCCAGTTTTTAGTAAGTAAGTTCATCATTGGTATCTTGGTCTTTACCATCTTGCTTTTAGTATCTACAATCTTATCTGGATGGTATACAAATCTTTTATTTGGCGCATACATGTATGATGGATTTTGGATGAGTTTACTACTCTATTGGTTAATGGGTATTTTCTTTACTGCAGTTGCGTTATTCGTAAGTGTGATTGGTAAAACAACAACAACTTCAGCTTTACTTGCTTTTGCCATCTATGCAGTTTTACAAATCCTAAATATTTCCATTGAAATCGCTGTGTTTAATCCTTCAGGTGCATCATCAATTGTCAATAGTATCCTTACAGGTACGATCGAACAAAGTGAACTTTGGAAACCAATTTTATCGACAGCATGCTTTAGTATTGTCTTATTCTTATTAACAAATCATATTTTCAAGAGACAAGAGATTTAAACGCGATAAAATCCATTTATAAAGCCATCAATCGATGGCTTTTTTTTATGAGTTAAAACCGTTTTCATTATAGTTATCCTTTACAAACTGACAACCTATAGGTATAATAGAAGTTGTGAGAAAAAAAGGAGAGATAACATGAAGAAACTATTATTAATATTTACAGTATTGCTTGCAGGAGTGTCACTTGCTGCTTGTCAATATGAATCAAACACGATTGTGATTGGTGAAGGCGACTGGCAATCCAATCAATTTTATAACCAAGTTGCAAAAATCATTATTGAAGAAGGTTATGGCGTTGAAGTTGAAGTAATGCAAGTGGATACACCACTACTCATAGCATCTTTAACAGATGGTTCAATTGATTTAAACTTAGAAACATGGTCTGACAATATGCCTACATATGAAAATGATATTGAAACTGGAAATTATCAAGAATTAGGACTTAATTTTAATGATAATTTTCAAGGTATTTATATACCAACATATTTAGCTGATCAATATGATATCGAATATATTACAGATTTAGTTGATCATAAAGAGTTATTTCCTGATCCAGAAGTAACAAACTGGGATCCAGCAACAGATAAAGCTGTTGTTTATGGTGGACCTTCAGGTTGGCAAGTAACAGCATTTTTAGTCAATAAATTTACCAATGATGAAGTCTATCCAGAGTTAGTAGAACATTTCGATTTTAGACCACTTGAATCAACTGCATTATTAGATGCGACATTAACTGACGCATATAATAGCGAAGAGCCTTGGGCTGGTTATAACTGGGAACCTACAACGATTATGGGTTTATTTGATATGACTTTATTAAAAGATCAAGCGGATTATGATAAAGATACAGGTGCTGGTATGGTGCCTACAAATGATGTAACTGTTGTTGCTTCTAATAATTTTGTAGAAACACATCCAGAAATTGCAGAGTTTTTAGAAAACTTTAGAACATCTGCACAAGTTGCATCTGATGCACTTGCATATATGGCTGAAAATGAATTATCTGCAGCTGACACTGCAGTATGGTGGTTAGCAAACAACAAAGATATGTGGACTGCTTGGGTTCCAGAAGATATTGTTACCAAAGTAGAAGCTTCACTATAAGAACAAAACAACTAATATGTAGTGCCACCGCACTACATATTATTTTTATGAGAAAAAGAGAGGATTGATTTTATGTTAAATTTTCCAGAGTTTTTGAATTTTGGAGATCAACTGGCTAATGCGATTGATGCAGCCTTTAATTGGATTAAAGAAGCTTTTAGCTGGTTGTTTGAATTTGTTAGAGTTGTGATTCTAACATCAATCAATATGATGAGTAATTTGCTAACGCAAACCCCTTGGTGGATTTGGGTGGTTGCAGTACTTGTTTATATTTTAGGAAAGAAAGTATTTAAGATGAAGTATGTTTGGGGTTATATTTTTGGATTATTACTTGTATGGTTACTTTTTTATAACATGGTTATAGAAAATCCAGCAATCGATCTTAATTTAGGAAACTTACAAACCCCTTGGTGGATTTTTGTAGTTTTATTATTTGCGTTTACCAAATACTTATATAATTATAAAACAGCAATTGTATTATCTGCTTTATTAGCATCCATAGGGATCTTTGGTGTATGGGATGAAATGATCTCAACTGTGACGATTATCATCATCGCTGTATTCATCAGTTTTTTAATCGGTATACCTTTTGGTATATGGATGGCAAAATCAGAACGTGTTGAAAGCATTTTAAAACCGATATTAGACATGATGCAAACCATTCCTTCATTTGTTTATTTAATTCCTGCCGTGATGTTATTTAAAGTCGGTAGAGTACCAGCGACGTTTGCAACCATCATTTATGCGGTACCACCTCTGATTAGATTAACATTCTTAGGAATTAGAAATGTTGATAAGGAAATGATTGAAGCAGGTAAATCTTTTGGTTCAACTTCAAAACAATTACTATTTAAGATCGAATTACCACAAGCTTTATCAACGATTGCGACTGGTTTAAATCAAACAACGATGATGGCTGTCGCTATGGTTGTTATTGCATCGATGATTGGTGCAGGTGGATTAGGATCAATCGTTTTAATAGCGAATAGAAACATTGATGTTGGTAGTGGCTTTGTCGGTGGATTTGCAATTGTCTTTTTAGCAATCATATTAGATAGAGTGTTACAAGGTGTTGCGAAGAAACTTGAAGAAAAAAGAGGTGAACAAAAATGAGTGTAGATATTACTGTTAAGAACTTATCTGTTATTTTTGGTACGCCTAAACAAAAAGAAAAAGCTTTAAAGCTGATTGATGAAGGTCTATCAGCTGCAGAAATTAAAAAGAAAACAGGCGCAACAGTTGCTAATAAAAATGTGAACTTTGAAATCAACAAGAATGAACTATTTGTGATTGTTGGTTTATCTGGTAGTGGGAAATCAACATTTATTAGAACGCTAAACCTTTTAAACAAACCGACAAGAGGAGAAATCCTTATCAATGGAAAAGATATTACAAAGTTATCTAAAGAAGAACTAAGAGATTATAGAAGAAAAGATGTTTCAATGGTGTTTCAACACTTTGGACTCTTTTCACATAGAACTGTTTTAGAAAACGTGCAATATCCATTAGAAATCCAAGGTGTTGAAAAAGAAGAAATGGTTAAACAAGCGATGATCGCAACCGAAAAGGTAGGACTTAAAGGTTGGGAGCACTACATGCCTTCTGAACTCTCAGGTGGGATGAGACAACGTGTAGGGCTTGCAAGAGCTTTAACCAATAACCCAGCTTTATTACTCATGGATGAACCTTATAGTGCGTTAGATCCATTAATTAGACGTGATATGCAAAATGAATTATTATCACTTGAAGATGAAGACGAAGATCGTACAATCGTATTTATTACTCACGATATGAATGAAGCATTTAGAATGGGTGATAAAATTGCACTCATGAAAGATGGAGAAGTTGTACAAATTGGAACATTCAATGATTTCTTTAAAACACCAGCAAATGATTATGTGAGAGATTTTATTGCAGATGTCGATCGTTCAAGAATCTTAAAAGTGAGAGGGATTATGCGAAAAGTGAAAAACGCACTTCATCCAACCGCATCGATTGAAGAAGCGAAAACTTTTATGGATGAGAAGGAAATTGATTCTGTTTATGTGACAGACGATAACAACATGCTTTTAGGCGTTGTTTTAAAAGAAGATGTTGAAAAAACAAGAAATAAGACCATTAAAGCATTAATCAAAGACGATACGTATCGTCCAGTCTTAAGAAATAGCTATATTAAAGACGTCTTAAAGGAACTCAAAGAATCAAACCATGATATTCCCGTTATTGATCAAAAAGGGCGTTTACGTGGCGTATTAGGTTATGATGACGTCATTGATGCATTAGCTGAATAGAAAAAAATGAAGATTGTTGTGAAAGTTTTTTTTCAATCAACAATCTTTTTTTCATAATGTATCAAATTTGAAAGAAATCTATTGTATAATAGACATAACACAAAGTGAAGCTGGAGGGAAACGCATATGTGTGGCATAGTTGGATTTATCGGACATAAACATGACGCAAAAGATGTCGTCTTAAATGGACTTACGAAATTAGAATACCGTGGATATGACTCCGCAGGTATTTCTTTATTTAATTCAAAGTTTAGAGCATTTGATATTTATAAAGATTTTGGACGCGTCTCAAAATTAAAAGAACTGACAAAAGATACATTGATTTCAAACATAGGTATTGGCCACACAAGATGGGCAACACATGGGAAAGTTACAAAAGAAAATGCACATCCCCATTATTCACAATCAAAAAGATTTATCATTGTTCATAATGGTGTGATTGAAAATCATGAGGAACTCAAGTCACAATATTTAGCAAACGCACTTTTTTACTCTGAAACAGATACTGAAGTGATTGCACAACTCATCGAATCATTTAGTGAAACTTTAAGTGTTGAAAATGCGATTTTAACAACACTTAAACTTTTAGAAGGATCTTACGCACTTTTAGTCATTGATACAGAATCACCACATACGATTTATGCAGCTAAAAACAAGTCACCACTAGTTTTAGGACAATCCGAAGATGGTGTAACGATTGCATCTGATTTGATGGCTCTAGTGGGGTATAGTGATCAGTATATTGCATTAGCGGATCATACGTTTGTTGTGTGTGAAGCTGATCGAGTAACCATGTATAATTTAAATCATGAACCATTACCGACTTCATTTTTAGACATTGACTTAGACGAAGCTGATGCCGATATTGGAGAATATCAGCATTATATGTTGAAAGAGATTTATGAACAACCATCAGTCGTTAGAAGAATTGTACAAAATTACTTTGAAGATGGAGAGATTAAGATTGCTAAGCAAGTCTTAAAAGATATCAAAGCATCTGATCGGATTTATATACTTGCTGCTGGAACATCCATGCATGCAGGTTATGTTGGAAAATATATTTTAGAAGAACTTGTAGAAATCCCAGTTGAAGTACATATTGCATCAGAATTTGCATATCATACACCACTTTTAACTGAAAAACCATTCTTTTTAATGATTTCACAGTCAGGGGAGACAGCTGATCTTAGAGCATGTCTCATGAAGACTAAAAAGATGAACTATAAAACTTTAACTGTAACAAATGTGAAAACATCAACACTCGCAAGAGAATCTAATTATTACTTAGAACTTTTTGCAGGTCCTGAAATTGCAGTAGCATCGACAAAAGCTTATGTTGCACAAATCGGTGTATTAGCAGTTTTAGCCTATGCTTTATCTGAACAAACCTTTGATTTAAAGAAAGCATTAACTGAAGTTGCATTATCCATTGAAGACTTCTTATCAACTCAAGATGTATCATCTTTGGTTCATAAGATTATCATTAAAAGAAATTGTTTTTATATCGGTAGAACGATCGATTACTATACTGCCTTAGAGGCTGCTTTAAAGTTAAAAGAAATATCATACATTCAAACAGAAGGGTTTGCTGCAGGTGAGTTAAAGCATGGAACGATTGCTTTAATTGAAGATGGAACACCTGTGATTGCTTTAATCTCAAATAAAGAAATATCAAGTAACACAAGATCGAACTTAAATGAAGTGATTGCACGTGGTGCATCAACCATTAAAATTTCATTGAAATCAACATCACATAAAGATGATGACATTATCTTAAAAGATGTACATCCATTGTTAACACCTATGGCGATGGTTGTACCGACACAACTTTTTGCATACTATGCAGCTTTAGAACGTGGTCTTGATATTGATAAACCAAGAAATCTTGCAAAAAGTGTTACGGTAGAATAAGGAGGAGTTAGATGGGAAAATATTTTGGAACAGATGGCGTTAGAGGCGTTGCATTTGAGAAATTGGATGCAAACCTAGCTTACAAAATTGGACAAGGATTATCACATGCAATTGAATCAAAAGAAGTGATTATTGGGTATGATACAAGATTATCATCACCAATGTTAGCTTATATGATTGCAGCTGGTGCATTGTCTGAAGGTTGCCATGTGAGATTTGCTGGTGTGTGTTCAACACCGATGGTGGCATATTATTCAAAAAGAAAAGAAATCATAGGAGTGATGGTGACTGCGTCACATAACCCATATACAGATAACGGTATTAAAGTTTTTAATAAAGGCTTTAAGACTACAGATGACGAAGAAAAAGTCTTAGAAAAGTTTATTGATGAACCTAAAGGAACCATTGAAACCTTTGGGACATTCGAATATGCAATTGATTTTAAAGAAACCTATTTAGAAGTTTATGATCAATTTGAGTTAAAACAAACAGATATTAAACTTGCATACGATAGTGCGAATGGCGCAAACTATCAAATCGCTCATGAACTTATATCTAAAGTTGCACCAAATAGTGTGCAAATTGGTAATGTACCTGATGGCCTAAATATCAATAAGGGTTGTGGATCAACGCATATGGAACTGATTCAAAGTTATGTTAGGGAAAATGAACTTGATTTAGGCTTTAGTTTTGATGGTGATGGAGATCGACTCCTTATTTGTGATAAAGATCGCGTTTATGATGGCGACGAAATCATCTATATCATTTCTAATTACTTAAAGAAAAAAGGATTGCTTGCTAAAAATCATGTTGTCTTAACAAAAATGAGTAATCCTGGTATACTTAAAGCACTTAAATTAAATGGAATTGATTATTCTTTAACCGATGTTGGTGATAAATATGTATCACTGGAACTCACCTCAAATGATTACATCATTGGTGGTGAAAATAGTGGACATATCATTATGAGAAACTTATTACACACTGGTGACGGCTTATTAGTTGCGATGTATCTCTTAGCAATTATCGCAGAAGAAGATAAATCTATTGCTGAGTTAACTGCAGATATTACATTATTTCCTTATCAACTCATTAATATTAAAGATGTTGATAAATCGATTTTAAAAACTGACGAAATGAAACGCTTTTTAGAAGATGTGAAACACTCATTAGGTGAAGATAGTCTACTTTTAGTTAGACCATCAGGCACTGAAAATTTGATTAGAGTGACTGTATCACATCAAAATGAACATATCATGAAACATACTATTTTAAGCATCGTATCAAAAATAAAAAACTGGGGAGATGAAAACTATGCCTAAAACTTATGGACTTGTGCTTGCAGCCGGCAAAGGCACAAGAATGAAAACAGAAATGCCAAAATGTGCGTATCCAATTTTGAAAAAACCAATGATTGAATATATCGTTGAAAAATTGGAAAAAACAAAGATTGAAGAGACAGTTGTTGTTGTGGGACACCAAAAAGAAGTCTTAATGGACATCTTAAAGGATCGTGTTCATTATGCTGAACAAACAGAACAATTAGGCACAGGCCATGCAGCTTTATCTGCAGCGCCGATTTTAGAAGATAAAGAAGGTGTCACTTTTATCTTGCCTGGTGATATGCCTTTAATGGAAATCAAATTAACAGATAAGATTTTAAAAGCACATGAGGAAATGGGTAATGATTTAACTGTGGTTTCCATGGTTTTTGATAATCCAAAATCATACGGTCGTATCGTTAGAGATCAGTATGGTGCGATTGCTGCAATCGTTGAGGATAAAGATTGTACTGGTGAACAAAAGAAAATCCAAGAAGTCAATTCTGGTGTTTATGTCGTTAATAATAAGGCTTTATTTAAAGTATTAAGAACGATTAAGAAAAATGAACGTAAAGGTGAGTATTATTTAACTGATATCGTTGCACTCATGAGGCATGATTACAAAATCGGATCATTTGTTGTGCGTGACGCATATCAAATGATGGGTGTAAATGATTTATATTCTGTAAGTATCGCTGAAAGATATTTAAGAGATGAAATCAATAGAAATCATATGTTAAATGGTGTTGAAATGGTATCACCAAATACCATTACCATTGGTCATAATGTCATTATTGAACCAGGTGTTACCATTTATCCAAATACAACCATCACTGGTGATTCTGTGATAAGAGAACGTGCAGTTATTGGACCAAACACGGAAATTCATAATGGTCGCATTGATGAGCATGCAGAAATTAAGCATTCATTAGTCTATGATTCTATCGTCGGAGCTTATACAACTGTGGGTCCATTCGCCCATTTAAGAAATCATGCAGAGATTGGTACGCATAATAGAATTGGTAACTTCGTTGAGGTTAAAAAATCCTCTACAGGCACAAATACAAAAGCTGCACACCTATCTTATATTGGTGATGCAGAAGTTGGATCGAATGTAAACTTTGGTTGTGGATCAATTACGGTTAACTATGATGGCGTAAATAAGCATAAGACTAAGATTGGTGATGATGTCTTTATTGGTTGTAATGTCAATATGGTTGCACCTCTTACCATCGAAGATGAAGTTTTTATTGCTGCTGGTTCAACAGTGACTACTGATGTTCCTAAAGGATCACTATCGATTGCAAGAAACCAACAAATCAATAAAGCAGATTACTATCATAACTTGATTAAACCAAAACCAAAAGCTGATAAATAATGTAAATAAATTTCAATAATTGTAAGAATGGCTTAAAGATGATTTAAGCCATTTTTTATATGATATAATCAAGGTATAAATATGAAAATAGGGAGATTATTAAAATGGCAAGCGATTCTAAAGATATGTTAGTTGATTTATATCAACCGATCATTAAAGATGTAGAGTGCAAATATGAGATCAAAAGAGTATTATCACCAAACAGTGATAAAGTTTTAAAGTTTATTGAAGAGAACTTCTCAGCAGGATGGGTATCAGAGGCGAAAGCTGGACTATACCAAAACCATCCAACATGCTATATTGCAGTTGATGAAGGTAAAATCATTGGATTTGCTTGTTATGACTCAACTGCTAAAGCATATTTTGGGCCAACAGGTGTAGATCAAACCTATCGTGGGCAAGGCATTGGAAAAGCATTACTCTTAAAGTGCTTAGTGTCAATGAAACATGATGGTTATGGTTATGCAATCATCGGTGGCGTTGAACCAAAGAACTGGGTGTTTTATGAAAAAGCTTCAGGTGCAGTACCTATTGATAACAGCAAAAAAATATATACACGCATGGTTTAGAAATAAGCCATGTTTTTCATTGAAGGGAGAACATTATGCAAATTAAAGAACTAGACATTAAAAAACAATTAGAAATGATTAAAAACTATAGTCAATTTGACTTTAATCAAGTTGATTCTATTCAGTTTGAACAATCAAATGATCAAGATTATCAAATCATTAAAAACAACAAAGACTACCAGGTTTTTTACCACAAAAAAAGAGATATCTTTGCAGCAATCGGTTATATCTTTAGTCATTTAGATGAAAATGATTATCATATCAAAAGAACTCGACAATTAAATGAACTTGGGTATATGATTGACTGTGCTAGAAATGCAGTACCAACCATTGAAACACTCAAAAGACAAATCGTTAATTTATCTTTAATGGGATATACCTATATTGGTTTATATTTAGAAGATTTATTTGAAATCGAGAGTGAACCTAAGTTTGGCTATATGCGCGGACGTTACACAAAAGCCGAAATCAAGGATTTAATCGCTTTTTCTAAACTGTTTGATATCAAGGTTATCCCATATATTCAAACACTCGCACACTTAAATGCAATCTTTAAGCATAAGGAGTACAATCAAATCTTAGATATTAACGATATTATGCTCGTAGATGAACCAAAAACTTATGAACTTGTTGAAAAAATGTTAGTGACAGTTAAAGATTTATTTGAAACACACATCATTAATATTGGTATGGATGAAGCTTGGATGTTAGGTTTAGGTAAATACTTATCGAAACATGGATATCAAAACCGTATGGATATCATGATTAAGCACTTAAATAAGGTGTTAGATATCTGCAAGAAACATGACATCAAACCATCCATGTGGGCAGATATGTTTTTTCATTTAAGAGGTGGACAATATTTTGCTAAAGGTGTCACATCATTTGATGACATCAAAGATATGATACCAAGTGATGTTGAACTTGTCTATTGGGATTATTATCACGTAGATCAAAAAGATTATGATGATAAATTTGATTCATTAAAAACATTAACCTCGAACTATGGGTTTGCTGGTGGTGCTTGGAAATGGGTAGGTTTTGTGCCATTTAACGGTTTTTCAAGAAGAAGTTCTATTCCAGCCATATCTGCATGTAAACGAGCGAACGTCAATCACTTTGTAGTTACATCATGGGGTGATAACGGCGCAGAAGCATCAATGTTTTCTATTTTGCCAAGTCTTTATTTTATTGCAGATCGTTTTTATGGTGATGAACTAGAAAATATGGATCATTTCTTATTAAATTTGACAGGTTATCCTAAACAAGCATGGTTAGATTTGGATTTACCTAATCAAATCTATCCAGCAAAAGAGATTAAAACCGTAAACCCTTCTAAATACTTATTATTTGAAGATGCACTTTTAGGTGATCCAAATATATATATGCATAAATCTTATGAGAAAACTTATCAAAAGATTAAAGATAAACTTAAACCATATACCAAAATTGAGTCAAGTTACCAGTATATCTTTGATACCATTTATAGACTTACTCATATTCTAGAGGATAAAGCATTATTGAGCTTGAAAATTTATGAAGCTTATCATCAAAAAGATGTGAATGTTTTAAAAGAGCTAGCCGAACACAAAATTGTAAAAATCGTTAAAGATATTAAGAAACTACTGTTTGTTTTTAGAAAACAATGGTACTTAGAAAATAAGATGTATGGATTTGAAGTTCAATCTTATCGTTTTGGTGGTCTAATTCAAAGACTAGAAGAAATTAAAGATATTATTTTGAGTTATACTGATGGACATATTTCATCGATTGATATGCTTGATGAACGTCAATTGAATATTGCAAACGACGATGATCCATATCTAGGATGTATTTATTACAATCAATTTATAAAATATGTAACTTATGGTACATTCTAAGCATATTAATGTAAAGAAATGACAATAATTTACATTTAGATTGACATTTTATCTCTTTTGACATACAATTTAATCAAAAAAAGGGGATAAAGTGTAAATTTATGAAAGAATATACAAGATTAGATATCTTAAGAGAAGCCAAAGAAAACAACGTTAAGTATGTAAGACTACAATTTACAGATATGTTAGGGACTGTAAAGAATGTAGAAATACCTGCAACCAACCTTGAACGTGCATTATCAAACGAAATTATGTTTGATGGGTCATCTATTCAAGGTTTTGTGCGTATCGATGAAGCAGATATGTATTTATATCCAGATTTATCGACTTGGTTAATTCTTGAGTGGGAAAGCCTTCCAGAAGGAAAAGTAGCAAGATTGATTTGTGATGTTTATACTACAGATCATGTACCTTTTGAAGGAGATCCAAGATACATTTTAAGAAAGAACTTAGAAAAAATGAAAGAGCTAGGTATTGAGAAGTTTAATGTCGGTGTTGAACCTGAGTTTTTCTTATTTAAACTTGATGAGCACGGAAAACCAACGATGGAATTTTCTGATTTAGGTGGCTATTTTGATTTAGCTCCAATTGATGGATCAGAAGATGTCAGACGTGATATCGTTTTAGAGCTTGAAAAAATGGGTTTTGATATGGAAGTATCGCACCATGAAGTGGCATTTGGCCAACATGAAATTAATTTCCATTTTGATAATGCACTTGAAGCATGTGATAATATTCAAACATTTAAGATTGTTGTCAAAAATGTTGCGAGACGCCACGGGTATCATGCAACATTCATGCCAAAACCTATTCAAGGCATTAATGGCTCAGGGATGCATACAAACTGTTCATTATCAACAGATGGTAAGAATTTATTTTATGATCCAACAACAGAAAACCAACTATCAGAAACCGCACTTAGATTCATTGCTGGTGTGATGAAATATGCTCAAGAATTTGCATTGCTTACAAATCCTACAATTAACTCATATAAACGTTTAGTTCCAGGATATGAAGCGCCATGCTACATCTCATGGAGTGATGCGAATCGTTCAACAATGGTTAGAATTCCAGCTGCAGGAGGTAACGCGACAAGAATTGAAGTGAGATCAGTTGATCCATCAGCTAACCCATATTTAGCAATGTCAGGATTATTGGCTTCAGGGTTAGAGGGATTGAAAAATGAGATGACTCCATTAAGCCCACTTAAGAAAAACTTATTTAAGATGAGTGACTCAGAACGTAAACGTTTGGGCATCAAAAATTTACCCGAATCATTAAAAGAAGCTGTTGAAAACTTTAGTAGTTCTTCACTCATGCGAGAAACAGTTGGAGATTTTCTTTTTACTAAATTGATTGAAGCAAAATCAAGAGAATGGGATGAGTATAAAGTTAGAGTGACAGCATTTGAACTTGAAAAGTACTTACCAATCATCTAAAAGGCGATATTTCGCCTTTTTTTAATATCACATTAGTGATATAATTTAAATAAGATAATCGTTTAGGAGGATTAAAATGAAAAATTGGGATTTAAATGATCTATATCATGGTTTTGATGATGCTTATGAGCGTGATCTAAAAAAACTTGAAGAAAAAATGGATGACCTAAAAAATTACATTCTATATCAAAAACAAGAAAACGATATGCAATATATCGAGGGTTATATTAAAAGAGAAGAAGAAATTGTAAAAACATCAAGATCTTTGGGAGCATTTGCTTCACTCACGATGGCTACTGATGTGAATCATGAGGTTGCACCTAGATATATGGCGAAACTCCAACAAATCTTTAGAAAAGTAACTGCAGAACAAGTCATTTTTCAAAGATACCTAGCATCTGTCGATCTTGACAAGGTAAAAGAACACTCTAGTCTTATTAGAAAATATTTATATCTACTTAAAAAAGATCAAGAAGATGCTACTCATCTTTTATCTGAGAAAGAAGAGGTTTTATATTCAAAGATGAGAGAGTTTGCTTCATCAGGATGGTCTCAACTTCACTCAATCACGACTGCTAACCTTCCAGTAGATTATGAAGGTAAAGAAATCACATTAAGTGAAATTAGAAATATGGCTTACGAAAATGATAAAGACGTAAGAGAAAAAGCATATCATGCTGAACTTAAAGCATACGAAAAAATTGAAGATCAAGTAGCTTTTGCTTTATCAAATATCAAACGTGAAGTCACTACAATGAATGAACTTCGAGGTTATGAATCAGCACTATCTAAAACTTTATCGCAATCTAATATGACAAAAGAAACATTGGATGCGATGATTGAAGCTATGCTGGAATATCGTCCTCATTTTGCGGCTTACTTAAAAGAAAAAGCACATTATCTAGGGCATAAAGGTGCACTACCTTTTTATGATTTGTTTGCGCCAGTTGGAAAACTTGCAAAAACTTATACATACGACGAAGCACAAAAAATCATTAAAGATGCTTTTTATGGATACTCTAAACATTTAGGTGATTTTGCTACAAAAGCATTTGACCATAACTGGATTGATCCATTTCCTAAAAAAGGTAAAAGAGGTGGAGCTTTCTGTTCTAATCAACCACAAATTAAACAATCTAGAATCCTATCTAACTTCACAGGATCGTTATCTGATGTGTTGACATTGGCTCATGAACTTGGTCATGGATATCATGGAGAAATTATTGCTAATAATGATCCTCTACATTGGTCATATCCAATGCCACTTGCTGAGACTGCTTCTATTTTCTGTGAAACGATTGTTAATAATTATTTATTAAAATCACTGACTAAAGATGAAGAAAAATTATCAGTTCTAGAAAATTCTCTTCAAGGAGATACTCAAGTCATTATAGATATATTGTCTAGATATATGTTTGAGTCTAAACTGTTTGAAAATTCAACGGGTCCAATCAATAAGAAACAAATGAAAGAGTGGATGCTTGAAGCTCAAAAAGAAGCATATACCGATGGACTTGATCACGAGGTCTTACATCCTTACATGTGGCTTAATAAAGGCCATTATTATAGTGCTGGTTTAAGTTTTTATAACTTTCCTTATGCATTTGGTCTTCTATTTGGTAAAGGGTTATATGCAACTTATTTAAAAGATCCAGATAAATTCTTACTACATTATGATCACTTACTTGAACTTACAACGAAAACATCAGTAGAAGAAGTTGCGAAAACTATGGATATCGATGTGACATCTAAAGATTTCTGGATTTCTTCACTTGAACAAGTCAAAAAGGATATCGATGAAGTAATCCTATTATTTAAAAAATAATATATGTTGTTTATGGTGATGAAAATGTGCTATAATCTATTTAAACAAATGTCCAAGGGAGGATTAGAAGATGAATGAGCAAAATATGGATATGCAAGAGAATGAAATTAGTTTGTTAGACTTATATTTAATCGTAAGGAAACATATCGTCCTCATCTTGACATTCACAACTCTATTTGCGATGATTGCTGCAGGATATGCATTTTTAATCGTAGATGAGACGTATGCATCCAATGCAGATGTGATGGTTCAAGTTCAAACAGATCAAACTGTTGATGGATCATATGATTACAATACAGCACAAAAGTTGCTTGCAACTATTACTGAGTTTATGAGTAAAGATGTTGTTTTAGATGAAGTGGTTAGAGATTTGGATTTAAGTTATACACCAAAACAAATTAGAAGTAATCTAACGATCACTTCGTCCAATACAAGTTTCTTTATTAACATAAAGTTTGTGGATGAAGATCCAGAACTCGCAAGACAAATCGTCGATGAGGTCATCAATAATGCTATTCAAGTAGCAAACGGAAATGATGCATTTTCTACACTTAAAAATAAAGTGACACGTACATCCTTTGCTGATGTTGGTGTCTATGAAGCACCAAATAAACCACTTTATGTCGTTATCGGTATTATCTTAGGTGGTATTACTGGATTAGGATTTGTGTTTATAAAAGAACTTATGAATAATTCATATAAATCAAAAGAACAACTTGAAGCAGCCTTTAAGATTCAAGTTTTAGGTGTAATTCCTGAGTTTGAAGTAAAGGAGGATTTCTAAGATGGCAAAAAAGAAGAATTTCTCATTAGAGCGTTTAATTAATGGTGAACGCGTTTCAAAATATGATTATTTAGTCACCAAACAAGATCCTCTATCATTTGTTACTGAATCATTTCAAAAAGTGATTATCAATATTGAATATTCTAATGTTGATGGTGATTATAAAGTGATTCAGTTTACATCAACACTTCCTTCAGAAGGTAAATCAACATTCGTATCTAATTTATCTTATTTGATAGGTCAAAAAGGTAAGAAGGTTATTTTACTTGATTTAGACTTAAGAAAACCTAAGATGAATAGAGTGTTTAATGTACCAAATAAGAATGGCTTAACTGATTATCTAGCTGGTAAAATCCCTCTAGATAAAGCAATTAATCATTCAGATGAAATTGGTATTGACTTTATCACTGCAGGTGAAAAAACAAGTGCTGTAGTTAATGTTTTAGAAGCAAAGAAATTAAAAGACTTAATTGCTCAATTAAGAGAAACATATGATTACGTATTACTTGATACACCACCAGTGATTTCTGTATCAGATGCACTTTATATTGCTAATTTAGCTGATGGTATCATTTATATTGTTGCTCAAAACAAAGCGAAAAAAGCACTTGTCAAAGAAGCAATATCTAGTTTAAAGGATCATGGTACACCGATATTGGGTATGGTTTTAACACAATTTGATATGAAATCTGGATATGGTTATAATAAAGATTATTCGTATTATAATTATTCAGAAGAAGATGATGAGTAATGATCGATATTCACACACATATCTTACCTAATGTGGATGATGGTTCTAAAGATTTAGAAACATCCATTCAAATGATTGAAAAAGAAATCGAACAAGGTGTTACTGATATTGTTTTAACACCGCATGTTCAATCAAGAGTAACAAAAGCAAATACAGCAAAGAGAAAAGCACAGTTTGAAATGTTAAAAGCAGAAGTTTCAAATCTAGGCTTAGCAGTGAACTTGCATCTAGGTGCTGAAATCATGTATCATTCACATATTGAAACTGATTTTAGCAAATATCAGTTTGGAGCACATAAATATGTTTTAATCGAGTTTTCAACAAAAGCTGAATCTCCGATTGAAGATGTATGTTATGATGTCATGGCGATGGGATATCAGGTGATTGTTGCCCATATCGAAAGATACAACTATTTAACCATAGAAGATATTGAAAAAATAAAGCTTTCAGGAGCTTTAATCCAAGTCAACGCATCAGCAATTCTAAATATTGATAAACTAGCAAATAAAAAGACTGTAAAAAAACTTATTAAGCTTAATTTAATAGATATCATAGCAACTGATACGCATAATATGGATAAAAGACCGCCTAATTTATTAGAAGCGAAAACCTATCTCAAAAAGTATTATGATCAGGATGCATTAGACTTATTATTCAATCGTATTCAGTTATAAACAACCACGTTTGTGGTTGTTTTTAAATATTTATATTTAAAATAGATTATGGTATAATCGAATTATGAAATGGGGCGAAAAGTTATGGGACAAGTTGGTTTATTTAATTTCTATTATTTTTTATATATAGCACTTGCAGTTGGGGTGACCATACTATCAGTTAAATTTCTAAAAAATAAAACAAATAGATTTAGAAGTCGTTTTATTTTTGGTCTTATTATGTTAAATTTTGTCATCCACTTTCTAAAAGTGATGATCTATCCATATACATTAGTGGATCATGTCTGGACTAAAGTGACATTTGAAAATATTTGTGCAACGAGTGTTTTGTTATTCCCATTATTATATTTTGTTAAAAACAAAACCATTAAAGATTATATGGTCATGGTTGGGATGGCATCTGGTGTGATTACATTTATAGCACCTGTCGATGCGATGAGTTCTATCTTTAATGGAACCATCTCAATTGGTGTAAGACCAGCATTTTTACTTGAGAACATTAGGTTTTATTTTGCACATTACCTGCTATTTTTAATCCCATTTTTAATGATGCATTACAAGATGCATGAAATATCCATTAGAAGAGCTTACCGAGCACCGTTTATGCTATTACTCATCTTCTTAGTTATCTTTATCAATGAGCTTATCATTACTGCTTTAGGATGGGTACCAAAAGAGCATTTATTTGATCCAAATAAAAGAAACCCTTCATTTATCTTTGGCACTAAAGAAGAGTTTACTGGTATAGGCATGATGGTAGGTGCATTAATACCAAGTTTCTTTGTCCTAACACACCCAGTTTATGAGTTCACATTTTTAATGCCAGTGATTTGGTTAATCTTACCAACCATTGTTTATGGTGGCATGATTGCACTGATTTTCTGTTTCATTTACGATAAAGAAGATACAAAATTATTTTTTAAACAAGTATTTAATCCGAGATCGATTAAGTCTGAAGAATCGCAAAAAATATAAGAAAATAACCGGAGGAGATTATGGAAAATAAGGCAAAAGGATTTACTTATGTTAAAACACCATACAACTACATATCCTATTTCAAGGATGGTAATTGGACTGAAGGGATTTTAAGAGAAGAAGACACATTTACAATAGCTGCAACATCGACATCACTTCATTATGGTCAACAAGCATTTGAAGGATTGAAAGCATACAGAAGAAAAGATGGTGACATCAACTTATTTAGAGTCATGGATAATGCAAAAAGGTTTCAGGAATCATGCGAACGCATGATGATGCCTAAAGTACCTTTAGATATATTTGTTGAAGCTGTTAAAATGACTGTTTTAGCAAACCATGAGTATGTACCACCTTATGGTACAGGTGCAACTTTATACATAAGACCATTTATGATTGGTGTAGGAAATAATTTAGGACTTCGTCCAGCGCCAGAATATATATTTAGTGTGATTGTATCACCAGTTGAAAAATATTTTGAAGGACCGATGAAACCTGTGAACATGATTACCTCTGAAATTGATCGAGCAGCACCACACGGGACTGGAGATGTCAAAGTTGGTGGTAATTATGCAGCTAGTCTTTATGCACAAGTAGAAGCTAGAAAAAAGGGATTTGCAGATACTATCTTTTTAGATCCAAAAACACATACTAAAATTGAAGAAGTTGGCGCAGCCAATTTCTTTGCGATTACCAAACAAAAGGCCTATATTACGCCTAAATCACCTTCGATTTTAAATAGTATAACCAATCGTTCATTAAGATATATTGCAAGACATATGTTAAATCTGGACGTTGAAGAAACAGATATATTTATTGAAAAACTTGATCATATTGATGAAGCTGGTGCTTGTGGCACAGCAGCAATCGTAACACCTATCGGATCGATTGAGCATCTTGGTCATGTGCATCAGTTTAAATGCCATAAAGACATGGGTCCTGTAACAAAACAACTCTTAGAGATTATCACAGGTATTCAAGTTGGCGATATTCCTGATCCAAGTAATTGGATCACCATTTTAAAACCTCACGAGTAAATACAAAATAGTTAGAAAAGGATTTAAAGACATGAAGAGAAAACACATTATATTAATTGTTGATTTATTGTTACTTGCTACTGGCTTAATTTACGCATTTGTAGCATAAAAATAGCGGAATTCCTAAGGGAGTTCCGCTTTTATTTTATGAGTGAAAATCTTTAATTGATATATGATTCCCAATCGTTAATATCGATGTTAGAAGTAATCGTTGTTTTATAAGGTCCTCTAATTTTGACGAGGTTTAAATCATTATCTACATAATATAAGCCATCACTAGTGAACTTTAAATAGCCTTCTTTCACATAGGTTTCATCTGTAAAATGATAACTTTTTCTAAACTGAACCCAGCCGCCTTGATATTCTAAATATCCATAATAAGCTTCCCCATAACTATCTTCGTAATAATACAAATCCTCATATAAAATGAAATCTTCAACCCAAGAGGGATCACCGAGTGTATGTGTATGACCAACCATGCCAATCCAATTACCACCCATAGGTTCAGAATGAAAATTCTCATGACTTTCCATTACTGAGTAGTCGTCTGTGTAACTGATATATCTTATATAAGATATTTTTTCTTCATATGGTAAAAACACATTAAATGTTACGATGTTATTGCCTTCTTGAAAACTCGTTAGATCAATCTCATGTCCGATAAGATCATAATGCGTAGTATGAAAGATGAATCCAGTATCTTTATTGATCACAACTAATCTATCGATGTCATCAAATCTTTCAAAATCACCTTGTCTAAATCTCAAATAAGATATGCTTTTATCCTTATTCTTACTAAATATGACAATATAATAGTTATCGATTTCATCCAAATAAATCGGATGCCATGCTTTAAGTATTTTTGGATTGTTGTCATAAAAATCTATGTATAAAGCTTCTTCATTATGATTTGATAGATAGTTACGATCAGCCGTTTCTTCTAGCAGAAGAGATAATCTTTTATCAGTGACTATTTGTGCTGGTACACTTTGATCATTTGAAAAACTAAATATATAAATTATAAAGAAAACGAGAATCAGCACATATCCACCAATGACACTATATCTATAATTTTTATGCTTCCAAAATTTTATTAATGTGACTAAACTTAAGACAAACAGTAAAATGATGACACTGCTTTGGATATTACTAATCATCTAAATCACCCTCTTCTAAATCCCCTTCAATGTATTCAAGAATATCTCCGGGCTGACAATGAAGCGCCTTACAGATACTATCTAATGTAGAAAAGCGAATAGCTTTCGCTTTTCCACTTCTTAATATTGACAAATTTGCTTCTGTGATATCAATAATTTGTGTCAATTCTTTAGATGACATTTGTCTATCTTTTAAAAGTTCTGACAGATTTATCTTTATCATATGGTTAATTGGTTTTCCTCATAAATATGGGTTGCTTTTTTAAGAAGTAGTGATATCACTTCAAGAACTAGAGCAATAATAACATATACAAAAATCGTATTATTTGTCGAAACATTGAAACTTCTAGTTGATGAGAACGTTATAATCGCAAAGAATAACCCGACAACAATTTCTGTGATGGATAAATATAAGAACATTAAGGCAATACGTTTAATAATGCTACTGTTATCTAAAGTGAAAATATGATTAACTTTAAGATTATATAATAATTTTGATGATAGTTGATATATGAAGATATAATAAATCGTTGTAATGATTTGCTTAATAATCATCGCAGTGATGAGTAACTCACTTGTTAAAGAAAAGATTGCAAATCCTGTAATAATCATGGATACAAGGATATATAATAATAGACCAAATTTCACAAAAATTGTAAGTAGTTTTAATATATCTTTGTTTTCTTTATTAATGATGTATGCTAAATAGATAATGAATATCCCAAATCCAAATACTAAAGCTGATATGATGAAAAATAGAGTCATTGGCTTATTTCCTTTCTATATTGAACAGATTTTCTTGTAACCAAGAAGATATGATTTGCTTCTTTAAACTCATTAAAACCAATTTGAACAGCATTGTTTGTATTTGGTTTTGGCATATATATATCAATATCCATACCTAAGTACATATCTATTCCAAGATCATTGTCACTTGTCGGATGAACATTAAAGATATATGTATATATTAACGATGGTTTTATGATTTGATTAATTGGTGTAGTATTCTGATAAATAGGAATCATTTCAAGATGATTATTTGGAAAGAGTGAAGTCGCAGATAAGATATATTCTTTATTATCGTCAACATAAGATATATGAAGACTTGATGATATATAAAAGTTATTAGAGTGTCTAATATCGATATACCCGATTTGATTTTGTGAAGTCGTATAAACATAGGGTATTTCAAATGTAAGTATAATCAAATACTGTTGATCAGATTCAAACAAAGAGATGTCAGTTTCTAGATCTAATGATTGATCCCAATCAACTTTTGAAGCTTCACCCCAGTCACGCATAAAGACTACTGGATTACTGCTTAGACCTGTATATGCTTCTTCATGAAATTTTTTTACATAACTTAAATCTTCTTGATTGTATATAACCCATGTTTGATAGGGTGTATAATCACTTTCATTTGCACCTGTTTTAATCAATGCTTCACTATAAATTTCAGTATCTTCATAGATAGGTAGAAAATTTTCATCATTGTTATTGTATGTCAGCATAAGTGTTAATATAACGAGTATACCGAGTATGATTAAGATCCATGGTCTTTTCATTGGATGTCCCCCTGAATTATTGTTTTTCGATAATATTGTATCTTATTCATCATTTTTAATCAATACTTTTTTTAAAAAATGTATAAAATTATTTTCGAAATAAAAAACGCATCTAAAGATGCGTATATTTTTCTGTTTTCTAATCAATGCTACTATATCAGTTCATATCTTAAATGTACGATATTAAAATCTGTTTGTTTTTCGCTGTTTTCCCATATTGCAAAGAAGATCACCATAATCAATGAATAAGGTACAGCATATTGAACATTATCGATTAACCCATGAACTTGACTAGCGAAATAACCAATGATAAATAAAGATTTTTCAAGCGTAATGTTTTTAAAGAAGAATAGTACTACTTGAGCGTAATGTATGAATAATGCTGCTAATCCAAATAACCCCATTGTAGCCAAAGACTGAATTGGTGTAGAATGGTACATAAATAGCCTTGAGCCGGGATTTAACTGTTGTAAGGATAACCAGCCACCACCAAAGAGTGGATGTGCTTTAAAGACCTCTAAGCCTTGTTGATAAATGGCGATACGACCTGTAGAAAAATCGTTGATATCATCACCTAGTGAATCTAGGAATATTTCCCACCATTTGATCAGTGCATCTTGATTGGTAAAAAATATAATGCCAATAATAGACAAGAAAACAATCATTTGAATAAACTGTACTCGGTGTCCTTTAACCGTATTAAATGCCAACACACCCAAGAAGCTTACTACAAATCCAATCATGCCACCTCTTGACTTGGTTAGTATAACCATGAGTAGTGGAATGACCATCACTAGCCACAAATACATATTGCGATATGGCTTTTTATAGATAAAGTAGATGTATGAAGGGAATGTTAATGCGATATAAAAACACATATCATTAACGTTTGCCCATCCAAGGTTTCTTCCCCATCCGATAAAAATACGATCGACAAATCCTAATTCAGGGTTATTCATATATCCCTGATAAACATAAAAACCAACTTGTAAAGATAATAAAATATTTGCAAATAACATGATCTTAAAAATATAAGATATGTTGCCTTTAACCGTAGAAGTTAAGAAAAGATAAAACCCAAGATATACAAACCCTAATATGGAAACAGGTATTGCTTGAATATCAAATGGTAGAAACAATAATGATGCAACATATGATATCGCAATCAGTGTTAATCCCAACGTAAAAAAGCCTTTCTTGAACTTAGGCTTATATCTTATGAAATGAATGATTGGACCTAAAAAAATGATGCCTAGTGCGATATAAATCCAACCAAAGGAAACAGTCGTCTCAAAGTTCATATCGCTTTTATTAACGATAAATAAAAAAGACATTAAAATAGGTGTTATATATAACGTGTTTTCAAAAAAAACAAGTATGATAAACATCAAACCAGCTAATATAAAGATGCCATATATATTATAAATATTAAATGCATGTGGTGGTGTTTCCTCGAAATTGGTCCAAGCAATAAAGGTAATTGCAAAGATGATTGCGATGAAAAGACCACTGTTTAAGAACTTTTCAAGTGCTTTCATGTGTGCCTCCTAAGATGACTTAAATCTATTATATTATGTTTTTGCTTGTAAATAAAGAAAAAGAGACTTTTTATATCTCTTTTGTTAAGAATTGTAATAATTTTTTAGCTGCCTCTATGGGCCCATCCATCTCTTTACCTTTAATTGCTAATCTGGTATAAAGCTCACCAACTTTGATGTTTTGATCGAAGAGTTTTGCGAAAACATGGTCAATTAAAAGATCTGTTTTTGCCTGTTCTTGAACTGGTCCAAATGGATTGGCAAAATAACTTTCTACTAAACCAACTTCAGCAGTGGTTCCTTTTGCGTATCTTTTACCAGATTTAAAAATAGCTTTTGCTTCATCTAAAGTATTAAAGTATCTTAATCCCTCGTTTGTATCTATATAATTGTTTGCATATAATAAGACATCGACTTTATGATCTAATGATATGAAATCATAGGTAGATACAGGCAGAATGACTCTAGCATTTGTTTGATCTGGATTTAAGAATATGGCTCTATCCATTTCTTGATATGCATATCCTGCATCTAGATCATCTAATCTTACAAATGCACCAATTTCTGTACCATTGGCATAAACTTCATTGTTCTTTATAAAGAAAGTCCCCATATCGTCAAATATGATGCGCATATCTTTAATATAGTCTTTACCAATGATTCTTAAAGCTTCTAAGGTTTCAGATTTACCTGCACCACTATCACCAATTACAGCAATATTTTTTGAGTTTCCATTGTTAAGGAGTACTCTAACCATTGCTCCATGGATTGGCAGTTGTCCATGATCGATTTGATAGATATTATGCAAAGTCAATAACATTTTCTTTAAATATCCAAAATAATCGTTCTTATCTAGTCTTGATACGATACCAACAATAAAATCAGTATCTTTATAATATGTACAGTCGAACTCATTTTCTCTTACACCATAAATATAAACTAAATTAGGATTTATATGCTCATATTCGCTAAATGCAGCAGGTTCAAATAGATTACTCAAAGCAATCCCATGATGGATAAAGTCTCTATGGATATAAACGAACGCAATGAGTTTACCCACTTTGATGGGATAAACAATATAGTGTAATCTATTGATGTTAAGTTTCTTTAATGGATTTTCTTTGATTTCTCTAAAAAGACCTTCACGTTTATTTGATTTTGAATAGATGATAAAAGGAGGTCTAGTCAGTATATCTTGAATGAAGTGAACATTTTGAATCATCTGATATTTAGGTAAGTTTGAAAATTTATGTGGCATTAAAACCATATTTGCATTTATACCTGCAGGTAGTTGTCTAAACGTTAAAAACTCCCTACCCAAAATGTTTTGAGCGATGGTTCTATATAAAAATAAGATTTTTTGATTAAAATTATCAGATTTAGTTATGAGATCTTGGGCATGTGATTGATAAGGATATCTCCTGTTTTTTAAAATCATCCCAAAACGTTCTAGTTTACGCCATTGATCATAAAACATTTCAGTGAATCGATAAAATGCTTGTCTTTCCTTGAGTAAAACCGAAAGAGAAGTATCTTTTTTTAATAAATGATCATAATCATAGATCAATAATTGTTTATAAGCATCGTGAAAAGTAGAGACTCTTACACCCTTTAGTTTAAGGATGGTTGGGTCTTTTCGTTTTCTTAGGTCTTTAATGTATTGAGCGAGCACCATCTCAAAACTCTTTGATGAAACAATTTGAATCTCGCTATCGCATAAGGATGCGTTAAAGTTGATTAAGACATAATTCTCTGTTAAATGAAATCTTTTCATTGGGCATCATTCCTTTATGTGTTTGGTCTATTTTACCATGTTTATTAAAAAAAATGATAATCGAAAGATGAGTTGAATAATTGTAAGTGTTTACATGATATCTATGTTATAATAGATTTAATATTATTTATAAAAACTATTATCAAGAGGGGATTTTATCATGGTTAAAAAGGGTTTTTTATTTATGACTTTCATTCTTTTTTTTCTATCTGCATGTCAAGATATAGATGATCCAAGTGATGATACACCAGTGGCTCAAACTTATCAACTAGAAACGATCAATTTTGAGAATTTTTATGAAGTTAAGTATCATTTGAGTTATGATGTAGAAGGGGCATATGAAGTCACTATAAACTTTGACACTTACTTTGACTTTGAAGTAGTAGACCTTGATGTCACCGTATATTTAGATGTCATAGAAGTCTATCAAGACAAAGATCGTATGGAACGGTATGAGTTAAACTTAGAGTCTATCAATAATGATGACCATGTTTATAAAAGTGAGCTTATATCTACCATGACAAATGCTTATATTTCAAGGTTCGACTTGTCAGTCAGTTCAGGAACTGTAACTACTACACATCAACTAACTCTAGAAAGTTTTACATATCCAATCAGATTTAACAATGAAGACAATAAACTTATTGATATTCAAGATCCAATAGAAAACAGAAAAAACTATGAACAATTCATGGATTTATTTGAATCTATGGATCTCATAAAATCGAATCACATGCAAGTTCGTACGACTCAAAAAACACGTGTGCTTCAAGATAATCAAACCTATGCAGAAGAAATATATTCACATATGCACATGCAAAATGATCCGTTTTATTTTGGATTTACTCAAAATGGTGCAACAACGCATATCGAACAGTTTGAAGATAGTGAACAATTCATAATTTATGAAACAAGTCATGAGTATATGCACGAAAACCAATATATTGTACATCCTACCCTTATTGATCGACACGCGATGATTAGTTTAATCGAGCAAATGGGAGGGATGAATGAATCTGAAATATCAGATGATTTTTATTATGATCCTGATAAAATGATATTTGATGAGATTGATTATGGCTATAGAGTTAATGCCTTGCTAAAAGATTTCATGCCAGAAGATGCATATCATGAACTTGTCTTGATTTATGAATCTCAAGGATTAGATCCAAGTGTATTAGATACATCACAAGTTACCATGCGACTAACCCAAATCGATAAAATATATGAGTTAACTATAACCATGGCTTTTAATTTTCTTGAACCAATCAAGCAAACGATTCGTTCAACAGTTATTTATAAGATTGATTATAGTGAGTTTACACCTAAACATATACTAGATGATGATCTCTTGATTGCGCCTGCAACATCGATGGAAGATGTTATCTTTGAAACAGATCCTCTTGTTTCAAATACCATTCACTTTTCACCAGAACCCCATGTTTATAAAGTATATTTAGAAGCTGGTCAGTATGTGATGCATATCGATAATGATTATGTTTTAATTGATGTATTAGACCAAGATGGTTTTGAAGGAAACACATTTATCGGATATCAAGATCCAAGCACTTGGGATTTTCAAGATACTTTTTTTATCAAAAATGATGGGTATTATTATTTTGTAGCTCACAGCAATTATTCAATAGATGAGTATACTTTTTATGCAGAAAAATTAGATTATGAAGCTGAAATATACGAACCTAAAACGTTAGTTTATGGAGAAAACCAGATCACAATCAATGAAAGATATGATTTGGATTATTTTGTTTTTGATGCACCAAAAGATATGTTTCTAGAAGTCACTAGCGATCAAACGACACTTCTGTTTTTCCAAAGCAAAACATATAAAAAGAATTATATCCAAAATTATTATCTCTTTGAGTTTGGAGTTGGTAGAAACTGGATCTATGTCGAAGAAGGATTAAATTATATATACTTCAATCATCCTACACCTATAGAAGCGACGATACATGTTAAAGATTATGGAGCATTAGCGCATAAGTCAAGTCAAATAGCTGAGATGGCTTCAATCAGTGATGCCTATTTAGAAGTTCCTATGCTACTTGGGCATCAAATGGGAAAAAGTTATCTGAAATTTGATGCAATCAAAGCAGTATATACATTTAGTTATGAATCTTCTAATCATATATTAACACCGAGCATAAGTATATATCGGGCATCGGATGATGAACTGATTGATTATGTCTATTTTGATCAAAAAGATCATTATGATGTCATTATGGAAGAAGGAACTTATTATATTGTGATTGCTGCTGGTAATTATGTAGAGTTTAATTTAAAAGCTACAGCAGTACCCATTGAAAATCAAGTTATAGATGAAACATTAGGTCATGTTTCAACATTTGATACCGCAATTGATCAGATACCATATGTGGAAGGTATGCTCATCAATTTCTATCATGAACCAAGACATCGATTTACTTTAGATGAACCTTCTACGATTGTTGTCGATACGATTCATTTTGGTCATAGATTATATGACGAACAAGGAAACCTTTTGACATTTAATCATGTCAATTACGGATTTACAAGAACGTTATATTTTTTAGAAGCTGGCACTTATGAAATTTCACCATTTTTGAAACATCCATATGATACATTTGTAGATTATCAGTTACCTGTTGCAATCGTAGATACGCCAGTCATCCAAGATACATATCATATTATTTCACCCATGCTTTATGAAGATATGGTATCTCCAATGACATTTACAACAAATCATTCATATGATTATGAAGTTATCAAATTAACTGTGGATGAAACGACTGATTATTATATTTCTGCAAATAAAACCATTTATATATATGATGCTGAATTAAAGCAAATAGGTGGAGTCTCTAGTAATGTGTCTAAATTTGTATCGTTTGAACCAGGTACTTATTATTTAGTATCTAGTCAGTATCCAATTGGGAATTTACGCATCAGTATTTACCCAAGAAGCTATTTTGAATAGAAATAAAGTAATATCATAAAAAAAATCCCATTATCTTATAACATCATATGTTTAGATAAGGGATTTTTATTTATTTAAATAGCTTTTCTGTAACAACGTCTACGCTTATGTTCTTTATACTCAAATGTTTTCCATTGATTTTGAATGCCTGCATTAAGTTCTAGCTCTGGTCCAGATTCAGCAAATCTAACACCATGTTGGTTACCAATTTTAATACCATCTTCAAACATCATCGCAATTAAGCCTCGTCCTTGATGTTTTGGATCAATAGCAATGAAATACAAATCAATGATATCGTAGTGTTTTAGCCCCCATAATAATCTGATCCAGCCAAATGGGAATAAATGACCATTGTTCTTTTTGTTTACCATTGCTAAACTTGGCATAATGACTGTAAATCCAACAACTTTTTTCTCTTTGTCTAAAACGAACCAAATATAATCAAGTTGAACAAGCGTAATCACTTGTTTGATATAATAATCCATGACTTTATTTGTGATTGGAAAGAAGCCGTAAAGTTCTTCAAATGCTACGTTATACATATCGAATGCTTCATACACATATTTAAATAAATCTTTTTTACGCGTGCATTTAATCAGTTCATAACCATAACGTTCACGAGCGATTTTAGCACCACGTGCCACTTTGTCAGGGACTTCATTCGGCCACTGAATTTGTTTTTCTGTCCAGTCAACATCTTTTAAGAAACCTAGTTTCTCTAAATGTTCCATATAATAGGGATGATTATAAATCGTAATAAACATCGATAACTGATCAAAACCATCAACAAGTAATCCTTGACGGTCTAAATCTGTAAAACCAATCGGTCCGATCATCTCCGTCATACCTTTAGCTTTACCCCAATCTTCAACTGCCTTGATTAATAATTTTGTTACTTCAAAATCATCAATCATATCAATTCTTGTAAATCTAACTTCCTTTTTGTTAAACGCTTCGTTGATTTTGTGGTTAACAATACCAGCGATACGACCTACAATTTTGCCATCTTTGTAAGCTAGAAAGCGAATTGAATCACAATAATCGTGTACAGGGTTTTTCTTTGTATTAAAGACATTTCTTTCATCTAAGGACAGAGCAGGAACGAAAGGATCGACGCCTTTATATAACTTATTTGGAAACTCTGTAAAACGAATACCATCTAACCAACTTTTAACTTCTTTAATTGTAATCATTGCTTGTAACCTCCATCACATAGGATTATTTTATCTCAATTTGGGAAATTGTGCAATCTTTATCTAAATTACTTTATTTAAAAATAATCTATGTTATAATAGAAAAGGTCGAATAAAAAATAGATACATACCAAAAAATATTTAAAGGAGTTATATAACATGAAAGTAGAAAAACTATCAACAAACCGTGTGAAATATACATTTGAAGTCACATCAGATGAATTTGAACATGGACTTGATCATGCATTTGATCATGTACAAAAAGATGTAGAATTAAAAGGATTTAGAAAAGGACATGTACCAAGAAAAGTTTATGAAACAAAATTTGGTGTTGAATCTTTATATGAAGATGCAATCAATCATGTACTTCATCATAAATATCATGAAGCACAACAACATCCTGATTTTGAAATCGTAGGTCAACCAGATGTAAACGTTGATTTTGCAAGTATCAAAAGAGGTGAATCATTTGAAGTTTCATTTGATGCACCAGTAAGACCAGAAGTTAAACTTGGTCAATATAAAGATGTTGAAGTAAAAGATATGAAAACTGATGTTACTGAATCAGAAGTTAACGCTGAAATCAAAGCCTTACTTGGTCAAAAATCTGAGTTAGTCTTAAAAGAAGAAGGATCACTAGAACATGGTGATACTGCAATCTTTGATTTTGAAGGTTTCTTAAAAGGAGAAGCTTTTGAAGGTGGAAAAGCAGAAAACTATCAATTAGAAATCGGATCTGGTCAATTCATTCCAGGATTTGAAGAACAAATGATCGGTATGAATACTGGCGAAGAAAAAGATTTAAATGTAACATTCCCTGAACAATATCAAGCAGAAAACTTAGCTGGTCAAGATGTTGTTTTCAAGGTTAAATTACATGAAATCAAAACTAAAAATTTACCAGAACTAAACGATGAGTTCGTTAAATCACTTGAAAAAGAAAACGTGAATACTGTTGAAGAACTAAAAGCTGTTACTAAACAAGAATTAGAAGACAAGAAGAAAACAGAAGTTCAAAACACAATTACCAATGAAGTCATTAATAAAGTTGTTGATGCTGCAGAGTTAGACATTCCTCAAGTAATGATTGATGATGAAATCAAACAATATAAAGATAACGTAGCGAATCAAGCGAAACAATATGGTTTAGAATACGAAATGTTCTTACAAATGAATGGTATCACACCTGAACAATTTGATGAACAAGTTAAAGTCGAATCAGAAAAAAGAGTACGTACTACATTAGTTATTGAAGAAATCGCTAAGGTTGAAGGTATTACTGCTACTGAAGAAGAATTAACTGAAAAATATGATGAACTTGCTAAGCAATATAAAATGGAAGTTGCAGAGATTAAAAAATATATCCCAGCATCTATTTTAGAAAAAGATGTACTGATTCAAAAAGCTTATCAATTTGTTGTAGATAGCGCAAAAAGAGTTTAATGAAGCAAAGGGGAAATACATTTTCCCCTCTTTTAAAAAAATAAAATTGGCACTCAATCATATTGATTGCAAATCTAAACAATTATGCTATAATAATACTGAAACAAAATAAAGGAAGTGAAGTCTATGGAATTATCAAAAAGTCTTCCGGCAATCGTTGTTCGTGGCACCATGCCAATTCCGAATAATGATTTTAGAATCGAAGTAGGACGTAAGATCTCATTAAAGGCTGTTGAAGAAGCAGAAAAGAACTTTGGATCATACGTGATTATCCTCATTCAAAAAAACCCATTAATCGAAGAGCCAACGACAGAAGATATTGAAACTTATGGTGTTTTAGCTAAGATTCAAATGAAAATTAAATTACCAAATGATGCTTATAAAGTGAAGTTATCCATCCTAAACCGTATTAAAGTTAAGGATTATTTTTTAACTGACCCTTATTATGTCATCGAATATGATGAGCAAGAAACGGTATTATCAAATACTGATGAAGAAGTAACCCTTGTGAAAATGGTTGTATCTGAAATTGCATCTCATCAACAAACTATTCTACAACCAAACAATCAAGTCATGGAAAAAATTCAACAAGGATTGACATCTGAAAAAGTATGTGACATGGTTGCGTTTAATTTAAAATCATCTGAGCAAGAGAAATATAAATACTTAGAAGAAAATGATTTAAACAAACGTTTAAGAATGGTTTTAGAAGATATTAATAAGCAAAAGATGATTGTTAATCTTGAACAAAAGATTAATGATGAAATCAAGAAATCAATTGATGAAAATCAAAAAGAGTATTATTTAAGAGAAAAGATGAGAGCCATTCAAAATGAATTAGGCGATAAAGCGAAAAAAGAAGAAGAAATTGATGAGTTAAGAACTAAAATCTTACAAGCTAAGATGCCTAAAGCAATTGAAGAAAAAGCTTTAGCTGAACTTGCGAGATATCAATCTACACCTTCTGCAATGGCTGAATCATCGATTATTAAAACATATTTAGATTTAATTGTAGACCTCCCATGGAAAAAAGCAAGTAAAGATAACTATGATTTAAAGAAAGTACAAGATAAACTTGATGAAAATCATTACGCTTTAGAAAAAGTTAAAGAGCGTATTATCGAATATTTAGCCGTTAAAATTATGACAAAACGTAATCCACAAACGATTTTGTGTTTGGCAGGGCCTCCAGGTGTTGGTAAAACATCTTTAGCAATTTCGATTGCAGAAGCGCTAAACCGTAAGTTCGTTAAGCAATCTTTAGGTGGTGTACGTGATGAATCAGAAATTAGAGGTCACAGAAGAACCTATATCGGTGCAATGCCAGGTCGTATCATTAAAGGCATGAAAGATGCTAAAACTGTTAATCCAGTCTTCTTATTAGATGAAATCGATAAGATGAGTAGTGATTTTAAAGGTGATCCAGCATCTGCGATGTTAGAAGTGTTAGATCCTGAGCAAAATGCTAAGTTTAGTGATCACTATTTAGAAGAACCATATGATTTATCACAAGTTTTATTCATCACAACAGCTAACTATTTGGAAAATGTTCCTGCGCCACTGCGTGATCGTATGGAAATTGTAGAACTATCTAGTTATACTGAACAAGAAAAATTCCAAATTGCTAGACGTCATTTGATTAAAAAACAATTAAAAGCTCATGGCATTAAGGATAAGGACTTCTCAATCACTGATGAAGCGATTTATTATATCATTAGACACTATACAAGAGAAGCTGGTGTTCGTGAATTAAACCGTTATATTGGTGCATTAATTAGAAAAGGTATTAAGGAGATTCTTCTTAAAAAAGCAGAAACGATTAATATTACTGAAGATAATTTAGTAAATTATATCGGTAAGCAAAAGTTTACACATAACTTAGCAGATGAAAAAGAACAAATCGGTGTAGCAACAGGTCTTGCATATACTGCATTTGGTGGTGACACGCTTCCTGTTGAAGTGACTTACTATAAAGGTAAAGGTCATTTGGTCTTAACAGGTAAATTGGGCGATGTCATGAAAGAATCTGCACAAACTGCACTCTCTTTTGTTAAAGCGAATGCAGATAGTTTGGGACTTGAGCCAAAATTATTTGAAGAAAATGACTTTCACGTCCACGTTCCAGAAGGAGCAGTACCAAAAGATGGACCTTCAGCTGGTATTACGATTGCAACTGCAATTGTATCAGCATGTACTCAAAAATATGTGAAAAAAGAAGTCGGAATGACTGGTGAAATCACACTTCGAGGATATGTCCTTCCTATCGGCGGATTAAAGGAAAAATCAATTGCTGCTCATAGAAGTGGTTTGAAAACAATTTTAATTCCAAAAGAAAACGAAAAAGATGTGGATGACATCCCAGAAGAAGTAAGAAACGCACTAAAAATCATTCCAGTTGAAAATGTGCATGAAGTCTTTAAAATCGCGCTTAAATAAGATATAATGAAAGTAGTCTTCGGACTACTTTTTTTCATGAAAAGGATGTGTCTCGAATGTTTAAAGAAGCAACTTATATCAAAAGTTTAACCGATGTCGTCGGTAATATTGATCCATTACCGCAAATACTACTCTTAGGGCGTAGTAATGTTGGTAAAAGCTCATTTATCAATAGTTTAACCAATAGAAAAAATTTAGCTAGAGTTTCAAAAACACCTGGAAAGACTTTGCTTTTAAATTTCTATTTAATTGATCAAGCCTTTTATTTTGTAGATGCCCCAGGATATGGATATGCGAAAAGATCGAAATCAATGAAAGATGATTTCATCATCATGATTGAAAATTATCTTTTAGATAATCTAGATTTAAAACTTGTTTGCTTGCTCATTGATTTTAAAGTCGGTCCAACCAAAGATGATCTAGATACCTATCAGTTTTTAAAAGAGTTAGGTAAGGACATCGTTGTGGTTGCTACCAAAAAGGATAAAATTCCTAAAACAAAACAATATAAACAAGAAAAGATAATTAAAGAGACCTTAGGTCATCCTAAATTATTTATTTCTGTTTCTAATGTAACCAAAGCCAATATGAATTTGGTTGAAGCTTTATTTAAAGAAAAAATCTATGGAGGGGAATTAGATGCGTGATGTTTTAATTGTTACTGATTCAACAGCTGATTTATCAGTTGAAATGCTTGAAAAGTATCATATTAAATCTGTACCACTTTATGTCTTATTTGGCGATGATGCTTATAAAGATGGTATTGATATTGACACAAGAGCATTATATGACAAAGTCGATAATTTAGGTACATTACCTAAAACACAAGCAGTATCTCCGGGCGATTTCATTGAATTATTTAGCACTTATATCGATAACAATTATGATATTGTCTATATTGGTATTGGATCTAAGATATCTGGAACATTTCAATCTGCAAAAATTGCACAAGAAGAGTTAGGTCATGAACATATTTATTTAGTGGATTCTAAAAACTTAAGTTCAGGGATTGCCCTTCTCGTTTTAAAAGCAAAAGATTTAAGAGCTGATGGCTATTCAGCAAAACAAATCAAAGACGAGATTGATAAACTAGTGCCTTTGGTTAGAAGTCAGTTTGCGATTAAAACGCTTGATTATCTCCATAAAGGGGGTAGAGCATCAGGGACTGCTAAACTTATTGGTGGTATTTTAGGCATTAAGCCGATTATTCAAGTTAGAGATGGAAAACTTGATGTCTATAAAAAACCAGCGGGTAAGATGAGTAGAGCATTAGATATTATGCTTAAAGATTTTTTTGATGAATATGATCGTGATAATCTTGATTTAGATTATGTCATGATTACGCATTCTTTTGCAGATAAACAAGCGATTTATATGAAAGAAAAAGTCAATGAAAAAGTAAAAGTTAAAAATTTAATTGAGTCTTATGCAGGATGCGTAATTAGTGCGCATTGTGGAGCTGGAACGATTGGTATTTTGTATATTGTTAAATCATAAAAGGGGAGAAAATAAATGATAATATTAGTTACTGGAGGTACAGGTTATATTGGGTCACATACAGTGGTTGAACTGATTCATGCTGGTCATGAAGTTGTGATCGTTGATAATCTGGTTAACTCTAAAAAAAGTGTGTTAGATCAAATTAAAACCATAACCGGTGTAAAACCAACATTTTATGAAATTGATTGCACCGATAAAGAAGCTTTAGAACCTGTATTTAAGGCACATCCATTTGATGGTGTGATCCATTTTGCAGGACTAAAAGCCGTTGGGGAATCCGTTTCTAAACCGTTGATGTATTATCATAATAATGTCTTATCAACCATTTATTTAAGTGAACTGGCAATCAAATATAAAGTCAACAAGTTTGTCTTTTCATCGAGTGCTACGGTTTATGGTGACCAAAAAGTACCATTCGTAGAGACAATGAACTTACTTCCAACAACAAATCCTTATGGTGAAACCAAAGCGATGAGTGAACGTATCTTAAAAGATGCAGCGAAGGTTAATGTTAACTTTAAAGTATCGCTTTTAAGATATTTTAATCCAGTAGGTGCACATGAGTCTGGACTTATTGGGGAGTCCCCAAATGGTATTCCAAATAATTTGATGCCATTTGTCTCTAAAGTTGCTAAAGGTCAGTTAGAGATCTTAAGTGTCTTTGGCAATGATTATGACACCCCAGATGGTACGGGCGTTAGAGATTATATCCATGTCGTTGATCTTGCTAAAGGTCATGTCTTAGCGATTGAAAAATTAGAAGATGACGTAGAAATCTATAATTTAGGTACTGGACAAGGCGTTTCTGTTTTAGAAATTGTTTCTGCATTCGAAAAGGCAAATGATGTTAAAGTGCCATACAAAATTGTAGACAGAAGACCTGGCGATTTGCCTGCGTATTGGGCAGACGCTTCCAAGGCTTATGATAAACTTGGTTGGAAAGCAGAAAAAACTATTTTTGATATGTGCAAGGATTCTTGGCGTTTTGAGAAAAATTATAAGGATGAATGACTTGTAAACTGTTAACTTATGTGCTAATATATTGACATAAGCGATGAATAGGAAGAGTAATTAATCAAAGACTTATAGAGACAGATTGGTTGGTGGAAAATCTGAGCGATGATGAATGAAGGTAGCCTAGGAGCTCTTTTGATGAACTTATAGTAGTTAAAAGCGTAGATCTTGCGTTAAAAGATTTGAGGGCTAGAACATGTTTCTAGAACTAAGGTGGTACCGCGATTATATTCGTCCTTAGATTTATTCTAAGGGCGTTTTTTTATAGGTGAAAGATGAAAACATTAGTGACAAAACGATTAGTTTTAAGAGATTTAAGATTAACAGATTTAAAAGCTTTTTACAATTATGCAAAAAAGCCAAACATTGGTCCTATGGCTGGTTGGCCGCCACATAAAGATATCGACCAATCAAGAAAAATCTTAAATATGATGATTGCTGAACAAGAAGTCTGGGGCATCACTTTAAAAGATGATGATTCATTAATTGGAACCATCGGTCTTCATGTAAGGAATCTTGAAAATGCACTTGAAGATATTAGAGAAATAGGCTATGTGATTGATGATACTTATTGGGGTAAAGGCCTGATGGTAGAAGCAGTAAAGAAAGTTTTAGCTTATGGTTTTGTTGGCCTTGAACTCAAAGAGATTACAGTAGGCCACTCTACCCAAAATACACAATCCAAAAGAGTGATTGAAAAATCAGGATTTATATATACACATGATGAGATCAGAAAAGATAGTAAAGGCGCTGATATAACTATCCATATGTATCACATCACAAAAAAACATTATGAGGAGTTGTTAGAAGATGACAAATTTAAAACCGAAGTATGATTTTAAAGAAGTTGAATCAGGCAGATATCAAACCTGGCTAGATAAAGGTTATTTTAAGTCAGGTGTCAATAAAAAAGCCAAACCATTTACGATAGTGATACCACCACCAAATGTCACTGGTAAACTGCATTTAGGGCATGCATGGGATAATACCTTACAAGATATTATCATTAGACGCATGCGTATGAAAGGATATGATGCCTTATATTTACCAGGGATGGATCATGCAGGCATCGCTACGCAAGCGAAAATAGACGCAAGACTTAAAGAACAAGGTATATCAAGATATGATATCGGAAGAGAGTCTTTCTTAGAACATGCTTGGGCATGGAAAGAAGAATATTCTGACTTTATTAGAACTCAGTGGGCTGCACTAGGTAATTCTCTTGACTATGATAAAGAAAGATTTACGTTAGATGATAAACTTAATGAAGCTGTGAATAAAGTCTTTTTAACGCTATATGAAAAAGGGTTAATTTATAGAGGTCACCGCATCATTAACTGGGATGTTGAGGCTAAAACTGCACTTTCTAACATCGAAGTAGAACATGAGGAACAACAAGGAAAACTATATTATTTTAGATATCCACTTGTTGAAGAAGACGGATATATGGTAATCGCAACCACACGTCCAGAAACCATGTTTGCCGATCAAGCCTTAATGGTTCATCCTGATGATCAAAGATATCAATCGTATGTAGGTAAAAATGTTTTTATTCCAGGAACACATGTCATGATTCCAATCATTACAGATGATTATGTTGATATAAAGTTTGGTACGGGTGTTGTTAAGGTTACGCCTGCACATGATGCAAATGACTTTGAAGTAGGTACGAGACATCATCTGAAGATGCCACTATGTATGAACGAAGATGGTACGATGAATGAGATGGCATTTAGATATAAAGGCATGGATCGTTTTGAGTGTAGAAAAGCATTGATCTCCGATTTGAATGAGTTAAACCTTGTTGAAAAAATAGAAGATTACACAAATAACATTGGCTTTAGCGAAAGAACTGGTGTTGTTGTTGAACCACGTCTATCTTTACAGTGGTTTGTTAAGATGGATGAACTATCTAAACAAGCACTCGATGATTCTAAAGCTGAATTTGTTCCAAATCGATTTAAGAAAATATTTGTAAACTGGATGACAGATACCCAAGATTGGTGTATTTCAAGACAATTATGGTGGGGTCACCGTATTCCAGCATGGTATAAAGATAAAGAAGTCAAAGTTCAAGTTGAATCTCCAGGTGAAGGATGGGTTCAAGATGAAGATGTATTAGATACTTGGTTTAGTAGTGCATTATGGCCATTTTCAACACTTGGATGGCCAGAAATCACCGAAGATTTTAAACGCTATTACCCAACTCAAGTGATGGTCACAGGATATGATATTATTTTCTTTTGGGTTGCACGTATGATATTCCAAGGCTTAGAATTTACAGGTCAAGATCCATTTGAAAAGGTTTTAATTCATGGATTAATCAGGGATAGTGAAGGCCGTAAGATGTCGAAATCACTTGGTAATGGCGTTGATCCAATGGACGTCATTGAAACATATGGTGTTGATGCTTTAAGATACTTCTTAACAACGAATTCTGCACCTGGTGCAGATTTAAGATATGAAGAAGAAAAAGTTGAGTCTTCATGGAATTTTATCAACAAACTGTGGAATATTACCCGTTTTATCACGATGAATATCGATGACATAAACGTTAAAAAAGAAAGTGATTATAATTTGGCAGATGAGTGGATCTTATCTAGATTATCTGAAGCGATTAAAGAAGCTGATTATAATTATGATAAGTTTGAGTTTGGTGAAGTCTCTAGAACACTATATCATTTCATATGGGAAGATTTCGCAAACTGGTATGTTGAGTTTGCCAAAGTATCATTAAATGATGAAAAACAAAGAAAAACCACACAATATGTCTTAATCAAAGTCTTAAAGGCGATTCTTAAGATGATGCATCCATTTATTCCATTTGTTACTGAGAAGCTATTCTTAGAAATAACTGATGAAGAAACCATTATGTTATCTGCATGGCCAGAAGCAGAAGAAATCAATCATCAAGCGATTGAATATTTTAAAGATGTTCAAGATGCGATTGTTAAGCTAAGAAATTTAAGAGCTGAACATGATGTAAAACCATCAAAACCTTTGGATATTGAACTTGTGATTGAAAATGATCGTGATTTAGAAGTTTTCAAAGGTTTTGAAGCATATTTCAAAAAGTTCTTAAACACAAACACATTAACATTTAGTCAAAAGCTACAAACCAAAGAAGAAACGATACTACTTGTAGGATCTAAGATTTTAGTTTATGTTTTGAAAGCTGATATTATCGATCCAGAAATGGAGAAACAAACATTACTTAAACAAAAAGCACAACTTGAAGGTGAAATCAAACGCAGTGAAGGTTTATTAAACAATAAAAACTTCGTTGATAAAGCACCGGAACAAAAACTAAAACTAGAAAAAGAAAAGTATGAAGATTATCAAAAACAATATGAAATCGTCGTTGAAAAATTAAAGAAATATGTTTAATAATATTCATGATGCTATCCACTGGATACAAACACAAGTTAAATTTAAACCAAAAACAGATTTAAAAAGAATGTCTAGCGCACTAGATGCTTTAGACATTTCTTTTGACGGTGTTAAACTCATTCATGTTGCTGGTACTAATGGTAAAGGATCGGTTTGTGCTTATTTAACCCATATGTTTTTAGAGATGGGATTATCTGTAGGTACTTATACATCACCTTATTTGATTGTCTTTAACGAACGGGTTAGATTAAATGATCAAAATATTAGTGATGAAGATTTATTAGAAGAGATCAATTATATTTATGATTTCAATCAAGAGTTTACAAAATCTTTTGGTGAAAATCTAGCGTTCTTCGAGCTCATCACATTAATTGCGCTAAATTATTATAAAAAACAAAAAGTTGATGTTATTATCATGGAAGTAGGATTAGGTGGATTATTAGATGCAACAAATGTCTTAAATTATGACTTATCCTTAATAACAAATATTGGATTTGATCATATGAAACAATTAGGTAATACATTAGAATCTATTGCGTCTAATAAGCTCGGTATTTTAAAGCCTGGTAATCACTTAATCACAACAGTTGATGAAAAACTTCACCCATATTTTAAAACCTACATTAAAGACTTAAATGTCACATCAAAATTCATAACATCTGATGACTATAAACTTATCAGTCTAAGACCTTTACGATTCATATATCAAGATTTAGATATTGAGTTATCACTACTTGGTAAACATCAAGTCTTAAATGCCATACTTGCTTTAGAAGGACTTTTATACTTGTATCCTGATACTGATAAGAAAATCCTTAGAAAAGCTTTAAAAAGGGCAATATGGGCAGGAAGACTAGAGAAACTCGAAGAACAAGTTTATATTGATGGCGCACACAACGAACATGCTCTGGTGGCATTAAAAGATACACTTAAAGAAACATTTAAAGATTATAAAATCCATGTGCTCTTCAGTGCACTTGGTGATAAAGATATTAAAAAAATGTTGGAAGTGATCGGAGAGTTTGCTGATAGCATTACCCTCACTTCATTTGATGATTTTAGATTTGTTGATTTAGATGAGTATCAAACCAAAGATATTCCATATATCAAAGGATTTGATCAGGCATATAAACTGTTAAAATCAGAACTAAAAACAAATGAAATAATGATGATTACTGGATCTCTACATTTTGTAGGATATGTGAAATCAAGATTTTCAAACAAGTAAAAGATAGACATCTCCCTTAACATGAATAAAGGAGATGTTTTTTATGTATTTAATTAAAGAAATGCCTACATCAGAACGTCCAAGAGAACGTTTAATGAAATATGGGGCAAAAGCATTATCAAATGAAGAGTTACTCGCCATTTTATTTAGAACTGGATATAAAGAAGCTTCAGTGGTTGAACTATCAAAACAAGTTTTATATACTTTAGATTCTATTGAGGATTTAAAGACTTTAAGCTATGAAGAATTATTGAGTATTAAAGGGATCAAAGCAGCAAAAGCGACGACATTACTTGCAGCTATAGAACTAGGATACCGGTTAGCTTCATATAAACGCACAAAACGTGTAAAAATCACTTCACCAGATGATGTTTATCATTTACTCGTCCACGATATCGGCCATTTGGATCAAGAAAATTTTATTGCGCTATACCTCAATATTAAAAGTGAAGTGATTAAACAAGAAACCATTTATATAGGTACCATCAATCAAATGACCATTCATCCCAGAGAAATCTATAAACAAGCGATTAAATGCTCTGCAGCTGCGATGATTTTTGTTCATAATCACCCTTCAGGTGATAGTGAACCTTCTCATGCAGATATAAGAGCAACCGAACACTTGAAAAAAACATCAGAACTCATGGGTATTGATTTAATTGATCATATCATTATTGGGCATCATGAATTTTATAGTATTAAATCACATCTTAAAACAAAAATGTAAGTTTTCATGATATAATTTTTTTAAAGGATGTGATCATGTGAAGAAAAAAGACTCCACTAAAATATTTTGGTATTTAACAGCAATAGGCTTTATCATATTGTTTTTACTCATGTTATTATCGAGTGTGCTTGATGTTGGTGAGAGGTTAACCAATATTTCTCCATATTTGGCATACGGATTTTATGGACTTGTGGTAATCCTTTTATATGCATTAATCTTTAGACCGATGCATATTATATTGTTTTCACCTACATTTTCTGTTCAAACGACTCTAGATGATGATGAAGTCTCAAGAAAAAATTTTAGATTGTATAAAAGAGTTGTAAAAAGACTTTTGGATGAACCATATCTTCCTGAAGAAGAAAAAGCACAGTTATTAAATACACTTTCAAGTAAAGATGAGCTACAGGCAAGTTTAAATCATGCGTTTAATAAATATGTAAAAAAAGAAATTAATAAACGCATTAAAAAACACGCAAAAACAGTGATGATCTCTACTGCAATATCTCAAAACGGACGACTAGATTTTTTCACAGTGATTGTCGTTAATTTAAGAATGATCAAAGAATTAGTCGAGATGTGTGGATTTAGACCATCGTATAAGAATCTATCAAAATTAACCGTTAACGTTTTTACAACAGCACTGATTGCAGAAGGTTTAGAAAATATTGATATCAGCGATGTCGTTCCTCAATCAACGATGAATACGTTAGGTGAAATACCTTTAATTAAGCCGATTATGGGTAGTGTGACTCAAGGGATATCAAATGCTTTATTAACGCTTAGAATCGGTATTGTTACCCGTAAGTATTTATTTAGTGATGCTAAAGAAATCACTAAAGAAAAAATTAGAAGAGATGCATTATTAGAAGCAGCTAAGATGTTACCATCAGTTGTTGGTGATGCGATGTTAATATTACCTAAAAAGTTTTTAGGATTATTTAAAAAGCAACAAAAACCTGAAGATCTAGATATCGAAAATGTCTAAAAGTGAGTGATACTTATTAAAACAATTGTTGACAAACTAAAATCTTTATATTTTTCAGAAATAGAAGCAACCATATATGTTTATCTACTTCAAAATCCAGGACAAACAATGTACCAAATTACGACTGGTTGTCATTTAACCAAACTTCAAACTGTTGATGCAGTTGAAAATATGGTTAAAAAAGGGATTTTGCTCTTAGAAAATGGTGTCAAAGATCTATACTATTCTGAGAAACCTACGGATCTTTTGAACCAACTTAAAACGCAATATATCAAACAAACGGACATGCTTGTAAATGATTTAACGCATTTATCACAAAATTATCACCAAGAACCTTATTTAAATTATCATGGCTATGATGATATTATTGGACAGGCAAGAACCATGATCTATGAAGCAAAAGAAGATATTTATATCAATACAGATTTAGATATCTCTCTTTTTGATGATGCGTTCACTTTTTTAGAGCAAAAAGGTGTTGATATCTTTATCTTCTCATTTAGAGCACAAACATCAAAAAGAATGAATGTTTCTATATTTTCTCATGAGTATGATGCTATGGAACCTACACGTTTAATGATGGTTGTTGACATGAAGAAAGTTATGATTGCAAATAGACATCCACTAACCCATAAATGGAGCGCAACAACCACGAAAAACGAACTTATGATCAACATAATTACAGAGCATATTCACCATGATATGTACTTATATAAAATTAAGAAAACAGAACAAAAACATTTATTTGAACTATATCCAGATTTATTCGTAGGTACACAGTTTGAAAAACGTAGAAAATAAAGCAATTATCTCAACTTTTTTGTTGACTTTTGCCCCTATCTACGATAAAATATCTATGTTGTACCACATAGGAGAGGTTTTAAACGCATAAAACATGCTACCTTGATAGTGAGTCTTCACAAAAAATAAGGAGGTGTAACAACGTATGTATGCAGTTATTAAAACAGGCGGTAAACAAGTAAGAGTTACTGAAGGTCAAGAAATCTATGTAGAAAAACTTGATGTTGAAGAAGGCGAAAACTTTGAATTTACTGAAGTATTAATGGTTGGCGGAGAAAATCCAGTCATTGGAACTCCAGTCGTTGAAAATGCGAAAGTCGTTGCTAAAGTGTTAAAACATGGTCGTGGTAAAAAAATTATCGTGTTTAAATACAAAGTAAGAAAAAAATATCGCAAAAAACAAGGACACAGACAAGCATATACTAAGTTAGTCGTAGAAAAAATTGTAGCTTAATCATGATTAAAGTACAACAGATTTACGAAAACGAACAATTAAAAACATTAATTGTTGAAGGACATGCCAATTATAAAGCGAAAGGTGAAGATATCGTGTGTGCAGCAGTATCAACTGCAACCATTCTTACCGCAAACGCAATTGAGCATCTGAAACTAAATCAAGCGATTGATTTAGAAGTGAGTGAAGGATATTTTAAAATCAGTCTAAAAGAAAAACAGGACATTGTATTTGGACTTTTAAAAAATTTAGAATATACCTTAAATGAATTAGAAAAACAATATCCGAAATATATTAAAAATCAAAAGGAGGGATAACATGTTAAAGTTAAATATACAGTTATTCGCATCTAAAAAAGGTGTAGGTTCAACTCGTAATGGTCGTGACTCAGCATCTAAGCGTCTAGGATTAAAGTTATCTGACGGACAATATGCATCTGCAGGATCAATCATTTATCGTCAAAGAGGAACTAAAATCCACCCAGGTACAAATGTGGGCCGTGGTGGCGATGATACTTTATTCGCTAAAGTAAGTGGCACCGTTAAATACGAACGTTTAGGTAGAGACAGAAAACAAGTTTCAGTTTACGAAGGATAACCTTAGTTATCCTTTTTTTTCGAAAAAGAAGTTGGTGAAAAAATGTTTATAGATGAAGTAACCGTTGAGGTTTTCGGCGGTAAAGGCGGTAATGGTATGGCTTCATACCGACGCGAAAAATATGTTGAATATGGCGGTCCATGGGGCGGCAATGGTGGAAACGGTGGGTCCGTTGTTTTTATTGGTGATGAAGGTAAACAAAACTTAATTGATCTTCGCTATCAAAGACATATTAGAGCACAAAACGGTGTCAATGGGATGTCTAAAGGCATGCATGGAGCAAATGCAGAGCATCGTTATATTAAAGTGCCTCTAGGCACTGTTGTATATAGTGAAAATAAAGAGTTCTTTTTAGGTGAAATCACAGAACATGGACAAGAGTTGGTCGTTGCTAAAGGTGGTAAAGGTGGACGCGGAAATATGGCATTTGCTACTGCGAGAAACTCAGCACCAAGTTATGCTGAAAATGGGGATCCAGGTGAGGTTAGAAAACTTCATATTGAACTTAAAGTCTTAGCTGATGTCGGATTAATAGGTTATCCAAGCGTTGGGAAATCAACGATTATATCAGTTGTGTCTAACGCGAAACCTAAAATCGCATCATATCCATTTACAACCCTTCAACCCAATTTAGGGATGGTTTATGTAGGTGAAGATTCATTTGTTTTAGCAGATCTTCCTGGTCTGATTGAAAATGCGCATCAAGGCCATGGTTTAGGGATTAGATTCTTAAAGCATATTGAAAGATGTCGTGTCTTTTTACATGTGATTGATATCACTAGAGATGATCCTTATGATGATTATTTAAAAATAAAAGAAGAACTCAGACAATATGATGAATCCTTGACAAAGAGACCACAAATCGTTGTGATCAATAAAATTGATATGCCTGATACAGAAGATAAGATCAAAGATTTGAAATCTAAAATCGCTGAAGAAGTACTATTGATTTCTGCAATTAAACAAGAAAATGTTAAAGATTTAATGTATAAAACATATGATATGCTTAAAAAAGCACCTAAGATTGAAAAACATGAAGATGAAACAGTTAAGCTATATAAATATGAATCTGAAGGACCAGCATTCGAACTTAACATCACTGAAGATAATGTCTTTGAACTTACAGGTACAAAATTAAAACTATTGTTTGAAAGAACTGATTTTACAAAAGATGAAGCAGTTAAACGTTTTGCAAGACAACTTAGAAGTCTAGGTGTTGATGAAGCACTACGTGAAAAGGGTGCACAAAACGGAGATACAGTTAGAATCTTTGATTATGAGTTTGAATTTATAGAATAGACAATCGAGAGATTGTCTTTTTTTTCGGATAATTTATAATTACAAGTGCAACACTAAATAAAAATCAAAAAAGTTCATAGATTCCTTTATAATGTAAGTGACCAAACAAACACAAAAGGAGAAACTATGAACTACATACATCTTACCATAGAAGAAAGAACATGTATATATCAGTTATGGTTATCAGGCGTGAGTATTAGACAGATTAGTAAAGCAGTAAAGAGGAGTCCTAGTACGATATCTAGAGAGTTAAAGAGAAATTCATGTGGATATCGTTACAAATACTTACCTCATGTCGCACAAAAAAAATACAACAAACGTCGAATCAATAGCCATAGAAAGGTAAAAATATCACCAATCATCAAAGAGTATATTGAAAGCAAATTGAATCAACAATGGTCTCCAGAACAAATAGCTATGAGAGATAAAGGACAACCTGAAAAAATCCCCTGTTTTTCAACTATTTATAGATGGATCCATAAGAAATATCTTATCAAAGGAAATATGACAAAATTAAGACGTAAAGGCAAGTTTAAACGACCTGCAGAAACAAGAGGACGATTCAATATTGGTAAACCGATAAAAAAACGGCCTAAAGAAGTTTATAAAAGACAATCCATAGGTCACTGGGAAGCTGATACAGTTGAATCAGGAAGATTTAATCATCAGCGCAAAAGTAAATACTGTTTTGTCACATTAGTTGAACGTAAATCAAGACTGTATCTTGTTAAACTGTTGCCCGATAGGACAAGTGAGAATGTCACGGCTGCGATGATTGAATTATTATCACAGTTTCCATCGGAACTTGTAAAAACAATAACATGTGACCGTGGAAAAGAATTTTCTAGATATCAAGAGATTGAAGAGAAGTTAAATTGTCAGATGTATTTCGCTGATCCTTATTGTGCATGGCAAAAAGGAACTAATGAAAATACAAATGGTTTATTAAGAGAATATTATCCAAAAGGAATGGATTTGTCACAAACTGATCATCATGAAGTTAATGAAGTATTAAATCGTTTGAATAATAGACCAAGAAAATGTATCAACTTTAAAACTCCATTAGAAGTAATCAATGAGCACTATGATGCGTTGCACTTGAATTGACAAATTATCATTGCTAAAAAAAAGACGTATCTCTACGTCTTATAAGAAATCTAAAAAGTTAGAAAATTTAACCATGATTTCTGCAAGTAAATGGGCTAATCCTAAACTGACTAAAAAGTAAGCAGCTTTTATTTCCCATATCTTGAATTTCTCAAACTTATTTTCGATATGAAGTGCTCTTAAAATTCTTAGATTAATCGCAAAGAAAATAAATAATGATGAGAAATAAATGAGTTGTTCTAACATATAAACACCTCTTTTTTTATAATTGACCTGCTTTTGATTTCATGATGTTTTCTTTTAATTCACGTTCTTGTTTAGAAAAATCAATATTCTCTTTTTTGGTGAGTTCTAATTTTTCTTTTTTCATGTTATCAAAAGCTTCTCTAGCCTTTTCTAACGTTTGACCAATTTGTGCTTCAAGCGCTAAAACCGTCAAAAGATTATCTTTAAATTCAACAACAGCTTGTTCAACAACTAAAAATGTTTCATTTTTATCTTGAACGAATCTAAGATATCCATCTAAAACATGTAAGATGATTGGAATGTGATCTTTTAAAATCGCAAGTTCACCTTCCTGATTTTTAACAATCACATATTCGATTTCATCTTGATAAGTTTTACCTTGCTGTGTTAAGACTTTAAACCTCATAATGATTTCGCCTTCTTAATGGCATCATCAATCGTACCAACCATTTGGAATGCTTCTTCTGGAAGATCGTCATGACGGCCTTCAATAATTTCTTTAAATCCACGAATCGTTTCTTTGAGTGGCACAAATGAACCTTCTACCCCTGTAAACTGTGCAGCAACGTGCATGTTTTGTGATAAGAACACTTGAATACGTCTTGCTCTGTGGACAAGTTGTTTATCTTCATCAGTTAATTCATCCATACCTAGGATTGCGATGATATCTAATAGTTCATGATATCTTTGAATCATTTGTTGAACTTTACGAGCAACATCATAATGTTCTTGACCAACGATATGCGGAGCAAGTGCTCTTGATGTTGATGCAAGTGGGTCAACTGCTGGATAAATACCGATTTCAGTTAATTTTCTTGATAAGTTGGTAGTTGCATCTAGATGCGAGAAAACTGTTGCTGGTGCAGGGTCTGTATAGTCATCTGCTGGCACATAAACTGCTTGAATTGATGTAATCGATCCTTGTTTCGTTGATGTAATTCTTTCTTGTAAACGTCCCATTTCAGTCGCTAGTGTTGGTTGGTAACCAACCGCTGAAGGCATTCTACCTAAAAGCGCAGAAACCTCACTACCCGCTTGAATAAATCTAAAGATATTATCAATAAATAATAATACATCTTGTTTTTCTGTATCTCTAAAATGCTCTGCCATCGTTAATCCTGTTAACGCAACGCGCATTCTAGCTCCTGGTGGCTCATTCATTTGTCCAAAGACTAGTGCTGTTTTATTGATAACCCCGGATTCTGTCATTTCTTGGTAGAGTTCTGAACCTTCTCTAGTTCTTTCCCCAACACCTGCAAACACAGAAATCCCTTCTCTTTCTTGAGCAATATTATTTATTAACTCTTGGATCAGGACGGTTTTACCAACACCAGCACCACCAAATAGACCAACTTTACCACCTTTAATATAAGGTGCTAGTAAGTCAATGACTTTAATCCCTGTTTCTAGAATTTCAACTTCACTTGATAATTCATGGAATTCAGGAGATGGGCGGTGAATACTTGTTTTTTCTACGTCATCTAATGGTTGTCCACCATCAATAGGTTCTCCTAATACATTAAAGATACGTCCTAATACAGCCTTACCAACTGGCACTTTAACTGATGAACCCGTTGATGTAACTTCAACATCACGTTTTAAACCTTCTGTTGGTTCTAACGCAATCGTTCTTACGACATGATCTCCTAAATGAAGTGCAACCTCTAGTGTAACTGTTTGTCCTTCTTCGTTTTTGACAATGAGTGCATCATATATACTTGGCAATTCATTTTCAAAACGGACATCAACTACAGGTCCGATGACTTGTGTAACTTTACCTTTCATCATAACTTCCTTCCTAAACGTTCGCACCATTGACGACGTCAATGATCTCGTTTGTAATTTCTCGTTGTCTTTCTCTGTGATAAACAATTTCTAATTGACTGACGATATCATTTGCATTATCAGTCGCATTTTTCATCGCAATCATTCTTGCAGCATGTTCTGATAATTTCGCATCAGCAATCGCTTCAAAAATTCTGCTTTCGACATAGACATTCATTGTTTTATCAAGGACAACTTCAGGACTTTCATCATAGATATATGGCTCATTCTTTTCTTCTTTTTCATCGAAAAGCAGTGGCAATATCATTTCTTGATGAACTTCTTGTGTTGCAGTATTGATATAGTGATTATGTAGGATATAAACCTCATCGACATAACCTTTTAAAAATACATCTTTAATCAGCGCTGCATAATGTCTAAAATACATCGTTGAAATATCATCTCTATTGTAAATGATTTCTTGATTGACCATGGGGAGTTTATGTTTTTGTGCGAAATAGAACCCTTTTTTACCAATGACAAAGACTTGATAATCATCTTTAGACATATCCTTAACTTCTGATAAGAATGCTTTAAAAAGCTGATTATGATAACTACCTGCTAGGCCTCTATCGCTTGTAACTAATATATATAGTTTCTTACTTCCGCCATTATGCATGGTTAATCTATTTTTCCCCTCAAGGTTTTTATTTGCATAATACACAACATGATGGATATTTTTCATAAAATCTTTAGAATGTTCTAGAAGCTCAGTTGATTTTTTTATTTTGGATAGTGCAATATTGTGCATTGCTTGAGTGATGGAAGCCGTTTTTTTGATGGCTTGCATCCGCATTTTAATATCCTTTAATCCCATCTTATATCAACCTCTTTAATCCGTTGATAAATTGTTCTAGATCCTTATCTTCTGGTAATTTCTTTGTTTCATCAAGATGCTTTTTAATCTTTTGCCCTAAATCATTCATGCGTAAACCTTGCATGATTTCTTTTTCAAGTGCTTTAACTTGATCAAGATTTAAGTCATCGATCATCCCTTTAGAAAGTGCATATATAATCACAATTTGTGTAGGCATATCGACAAGTTCATGAACATCTTGTTTAAGCATTTCAACTGTTTTTCTACCTCTTTCAAGACGACGCTTAGCAGATTGGTCTAAATCAGAACCAAATTGTGCAAATGATTCTAATTCACGGTAGTTTGCTAAGTTAATTCTTAGTGTACCAGCAACTTTCTTCATGGCATTCCATTGTGCAGCCCCACCAACACGTGATACTGATAACCCAGCGTTAATCGCAGGGCGAATACCTGAATAGAATAATTCTGCTTCTAAGAAGATTTGACCGTCTGTAATTGAAATAACGTTTGTTGAAATGTATGCTGAGATATCTCCAGCTTTTGTTTCAATAATTGGTAATGCTGTAATAGATCCTCCACCAAGTTCTTTATTTAACTTCGCAGAACGTTCTAATAATCTTGAATGAAGATAGAATACATCTCCAGGGTAAGCCTCTCTTCCTGGTGGACGTCTAAGGAGTAATGATAACTCACGATAAGCAACCGCATGTTTAGATAAATCATCGTAAACGATTAATACATCTTTGCCTTTTTCCATGAAGTATTCTGCCATCGTTACCCCAGAGAATGGTGCAAGATATTGGAGTGTACCTTCTTTAGATGCACCAGCATTTACAACAATGGTGTAATCCATTGCCTGATGTTTTTTAAACAATTCAACAAGTGCAGTTACACTTGAATCTTTTTGACCAATCGCAACATAGATACATAGAACATCTTTACCTTTTTGGTTCAGAATTGCATCAACTGCAATTGTTGTTTTACCAGTTTGTCTATCGCCAATAATTAACTCTCTTTGTCCACGTCCAATCGGAACAAGGGCATCGATTACTTTAATACCGGTTTCCATAGATGCATTAATAGACCCTCTATCAATAACACCTCTTGCCTTTTTTTCAACAGGCATTTTCTTTTCTGGTTTAATTGAACCAAGTGCATCAAGTGGCTCACCTAATGGATTAACAACTCTACCTAATAATGCTTCACCAACTGGTACTTCAAAAATACGTTTAGTTGTTTTAACCATGTCGCCTTCTTTAATAAGGTTTGATTCACCTAAAAGAATAACACCAACGTTATGTTCTTCTAAGTTAAACACCAATCCCTTAACACCATGAGGGAATTCTAAAAGTTCACCCATCATCGCTTGTTGAAGACCATAAACAATCGCAATCCCATCACCTACTGATAATACTTTACCAATATTCTCAAGTTTGACGTCTTGTTCAAATGATTCGATTTGCTTTTTAATGACCTCAGTCATTTCTTTGATTTTTATTTTTGACAATGTTGTCACCACCTTAAATCGTTGTAAACAATTCTTCTAGTTCACGAGCAACTGATCGGTCTAGCGCTTGTCCTTGATGGGTAATTTTTATACCACCAATTAAAGAAGGATCAATTGTTTTATGTAGAGAAATTGTCTGATTTTTAAATCTTGGTTTTAATGTTTGCATGAGTTTTTCTTCTTGTGTTTTTGTCAAAGGTTTTGCCAAATAAACATGAAGATGTGCAATCTTTTGAGTTGTTCTTACTAAGTGTATCCATTCATCATATATTTCATCAATATATTGCATGTAATGTTTACTTGATAAAACTTTAATAAAAGCCAAAAATGTTGGATCAAATCCGAGTTCATCAATTTTAGCTTCTTTTTCTTCGTTAGATAACATCGGGGAATCCACCATTTTTAACCATGTTGGATGTTCCTTAATGAGATCTCTAAGTTCATCAAACTGATAACTTAAGACATCTAATTTGTTTTTTTCTAGCGCAATATGATGCAGTGCTTTAGCAAACTGTCTCATAAATTATACGTCGCTTTCTTTTAAAATCTCATCGATGATATCTTGATGAACGGATTCGTCGATTTCTCTTTTTACAATCTTAGATGCAGCAGAAAATGCAACCGATTTAATCGATTGTTTGATGTCTTCATTTGCTTGAGCAATTTCATACTCAATATCTTTTTCAGCTTGTTCAAGACGTCTTTTCGCCTCTTCTTTAGCGCTTGTAATCAGTTTTTCTTGCTCTTTATAAGCTTCTTGAGTCAGTTTTTCTTTTAACTGTCTTGTTTCTTCTTTCATGCCTTCATATTCTTTAATTGCTTTTTCTTGTAAAGATTTTGCAACTCTTCTTTCTTCGTCAGCTTGATCCATTGCTTCAGATAAAGCTTCTTGTCTCTTTTCTAAATATAAACTTACCTTTTTCCAAAGGAACGTTCTCACGAAAAACAATAAAACGAGTAAGGCAAGTATATTTAAGACGACGATTTCAGGAGTATTTTGAATAGAATACAATCCACTTTCGACGATTTCAGTTATTTGATCAAATACTTCATTCACAAATCATCAATCCTTTTTTATTATTTTCCTGTTAATATGAACGCAATGATTAATCCGTATAAACCTGTTGTTTCAGCAACCGCTTGTCCAATAAGCATGGTTGATGTAATTTTACCTGCAGCTTCTGGTTGACGCCCAACAGCTTCAACAGCTTTTGCAGCAGCAATCCCTTGACCGATACCAGTACCAAAACCAGTTGTTACCGCAATACCAGCACCAATATAAGCCATACCGCTTCTGAAGAACTCATTCGCTACAACTTCCATGATATTTGGAATTAACACATTAAATATTTCGAACATAATATAATCTCCTTTATTTTTTATATTTTATATATTATTTTTAATTTTCAAAATTTAGATCATCTTCATTAATTTTAGTTGATGCGAAGATAATCGTTAATAAAACTAACACAAGTGTCTGAACCAGTCCAAATCCAATATCAAAGATCACATGGAATGCTGGTGCAATCAACACTGAAGCCCATCCTGTGAGTTTATAGACGAGTAATAAAATCACTGATCCACTGACAATATTACCGAATAAACGCAGTGCCATTGACAAGATTGGTGTAAATTCACTAACGATGTTTAATGGAAATAAAACCCAAATCGGTTGGAAAATCCCTAAGAAATGCTTCCAACTTTGTGATATAAACCCTGTAATCTGAACTACAAAAAATGAAATGATCGATAAACTAAATGTAATTGCAGTAAATTTTGTTGGTGCTTCTAATCCAAAAATACCGCTCATATTAGATATCGCTACATATAATGCTAGTGTTAAAGCAATTGGTGTTACAAACTTCCAATGTTTACCAATATAACTTTTAACATATGAGTTAAAGAAATCAATAAATTGTATAATCACTGTTACAAATTTATTTGGTTTATCTCTAACATCTAACTTAGAAACATAATTTCCAACCCATATACTCAAAATGATTAAGAACAAAATGATACCTAAAGATGTTACAAAATATACAGGTAAATTTAAAATATAATCTATGATATTATCGATCATCTTCATCATCCTCCTCTTCATCATCATAAGGCACAATATTATCAGTATCATCTTTTAACCTGTGTGCTTTAAACGGTGGCGTTGCATAAATCAATATACCGATTCTAATCGATGAGAAACCTAAAAGTAAAAAGATAAATACTCTTGTAAGTTCATCTGTGCCGTTTGCTCTTTGATCAAAATATGCAAATGCAATCATGATGACATACATTACAAATCTTAGCACCAAATGGTAAGCGAGTTTCACAGGATTAAATTTTTGCTTGGTTAGTCTAATCGTTAATGAATGGTTAAATAGTGCTGTTGCACTACCTAAGACGGCCCATACAGCATATTCTCTAAAAAAGATGAATGATACCAAAGCCAGACATAGTGAATATCCAAGTGCGATTAAATTAATGACGCTTACGTCTTTCATATCTTTCCTCACTTTTTATAAATTGTAATAAAGTCATAAATCCGACAAAAACTCCTAAAAACAATCCTAAAGCTGCTAAATAAGTAGCTAAATCGCCTTCAGGATCTAGTTTTCTTCCGATATATATCCCTAATACAGATAATCCAATCACAGAGAAGATGAGTTGCATGACGATTGTATAAGTCATCATGATTCTTCTTCTTTTTTCAAATTTATTTCGTTCCAAACAAACGATCCCCACAATCTCCAAGACCAGGAACAATATAACCGACTTCATTTAAATGAGAGTCCATTGCTGCTAAATAAATTGGAACATCTGGATGATCCTCTTGAATGCGTTTAACACCTTCAGGACATCCAACAAGACCAACATATCTGATATCGGTTGCGCCTGTCTTTTTTATAATTTCAATGGCTTTAGATGCTGAACCACCAGTTGCAAGCATAGGGTCTACAACTAATACAACACTATCTTTGATGACTTCAGGAAATTTCGCATAATACACTTGAGGTTCTAAACTTTCTTCATCTCTATAAAGACCGATATGACCAATTTTAGCTGTAGGGATGATATTATGAATGCCTTCAACCATACCTAAACCAGCTCTTAAAATTGGAACAATCACGATTTGTTTTTCTAACTCTTTTGCAGTCATTTCACAAATCGGTGTTTCAATCTTCTTTTCTACGGTTTGAAAATCTCTTGTAATTTCATAAGTGATGAGTCCACCAACTTCTGAAACTGATTCTCTAAACTCTTTTGTACCAGTGTTCTTGTCTCTAATTCTTGCCATCTTATGGTCAATTAAAGGATGATTTAATACAACTAATTTACTCATGTGAAGCACCCTCGATTTCGCTAATTTTATCTAATCTTTTTTGATGTCTTTCTTCGAAGACTGCTTTCATATAAGCATTTACAATGTTAACTGCTTCATCATTTGATGTTGTTCTTCCACCAAGCGCAATAATGTTTGCGTTATTGTGTTCTTTAGCAAGTCTTGCAGTTTCTTCGTTATAGACGAGCGCTGCTCTAATGCCTTTAACTTTATTCGCTGCAATCGATATACCAATACCTGTTCCACAAATGACAATCCCAAAATCATAAGCGTTTGATAAGACTGCATGTGCAACTTTTTTTCCAAAATCAGGATAATCTACGGACTGATCAGAATCAGTTCCATAATCATCAAATGCTACGTTATTTTCTTTGAAATATGACTTTAAAAATTCTTTTAATTCATATCCTCCATGATCACTGCCAATGGCTATTTTCATAGAAACCTCCTTAGTTTTGACTCAATATATATTATAACATAATATATGTTATATCCTTTTAAAAACGATGAAATCACATAAGTTGTTAAGCTTTAGTAGTACCGTAAGACGCTTTTTTTCTTTCGTTTGCTTTCAAAATCTGTTTTCTTAAGCGAATCGTCTTTGGTGTGATCTCTATAAGCTCATCATCGTTGATGTATGCAAGACATGCCTCAAGGTTCATTTGTTTAGGTTTTTTTAAGACGACTGTTGAATCTTTACCAGCAGATCTCATGTTTGATAACTGCTTTTCTTGCGTCACATTTACAACCATATCACTATCTTTATTGGCTTCTCCAATAATCATACCTTCGTATACTTTTTCTCGTGGTTCAACAAACATAATACCTCTATCTTCAAGTCTACCAATCGCATAAGCAGTTGTCATACCTTGATTTAGAGAAACTAATGATCCACTTCTTCTGTTACCTACTGTTTCATAAACCATCGGACGGTAGTCTAAGAAGATGTGTGATAAAATACCGTAACCTTTGGTTGCGGTTAAAAATTGTGTCATAAATCCGATGAGTCCTCTTGATGGCATGATGTACTGGATACGTGCATAATCTCCAAGCTGATTCATGGATACCAACTCACCTTTACGATCTCCCATCATTTCAATGACTGTACCCATCGATTCTTGAGGACAATCGATTTGAACTTCTTCGTATGGTTCATGATTAATACCATCAATTTCTTTAACAATAACTCTTGGTCTTGAAACTTGAAATTCAAAACCTTCTCTTCTCATATTTTCAATCAAAATACCTAAATGAAGTTCTCCTCTACCAGAGACAATCCATTGTTCGGTATTACCAATACGATTTGCTTTTAAACTGACATCTTTTTGTGTTTCTTTAAATAGACGATCTTCTATTTTTGAAGCTGTTACATGTTTACCTTCTTGACCTGCAAAAGGCGAGTTATTTGTTAAGAAAGTCATTTGCACGGTTGGTTCATCGATATGCAAATGTGGTAGTGGTTGATGATGTCCAAGCTCTGTAAAGGTTTCTCCTACATGAACATCTGGAAGTCCTGCAATAGAGACAATATCTCCAGCATATGCTGTATCAACTTCAACTTTTTCTAATCCCATAGATTGGAAGATTTTTTGAACTCTAAACTCAATGATTGTATCATCTAATCTTAAACAATTGATTGTATCATTTACCGATACTTGTCCTTGGTATATCTTACCAATACCCATACGACCAACATAGTCATTATAATCAATTAATGCTGGTTGAAATAAAAATGGTGTTGTTGTATCTTGGTTAGGTTCTGGTATCTCTTTGATGATGGTATCTAAAATAGGTTCCATACGAATATGTGCCTGTAAGATTGGTTCATAACTTGCTAACCCCTGCAAACCTGACGCATATAAAACTGGGAACTCTAATTGATGTTCATCCGCACCTAAATCGATAAATAAGTCATAAACTTCATTGACTGTACGACTGATGTCAGCAAATTGACGGTCAATTTTATTGACAACAACAATCGGTAATAATTTAGCTTCTAAAGCCTTTTTTAAAACAAATCTTGTTTGTGGCATAACACCTTCATAAGCATCTACAAGTAAAAGCACACCATCAACCATATGCATGATGCGTTCAACTTCTCCACCAAAATCTGCATGTCCTGGTGTATCTAAGATATTAATGCGATAATCCTTATAAATAATCGCTGTATTTTTTGCAAGAATCGTAATCCCACGTTCTCTTTCAATATCGTTACTATCTAAAACACGGTCGTTTAACACTTGATGCATGTCATATTTTTCACTTTCTTTTAAAAGTTGATTAACCAGTGTTGTTTTACCATGATCAACGTGTGCGATAATTGCTATATTTCTTATTTTCATATTTTTCCTCATTTCATAACCTTTTATATTATATATCATTTTTTATATTTTTATATAAAAAAAGTCCCATAAACATGGAACTTTTTGATAATGTTGTCGTTTTTAACAATGAAAATGTTATCATCGCTTAAGACTGTCTTTAAAAGCCTCTATATCTTCTAGGGTGATTTCACCCTTTCTGATCAATTTAATCGATCTAGATGTCAAATCAATAACTGTTGATGAAATATCGCTTTTTGGGATATGCCCTTGAGGATAAATATCTTTAACTTTAGCTTTGAAGTTTTTTTCAATAAGTCTAATGCTTTCAATAGGCTTACCTTCTTCATCAGTTAAACTCGTAACCTTTAAAGGACCATAAGTATCTAAAAGTTTTAAAGCAACTGGATGTTTAGGCATACGTACAGCTAATGTTTCTTCCTTTGTTTTTTCAAAGTATTCTGGTGTAGTTTTTAAAACCATAGTCAGTGCTCCAGGCCAGTATTTTTTCATGAGTTCCAACGAGAACTTACTCATGATGCAAATATCTTTGAGTTGGTCGACCGAAGAGATTAAAACAGGAATCTGTTTTGATTGTTTTTTACCTTTAATTTTATAGATTTTGTCTAATGCTTTTTCATCGTATAACTTCGCAGCTAGACCATAAACAGTATCTGTAGGTAATATGATTAAATCACCTTCATACATCATGATAAAACACCTCCTAAACCAATAAAAGTAAATCTATCTTTTTGTTGCAAATCCTTTTTTTGCAAGATGATTGCTTCTGGTAAATATGTTTCTACAAATGTTTTGATATCTTCTTTTTGTAGATACCCATGTTCAAATGCGATCAAAGCTTTTTTCTTTAAAAAAGGCTTAATGTTTTCTAATATTTTTTCATAAAAATCAGTACCTAAAACACCACCAAAAAGTGCGACATTTGGTTCTTTTTTTACAATATTTTCTAACGCTTCTTCATTAGGAATATAAGGTGGATTTGACACGATGATATCAAATACTCCTGTGATGTTATCAAATAAATCACTATGGAGATATTTATCGTCTGATCCTAATTTTTTGATGTTGCTTTTAGCAACTTCTAAAGCCTTTAAACTAATGTCACTAATGGTGACATCCATATGCTTTTCTTCTAATGATAAAGTTACACCAATACAACCACTACCCGTACCTAAGTCTAGCACTTTAACATCTTTACCTTCAAAGTAGTCATCATATAAGTATAAGACTTCTTCTACAAGCTGTTCAGTTTCACTTCTAGGAATTAAAACATCATGTGATACATTAAATTTATATCCATAAAAATAAGAATAACCAATCAAGTGTTGAACTGGTATATCTTCTTTTAAATATTTATACAACTTATCTATAAAAAAGTCATAAAACTTTTGGTCAACATCTGTTTTCAAGTTTAAAAAGAACTCATGTGGATCAAGTCCAGAAAGTTCCATTAAAAGAAGCTTGACAGCTTCTACTTCTTTATCATATTTTAACGCTTCCTTTTCAGAAAACCTTAAGAGTTTTTCATATGTCACTTAGTTAATTCTCCAGTTAATTGACGTTTTTGAAATTCATTTAATAATGGCTCTAAAATCAAATCTAAGCGCCCTTCCATAATTGCATCTAGTCTTTGTAGCGTTAAGCCAATACGATGGTCAGAAACTCTATTTTGAGGGTAATTATAGGTTCTAATCTTCTCGCTTCTATCGCCTCTACCAACTAACGCTTGTCTTTCTGCATCTTCTTTTGCTGCTTGTTCAGCTAAGAATTGATCATAGATTCTTGTTTTAAGTAATCTAAATGCTTTATCCTTGTTTTCGTGTTGAGATTTACCTTCTTGACAACTTACAGCAATCCCTGTTGGAATGTGTGTAAGTCTTACGGCTGATTTTGTAGTATTCACAGATTGTCCACCTGGACCACTTGAGTTAAATGTATCAAAACGGATATCATTCCAACTAATATCAACTTCAACTTCTTCGGCTTCTGGCATAACAAGAACGGTTGCTGTTGAGGTATGGATTCGACCTTGAGATTCTGTTTCTGGTACTCTTTGCACACGGTGTGTGCCTGATTCATATTTCATAAATGAATACACAAGTTTACCAGATATCATAAATTCAATGGATGTATAACCACCCATTGCACCTTCCATAGCATTTAAGATTTCAATCTTCCAGTTTTTTGATTCAGCATATTTTGTATACATTCTAAATAAATCACCTGCAAAGATATTACCTTCATCACCACCAGCAGCCCCTTTGATTTCAAAAATAACGTTTTTATCATCATTAGGATCTTTTGGAAGTAGTAAAATTTTCAATCGCTCTTCGGTTTTTTCTAAAAATGCTTCAAGTTTTTCGATTTCTTTTTCTGCCATTTGAATAAGATCATCATCTTCTTCTAACTCGAGCATTTCTTTTAAATCATTTAATTCATTTTCTTTTTCTTGATAGGTTTGAAAAGTTTCTACAGTTTCTTGAATACTGGCAGACTCTTTTAGAAGTCCTGTCATTTCTTTAACTTCTAAAGTGCCGCTCGCTAATTTATCTTGTATCTCTTTATATTGTTTTTCTATCAATTTTAGTCTATCAAACATATTATCACCTGCTAATTATATTACCATAAATTTAGTTTTTTTTCTACTAGAAAAGATAGAGCACATGGTTTGTTATTTATTATAAATAGTGTTATAATTTATATAGATAAAGAAAGGAAAGGTGTAAACTTATTATGGAAAAACTTTATAAGGTTTTAAACAAACAAGTTGCAAACTTAAGTGTATTTTTTACGAAACTACATCACTATCATTGGTATGTAGAAGGACCACAATTTTATCAATTACATGAAAAATTCGAAGGCTTATATGACGAAATGAACGAGTTATATGATGCATTTGCTGAAAGATTATTAATGATTGGTGGCAAGCCACTATCAAACATGAAGGCATATTTAGAAGCTACTTCATTAAAAGAAGCTAGTGGTAAAGAAGATGCTATGGATATGGTTAAACATGTTTTAGATGACATCAAATTAATCCATGCTGAATTAAAAGAAGTTCTAGAAATTGCTCAAAGTTTAGGCGATGAAGTTACTGCTGACTTAGTTATCGGTACAATGTCAAGTTTTGAAAAACACGTTTGGATGCTTTCTGCAACAATTAGATAATAATTTCAAAAATAAAAAGTCTACTCGAAACTGTTTGCTAAATATGGACAGTAATTAAAAAAGGCTAGGAAGAGTTGACATTCTCAATTGTAGAGGTGTCAACTCTTTTATTATTTTACTTTGTCTATCTTCATTGTAATATGTGATGTAAGAATCGACAAGTGTTTTCATTTGTTTTATTGTGATTTGATGATGAAGATGCATACATTCACTTTTAAATTGACTGAAGAAAGATTCTATTGGACAATTATCTACGCAGCTGCCTTTTGCTGATACACTATGTTTTATCCAATGTCTTTTCAACCACCTATGGTAAGTTTGTCCAACAAATGCGGTACCTTGATCAGAATGCAGTATTAATCCTTTGCGATAATTTCTGGGTAC
>SWCB01000095.1_pt1 | contig 80045 bp, 63 predicted proteins | sample 4692901 | NCBI WGS metagenome assembly SWCB01 (sample SAMN10267276, study PRJNA491770) | bioreactor metagenome | isolation source: DHS bioreactor inoculated with subseafloor sediment | place: Japan: off Shimokita Peninsula | collected 2006-08 | reverse complement strand
TCTCCGTGTCCCCTTGTCACACTTTATGTCCCTCGTCCCTTTTTCGCTCTCCTTGTCTCCCCGTCTCCGTGTCCTCTTGTCAAACTTCCCGTCCCTCGTCCCTATTTTTTCAAAATCATATAAACCGGCAGATGGTCACTAAAACCACCGAGGTACTTTTTCCCGACAAAGGTACGCCAGGGATTTCCGGCATATTTGCCTGTTTGTTCCTTTAGTAAAGCTATATTGTGAATGGCGGCTTTTTCAAACTTCCAGCCTTTCCCTTTGGTGTTGAGCAAGGCTTCGGAGATGATGATCTGGTCGAAAAGGTTCCAGTTGCCGCGGTATTCCAATGTGCCAAGGCCATCGCGATGGATTTGCCACATGGGATTGAACAATCCCTGTTTTGTAACCTGATCTTTCTGGCCTTTTGCGCCCAATACAACGAACACGCTGCTATCGGCAGGGTCATCGTTCAGGTCGCCCATGATAAAGGTTTTTGCATTTTTTTGAACGCGGTTCAGCGAATCGCTCAGGTGAAGGCTCAACCGGGCGGCGGCTTTGCGGTATTCAGGGCCGCTGTGGCGCGAAGGCCAGTGGTTTACCATCACATTGATGAGGTCACCATCCAATTCACCGGTAACCACCAGTTGATCACGGGTATAGAAGTCTGGTTCCCCGGGAATCACCAGCCGGTTTGAAGTTGAGTTGATCACTTTAAAGGCACCTGGTTTGTAGAGTAAAGCCACATCAATGCCACGCTCATCGGGCGAATCATAATGCACGATTTGGTATCCCGATTTATCCAGGGGCGCAGTTTTTATCAGATCTTCGAGCACCTGGAGATTTTCCATTTCTGCCAATCCAATAATGGTCGGACCATTCTCAGAAACCTCTGAGCCTATTCCGGCAATCGCTTTGGCCATATTCGACAGCTTGGCAGCATAACGTTCCGAAGTCCATTCATAGAGGCCATCCGGCAAAAACTGTGCATCGTCAGTTTTGGGGTCATCAATCGTATCGAACAGATTTTCAATGTTGTAAAAGGCAATAACCGCGCGTTTTGCATCCGGTTTCTGGCCACAGGCCTGAAGTGTAATGGCAATGAGTAAAATCGAAAACCAGGTTTTTATCGAGGTGAAGTTTTTTAAAATCATTTTCTGGCGATTTTTTTAATGTATTTGAGTAGCGGGAGCAAAGATATTGTTTTTCCTGAAATGGCGGAAAGGCGGAGGGCAAGGGCGAAGGTCGCATTCGGTGGTTGAGCGTTGGTTGGTGAGCCGGTTGGTGAGCATGGTTGGTGAGCATTTCGTCGAACCATTATCGAACCATCGTCGAACCATCGTCGAAGGCCGTCCCCCGTCCCTTTTTAGAAATTTGAAATTAGTTTTTCCCTCTTATCCTTCCATACCTTATAAATAACTCGTACTTTTGCTACCTGAATAAATTCTCTTCAAACGAAAAATATTTTTTTAACCCATTAAACATCATTTGCTTATGAAACGTCTTTTACTCTTAATTCTTGTTGCATTTGCAGCAAATTTTGCCTCAGCCCAAACCGACCTTTTCTTTTCGGAATATGTGGAAGGTAGTGGCAACAACAAAGCCCTCGAAATATACAATCCTACCACACAAACCATTGACCTGAGTAATTATTACATTGTAAGGTACAGTAATGGTGCATCTACCTTTACCGAAGGAGGTGTAACCCGTTTGTCAGGTATGTTGGAATCATTTAAAACTTTCGTGTTTGTGAATGGCCAAACTACTTCAACCGGTACATCACCGGCCTGTAGCCCGGTATTGCAGGCTATGGCTGATCAACTGGATGGTGAATATCCCGCACCAACCTACATGAACGGTAATGATGCCATGGCACTGATCAAAACAGAAAACGGAGAGACTCCAAGCGGGTCGAATCCTGGTACCGCGGTTGATCTTATCGGCGAAGTCGGACTGGGCGCTGCTATATCTGCCGAAACCGGCTGGTCGTATGTAAAAGATTCAACCCTTACCTATCCTGCCAATGGCGTTGATGTTACAGGTTTGGTTGTCAACCACGTTGTAAAGAAATATGCTACCAATGGAAGTTCATTCGGTCCTTTCTGGATGTCATGGACTTCTGGCCATTCGCTGATTCGTAAAGCCACGGTAGTGGATGGCGTAAAAAATAACCCCAGCCCTTTTAATGTAGGACTGGAATGGTATCCTCTTGTTGAGCTAGATTCACTCGGACATGAAGTTTACGAAGACATTTGGTCAAATCTGGGAAGGCACGAATGTGTTGTTAATCCTTCTGGTATTGGTGAAAATGATTTTGGTGCAAAACTGGATGTTTATCCTAACCCGGTCAGTTCGGGGCGCTTCACCATTTCATCAGGAATTGGGGTGAAAGAAGTTGAAATCTATTCGGTAATTGGTCAGACCGTTTATCACCAATCTTACAACAAAATGTCTCAACAGATTGAAATCAATGACGCTGACCTGCAAAAAGGTCTCTATCTGGTAAAGGTTACTTCAAGAAACAATACGGTTGCAGTAAAAAAAGTAGTGGTTAAATAGAGCCATCACTTTTGTATCCCATACAATTGCAGGCACCTGAAGATGAACCATGTTCAATTCAGGTGCCTGTTTCAACTTTTTTAATCAAGGACTCAATGAAAAGAAAACTCTTACTTTTCGCATTTTTGTTCATCGCTTCTATGGCGGTGTTTGCCCAGAAACAAGCGGTCAGGGGCGTGGTTCAGGATTCAATTACTGGCGAAACCATTATAGGTGCCAACGTTGTTTTGAAGGGTACAACCACAGGAACAGTTACCGATATTGATGGCAAGTTTTCCCTCGAACTCAATAAAGGAACCTACAATCTGCAGGTTTCCTTTGTGGGTTACCACACTCAGGTGAGGGCGATAACAGTTGGAATTGCACCTTTAAACCTGAATTTCAAACTGGGGTCATCTTTAGTGTTGGATGGAATTGAAATAACCGCAGACTACGCCAAAGTGCGCGAAACGCCGGTGGCTTTTACCACCATTTTACCGGCCAAAATTGAGGAGCGCCTGTCTGGACAAGATATTCCCATGCTGCTGAACAAAACACCCGGGGTTTATGCAACCCAACAAGGAGGTGGAGATGGTGATGCACGCATTACCATCCGCGGCTTTAGCCAGCGAAATGTAGCCGTAATGCTCGATGGTATTCCGGTTAACGATATGGAAAATGGCTGGGTTTACTGGTCAAACTGGTTTGGATTGGGTCCTGTAACCCGAAGCATTCAGGTGCAGCGTGGATTGGGTGCCTCCAAACTGGCGTTGCCTTCGGTGGGTGGAACCATGAACATCCTTACCAAAGGTATTGATAACAAGCGGCAAATAAGTGTTGAGCAGGGAATAGATCAATATGGCAAATCGACCACCAGCCTTGGGCTGACTACCGGAAGAATGAAAAACGGATGGGGGGTTACCCTCGCCGGATCCTATAAAGACGGTCAGGGATGGGTTGACCAAACCGACGTCACAGCTTATTTCTTTTTTGCTAAAATTGATAAAATGTGGGGCAAGCACCTTACCAGTCTTACTGCTTTTGGGGCGCCTCAAACCCATAAACAGCGTTCATACAAAAAGTCAATTGCCGATTATGATACCGCCTATGCGAAAGAACAAGGCATAAACCCGGAAGATTTTCCACTGATTAATGATCAGGGTATAGCCTATAATGCGCATTGGGGATACATTAAGCGTGATGCAGAAACCTGGAATACTGATGGAACAGCTCGGATAATTAATGCTGATGCAAAAAGGGAAGTGCTGAACGAGCAGGTGAATACCTACTTCAAACCGCAATTTAGCTTGCGCGATTTGTGGACCGTGAATGATCGGTTGACCATCACCAATATTCTTTATCTGTCAATGGGGACCGGTGGTGGTGTGCAGCCACGATCAAGTTTGAAGACAACCAACCTGATCACGCGGGCCGATTATCTGAACAACCCGGAAACTTTTACGGAAGATGAAATTGGACAGATAAACTGGCAAAGTCTCTACAATCAAAATACAAAACCAACCAATTCGCCCTTTGGAGTGGTTTATCCAATCAATCGGTTGTATAGCGATCAATTGTATTACTCGAATAATTATCTTGTTCAAAACAACAACAACCACTTCTGGTATGGGTTGCTTTCTACCTTTTCCTATAAATTAGATGAGCGTTTTACATTATCGGGAGGGGCCGACCTCCGTTCCTACACTTCGGAACACTACAGCGAAATTACCGACCTCTTAGGTGGCGATTACGCTATAGATCAGGGAGATAAGCGCAATGACTATAATGAAAATCCTTCTCTGGCCATGAAATACAAGGGCGACAAAGTAAATTTTTACTACGATGGATTGGTACAATGGGGCGGTTTGTTTGGCCTGCTTGAATACAAAGTGGGAAAGGTGAGTGCTTTCGTTAACCTTACTTCCAATGTAAGTGCTTATAAAAAGATAGACTATTTTGGAAATCTGGAATCTGATTGGAAAAACAAACCCGGCTATACCTTCAAAACTGGGGCTAACTATAATATCAGTAAGCACAGCAATGTGTTCTTCAATGCTGGATATTTGTCTAAAACCAAGGATTTTAAATACTATTACAGAGGCTTCACTGCTAACTTCCAGCCAGATTCAATTACAAAAAATGAGCGAGTCAAAGCACTGGAGTTTGGTTACAGTTATAACAGTCAACGCTTCACGGCCAACCTTAATACTTACCTGACACTTTGGGAGAATAAGCCTACCAACCAGGTAAGGGGGAAATATACCGATCCTATAACCGGAACCGAAGGTTATACTTATGGCGATATTCCGGGGATGGATGCGCGCCATATTGGTGTTGAGTTGGATTTTATCTACAAGATAACTCAGAAACTGGATTTCCAGGGACTTATTTCTTTGGGTGATTGGATTTGGAACAAGAAGATAGACAACCTGCAGATGTACTTCACCGACAACAATGAGCCGGCGAACAATTTTGGTTTTGATGCAACTGGAATACATGTGGGCGATGCTGCCCAAACGCAGTTGGGCGCAAGTTTAAGGTATGAACCCATCAAGAATTTGTATTTCGATGGAAGTGTAACGTTCTTTGATCGGTACTATGCTGACTTCAACCCCGAAGAATCCACCGATGAACTAGGCAATCCGGTTGAATCGTGGCGGATGCCTTCCTTTGCACTGACAGATTTTCATGCCGGCTACAGTTTCAAAATTCAGCCGTTTGACCATCTTTTCTTTACTTTCAGACTGAATGTATTAAATGTGCTTAACACGAAGTACATTTCGGATGCTAAAAACAACGACACTTACATTCAGCGGCCATTCAACACTTTCGATGCCCGCTCGGCTGCCGTATTTATGGGTGCAGGCAGGCAGATTACGGCTTCGTTAAGGATCATTTTTAACTAAGCTTGACCAACTTTAATTTTTCAAAAATCAAACCGAATTTAAAATTTCATTTCATGAAAAAAACTCTAATTCTCGCACTTGTTTTTCTGGGGATTTCAACCCTTACAAACGCGCAAAATACCATTCTCGAAGCCAGGGGCATGGCCGCTGGCTCAGTAGTTACCGTTAAAGGAATTGTTACGAATGGCGCCGAATTTGGCGTTATTCGCTATTTTCAGGATAATACCGCCGGTATAGCAGCCTATGGATCTGCTACTTCCGTGGCCAATCGTGGCGACTCAGTTCTGGTTACAGGAACCCTGAAAGTATATAACCAATTGCTCGAAATTGATCCTGTAAGCAGTTTTACCGTGCTTTCAACCGGCCATCCTGTGCCTGCACCCATAGTGCTTACACCCGGTCAGATTTCCGAAGCCTATGAATCAAGGTTAATAAAAGTGGAAAATGTTACTTTCACCGATGCCGGCACATTGTTTACCGGAAACAAGAAGTATGAATTCACGGCCAATGGAGAAAGTGGTTTCATTTACGTCAAAAGCAACCAGACCGATATTGTTGGTCAGCCTGTCCCAAGTGGAAATGTAAACATTACTGCCATCCTTTCGCAATTTGATTATAACAATCCAAATGCCGGGTATCAATTGCTTCCGCGGCTGATAGAGGATATTGAGCAAACCAGCTCGATTTTCTTTACCAATACGCTGACCAATACCAACTTCACAAAAACCGAACTGGATTTCACCTGGACCACCAACATTGCAGGTTCTTCCGAAATGTTTTATGGCCTGACTGAAGAAACGGTGAACGCAAATCACGCAAGTGGGAATGGCGGCAACGCTGATCATGAAATTTTCCTCACCGGTCTGAGCGCCGGACAGGTAATATGGGTGAATGCCTTCTCCGTTAGTGGAAGCGATACCGCATTTTCGGGTGTGACTCCATTTGCTACCATCTCCAATTCAAGTGGTGACATCAAAGTTTATTTCAACACCGCCGTGGATCATGATTATTCTCATGGCGTGGATGCCATTGTGCTGCCCAATGCCATTGACGATACGCTGATCAGCTATATCAACCGCGCAAAATATTCCATTGATCTTACCATGTACAACTTCAACAATACAGGCATCAGCAATGTGAGTAACGCACTGAAAGCTGCGGCCAACCGGGGCGTTACCGTTCGCGTGATTGGTTGCGGCACCACCGCCAATCTGGGAATTGATGAACTTATGGGCTCTGCAGTACATGTTTTAATAGGCCCCTCAGGTTCGGAAAGAACCGGGATCATGCACAATAAATTCATTTTGTTTGATGTGGAATCTGCCGATGCAAATGACCCCTTAGTCTGGACAGGTTCAACCAACCTCACCACGGGTCAGATTAATACCGATGCCAATAATGTAATCATTATTCAGGACCAAAGCCTCGCCCGCACCTATAAAATTGAATTTGAAGAAATGTGGGGTTCTAAAAATACCACGCCAAGTGTTGCCAATGGCCGTTTTGGTTTCAATAAAAAGAACAATACGCCCCATGAGTTTGTAATTGCCGGAAAAAGGGTAGAGTCTTATTTTAGTCCATCTGATGGCGTGAATGCGAAAATTGTGGACAATATCAACACTGCATCCAATGACCTGAGCATTGCCACCATGCTGATTACCCGCAACGAAATGGCCACTGCAATTGCTGACCGAAAAGCGGCCGGCGTAGCAGCAAATGTCCTCACCAATGCAGAAGGCAACAATGGCGCAACGGTAAACACTATACTTTCTGGTGCTTTGGGAACACATTATGTTTTTGATGACGTAGTCAATGGCATTATGCACAATAAATATATGGTGGTTGATCAGGATGCGCCAGCTTCGGACCCGCTGGTATTTACCGGTTCGCACAATTGGAGCGCTGCCGCTGACAACGATAACGACGAAAATACGCTCGTCGTTCACGATGCCACCATCGCCAATCTCTACTATCAGAACTTCGTAAAACGCTTTGTTGAGAACGATGGTGTTTTATTTGAGCTTACTGGCCCGCCAACGGCTGTTAACGATACAGTAAAGGCAGAAATTGACCACCTGATAACCGTTGAAGTGCTGTTGAATGACATCAAACAGGCACCGGTTTCATTAACCATCGAAATCCCGGCGGTGAATGGTAATTCCATTATTCCTTTTACCAATCCCAATGTGATTGACTACACTCCGGCTGTTGGTTTTATCGGAATTGACTCGGTTACGTATAAAATTGCCTACCAGGCTTCACCTGATTTGAGTGCAACAGCCATCATTTACATTACCGTTGTAAATCCTGATGGTATTAGTGAAAACGAATCACTCAGCAGTCTGGTTGTTTACCCGAACCCGGTAACAAACGGAATTTTCCATGTTTCATGCTCTATGAAAATTGCCGATCAGTCCACCATTCAACTCCTTGACCTCACCGGCAAGCAGGTTTTTGAACAACAAGTAAACCTGAACAGTGGTGAAAACCTTTTCGATTTCAATACAGGTAACTTGAATCAGGGCACCTACTTCCTGAGGCTGACTACCACCAAAGGGGTATGGAACCATAAGGTAATCATTAAATAAGCGGTTAATAACATTTTTATATTTTGACAAAAAGGCTGTCCGGGAGGGCGGCCTTTTTTCAATAGAAAAAGTCAGACATTTCTTTCATGGACAATCATTTTACCATAAAACTTATCCGGTTGCTTTTATTAATTGAAATTGCATTATGAACAATCATGGAAAATTTATATATTTGTTTAATCATTGGACAATACTTTGATAGTGTGATTGACTTTGAGTGACGTTTTGAAATGGTTTTCGCAATTGGATACAGGTGTGAACCTAATATTAATTGTATAAGCCAGGAGATTTCTGAAAATCCTGTAAAGAGTAGGAGGTGGAAGCTGAAAAACCTATGAGTAGGCAACTTAAAAGAAACCGCTATGAAAAAGTTGAAAATTTTTTATGTATTCATTATTTTAGCGTGCCTTACCTTCAATGCCAGTGCACAGATCAATATTGGAATTAAGGTTGGAGGCAATTTAAGCAACATTCACCAGGATTTTAAGGATAGCGACTGGGAGATGCCAACAAAAATGAAAGTTGGATACCATCTGGGACTTACTGCCGACATGCCTTTAAATGACAAGTTTAGTTTTCAGCCAGGGCTATTGTTTTCCAACAAAGGATGTGGGCACGATCTGGATGAAATCTTTGGTGAAATACCTCCGGTAAAAGCTACTAATGAAGAGATTGAAACTGATGGTTTTATTCGTTTTTCGCTTAATTATATTGAGATACCACTCAATATTGCTTTTAAGTCCAACGATTTTCAAATATTTGCCGGGCCCTATCTCGCTATGGGTATTGGTGGTAAACAAAAATCAGACTATAAATTAAGCTTTATGGGCTATAGCGAAACCTATAAAGAGGAGGTAAAACTTAAGCCTGCTTTCGGTGAAGTTAAAGATAGTGACCTGGGTGACAATGAAGATGCCTTTTCAGCTTTGGATTATGGCTTAAACTTCGGTTTAGGCTACATGATTGGTCCTATACTCGTTCAGGGAGGCTACTCTTTGGGGCTTGGTAATATTACGGCTAAATATGAAGGCGCTTCAGATACCGACCGATCAGATTATAAACAAACAAACCGGGTAATTACTTTGTCCGTAAGTTATTTCTTTGGCGATTGATTAAGGCAAGTGCATATGTTTTAATAAGGCTGTCCGAAAGGACGGCCTTTTTTGAGGGGTGCCAGGCGTGGTAAAAAAGTCCGGGAAAAAGGGCCACAAAGATAGATTTTCTATTGTGGTAGAACAGTCATTTCTGCGGCCTATTGCAATTTTCAACTTCGTAGTATATCGAAAGCATTTTCCCGATTGGCCACCAGAAATTTTGCCTCCGGATAAGCTTCCTTGAAAACTGCCGGGCATTTAAAATTTTGTTTCGTGAATTTAACCTCAATGGCAGTGAGTTGACCTGATTTCTCCTCAATCAAATCAATTTCTTTTTGGTCGTAAGTGCGCCAGAAGTAAAAGCGCGCTCCTTCACGTTGATAGAAATTCCGTTTAAGTCGTTCACTTACAAAATAATTTTCCCAAAGCTGTCCTTCATCATTTCTGATGGTAAGGGAGTTATAGTTTGAGATGATGCTGTTTCTGATCCCATTATCCCAAAAATAGTAGCGGGATGATTTTGATATTTCATTTCTCAGGTTGCGGCTAAATGCGCCGAGGGAGAAAATGACATAGTTTTTCTCCAATAAGTCAAGATATCTGTTGACTGTTAAGCGGTTTACGCCCAGGTTTTTTGCCAATTCATGCACAGAAACATCGTTTCCAATCTGATAAGCAAGATAGCGGAGCAGCGATAACACAAACCTGGAATCCTTTAAATTGTCCATTGCAAGAATATCTTTCAACAAATATCCATCGCGTATTGAACCAAGTTGTTCAATCATTTCATTTTCATCTTTAGCCGTAACCACCTCGGGATAACTCCCATAGATTAGTCTTGCCGGAAGGTCCGTTTTAAATGAAATATAATCACCATGTAATTCCAGAGCGGCAAATGGGAAAAGATTAAACACTTTACTTCGCCCGACCAGGGGTTCGCCGGTTTTATTGCGAAGATCAAAAGCAGATGAACCAGTGGCAAAAATGCTTAATCCCGGATAAGTGTCAATGAGGAGCTTTAAATTTGCGCCAATATCTGGTATGTTTTGCGCTTCATCAATAAACAGGTAGTCAATTCCTTTTACAAATGTTTCGAGGATGCTCAAACGGCGACTTGACAAAATCTCGGCTGTGTCTAAGTTTTCGCCATTTACCCTTAACATCTTCCCATCCTGAATTTCATTTGAAATCGTTTGAAGTAGTATGGTTTTTCCCGTCCGACGCGCTCCAAAAAGCAAAACAACCCGGCCCGGCTTAAGGGATTCCGTCAACTGATTTTTGATGGTCCTGTCTATCATGGTGTCAATATTTAATGAAATATTGACACAAAGATATACAATATTTAGCTAAATATTGACACCGTACCATACAATATTTGGTATAATATTGACATAGGGGCTAATTTTTGCATTATGCAATCAAAAGGATCCTGCGGTATATTTGCGTCTTTGCGCCTGCCCGCCGAATCGAAGTGAAAGGGGATATTTGCCTGGTCAATCCGCAATCCGCAATCTGAAATCTGCAATCAAAAAGCCATTTCCTCCAGCGGTACCAACGCCTGTATAGCATCCGACACGGAAGTTACATTCTTAAACGAAAGGCTGAGCTTTTCATTTACCTCCTTCATCCTCACCGTTTTCTGGTAAACCTGGATAAACTGCAATACTGCGCTGAAAATACTGCTTTGGTAAAATGCCGAATCCTTGTCGGTGATGAAAGTAGCGTTCATCCCGTTGTTACGCAGGCTGATTTTCTCGAAACCAAGCTGACGGGCCAAACGACGTAAACGCAGGGTATTGATCAGTTCCTGGGTTTGTTTGGGTACCGGCCCGAAACGGTCAATCAGGTTTTCCTGGAATTTTAGTAATTCTTCTTCCGAACTGAGCCCATCCAACTCTTTATACAGGCTCAATCTTTCGGTGATGTTGGTCACGTAGCGGTCGGGAAGCATGATTTCGAGGTCGGTTTCAATGAGACATTCCTTCACATACTCTTTTTGTGCCACCGGGGTATCGTCCTCGTACAATCCTTTAAAATCAGACTCTTTCAGTTCCATGATGGCTTCATCCAGAATGCGTTGGTACATTTCAAAGCCGATTTCGCTGATAAATCCGCTTTGCTCTGCACCCAGAATATTTCCTGCGCCGCGAATGTCGAGGTCGCGCATGGCGATGTTGAAACCGCTGCCCAATTCCGAGTATTCCTCAATGGCTTTCAGGCGCTTGCGGGCTTCGTCGGTGAGCACTGAAAGGGGAGGAGCCAATAGGTAACAGAAAGCTTTTTTGTTGGTTCGCCCAACTCTTCCGCGCAATTGGTGGAGGTCACTCAGCCCGTAATTCTGGGCTTCGTTGATAAGTATGGTATTCGCATTGGAAATATCCAGGCCCGATTCTATGATGGTAGTGGCTACGAGCACATCGGTATAGCCTTCTACAAAGTCGAGCATCACTTTTTCCAGTTTATGTCCTTCCATTTGTCCGTGTCCGATGGCGACTTTGGCATCAGGCACCAATCGTTGAATCATGCCGGCAACTTCCTGGATGTTATTTACCCGGTTGTGCACAAAAAATACCTGTCCGCTCCGCGAAAGTTCAAAATGTATTGCATCGCGGATGGTTTCTTCGTTAAAAGCATGCAATTCGGTTTGCACCGGATAGCGGTTGGGCGGCGGGGTATTGATTACGCTCAGGTCGCGGGCACCCATCAGTGAAAATTGCAGTGTACGCGGAATGGGCGTGGCCGTGAGCGTCAGCGTATCCACATTTACCTTCATTTTTTTAAGCTTTTCTTTGGTGGCTACGCCGAATTTCTGCTCTTCGTCAATGATCATCAGCCCCAGGTCCTTGAACTGCACATCTTTACTCACTATGCGGTGTGTGCCAATGAGGATGTCAATTTCGCCTTTTTCAAGCTTTTTCAGGGTTTCTGCCTGTTGTTTGGCACTTTTAAAGCGATTGATGTAGTCCACCTTGCAGGGAAATTCGGCAAGGCGATCGCTGAAGGTTTTGTAATGTTGTAGCGCGAGAATGGTTGTCGGAACCAGCACAGCCACCTGTTTGCTGTCGGCCACAGCCTTAAAGGCTGCCCGGATAGCGATTTCCGTCTTGCCAAAGCCCACATCTCCGCATACCAACCGATCCATGGGATAAGACTTTTCCAGGTCGCGTTTTACATCAGCGGTAGATTTTACCTGATCTGGTGTGTCTTCATAAATAAAGGAAGCTTCCAGCTCGTGCTGCATGTAAGTATCTGGCGTAAAGGTAAATCCATCGGCTGCTTTTCGCTCGGCATAAAGCTTAATCAGATCTTTGGCAATGTCCTTAACCCGCTGTTTGGTCTTGGATTTCAGCTTGTTCCAGGCCTGACTGCCCAATTTATTCAGGGAAGGAACCGTGCCTTCCTTGCCCACATATTTCGAGATGCGGTGCAGGGAATGTATGCTAACATACAATATGTCGTTGTTCTGATAAATCAAACGCATGGCTTCCTGCTGCCGGCCGTTATTTTCAATTTTTTCAAGGCCATCAAAACGACCTACACCATGGTCAATATGGGTTACATAATCGCCCGGCTGAAGGTCATAAATTTCCTTCATGGTGATGGCCTGCTTGCCGGCAAAACCATCGCGGATGCGGTATTTGTGGTAACGTTCAAAAATCTGGTGATCGGTGTAGCAGGCAAGCTTGCTATCACGGTCAATAAAGCCTTCATGTAGCGCCAGGTTGGCGATTTCAAAACTCAGGTCTTTATCGGTTAGTCCGCGGTTGGCTTTCAAGTCACTGAAAATGGTTTGAATGCGCTCCGTTTGCTTTGGGCTGTCCGACAAAATAAGGTTTCGTATGTCGGCTTTGGAATTTTCATCCAGATTTTGCAGCAGCAGATCAAAATTCTTATTGAACGAAGGCTGCGGCAACATATTGAATTCCATCATTTTGCCTTCTTTCATCAGAAAATGTGAACCAAATTCAATCAGGCTGTGGTTCAGAATATCTGATTTGAATTCAGCAGCAGTAGAAAAGAGTTCGTCCGGCTGCAGGTGTTTGATGTCTGCGCTCAGTTCTGCGAAAGCTTTTTCGGCTTTATCATATTCCTTAGCGATGATGTCAATGGCCATTGTGAAATCGCGCATCCAAACCACCGAAGCTCGTGGAATATAGCTGAGAAAGGGCTGTCGCTTTTCCTGAAGGCCACGGTCCTGAATGTTTGGCGTAATGGTAACGTGGTCAAGGCGATCAATCGAAAGCTGATTGGCCGGATCGAAGGTGCGGATGGATTCCACATCATCACCAAAAAACTCAATGCGGTAAGGACGGTCATTGGTGAAGGAAAACACATCAATAATGCCACCACGCAGGGAGTACTGTCCTGGTTCAATCACAAAATCCACCCGATCAAAGTTGTATTCGGCCAGCAGGTCAATCACAAAATCAATGGATAGGCTTTCACCGAGGCCAAGACGCAGGGTATTCTTTTTTAAATATGCTTTGCTCACCACCTTTTCGGCCAAAGCCTCAGGATAAGTAACAACCAGCGTTCCGCCTTCGCGGGTACTGATGCGTTTCATCACCTCGGTGCGCGAAAGCACATTGGTGTTGTCGGTCTTTTCAATCTCGTAGGGACGACGGTAGGTGGTCGGGAAAAAGAGTACCTTCTTTTTATGGAAAGGCGTTTCCTGTTCGCCAAGCAAATTCTCCAGGTCATTGTATATGTAAGCCGCCTGCTCCTTTTCGGGAAGTACAATCATGTGCAGCGGGCCGGAGTTGGCGAAAACCGCCGAAGCCATCACGGAAATAGCCGAGCCAGTCAGCCCTTTCAGTTGCAGCCTGAATGTTTCATCCTGACGGCACAAATGCAGAATAGCCGCCACAGCCTCGCTGTCGCGGTAAAAATCAGTTAGTTGGGAAGCTTTCACGGCTTGCGTGATATTAGTTTTCAAAGCACAAAGATAGTTTATTTCAAAAGAAACCATGTAACCGGAAACCAAAGACTAAAGACTAATAAACTAACAGACTAACGACTATCCCGATAGCTATCGGGACTAACGACTAACCGACTAACCTCCTATAAAAAATCAAGGGGCTGCATGTTAAGCAAACCCCTGATTCCCCTTGTTTCCGGCAATAATGAATGACATCTTACATCGTTTTGATGAACCTGCCGTTCTGTATTTCTCTGCCGTTTTCGATTCTAACCATGTACATTCCTTCGGGCAAAACCGAAATATCCAGTGAATTGTGCATGGCATTATATTGATCGGACTGCAAAACAAGCTGGCCCGAAATATTGAACATCATTATATTAATCTTTCCATTATCCTCAATATTTCCGGCAATCGCAATAAACTGGCTCGCAGGATTTGGATAAATAAGCAGTTCTTCGCCTGCAACGGGGCGTTTCCCTTTAATTACGGTTACCGTAAAACTCTTTTGTACCGCACAACCTCCTTCATTTTCGCAGGAAATCGTCAAAATGTTTTCACCTTCGTTCAATTCATCTGCTTTGATCAAAAAGCGTGATCCTTCATCGCCCACAGGAGATAATTTATAGCCTCCGGTATAAGCCGTAGGTAATATAATTTCCATTTCTTCACCGGCGTACAATATCGTATCGTTGATGGTAGGCAGCTCAGGCAACGCAAGGAAAGTTAACATCATGCTGAATCTTGCAGGATTACAAAAATCATTGTTGTAAACATCGGTATGGAGCATCACAAAACCATTGTTCAAATCTTCTTCAGATGGAATATAAACCGGATAATGGCTGTTGATGTCATCAAAAGTACCAGAACCGGCACTCAGCCATTCCACGTGCGAACTTCCGGAAGCCTGAACAAAAAGTTCTACATCATGTCCGGGACAGGTTTCAACATCTTCAAGAGCCACCGCTGGTAGTTCATTTCCCGGAAGGTAAATGTTGTCGATCCAGGCAGCATCAAGTCCGGCTGAGCCGTTTTCATTTTTGGTGTAAATCCATTCAATGAGGTGTTCCCCGGCTTCAATGGCAAACCTTTCTTCGGTCCAGTCAACTTCACCGCTATAATTAGCAACAGTAGAACCATCAATCACCAGGCTCAGGATGTCGGCATTTTGCTGTGATGAAACTTTTACCCTGAATCCAAGGTAATCACAAGTGGATGAGTAACAGGTATAAGCCAGGCGGCTGATTTCATTCTCATTAATATTGGCAGAGCGTAGGGAATATTTTCCTTCAAAGGAAGTATTTCCATCGATAAACCAGGCAAAGTCACCCGAATTCAGCCAGTTGCTGCGGGGAAATCCCTGACTTTCAAAATCTTCATCCGGGGGATTGGCGGTTGTAAATTTATAAATCCTGCTTTCGGTGGTTCCGTGGTTGTTGTGTGATGTCACTTTCCAGTAATAGGTAGTTGCGTAGTGTAAAGGCAATTCAGGAGTTGTGGCAGGATTAAAGGTAACCAGGGTTGCGATAGGACTGTTCAATTCAGGATTATCGGATATTACAACTTCAAAAAACGCCGGCACGGCACCATCCTGTGAATCCCAGCTTAAATCAGTGTAAGGTGATATTTTCCCGGCAAAATTTAACGGATGGGGGTTAAAAGCAATAGCAGGTTGATTGGTAATTTCGATAATGGCCGTGTATGGCTTATGGTTGTAGGCAGTAATGGTGAGTTGCAGCGAACCGTTTTGGGGTAATTCATCCAACGGAATGGTAACCATTCCTTCCTGTGCCCTGCCTGCACCATACAACTTGCCGTTGTAAGTGATGCAGGCCATGGCTTCAGGAACAGGCAGTTTAACCACAAACTCCCGCGCATCAACACCAATAAGCTGTGCATGATGTGCAGAAATCTCCACCGGCATTGATGTTCTCACCATTACCGAAGGATCACCAAAAATATTCCATGTATCGGTAACCTTAAAGCCACCGACTCCGTATTTATCATTCATTTTCATACACCCGCTCATCGAAATTCCCCCAAAGGTGCGGGTGGTAACCAATTCTTTTTGTCCGGAAAGTATGAGTGCCATTTCATCCTGTGCTTCCATGGGTGGAAACCAGCTCTGACGGGAGGTTGACATCATCACGGCAATGGCACCGGTTGGAATTCCATCTTTTTCAGCCCTTAACCATTTCTCTGCCAGACAGGTGGTGGTTGAAAAGTCGCCGGTACTACAGCCTGCCGACCAAATAAATGGATGGGCTTCAGTATTGGTGAGCCTGGCAATATTATCGCCTGAAAACTCGCTCGTGGTCCAACGTCCCGAAGAGCCATGCCCAACGTACATGATTAGTCCCTGACCACTATTCACAGCTGCTTCAACCATTTCGCCTCCGGGGTTACCTGACAAATCGTTTTCTGCCTGTGAACCGTCGTATAACTCTGTAAAAGAGGCATAAGTATAACTTTGCAGTGCTTTGCCAATATTGCGGATGTGTTCAAAATCCATTTCATTATCGTCGCCCGGGCCTTCCTGACTGGCAATTCCCAATAAGTTGCTGTAGGCATTGCCACCATTACCAAGCACTTCATAATTTACAGTGCGCTCAACCATTATGGCCAGTTGATCAACGTTGTCGGCAGGGAAACGACCAACCAAAACTTCAGGATAATGATCATCGCCTGCCACATAGCCGTACATATTGTCACTTGCCCCATCTTCAGCCTGATTCGTAGGAACCTGTGCAACATCACCTGCCAAAAGTAAATAGGTAAGACCCTGACTATAATATCTTTCAGAAACCAATGCCCTGATTTGATCGGCAGACTGGAAAGACGTTGCATCTACAAATTCGCAAACAATACCACACCGGGTTTTCCAATCAATAAAGGGTTGAAGGGTGGAATGATAATTTTCGGGCGCAACAATCAACATGCTTCCACCCTCTACAATAGAGCTATATCGGTTGTTATCAGCATAATTAATGAAATGATCCTTCTGAAGCATTGAAAGTCCGCTTAGACGGCCATAAGCCCCGCTGTAGCGTGAAATTTCATTAAACCCTTCACCATCGGTCATTTCCAGTTTAAGGGTGATGTCGTGATAAACCCTCAACACACCCGAAACCGGATTATATGCAAAAGGATAAACTTGTATAGCCATTCCGCGGCTATCGCACCAGATATAGGGCTGTCCTGCTTCGGCAACCGTTGCAGGATAAAAAGCATCCAATTGGCGGATATCCGCATCAAATTCCCTTATTCCAGACTCTGTAAGGTCATTGTACTGTGGGTCACCTTTTGAGGGCGCTACATTAATATTGAAATCAGTATATTTAGTTTCTTTGACATTTAGGCGGTAATTCCCCCTTTCGGAGAGCATAAGGCTGAGGGTAAGGTGCTGAACATCGGGCAAACCAGCCTGAAGTTGTACACTTCCATCCTCAATACCAATGCTGTTCATCATTCCCGAAGCCGTTGAAAGTGTGGTTTTCCAAAAGCCATCAATGCGAATATGCGCTACAATGCGACCTGAATTGCCGTTACTCAACTCTATAGAAGGAATTTGGCTGCCTTCACCATTCAGGGAAACCCATTCCTGAGCATTAGCCAGGCAGGGAGTCATGAGAAGGAAGAAGTATGTAAACAGTTTTTTCATGTGTGCTGTTTTTGCTGTTGGCAATCATTCGCACATGGCCTTAGTCAATCCCTGTACCTGAATTGATGCGAAGGATATGATAGTGTATTTGTATCTATTTCATTTGAATTATTATACTTTGATTTTCATTACTTTATATAGACTAAATCGACAGTTTGTGTACTAAATTATTTTCAATTTTCTTTTTGAAGCTATTTTATCCTTCTAAAAACACACATAAAAACGCACAGGTGTGCGGAATTTTACTTGGTTCTCACCTTTCAGTTGGCAAAGAACGAAGATTGGATTTACAGCAGAAGGATGGTAGTTGGTTGGAATATTGGGAAAATCGTTAAATGCCTACAGCAGGATGAAATAGACAGCAAGCAAAAAACTCGGAGAAACAAAAAAAAATATTCCCGTTTAAAAATATTTTATCTTTTCTGTTGCATTTCTTCAATAACAGATATATATTTGCTAAACTAAAACAAAGGCAAATCTCAATACTCAACACTATACACATTTTAACCCCTAAATTCTATGCCTATGAAAATCAAGATTTTGCTTCTTTCGATGTTGGCAATTATAATTAGCGCTTCAACATTATTTGCCGGCGAGGCCGATGACTTTAAAATCAACAAAGCACAGGTACAGGATGAATTCGCCGATCTCAAACTCCTCGAACAAAGTGTGGTTGACCACAATTTTATGACCTTATCCGAAATGGAAAATAACAACCTCCTATCGTCAGAGTTTGCCTCAATGAACATGAGCAGCAGCATGATGTCGGAATCTGCACTCGGTATCCCCGGATTCTGGTGGGGTTGTATTTTCGGTCCCCTTGGTATTCTGGTGGTTTACCTGGTAAGCGACAATGACCGTGCAGAAGTTAAAAGTGCATTCACCGGTTGCATTGTTGGAACAGCCGTTAGTGCAGTTCTCTATCTGATTTATGCACTGGCAATCGTTTCCACTTATTAAAAATATCATCGTCAACACCATTCTATTTAAGACACAAAGCAGCAGCTTGTTGAGCAATCAACAGGCGCTGTTTTTTTTTGTCAAATAGTCGGTAGTCGGTAAGTCGTTAGTCGGTTAGTCAGTTAGTTTATTAGTCTTTAGTCTCCCGAATCGCTGCTCCCGGGATTTCGCTACGCTCAAGTTAGTCGTTGGTTGTTAGTCGGTCTTTGTTCTTTAGTCTTTGTTCTTTAGTCTTTAGCTTTTAGTCTTTGGTCTTTGGCTGTGGGACTTCACTCAGGACGTTCAGGACAATCAAGACGCTTAATTCGCCTTAGGCGCCAAATCGCTCCATCACCCTTTCTCTCCCTCGCCCACTCGCCCCTTGGTGCCTGAGCACGGTTGGTGAGCTTTTCGTCTAACCTTCGTCGAAGGCCGCTGAAGTCGCCCCATCGCTCTCTCTCTCCCTCGCCAAAGTCGCCCCATCGCTAAAGCGTGTACTTTTTTTTGTGTATTACCAATATTTCATGTAGGTTTGACCTCGTTTTAAATCATTATTATAACCATTTGGATTAATGAAAAGGCACCTTCTGTTTAACTTCCTCCTATTGTTGATCCCAATGTTTTCCATGGCCCAGAAGGATATTTACTATCGGGTACGGGCTGAATTTTCAGTGAAAGAAAAAAGTTCAGACGGCCGGTCGAGCCTCACCATGGGAAAGGTTTATTACGATAAAGCCCGTAAACGGATTGTTTATGATGTTTTGTTTCCCGAAAAGGAAAGGTGGCTGTTTACCGATTCGGTTATGTACACCATTAAGGATGGTATCACACAAAAGCAGCCCATCGTTCAGGGATACATTGATTTTTCAATATTCAACCTAAGTCTGAACAATAACCTGAAGGATTACGGCCTGCAAAACAGCATTTATGAACTGAATAAAGTGGTAAAGGATGAAGATATGGTAATTTCTTTGTGGACCCCAAAGAAGGAATACGCCAAAATTATCGGGGATGTAAAGGTTTCAATACGTGGGAACCAACTTTATGGTGTGCTGGTGTATGATGCGGCCAAAAAACTGATAGGCAAACAGGTGTTTTCTGATTACATCAAAATAGGTGGTTTTGAATTTCCGGGTGAAATCATCAATTTTACCTATCTCGAAAACGGGGAAGAAATTACGCAGATTACCAATTATAAAAATATTAAAATCAACAATTGGGATGAAGATTATTTTTACAATTATAACGTTGCTGCTCCTTAATTCAGTGCAGGGGCAGCAGGCGCAATCCGGACTTGTGGCAATGGCCGTTGACATCGTCGGGCATCAAACCCCAGGTCCACACCAACATCATTTTTCTCATTATATGGCAAGTTGCTCCAACGAAGCAGAAGTTATCTTAACCGGATTTTTTCTGGGATATAAAAACCTCTTTTCCTCACAGGACAGCCGAAGCTGCACTTTTGAACCAAGTTGCTCGGTTTATGCTATTGAAACCATCCAAAAGCATGGATTGATTGAAGGGTTCCTTGATTCTATTGACCGGCTTACCCGATGCAATGGACTGTCGCCCGGTCAATATGACTATGATCCGGTAAACTTAAAACTAATTGACCAACCCTGAGCCCATCTTAGAATCAGATCTAAGAAAAATTAAACCTCACTTCTAAGAAACAATATAGATTTGAACCACAAAATATTACATCAAAAATACCTGCTTTTAAACGCTCTCAGAATGGGAGTGGCATTGATGGTGCTGATCGTAATTTTTCCGGTTAAGGAATCCAGAGGCCAGGATATATATGATTATAACCACTCTATGGTTTATGGTAAATTCTTAATGAATACCCGGCAATTCGAACTTGCAACTGAGGAATTTGAACGATTGCTTTTTATGAATCCTTTCAACGATACCATCAAACAGCAACTCGTTCATGCTTATTTGTTGGGACGCAATTATCAAGCAGTAATCCTGCGCACCGACAGTCTGTTTGCAAGCCCGGCTCAATTTCCACGGCCTGTTGCACTGGATTATTCCCGGGCAATGGTGATAAACGGGCCAGCATTCAGGGTAAATAATTTTCTGAATCAAAACCCGAATTTCTCACATCACGAGAAATTATTCCTGATACTCAACAGTCAATTGCTTTCCTATCAATGGAATGAAGCAGAAGAAACTTACAATGATTGGATTTCAGGTGGGGTTGTTACGGACCTTAAATACGATGCCCTTTTCAGGGAAATACACAGTGCAAAGTACAAAAAAGCCGGCCTTGCTTTGGGGATGTCGGCAATTTTACCCGGTTCGGGCAAAGCCTATACCGGCGAATGGAAGGATGGACTGGTTGCGTTGTTCTTTGTCGCAGGTTCAACCATTCAGGCCTACCGTGGCTATAATCTTTATGGAAAAAAAAGTACATTTTTTATTGCCTATACCAGCCTGGCAGCCACGTTTTACTTAGGCAATCTTTATGGTTCGTTTAAATCGGCACGAAAACACAATGACAAAATCAGGAAACAGTTACACAGTCGTATGGCAGATACTTTTACTGGTACTTTTTAGTTTCCAGTCAGTAATCGTAGCCGCTCAATCGCCCGCTGAAACCCTGAATTTTGCCAGGGGGCAGATTGAAACAGGGAATTATTCACTGGCAAATAAAGCCCTGAACCGGTTGATATTTTTTGACAACGGCATACAACACCCCGAAACTTTCGAATTGCTCGCCGAAAGCTACTTTCATTTGAAAGAATACTCTAATGCCTGGAATTTTTATGACCTGGCATCCATCCGAACCGACAATGATTCGAGCCGGGCCAATTTTGTCGCCATGAAAGTTGCTTGCAGACTGTACGAAAAACTATACAATGAAGCGCTGATTGATTTAATGTCCTTCCAGGGCAAAATAACGAATGAACAACAATGGCAGTTTGATCTTTTAGCAGGAATGGCCTCATTTTATCTGGAAGATTACGAGACCGCCAGGAATTATCTACTGAAATGTGCCGATACTACTATAACCCCTGTTATTGATTCAGGATTTACAGTAATTGGACATCTGGAAAAAAGATATAATCCCCGGCTGGCGCGGGTGATGAGTATTATTCTCCCCGGAAGCGGGCAGATTTACGCCGGCGATATTAAGAATGGCCTTAATTCCTTTGGTTTGGTATTTGGATTTGCTGCCACTGCTGCAGGGCTTTCGGCATCTATCCAGTTTATTGATGCAGCCATCATTGTTTTTCCCTGGTTTCAGCGATACTATATGGGAGGTTATCAAAAAGCTTATACCATCACCCTTGATAAACAAAAAGCCCGGAAAAACGAGGTTCTCGCCCATCTGATGGTTGTACTTTCAACACAGGAAAACCAATGAAAACGAGGGTTTTCAGTTTTGCGGCGCCCTTAATGCTAACGGTCTTATTGACTATGGGAGTCGCACCTGCCCAGGCGCAGGATCAGGTCTCCATTTCCGGCAATGCAAATCTGTTGTATAATTTGGGCTCGAATTATCAGTTCAAGACGGCCGATTCTTTAATTACTGCGAACCTGACTTCGGCCAAAAATGACCCGGGCTTTCAACTTGCAGCCATGAATTTTTACTGGTGGAAACTGATTTCGGGAAACGAAAATGAACGGTATGCGCAAAAGATAGATTCCCTTTTGGAGCAAATGACCTTAAATATAAAGCCTTTGGAAAATAAGCTGGAAAACAGTCAGCGTTTTTTGTTGATATGCGCCTATGCTTACAGTGCACGCATTGACCTCATGCATAATTCTTACGGGGAAGCCATTACAAAGCTAGGGCGCTACCACGCTTTAATTAAGCCTTCCTTTGGACAAGAAGAGAAATATCAGGCGTATTATCTTACTTCGGGCTTATATCACTTCTTTACCGCTTACGCGAAAAACAGTATCCCGTTAATAGGTTCATTGATAGGAAGGTACGCCGAAAAGGACAAAAAAACAGGTTTGCAATACCTGAAAAATGCAGCCTCCTCCACTGATGCCATCATTAGGAACGAAGCCTGCTACTTTTTGATGAGAATCGCGTTCGACTTGCACCACAATTACCCGGAAGCGGCCAGATATTGCGATAAACTATTGGCTGAAAGCCCGAATAATCTGCGCTTTCATTACTATCGGGTCCAAATCAACCTTGCACTGCATCAAACATTTCGTGCAAAGCAAATGATTGACCAAATGCAGAAAATAGCAGATCAAAATACAAACCTTACAACTGATGAACGGGAATATTTTGTAAAAATGGCCAAGGAAGAGTTGATGAAAGCAGGTAGATCATAGGCCATAAACCCAAAAATCCTTTCTTGCCCTACTTTTTCTTTTTCCCCTTTTTGTATTTCACCTCATCTTTTTCGGCCTGTTGTATCAGCGATTTCCAGTCGGCAGGGCTTTCGGTGGCATAATCCACAATGTCGCTGTACTCATTTTTCGAGATGTGTATTACCTCCACCGGGTTCTCCATGAACAGCTCAATTTCTTCAAGCAATGGCTTTTCTTCGGGGCTGCAGAATGAGATGGCGATGCCACGTTTGGTGGCGCGACCGGTACGGCCCACGCGATGAACGTAATTTTCGGCCTTCTCAGGAATGTCGTAATTTATCACGTATTCCACATCGGGAATGTCAATACCGCGGGCACTAACATCAGTAGCAACCAGTATTTTAAAGTCTCCGCTACGAAAGCGGCTGAGGGTTCGGGCACGTTCCTTCTGTTCCACATCTCCATGCATGGTCATGCTGGAAATGCCCACCCTTTCGAGGGCTGCCTGTACCCGGCCGGCACGCACTTTTGTACGGACAAAAATCAATATTTTACTTTCGGGATGATCCCTGATGATGCGTTCAAGAAAGAACCGCTTGTCGTCCATGCTGATAAAAGCCACACTATGGTCCACATTTTTGGCCACAGGATCTTTGGGCGAAATTTGAATGCGGATGGCGTTTTGTACCAGGGAATAGGCTAATTTCTTGATTTCGGGATTGATGGTAGCTGAGAAGAAAAGGGTTTGGCGTTTTTCAGGCAGTTTTTTAACCAATTGGCGGATGTCATGAATAAAACCGAGGTCCAACATATGATCGGCTTCGTCCAAAACCAATATCTGCAGTTCGCTAATATCCACAAACCCCTGACTAATAAGGTCGAACAGCCTGCCGGGAGTTGCCACCAAAATATCCACGCCTTTTTCCAACCGCCCGGTTTGTGGAGCTTGTTCCACGCCGCCGTGAATCCCAAGCGATTTAATGCCAGTTCCTTTTCCCAACGCATTGAACACTGAAGTAATTTGCATGGCCAATTCGCGGGTAGGAACCATCACCATGCAACGAATGCCATCGGTGCGGCGTTGATGCTTCATCAGCAAATTGAGGATAGGAATCGCGAAAGCCGCGGTTTTTCCGGTGCCGGTTTGGGCGATAGCCAACACATCTTCACGGCGTAAAATGGGCGGTATGGCCTTAAACTGTATATCGGTGGGGCGCTTGAACCCTGCGGTGGCGAGGTTGTCTTTTATGGCCGGCTCAAAGGCGGAATCTTCAAATTTCATGCTGCAGGGATTGGAAAAATTGTTGGTGGTAAAGTTACTAAAAATCAGGGTGCACCGTGAAAATAGGATTTGCCATTCAAAATAAGGCTGGGAGATACTTGTTATTAAGACATCCGCTGGATTTAACTTGTATCTGACGTATATATTTCGTACATTTGCACGTCAAAATATTTAGTAATGGAAACGAAATTGACCCTTCGGCTTCGCAAAAAGATCATTGATCAGGCCAAAGATTATGCAGAGGCGCATAACATCAGCCTCTCGAAATTGGTTGAAACATACCTTGAAGCCATAACCCGGAACAAATTAACAACACCTGAAATTACCCCACTCGTTGAAAGTTTGAGTGGAGTTATTGAGATAGAAAATAATGCTGATTTGCAGAGGGATTACAGTGAATTCTTAACAGAAAAGTATCAATGAAGAAGCTATTCCTGGATACAAATATAGTTTTGGATTTACTTGCAAAAAGAGATCCTTTCTATAATGAAGCAGCTTCCCTCTTTTCGATGGCCGATAAAAAGAAGATTCAACTGAGTGTTTCAGCGCTGACCTTTGCAACGGTTAATTACATTGTTTCACGACAAAAAAGCGAGGAAGAGGCAAAAATAATTTTGCGCAAACTTAAGTTGCTGGTGCATGTTGTTAGCCTTGACGGGAAAGTGGTGGATTTATCACTCAATGATAGTGATTTTACTGATTTTGAAGATGCTTTGCAATATTACTCTGCCCTCGAAAACGGAGTGGATGTCATCATCACCCGGAATTTAAAGGACTTTCGGAAAGCGCAGTTGCCAGTTATGACGGCAGCCCAATTCCTGAAAAGCAATAAATAATATAAATCCCGAATTAAACTTCGGCTTATGATAAGAACACTGATTTTCATGGCAATTTTACTGCCCTCCCTTCTGTCCTGTTCAAAAGGGGATAACCCTCCTGATGATACCAGCAATCCCAGGCCTTTGTACTTTCCACCTATGAACTCAGGCGAGTGGGAGACGCTTACGCCGGAATCCCTTGGCTGGAACATTCAGGAAATTAACAGTTTAAATACTTTCCTTTCGGAGAATGGCACCAGGGCGTTTATCGTGTTGAAAGACGGGAAAATCGTAATTGAACAATATTGGGGGAATAACATCCTCAATACCGCTCCGTTCAACCGCGAATCGCTTTGGTACTGGGCATCGGCCGGGAAAACTATCACGGCTTTTCTCACAGGTATAGCACAGCAGGAAAAACTACTCAACATCAATGATCGCACTTCTGATTACCTTGGCAAATGGACTTCAATGAATGAGGAAAAAGAGAACCTGATCACCATCCGCCATCAGCTTACCATGACTACCGGATTAGACTACACGGTGCCCGATCCATATTGCACCAATCAGGATTGCCTGAATTATAAGGCCGATGTCGGCACACAATGGTTTTATCACAATGCACCTTATACACTGCTTGACGCAGTAATCACTCAGGCCAGTGGCTTGGATTTCAATGATTTTACGGATCAAAAGCTGGAATCTAAAACCGGGATGTGCGGGCAATGGATAACCGATGGGTACAACAATATTTACTGGAGTATGCCACGTGATATGGCGCGGTTTGGATTACTGATTCTGGCCAGGGGGAACTGGAATGGCTCGTCCGTATTGAGTGACACGACCTATTTCCGGGACATGATCAGTTCATCGCAAACTTTAAATCCTTCCTATGGCTACCTGTGGTGGCTCAATGGGAAAAGTTCCATTATTTTGCCTGGCCTTCCAAATTCTTTTAATACTGAACTTTCACCCGGTGCACCGGATGACCTGATAGTTGGGGCTGGTAAAAACGGTCAGTTTGTGGATGTAATTCCAAGTCTTAACATGGTTGTCATAAGGATGGGTGAAGCCCCGGATGGATCCCAACTATCTGCTGCGTTTCATGACGAGATGTGGAAAAAAATAATGGCATTGCTGCGGTAGCCAGTTGAATTGGTTCATCCAGAAACATCTCGGAAATGGCTACGGTTTCGGGAAAGACAATTTCGGCTAAAGCCATAGATGAGGCCAAAGTTATCACCGGGCTGAAGCCCGGAGAAGGTGAGGAAGTTCGCCATAAGCATGAATTTCCTCACCTAATAAATACTCTCGAATCGTCATTTTCCTCTGACAAAAAAACGTTTGGGAAAAAACGCTGTCCCGGAAGTATCGCCATCCCATCAGCTAAAACCCCTACCTTTGCTCTTAATAATCAAAGCATTTAACAGTAAATAGTTATGTATAAATATCTGTTTGGCCCGGTGCCTTCGCGGCGGTTGGGCATGTCGCTGGGTGTTGACCTGGCTCCCAAGAAAGTATGTTCCCTCAATTGTGTGTATTGCGAAGTGGGCAAAACCACCAAACTCACCCTCGACAGGAAGGAATACATTAAGGCAGATAAGGTTAAAACAGAGCTGGAATCTTATTTCAAGGCCAATCCTGATCCCGACTTTATTACTTTTTCAGGATATGGTGAGCCCACGCTTAACAGTGCCATCGGTGAAATCCTGGCATTTATCAAGCAACTCAGGCCAAACATTCCGGTAGCGGTGCTCACCAATGGAACGTTGTTTACGGATAAAGCGGTTCGCTCGTCCCTGCTCAGGGCCGATGTGGTTTTGCCATCCTTAGATGCAGTGAGTGAAGAGGTATTTCAAAAGATAAACCGCCCGGCTCCGGGACTAAAAGCTGCGGATTACATTCAGGGATTGATCGATTTCCGTGCTGAATTTAAAGGTAAAATCTGGTTGGAAATTTTTATTTTGCCCGGCTACAACGATTCGCCCGAAGAACTTGTCCGGCTCAAAGAAGTTATTGAAAAGGTTGCCCCGGATTCTGTGCAGCTCAACACCCTCGACCGGCCCGGGACGGTCTCCAATCTCAAACCTGCCAGTCATGAGAAATTGCAACAAATCGTTAATGACTGGAATTTACCAAATGTGATGATCATTGCAGCTTCGAAAGAGCGCAAAAAGAGCCAGTCCTATCGAACTGATGTGGAAACTGTGATCGTGGAAACAATATCACGTCGTCCATGTACACTGGATGATCTGGCAAACATTACCGGATTGCATGTGAACGAAATCAACAAATATCTTGATGTTTTGAACGAAGCGGGAACCATTGAAACCGTAGAGCAAGAGCGGGGCATGTTTTACCAGGTTCCGGGAGGGAGAGGGTAGGCGGGGACCTGGGGACTTGGGGGCTTGGGGACAAGGGGACTTGGGGACAAGGAGACTGAGGGACTGAGAGACGAAGAGACTGGGAACCTTTGGAAGTGCGGTTTTTGGCTGGAATTGGTTTTCAAATAAAAATTAGCGAAAATCTGCGAGATTAGCGGTTTAACATTTTAATCGTTGTCATTTGATTGTCGCCAAGGCAAGAGATTCTGGCCATCTGACTACATTCCATTAATTCTTTCGGTGATTTGATCTTTCAATAGTCTGGGATCAGCCAATGGTGCAAGGGATAAAATCCCGGACGAAGGCAGGGATGGTAACCCTTGCTGCGAGGCTGTTTATTATCTCCCTGTCTCAGTGGAATCCTTCCAATTCAATCTAGCCTGCGGATGATTTCTTCAATGGAATTCATGGAACTCATATTATTTCTTCATTAAACCTTCGATCTCATTCATTTGGATGGTTTCGTTCCTATGACTATCGGAATGGTTCGACAATGGTTTGACAACTCCTGACTTCTTACTTCCTACCTCACTTATTGTTATACGTATTCATCGTATTGCCGGCGCCGGCACTTATAAAACTTTTAATCATATCCACACCAAAAGGTATGCGGTCGAGGAATATTTTTTCCTCTTCGCGGGTGAAGCGGCCAAGCACATAATCAACCTGAAAGCCACGGGCAAAATTGCTGCCGATGCCTACTCTGAGGCGGGGAAAGTTGTTGTGTCCCAGCATTTCAATGATGTTGTTCAGGCCGTTGTGGCTGCCACCGCTTCCTTTTAGTTTCATGCGGAAAACGCCGGGATCCAGGTCAAGATCATCAACCACGACCAATGAATTTTCAACGTCAATCTTTTCCATTTCGAGCCAGTAGCGGTAGGCTTTCCCGCTAAGGTTCATGTAGGTGGTTGGTTTGATGATGACAATAGTTTTGCCCCTAAAGCGGGCTTCGGCTCGTGAGGCCAGGCGATCGGTGGTGAACTTCACACCCAGTTCCTGTGCAAACGCATCGGCAAGGATAAAACCAATGTTATGTCGGGTATTGGCATATTCATCGCCAATGTTTCCCAGGCCTACAATAAGAAATTTCACAAAAAATCAGGGATTTTATTATTGGTACTTGATTTTGGCTTAATTATCCTTTCCATTAAACAAAACCGGAGGCAAAATGCCTCCGGAATATTTCGTTTAGACGGGGCAAATTATTTTCCCGGGGTTTCAGCTTCAACATTACGAGTTGAAAGCACGGTAAGGATAACAGCGGATTTTGTGTCAAGAAATTCAACATTCTCAAGCTTCATGTCCGAAACTTTTACCGTTTGGTTAAGGTCGAGGTTAGTTATGCTAACTTCAATTTCGTCGGGTAAATGTTCAATCAGGGCTTTAACTTTTAGCTTGCGGAATTTCTTGATCAACTTTCCACCACGCAAAACACCGGGGGAGGTTCCGGTAACCCGGATGGGAATTGGAATAATCACAGGCTTTTCAGGACTCAGCTCCAAAAAGTCAACATGGAGAATACGATCACTTACCGGATGCGACTGCAGATCCTGAAGTACGGTAAGATAGGTTTTGCCGTCAACTTCAACATTGATAAGATGTGATTTTGGAGTATTCAAAATGGGTTTGAAACTGGTTTCGTCAACCGAGAAATGAATCTGGTCTTTTCCACCGTAAATTACACAGGGAACTTTTCCGGCTACGCGCTGGGCTTTAGCATCTTTTTTCCCTACGTTCCCGCGAAGGGAACCGCTCAATGATACTTTTTTCATGATTTTTGAAATTTAATTGTTTGTTATTATGAAAACCCTAAGGTTATTCGAATTTAAAAAGTGTTGAAATAGATTCATAATTATGAACCTTTCCGATAACATCGGCCAAAAGTGATGCCGTGCTGATTACAGTAATTTTTTCGCTGCTTCGGCGCAATGGCAGGGTGTCGGTGACAACCACCTCTGTAAACGGTGATTTTTCAATTTTTTCAATGGCACTTCCTGAAAGAATGGGATGGGTGCAAAATCCACGCACGCTTGCAGCACCTTTGTCAATCATCAATTGTGCGGCCTTGCAAATGGTTCCGCCTGTATCGATGATGTCATCAATCAAAATTACATCCTTACCCACTACATCACCAATCAACTCCATGGTATCCACATGGTTGGCTTTCGATCGCTGTTTGTAACAAATAACGAAACTGGTATTCAGTATTTTGGCATAAGCTGCAGCACGTCTGGTTCCGCCAGTATCGGGTGAAGCCATTACTAAGTTACTAAGGTTGAGTTGCTTAATATATGGAATAAATATGGATGAAGCAAAAAGGTGATCCACCGGAACATCAAAAAAGCCCTGTATCTGATCGGCATGAAGGTCAATGGTGATGATGCGCTGAACGCCGGCTGCTGTGAGCAGGTTGGCTACCAGCTTTGCGGCAATACTAACCCTGGGTTTGTCTTTGCGATCCTGACGGGCAAAACCAAAATAAGGGATAACGGCGATAATATGCCTTGCCGAAGCCCTCTTGGCAGCATCAATCAGCATCAACAACTCAAAAAGATTGTCGCTTGGAGCAAAGGTTGACTGTACAATAAACAGGTCGTTGCCCCTCACATTTTCTTCAAACGATGGTTGAAATTCCCCGTCCGAAAAATCTGTTACCAGCACATCGCCGAGCTTTTTGCCATAACTTACCGCTATCTTTTCGGCCAGATATCGGGTGGCTCTGCCTGAGAAAATGTTAACCACTGTTGCCATTATTACTGATAAATAAAGGATTGGATATTCCTGTTTTCAGGGCGCAAAAGTACAAATAAATTGGTGCAAATTGAAAGGAATTCTCCCTAAAGTAAAAATAAGTACCTAAGCCCTTGATTTTTTGGGAGAATAGTATTACTTTTGCACCCCTTTTTGAGGCAATGCAAATTAATTCATCGCGTAGAAAAGGCAATGAAGGCAGAAGTTTGTTTAATGAATGGCAAACTTAGTAACTTTTTTGATTCACCCGACATTTGTAATAAAACCTTTTTAGCCTTCTTCAAAGGCTTTCCCAAACATAAATCCATTCTGGAATGAAACTCTCACAATTTCGCTATCATTTACCCAACGAGCTGATTGCCCGCCACCCGGAAGAAAACCGCGATGAAGCAAGGCTCATGGTGCTCAATCGTAAAAAACAGACCATTGAACACCGCAAATTCAGTGATATTCTTGATTATTTTGGTGATGGCGATGTTTTTGTAATCAACGATACCAAAGTTTTTCCCGCACTGCTCACCGGAGAGAAAGAAAAAACAGGAGCCAAAATCACTGTTTTTCTCCTGAGAGAGCTGAATGCCGAAGCCCGTTTGTGGGATGTATTGGTTGATCCTGCCCGCAAAATACGTATTGGAAATAAACTCTATTTTGGTGATGATGATGCATTGGTTGCTGAAGTCATTGACAATACCACTTCACGTGGACGTACGCTTCGTTTCCTGTTCGATGGTCCTTACGATGAATTCAAAAAAACCATTGAAATTCTTGGCAAAACGCCCTTACCTGAAGAACTGCAGGCTTTGCGCGAAATTATGCCCGAAGATAAGGATTGGTATCAAACCATTTATGCCGCCAAGGAAGGCGCCGTTGCTGCACCCTCTGCTGGTATGCACTTTAGCCGGGAATTGATGAAACGACTGGAGCTTAAGGGTTCATCTTTTGCTGCCGTTACCTTACACGCTGGTGTAGGCAATTTCAGGGCCATCGATGTGGAAGACCTTACCAAGCATAAAATGGATTCTGAAGAGGTGATTATTGAAGAAGGTGCCACCAAAATTGTGAACCGCGCCAAAGAAAATCGCAAACAAGTTTGTGTGGTTGGAACCACTACCATGAAAGCGGTTGAAACTTCGGTTACCATTTCGGGTATGCTCAAGCCATACTCCGGATGGTCAAACAAGTTCATTTTTCCCCCTTATGATTTCAGCATTGCTTCGAGCATGATTACCAACTTTCATCTTCCGCAATCACCCATGCTGATGATGACTGCCGCTTTCGCTGATTTTGACTTCCTGATGAAAGCCTACAAGGAAGCTGTAAACGAGAAATATCGTTTCTTCACTTATGGTGATGCCATGTTGATCATTTAAAAGATTAGCGTGAAAATAATAAAAAGTAGCCCTGAAAAGGGCTATTTTTGTTTTATAATGGCCCATTGGACTATAGGCATCTTTATGGTTTATTGCTAACTTCGCCGTAAAATTCAAACAATTTGGATCGTTTTGTTATTGTCGTTGCGGGAGGCTCGGGACAGAGAATGGAAGCTTCCTTGCCAAAGCAGTTTTTATTGCTCAGTGGCCGCCCATTGCTCATGTTTACCCTCGAAGCATTTTTTCATGCATTAAAGGATATTCAAATTATTTTGGTCCTTCCTCCAAAACATATTACGTATTGGAAAGATCTTTGTGATGATTATGCTTTCACCATTCCCCACCTGATAGCTGAAGGAGGCCAAAGTCGTGGTGAGTCGGTTAAAAATGGCCTCGGACGGATAGAAGCAGAAAATGGTATTGTGGCCGTTCATGATGGTGTCCGGCCTTTGGCAGGGATTGAATTGATCAGCAGCGTGTTTGCCCTGGCCGAAGAAAAAGGAAGTGCCATTCCCTGTGTGCCTGTGGTTGATTCGCTCAGACAGGTTGTTGGCGAAAACAGCAAACCCCTTGACCGGACTGGAATAATGGCCGTGCAAACCCCGCAGTGTTTTCGTTTGGATTTGCTCCGAAAAGCATACGATCAACCTAATTTTATGAAGTTTACCGATGATGCCCAGCTTGTGGAATCATTGGGTGTATCCGTATATTTGACGGAAGGTAGTTATGATAACCTGAAAATAACCACCGCAGGGGATTTGTGCATTGCGGAGGCCCTTCAAAAATCGAAACCTGTATCAGGATAAATTTTACCTTTGTATAACACGGCGTTTATTATTCCTTTTTCATGAATCCTAATCAAAAATTGGCCGAGCGCGAGGGCTGGATTTCCATTTTTGGAAATGTTGCGTTGTTTATCTTAAAAATGTGGGCCGGAGTGGTTTCAGGTTCCATTGCCATTATTGCCGATGCCTGGCATACCTTGTCTGATTCCCTGACTTCGATTGTGGTACTTGTGGGTATTCGTATTTCATCCAAACCTGCCGATAAAGAGCACCCTTTCGGGCATGGGCGTGCGGAATTGATTGCTGCCATGATTATAGGTGTGATGCTGAGTGTGGTTGCTTTTAATTTTGTGATTGAAGGCGTAGTGCGTTTACGAACCCGGCAGCCGGTGAATTATGGAATGATTGCCATTGTTGCTACCGTAATATCTATTGTCGTAAAAGAAGCCATGGCCCAGTATGCCTTTTGGATTGCGCGAAAAACCGGTGCCCGTTCGGTAAGGGCCGATGCCTGGCATCACCGCTCCGACGCCATTTCATCTGTAGTCATACTGGCTGGTATCTTTTTGGGACGCCACCTGTGGTGGATTGACGGTGCCTTGGGATTGGTGGTTGCCGGACTGATATTTTACGCGGCCTACGATATCCTGCGCGATGCCGTGCATTTGATGATGGGTGAAGTTCCTGAAAAAGAGCTTATTGATTATATTGAAACAGCCTGCAGTAAGGAAAGCATCCTCAATATAAAACCCCATCACATACATGTGCACCGTTATGGCGACCATATTGAATTGACCATGCACATTAAATTGCCCGATGACATGACCCTGCATGATGCCCATGAAATTGCCACCCGGGTGGAAGATCGCTTATTGGAGGAAAAAGGCATTGTTAGCACCATCCATATGGAACCTGAAAAATTCAGGCATTTTAAATAACTGGCTGAAAGTTAAAAAGAAGCGATAAAGACAGCTGAATAGGGATTCCTCGAAATCCGTATTATAAGAAACACTATAATCAGATTTTAATTTGTTTTTGATAGCTTTTATTTGTGAGCCTAATAATCAGGCTTATAAATCACCTTACCTACTGAATGGTGATTTTTCCCTTTTATTGAAACTAAATAAATACCCGATGAAAGTCCGGTCGGAACCATAACTCTTTTATCGTTAGCTAAATACTCTTCAAATAATTTGACGCCAGAAATACTGTAGATTGAAACAACATATTCATTTCCATTGAATTCAGGAGATTGTATTGTGAAGTATGAACCAACCGGATTGGGGTAAATAATAAGATGATTGTCTTTAATTAAAGAGGTTGGAAAAGCATGAGTGATCAGCGTGTCATTACTCCGCAGTACTTTGCCATTAACCGCCAATAATCTGCCAATATTATCAGGTTTTAACCTCTTGACATCAATCCAGTCCATCCCGGAATTTACTGCTGTAAATGTTTCTCCATTATCTTCTGAAACCAGCACTCCTCCAATGGAAATACCGGTTCGGTAACATCCAATGTAAATATTCTGATTTGGAGCTATAATTATATCATCTGGCGAGTAAAATGAAGGCAGCAATTGTTCCCATACTTCGGTAGCCGGGTCGTATCTGTATAACCCCTCTCCGCCGGTTAATATCTTCCCTGAACTATCAATTGCAATACACTCGTAGTAATTGCACCCTCCAATTTCTTCCCAGGTTAAACCGGTATCGAGCGAACGCCATAGTTTACCGCAATCAGCATACATACGGGCCGATGTGGCATAAATGGTTCCATCCTGCGAAAACGCAAAATCTGTAAACACTTCTGCATAATATGGTGCACTGCTGTAATGGGCAACACCCCATGTTTGCCCGTAATCGGCTGACCGGAAAATGTATCGTACAGCCCCGGCTAACATAATACTATCGAATCCACAACGATACTGGCGAATATTATCAAAAGAAAAATCAGGCAAATACACAGCTTGCCAGTTGTTGCCATTATCGCTGCTTTTAAATATGCCTGAATGTGAACTTAGGCTAAATTCTAGGCCTTGTACAAATACATCATCAGTGGCAGGATTTACCGCAATGCTAACAATATTTAACCAATTAAAACCTGCCAATTGCCAAGTGTTGGCCTGGTCGGTTGACCTGAAAACTCCACCCTTGCCATAATTTGAAATAAAAAGTGTACCGTTGCTTTGGCAAGCTATATCGCTTGTTTGCAAGGTGTCTGGCGTAGGTAGCAGTTCCCAGAAATCCTGACAGTAGGATGTAGTAGAAAATAGAGTAAAGGTGAATATGAGAATGACGTTCTTTATGATAAATTTTATAATTGTTTAGTTAAGAAGTAATTACAAGCTTTTTAGGTTTTTCGATCAATACAAAGAAAATACTAAGTGAACCCCACATGCCTATACCTTCCTTCCTTTCCACTGTGCCTGCATAAACTGCCCGGCCAGCCCAACCGAAAAGGTGTAAAGCGCAACGATGGGCTCAAAAGGCAACAGCAGCCACAGCAGCTTTTTCTTACGGATAAAAGCAAGAAAACCGGCCAACAAGGGTAGGTCAATCAGTACTTTAACTACCCATAAAACAAAAAATACTTTCAGAAACAAAGACGAAAAAACTGCGGTGATCAACGAAAGGAGAAAAGCAGCATTCATTAGCCATACGGTAACCGCAATAAAAACAACGCGCTTTTCGCGATAGGCGCTGCTTTTAGAACTCCAGCGCAACCGCTGTTGCCAGAACATGCGCAAGCTTTCCGTGGGTTGAGCGTAAACAATAGCTTCCTTGTTTTTAACAAAGGCCAAACGTTTGGGGCCAAATTTCCGGTACATGGCCTGCATCAGAAAAATATCGTCACCCGAAGCCAGGTCATTTCTCAATTCATCGGCAACAATCTGATTGCGGGCATCTTTTAGGAATCCAAGGTTTGCTCCATTGCTCATCAGCGGGATGCCGGCAGCCAAAGCCCCTGCGCCTGACCCAACCAATGAGGCAAACTCAAGTTGCTGAAACAAGCTAAACAGACCGGACGAATGTTGAAATGTAACCGGGCCCGAAACGAAGACCGCCCCGCTGTCTTCGAGGCATGAAACCATAGCAGATACCCAGCCCGGGCAACACACACAATCAGCGTCGGTAGTCAGGACGAATTGTCCACAAGCTTTCGTCAGGCCAGATTCAATGGCGGCTTTCTTACCATTATTATCTTTAAGATGTAACAATTGTAAATCAATTTCAGGGTGTTTCTTGTAGATACTGAGCACTATTCCCGATGTATTGTCCTCTGAATGATCATCAACAACAATTACCTGCATCCTGCTGTTATCGTATTTCTGTTGTACCAGCGAATGAAGGCATCGTGCAATGTACTTTTCTTCATTTCGGGCTGCGACAATAACCGTTACAAAAGCATCAGATTGTTTTTGGGCCGTTTCAGGCAGACTAAACCAGCCCAGGGTAAGCCTGCCGATAATAAAGCCATAGGCCATCGTTATCAAAAACAATAAAGTGATGAAGAAGATTTCAGCTTCCATTGTTTCCATTTTTTGGTTTACGAACAAGCCTGAGGCGGTTGATGAACAAGATGCCAAGCAGCGCGGGCAGGGCAAGGTTTATCAACCAGATGAGGGTGGAAGCCGCCAATATTTCAGCGGCAAGCTGTTGCGTGCCTGAAAAGAAGTTGCCGATAAAATAGATGGAGACTGAACCCCTGATGCCCAAATCGGCCAATGCCACGGTGGGGATGGCTGCCATCACAAAATAAGTCATGGCGATTAACATTAGTGCTGATGGGTAGGGAATATTCAGTCCGAAAGCCATAAGCAACAAATAAAACTGAAACGAAAATACAATATACCTTAACGCACTCAATAACAATACATTGATCAATGTTTTACGCTCAATGTGATCGATGGCATCGAGGTAATATTTTATTTTGTTCCACGAAGGCCTGACCAGGCGTTCTAACTGGCGGGTAATGAAAGGGGCTTTAATGAAGCCCAGTACCATGATGGTAGCAAAAATAAGCATGAACAACAGTAGCCCGATATAAAGCCAAAAATGCCACGCTTCCTCAAAGCCAACATATTGAGGGATATAAAACGAAACAGCGACAAACCCGGCAAGTAAAGTAACCAGCAATTGGCTGATGCTGCCCGTGATGGTGAGTAACGCGCCCTTGAGCGGATCGGCGTGTTTAAGGGTGAAGGCCCGCCCAAAAAATTCGCCTACCCGGTTGGGCGTAAACAGGCTCATGGTTATGCCGGTCAGTACCGACTTAAAAGCGGCCATCGGGCTTACTTTTTCTATATAAGCGATCAATTGCCGCCATTTATACGATTCAATCCCCCAATTGACGGGCATGAGCAATATTGAAATAGCCACAATCCAGATAAATTCCGGATTTCGAAAATTTGTCCGAAGCCGGAGGATAAACTGCTGAAAGTTGTCATCGGCAAATACCTGACGATAAATAAACCAGAGGGCCACGGCCACAAAAATGATCCGCGCAAGGATATTGATGCTTTTACGTAACTTTGCGTTGATCTTCATATAGGTTTTAGCACGGAAAAATGGCAACTGATCGCATCATTCTTGGAATTGACCCCGGAACACAGGTTATGGGTTACGGCTTAATCGCGGATAAAGGTAAGAAAATAGCATTGATTGAATTGGATGTGTTCAGGTTTTCGTCTAAAACGGCTCATGAACTCAGGCTCAAGAAGATATTTGAATCGGTACTTGGTTTGATTGATCAATTTCACCCGGATGAGTTAGCCATTGAGGCTCCTTTCTTCGGGAAAAACGTTCAATCCATGCTCAAACTGGGTAGGGCGCAGGGTGTAGCCATGGCTGCCGGCCTGTATCGCGATATTCCGATTTTTGAATATTCTCCGCGTAAAATAAAGCAATCCATTACCGGAAACGGTAGTTCGTCAAAAGAACAGGTTGCCGGCATGCTGGGGCATATGATGGATCTGGGCGATGTGCCGAAATTGCTCGATGCCACCGATGCTGTAGCTGTGGCGGTTTGCCATTATTTTCAACGCTCTCCGGCGGATACAGGGAAAAGTTATTCAGGCTGGAAAAGCTTTTTGGATCAGAACCCGGAAAGGCTCTCAAAAAAATAATTTACTTCAGCCAACTTTCTATTCTCCCATTATTATTTTCTTAGAATAATTCTAAACGTGGTCCCTTTTCCCGGAAGGGAAGATTTTACGAATATTTTTCCATCGTGAATTTCGTGGACAATCCGTTGGGTTAGCGACAGTCCAAGTCCCCATCCCCGCTGTTTACTGGTGTAGCCAGGGTTGAAAATGGTGCGGTACTTCTTTTTCGAAATGCCTTTACCCGTGTCGCTGACATCGATGACCACGGTTTTTTCTTCATCGGTCATTTCAATGGTGATTTCGCCCTGACCCGTCATGGCATCTACCGCATTTTTTACCAAATTTTCAATCACCCAATCAAAAAGCTGACGGTTAAGCGGGATAAGGATAACGGCCCCTTGCGGAGGAGTTATTGTAAACCGGACCTTTTGGGAAGTGCGTGTTTTAAGGTAAGCCACCGAATTGTAAATTACTTCAACCAGGTTCTCGGTTTTCAGATTGGCCACCGAGCCTATTTTTGAAAACCGATCGGCTATGGTGTTTAGCCGGTTTACATCTTTTTCAAGTTCTTCAATGGTTTCTCTTCCCACATCGCGGGTACGCAGAAATTCCACCCAGGCCATCATTGAAGATATGGGGGTGCCCAATTGATGGGCTGTTTCCTTGGCAAGGCCTACCCATACCTGATTCTGTTCCGATCGCCGCGCAATGCTGAATAGCAGGTAGGATACCAGCAGGAAAATGCCGATGATGATCAGTTGGATGATGGGGAAATACCTGAGTTGTGTCAGAAGAAAAGAATCCTTGAAATAGATGTAATGTTTGCTGCCAGCGATGATGATTTCGATTGGATCATTCTGGGCCGCCATTTCTTCGATGGTAAGCCTGACGTAAGCCGGATCGCTGATGCGGGCTGTGTCAATGTCGCCCCATGAAACTGCCTGAGTCCGGCTGCTGTCGGTGATGATTACGGGTACCGAAGCAGAATTATTGACCACTTCATTAAAAAAAGATTTTACAAGGTCATCGAGCACAACCTTTAACTCTGAAAATAACTTAGAATCTTTGTAATAAAAATAGACGAAGTTTCCTGAATAATAATCGAGTTTAAGGGGTGGGTAAACGGAGAATTCTTTTAAAAGTTCAGGGGTAAAATATTTTAATGAATCGGAATTAAAGTCCACGTTGCGTGCTTCCTTTATCCGTCCGTCGGCATCGGCTAGAATAACAGGGATTGAGGTATTGTTTGAAATAATGCTCAGGTAAAACAAGATGTTTGAATCTTCGTCATTGGCCATCACCATTCTTTCGGTAGCTTCGGCCAGGGTTTCAACGCGTTTGCGTTCTTCGGCCCGAATCTGATCAAAAAAATTATCGGTGTAATTCACCAGATTCACACGCTGCTGTATGGCATTGGCCCAGGTAGTGATTTTATTGCGCTCGTCACGGGCAATGTTTTTTATGATGAGGTTGGTGTACCATAATGATACGCCAACAATGACAAGCGCCATCAGGAAAAGCCATCGTTTCCAGGCTTTTTTTTGTTCGTAGATATTGGTAACCCTTGGCCTGGCCAGCTTTCTGTAGTTCATTTTAGCATCATTGGTTGCACAAATATCGGATTTTTATTTTGATTCAGGTTTAGGGTTTGTTTTTGCCACTAAGCGCCGCACTGAGGTTTGGTTGGTGAGCCTTTAGTCGAACCACTCGAAGTGGCACTAAGGCTCAAAGTTTCACAAATATTTTTAAAAAAGAGCCTGGATAACTCCACGTAATCACTGCTTTACTTTCCAGGATAACTTTATGCGAATGTGGAAACGAAATGGAGTTTTGCCGTTAATTTTTAGATTTTTAGAAATTAGAAATTTTAAACTTCCTCACTTCTCCTCCCATTCCACCTCAAATTTTACTTGTGGAGCTGTTTTTTCGGGCGATGTTTCCTTATTCTTTCCAAATTCGCGACGTAGTACCTGCCGCAATTCCTGTTTCTGGTTTTTAAAATCATCGGCGATTTTACGAACCACGGCCTGACTGTCGTACCTGAATTCCGGCTCGTCCACGGTGCCGGTCATGTGCAGGAAAAGTCGGGTGCGGCCTGAGTCATCTTCTTCATAAGAGCCTGTGGGAGGCTGATTACGGCGTTTCTTCCGGCCAATTTCCGAAAGAAGCACATTCAGGTGATAATCAATGTCGTTACCGAAAGTGTGCGCACCATAACCTTTCAGGTTCATCGCCGATGATTTCACCTCCATCTCCGGAATGATCACCGTTTGGCGCACAATTTCAATGCGATTTTTCATGGTGGAGAATTTTACATTTTTCAATTCTGACGCATCCAGAAACCGCGACAGTTCCTGCAATGGCTCAAAGTTTATTAACTCGCCATTTCTGATTTCCATGTCGGCCACGGCGTTCACTGAGTTGGCATCCACCTCTAATGAAGGGTCGAGCATGGCGCCAAATTGCACCTGAGCATCGGCACGACCGCGCAAATGATCGCTTCGGATGCTAGTCTGGCCAAAATCACTGAATTCGTAAAACAGGCGTTCAATGTTTACGTTCCGGAAGTCGGCATTGCAGATGACGCTGTACTGATTTTCATAACGGGAGTTCATCAGACCACTGGCGGTAACGCTTCCGTCCATCGCTTTGAATTGAAGATTTTCGGCTTTCAATACCTGATTTTTCAGGTTTAACGTGCCCGTAGCTTCGCTGGCCGAAAACTTTCGGTATTTTAGTTGACCGATGTTCAATTTTACATCAAAACTTAAATCCGGGTGAAAAAGTTTTGTGTTGCCGCCGGAACCTTCCGTGGAAGTCGAAAAGGCCATCAAATCCTCAAGGTCGAGTTTTTCCGACTTAATTTCTGCATCAAAATAGAGGGTTTGATCCTTGAAAAAGAAGTGTTCCATCAGGTTTTGAAACTTCCCTTTAATGTTGAGGTCAGTATTGCCGCTTTTCAGGCTGAGGCCATCCACATAGACAAAACCATTGCCCAATTCTAAATGGGCATTCAGATCAGAAATGCTGCGTCCGCTCGCTTTGTGTTTGAATTTCGCATCATTTATAAGTAAGGTTCCGTTTGCTTTGCTGGCGATGTTTGCTCCTTTGGAGGCACTTCCCTGGTAATTAATATCGGCAGTTAAATTGCCCTCAAGGTTTTCAATCTGGTCGTTCCCTAAAAATCCGCTGAGTTCCGAAAGGTCAAGTTTTGTGCTTAGATTTAGGGTAATCATCGGGTTATTGAAGTCAACCACACTCCCTTTCCCTTTGAATTTACCTTTCCCTGTAGATCCTTCGAATTGCTGTAAATTAAGTTTTTCAATGTTGCCAGCATCCGCAGTAAATGTGCCTTCGGCGGATACATCACTTACCCTGGTTTTGCTTTGGACATGAACAATGGTACCCTTCCGCAGGGTAAAGTTTGCAGTCATTGCGGGCAACTTGTCCTTGCCTGCCTCGCCTTTCAGACGGATTTCCGCATCTAGTAATCCTCCGGGTTCATATTGCCGGTAAGCATCGGTATAACGGGGTGGTAGCAGATTCATAATGCTGCTTATGTCGGCGCGGTTCGTCGAAACGAGCAAATCCACCGGATACAGCGGACCCTGGGTCCCGAAAGTGCCTTCCACAGTGATGGGAATTCCCGAAATGTTTACCTGTGATTTGCCGAGGGTAAGCGTCATCGTCGGCTGGTTGAAGCTTATGTTCAGGTCAAGGGCAGCTTCCGCGGAAAGCGAATAATCATTCTGCTTAAATATTAGCCGGTTTGCCAGGAGGTTTCCCTTTATGGACAAGTCATAAATTTCAATGTTTTTTGAACCTTTCAGGTTGATGTCGGGCAGCCCCATGAAGATATCTGTTTGGGTTGCAAGGTCTCGGTAATACAATTCCACCCTTCTGAAACGGACCGATTTCACATCAAAATTCACCGATTTCCCGCTGCCCGAAGTTGAGGATTTCCAGATTTCATAATTGTTCTGCCCTTTTTCATCTTTCCATAAACTAATGGCCGCATCGCTGATGAGCACGCTATGGATTTTATACTGGCTGGTGAGCAGGCTGAAAATGCCAAACCGGAGCGATACACTGCCGGCATGGATCAGTCCTGGCATTTCGGGTTGATTAGCGGCTGGTTGGGTGGCGATGTTGCGAAAAACCACCGAAGCATCGGGGAAACTGCGGAGGATGGTAAAATCAACCTCGCCAACTTCTACTTTCACCAGCAGGTGGCTGTTGATTTCGTCAACCACCATTTGTTTGGCTTTATCGCCATAAAGTAAAGCCAGTACCATCACCACACCCAGCAACACCGCTGGGATGGCAAGTATCCAAAGGATGATTTTTGTATTACGACGGGATGAAAATGTGCTCATTCAACAATAAAAGACCAAACATTAAAGACTTTTCTATTAACGCTATAAACAAGGTTTCATTGCAGATGTTTGTTATAATTGTGATCTCATAAATGGAAATATAAGTTGGTCAATGCATCAGCAGAAATACATATCAAGGTTCCTGCTGAGGCTAACTTTACCCCACTACTCCCTTCACCGCCTTCACAATGCCATCAACATCAAACCCACATTCTGCATATAGCTCATCGGGCTTGCCCTGACTTATGTAGCGATCGGGAATGCCCAGGCGGGTCAGTCCGGCATGATAATGATGGTCAGCCATAAATTCAAGCACAGCGGAGCCCAATCCTCCAATAATGGTTCCATCCTCAATGGTAATGATGTGGGTATAACGGCCAAAAACTTCGTGAAGGAGTTGCATATCCAACGGTTTCAAAAACCGCATATCATAATGGCCAACCAGTATGCCTTCCTTTTTGAGCAATTCACAGGCTTCGGTAGCAAAATTGCCCGGGTGCCCAATGCTTAGCAGGGCAATTCTTTCACCTTCGCGTAGGTGGCGGCCCGTACCTATGCTGATTTCGCTGAAAGGTTGTTTCCAGTTGGTTGATGCAGCCCTTCCTCTCGGATAGCGGATCACGAAAGGCCCTTTTCCTTCCAATTGGGCGGTAAACATGAGGTTACGCAATTCCACCTCATTCATGGGTGCTGAGATGGTCAATCCGGGAATGGCCCTAAAATAAGCCAGATCGTAAACCCCATGATGCGTTGGCCCGTCTTCGCCAACCAATCCGCCGCGGTCGAGGCAAAAAACGACCTGAAGCCCTTGGAGGGCAACATCATGAATTACCTGATCGTAAGCGCGTTGCATAAAAGAGGAGTAAATGTTGCAGAAGGGAATCATTCCACGAGCGGCCATGCCGGCTGAAAAAGTAACGGCATGTTGCTCGGCAATGCCTACATCAAACGCCCGGTCTGGCATCACACTCATCATCATATTGAGTGAACATCCGGTTGGCATGGCAGGAGTTACACCCACAATTTTTTCGTTCTTTTCGGCCAGTTCAATGATGGTTTTCCCAAATACGTGCTGATACTTTGGTGGAAGTGTTTTGCAGGGCTTTTCAATGATTTCTCCGGTGGTTTTATCGAATATGCCTGGCGAATGATAGAGAATCTGATCCTGTTCAGCTTTCTCGAAACCTTTTCCTTTAACGGTTATAACATGAAGCAACTTGGGGCCGGGAATTTTCTTCAGGTCGGTCATTAATTTGGTCAAACGGATTACATCGTGGCCATCCACCGGGCCAAAATATCTGAAATTGAATGACTCGAAGAGGTTGCTCTTTTTCAGGATGGTTGATTTTAGGGCATTGCCAATTTGCTTTACCACGGCCCTCGAATTTTTGCCGTAGCTGGTATTGCCGCCCATTAGTTTCCAAACCTTATCTTTGAGTTTATTGTAAGTCCTTGAAGTTACAATATCAAGCAAATATTCGCGTAGGGCGCCAACACTGCGATCAATGGCAATGCCGTTGTCGTTGAGGATGACCAGCAGGTTGGTGTTAGAAACGCCGGCGTTGTTTAGCGCTTCCATCGCCATGCCGCCGGTCATTGCACCATCGCCAATTACGGCAATGTGCTGCTCGGTGATGTTGTGCTGCAATTTTGCGGCAATGGCCATCCCCAAAGCCGCTGAAACGGAAGTAGAGGCATGTCCCACACCAAAAGCATCGTATTCACTCTCACTCATCTTCGGAAACCCACTTAACCCTCCAAGGGTTCGGTTTGTGTAAAAGCGATCTCGGCGGCCGGTAATGATTTTGTGGGCATAAGCCTGGTGACCTACGTCCCAGATAAGTTTATCGTTGGGCGTATCATAGGCATAATGTATGGCCACGGCAAGTTCTACGGTACCCAGACTGGCGCCCAGATGGCCGGGATTTGCTGAAATTACATCAATAATAAATTGCCTGATTTCGGTGCAAAGTTCTGGTAACTCACTCTCGTTCAGCTTGCGCAGATCTTCGGGGGAATCTATATTTCGAAGTAGGTTACCTTGTGTAGGCGACATTATGGTAATATTAAAGGAATCGCAAATTTACGAATAAATGGATTGCGGATTTATTGGAATGATGGAATGATGGGGAGATTCTGGAATGCCTTCGGCAGGGAAGAGTTACATTCGGTGGTCGAGCGATGGTTGGTGAGCTGGTTAGTGAGCTGGTTGGTGAGCTCTTTGTCGAACCATGCCGAACCATGTCGAACCATGCCGAACCAAGTCGAGATCATCCTGATTAAGGCATTACCCCAATATTCCATCCTTCCACCCTCTTAACATTTTTTCTCCTGAGGCTTATAAAGTAGTACCTTTGCTAGTTGAATTTAATTTGAACATAAAATGAACATCATTATTGCCGGCGATGGGGAGGTGGGTTTTTACCTTGCCAAAATGCTATCAGGCGAAAATCACAATATCACCATTGTTGATCCTCATCAGGAATTGCTGAAGATGATTGAAACACATACTGACCTGATGACCATTACTGGTGATTCAACCTCCATTAGTGTGTTGGAGCAGGCCAATGTGCGTAAAGCCGATCTACTTATTTCGGTGGTGCACGATGAGAAGGTGAACATAGTTACCTGTATCCTAGGCGCAAAATTAGGGGCCAAACGTACCATTGCCCGCATCAACAATACAGAATATCTTACTGCCGAAAATCGTGAACTGATGCGTTCCCTCGGAATTGAAGCTATGGTGTGTCCCGAGCGAATTGCCTCTAAGGAACTTGTAAAACTACTCAGTCAGACAGCCGCCACCGAAATCTTTGATTTTTCTGAAGGTCGTCTATCGCTTTTCCTTATCAAGCTTGATGAGAAAGCTCTTGTGCTAAATAAAACCTTAAATCAAATTGCCATTGAATACCCGAGACTGAATTTTAGGGCCGTCGCCATTCACCGCAATAATAAAACCATCATTCCAAAGGGCAACGATGAATTTAAGCTCAATGACCTTGCTTATGTTATTACCCGTCCCGATGGAATTGATGCATTGCTGAAGTTGGGCGGAAAGCAAAAGCAGGAGATCAGGAATGTAATGATTGTGGGTGGCGGGCGCATCGGGCGCAAAACTGCCCGCAGGCTGGAGCGCGATATGAACGTTAAGTTGATTGAAATTGATAAGGAAAGGTGCTTAAGCCTGATTGATCAATTGGAGCATACCCTCATTATTAATGCCGATGCCCGCGATATTGAATTGCTTGAAGATGAAGGCATCCGAAATATGGATGCATTTATTGCCGTAACCAATGATTACGAAACCAACATCCTTACCTGTTTGTTGGCTCAGCGTTTTGGAGTTAAAAGGGCGATTCCACTAATTGAAAATATCGATTATATTGATATTTCGCAAAGTATAGGCATAGATACCATCATCAATAAAAAGTTGATTACAGCATCCTACATCGTGCGTTTTACCATGGATGCCGAGGTAACTTCCATCAAATGCCTTAGCGGGATTGATGCGGAGGTGCTTGAATTTGTCGTGAAACCAGGGGCTTACGTAACGAGGCGACCCATTTGTAAAATTGATATTCCCAAAGGAAGCATTATCGGTGGCATTGTGCGTGGAATGCAGAGTTTTATCGCTGTTGGCGATTTTCAAATCCTTGAAGGCGACAAAGTTGTTATATTTGCTCTTCCCGAAGCCATTAGTAAGGTGCAGGCATTATTCAAATAGGGCGTTTAAGTGGTATTCTAAGCAATGGCCGGATTAAAAAGGATAAATTTCAGTGCAATTTTGAAGATTATGGGAATCCTCCTGATAATTGAGGGGGTTTTCATGTTGTCTTCATTAGGGTTTTCAGCCTGGTATGATCCGCATTGCCTTCAACACCTCCGGTTATTCGATCCGGCACATGACTTTCTACCTTTGCTTCTTTCGGGGCTCGGCATTGGACTTGTCGGGCTATTGCTCTGGTTTACCAATAAACGGCTTGACCAGAATTCCATCGGTAAACGTGAAGGGTACATCGTGGTTTCAATGGCCTGGGTGGTTATTTCCCTTTTCGGAGCAATCCCCTTCATTCTGAGCGGCGTTACCCATTCTTATACCGATGCTTTTTTTGAAACCATCTCAGGGTTTACCACCACAGGATCAACCATTTTTTCTGATATTGAATCCATTCCTAAAGGCATTCTCTTTTGGCGGAGTATGACCCATTGGATTGGAGGGATGGGGATTATTGTGCTTTCGCTGGCCATACTGCCCATTTTGGGAATAGGTGGTATGCAGTTGTTTGTTGCCGAAGTTCCCGGACTTACCCCTGATAAGCTTCATCCGCGCATCACCCAGACAGCAAAAAGACTTTGGATAATTTATGTATTGCTAACCCTTTCGCAAACCATTCTTCTCGCTTTGGGCGGAATGAACCTTTTCGATTCGCTTTGCCATGCCTTTGGAACAATGGCTACTGGGGGGTTTTCAACAAAGAATGATTCTATCGCTGGATTTTCGTCCTATATCCAGTATGTGATCATTGTTTTCATGATATTGGCAGGGGTTAGTTTTACCTTGCATTATTTCGCCCTTAAAGGCCAGTTCAAAAAGGTGTTGCATAATGAGGAACTCAAAAATTATCTATTGCTTATACTTGTTTCCACCGTTTTAATTACCGTGGCCCTGATTTTTATACATGGGTTAAAAACCGAAACAGCCTTCAGGGATTCCGCATTTCAGGTTGTTTCCATCATTACCACCACTGGTTTTGTTACCAGCAATTACCTCGCCTGGCCATATTTTGCCTGGTTTTTGTTGTTTTTGCTGATGTTTACGGGGGGATGCGCCGGTTCAACCGGAGGTGGAATAAAAATTGTGAGGATACTCCTTTTGTTCAAGAATAGTTCCATGGAGCTGAAACGGATTGTACACCCTCAGGCTGTGTTGCCGGTCAGACTTAATGGTAAAGCCATCTCACAAAACATTATATTCAATGTGCTTGCCTTCTTTTTGATCTACATCATCATTTTCGCCCTTGGTTCGCTTAGTATGTCAATGTTGGGACTTGAATTTGAATCGGCGGTGGGATCGGTGGCCGCCAGCCTGGGAAACATCGGTCCGGGATTGGGAAGTGTTGGCCCTGTGGAAAATTATAGCCATATCCCTGTTGCCGGAAAATGGATTCTTTCCTTTTTGATGCTTCTTGGAAGACTTGAATTATTTACTGTCCTCATATTGTTTTCTGCCTCTTTCTGGAGAAGATAGCTGCTAAATTATAAAAGCCACAAATGCAGCACCTTAAATTTAAACCGGTAATCAAGATTATTGGCATTTTGCTGATGATTGAAGGTTTGTTTATAGCTTCAGCTATTCCTTTCTCTTTGTATTATGGCAGCAAAGATCTGGTCTCCATTCTCATTTCGGTGTTGATTACCTTTTCAACAGGTCTTATCCTCTGGTTTATCATTCGCAAATACCGGCAGCAGGATATTGGCCGCCGTGAAGGCTACCTAATTGTGAGCATTATCTGGGTCATCATGTCTGCTTTTGGTGCCTTGCCTTTTTACTTGAGTGGATACATCCCGCACTTTACCGATGCCTATTTTGAAGCCATTTCCGGCTTTACTACCACCGGTGCTTCTATCCTTACCGATATCGAGGCAGTTCCCAGGGGCTTGCTCTTCTGGAGAAGTCTAACCCATTGGATTGGTGGAATGGGCATTATTGTACTTTCAATTGCCATTTTGCCTTTTTTGGGTTTTGGTGGACAGCAGATGTTCTGGGCTGAAGTTCCGGGTCCTGAAAAGGAGAAATTATCTCCACGTATTTCAGTTACTGCCAGGCGTTTATGGGGCATCTATCTTATTATGACCATTTCCATGATTGTGTTGCTGATGCTTGGAAAAATGCCGTTTTATGATGCCATTTGTCATGCTTTCGGGGCGGTTTCGTCCGGCGGATTCTCTCCTAAAAATACCAGTATTGCTCTTTATTCGCCTTATATACAATATGTTATAGTTCTATTTATGTTTCTGGCAGGAACCAACTATACTTTGTTTTATATCGCCATGAAAGGTAACTTTAGAAAAGCATTTATGGGAATAGAATTTAAAACCTATCTCGGCATTGTATTGGTTCCCACCCTGATAATTGCTGCTGCCTTGTTCTTTAAAAACAGCTATTCCGGTGAAGCTGCATTCAGGAGCTCCCTTTTTCAGGTTTCCAGTATTGTTTCATGTACCGGTTATGCCACGGACGATTATATGTTGTGGCCAGGCTTTGCCTGGTTTATTATTTTTCTGCTGATGTTTTCGGGAGGTATGGCCGGATCTACGGCCGGTGGCATTAAGGTTATCCGACACGTATTGCTTTTTAAAAATGTTTCAGTGGTATTCAAAAAAACATGGCACCTTAATGCTATTATTCCCGTGAGGATTGATGGAAAAGCGGTAAAGGAGCAGGTCATGCAAAATGTGTTTGCCCTTTTTGTGCTCTATATCATTACTTTTGGCATTGGCTCGTTAATGCTCACTGCCAGCGGGTTGGAGATACATGCCGCAATGGGTTCGGTCGCTACCTGTATGGCAGGGATTGGTCCTGGGTTGGGATCAACCGGCCCGGTAGGAAATTACGCCCACCTCACGGATTTTGGCAAATGGGTGCTCTCCTTTTTGATGCTCCTCGGCCGCCTTGAACTTTTTTCTCTTTTTATTCTTTTGAGGCCGGCGTTTTGGAAGCGATAGTCGGTTAGTCGATAGTCGGATAGTCGATAGTCGTTAGTCGGTTAGTCTTTGGTCTTTGGTCGCTGAAGCTTCACTTCTCTAATTCACTAATTCACTAAGTCCCTCAGTTTCTCATTCTCTAAGTTCGCTGAAGTCGCTTAGTTCGCTCCCTCGCCAAAATCGCTCCCTCGTCAAATCCCCCTCGCAAACTGCACTTTTCTATACTTTTCCCGAAAAGCATTACATTTGCACCCCTAATGACTAAAAACCCATCCATTCCTTCATATCGGCGGATATGGCAGATTTCCCTGCCTATTATCCTTAGTCTGGTTGCCCAGAATGTGGTGAACGTTACCGACACCGCCTTTCTTGGCCGTGTGGGTGAGGTAGAATTGGGAGCTTCGGCCATTGCAGGTTTGTTTTATATCTCCATTTTCATGCTTGGATTTGGGTTTGGCATTGGTGGACAAATTCTCATTGCCCGGCGCCACGGTGAAAGGAAATTTACCGAAATTGGGCGAATTACTGACAACAGTCTCTATTTTCTGATGGGACTAGGGTTGCTGCTTTTTGTGCTCATCAAATTTTTCTCCCCGGTCATGCTCCGTCCGTTGATTTCGTCTGACGAAGTGTATAAAGCCAGTATAGATTTCCTTCAATTCAGGATTTACGGTATTTTCTTTGCTTTTGGGAACGTTTTGCTCCGAGCCTTTTTTATAGGCATCACCAATACGCGTGTACTTACTTACAATGCTTTGGTAATGGCGATTACCAACGTTTTTCTGGATTATGCCCTTATTTTTGGCAACTTTGGTTTTCCGGAAATGGGTATAAAAGGGGCCGCCATCGCCTCATCCATAAGCGAAGCGGTTTCGGCCATCTACTTTTTTGCCTACACCTTTATTATGGTGGACCTGAAAAAATACAATCTGCTGAGGTTTGCTAAATTTGATTGGAAAGTGGTTAAAACTACATTAGACATCTCTCTTTTCGTGATGTTGCAATACTTTCTTTCCCTGGCCGGATGGTTTGTTTTTTTTATGATCATCGAGAAAATGGGAGAAAGGCCACTGGCCATATCAAATATCATCCGAAGCGCCTACATGGTGCTTATGATACCGGTATTTGCTTTTGGCTCTATTGTTAACTCATTGGTGAGCAATGTTATAGGTGAGGGAAAGCCCAATCTTGTGATTCCGATTATCAAAAAAGTTGCGCTGATGAATTTTGTCCTTATCGGGGTTGTGGCACTGATTTCAGCATTCATTCCCCGTATGCTGATTTCGGCTTATACCTCCGATCCTGAACTAATCAGTCAGACTGTGCCGGCATTTTATGTTGTGCTTTCGGCCTTATTGCTTTTTTCTTTTGCAAGCATTCTTTTCAATGGGGTAAGTGGAACAGCAAACACGGCAACTGCATTGTGGATTGAGCTTAGCACTATTGCTGTTTATCTGAGTATTGCCTGGTTTTTGGCCAATCAACTGAAGTTGAGCGTGGCTTTGGTCTGGACAAGTGAGTATGTTTATTTTTTGGTTTTGTCATTACTTTCTTACCTTTACCTGAAATCTGGCAACTGGCGAAAGAAAGTGGTATAATTCAATCTCTCTGTGAATGGTCCCCTTATCCGTGGTTATTATTACCTTTAACGAGGAGCGCAACATCGGGCGTTGCCTGCAATCGTTGCAGGGTGTAGCTGACGATGTGGTGGTGCTCGATTCATTTTCCGGGGACCGTACACGTGAAATTTGTGAAGAAATGGGTGCCAGATTCATCCAACACCGTTTTGATGGTCACATTGAGCAGAAAAACCGGGCTGTGGCACTGGCTAAGTATCCTCATGTGCTTTCGCTGGATGCTGACGAAGCATTGGATGAACAATTAAAAGAATCCATTTTAAAAGTTAAGGAAAATTGGGAATACGATGGTTATTTTATGAATCGCCTGACCAATTATTGTGGTAAATGGATTTATCATTGTGGTTGGTATCCCGATAAAAAATTACGGCTTTGGGATTCACGTAAGGGTAAATGGGGTGGAACGAACCCTCACGACAAGTATGAACTTTTTGATGGCAACAGCATTACGGGTTATCTGAAAGGGAATATCCTTCATTACAGTTATTATACGCTGGATGATCATTACCGGCAGGTGCATTATTTTACGGATATACTTGCCAAAGCTCAGTTTGAAGCAGGAAAAAGAGCCGGTTTGCTAACCTTGTATTTTAGCCCTGTGGTTAAATTCCTCCGCGATTATCTGTTAAAGCTTGGCCTGTTGGATGGCCACGCCGGATTTACCATTTCCCGCATTTCCGCTTATGCAACCTTCCTGAAATACAAAAAAATCAGATCTTTACAATCCGCAAAAAACAGCAGGAAGTGAGAAAAGCCAGATTTATAGAGAAATTACTGATCAGTCGCACCGATAGTATTGGTGATGTGGTGCTTACCCTTCCTTTGGTGGGATTGATTAAGGCGCAACATCCTGATCTGCATATCGCTTTTCTGGGCCAGTCATACACCCGCGCTGTGATTGAAGCCTGTGGATTTATTGATGAGTTTATCGATTGGCAGCAACTTTCAGAACTTCTACCTGATGAACAAATCGTTGCGCTAAGGCAGGAGAATTTTGATGTGATTATTCACGTTTTCCCCCGAAATGAAATCGCCCAACTGGCAAAAAAAGCTGCCATTCCCTGCAGGATTGGAACAACCGGTCGGTTATATCATTGGTTTACCTGCAATCGACTGGTACGGTTGACACGCCGACATTCCCCGCTTCATGAAGCACAACTGAACCTCAAACTTGCCAAACGTTTGATCGGGTCGGATGAGATCGGCGAAAATGATCTCTCACGATTTTTTGGTTTAAATCGGGTGGATATGCTTCCTGAAGCGCTTTTGCACCATCTCAGTTCCGATAGATTCAACCTGATTCTGCACCCAAAATCAAAAGGAAGTGCCAGGGAGTGGGGGAGTGGCAACTTTGCCTCCCTTTCGGCTATGCTTCCCCGCGAAAAGTACAATATCATCATCACAGGAACCCAACAGGAAGGGGAACTTCTCCGGAACGAGGACTTTTTCGTGAAAGCTGGTGATGTGCTTGATTTAACCGGACAAATGAGTCTGGCTGAAATGATTTCTTTTATTCATGCTGCGGATGGGCTTGTGGCTGCCAGTACCGGTCCTTTGCATCTGGCTGCGGCACTGGGCAAAGTTGCCCTTGGTCTATATCCGCCCATTAAACCCATGCACCCGGGGCGGTGGAAACCGCTGGGTAAACATGCCGGCTACCTGGTGGCGGAAAAGGAATGTGAGGCCTGCCGAAATTCCGGTCCATGTGCTTGCATGCTCAGCATTACGCCACAGCAGGTGAAACATAAACTTGATTCAATGGTTTTAACTTATCTTCAATAATACCAATATGACAATCAATGGAGAGTGGTTTGTTATCGTAAACCCCAATGCAGGAAGGCGTAGAGGTGAAAAAGACTGGCTTGAAATTGCTGCCCGGCTCACCGAGGCAGGCATCAATTTTACCAATGTTTTTACCGAACACCCCAACCATGCCGTTAAACTGGCCCGCAAGTATGTGGAAGCTGGTTTCCGGAAAATTATTGTTGTGGGTGGCGATGGTACTTTAAATGAAGTGGTGAATGGCGTTTTTACACAAAATAAATATCCAACCAAAGACATTCTGCTTGCCATGATTCCCGTGGGTACTGGCAACGATTGGGGACGCTCCTTTAATATCCCTTCTGCCTACAAAGAAGCTATTGAGGTTATTGCCCGGGAAAAAATACGGATTCAGGATGTGGGCAAAGTACAATACATGAGCAAAGAATTACCCAAACAACGGCATTTTATCAATATGGCCGGACTTGGTTTTGATGCCATGGTGGCCAATCGTACCAATAAAGTGAAACGTGAAGGCAAAAGCGGGCCATTTTCCTATCTTATCAGCTTGTTTACCAGTTTGATAAGCTATAATGATAGCAAGGTTAAAATTGTTGTGGATGATGAACGCCTTAGCGCTGATGTATTTACCATGAGTGTAGCCATTTGTAAGTTCAATGGTGGCGGGATGATGCAGGCACCCAATGCCATTCCCGATGACGGGCTTTTTGATGTAACGGTAATTACCCGCCTGAGCCGTCTTCTGGTGGTTAGAAGTGTGAAAAAATTGTATGATGGTTCATTCCTAAAAATGCCACAGGTAAAAACTTTCAGGGGACAAAAGGTTGAAATTGAATCCAATCCGCCCATGTACCTCGAAACCGATGGCGAATCGCTTGGGCACACACCCATGAGTTTTGAAGTACTGCCACTCAGCATACAGGTTGTTGTTGGCGATTAGTATTATTTCATGGCAGGCATTTATATTCATATTCCCTATTGCAGGCAGAAATGCCACTATTGTAACTTTTTCTCGGTGGCATCTGCGAGGTTCATGCCCGAAGTGATTGAATCCATCTGCCATGAAGCGGAATTACAAAAACATTACCTTCAGGACAAAACAATTGAAACCATCTACTTTGGCGGAGGAACTCCATCGCTGATCGGGAAGGACCTTCTGTCGAAAATTATGGATGCACTCAGGGCACACTATACCATCGCTCAGGATGCTGAAATTACCCTTGAGGCCAATCCTGATGACATTTCCAGTCAGGCTCTTGAGCAGTGGAAAAAATTGGGGATCAATCGCTTGAGTATTGGTATTCAGTCCTTCCGGGACGATGACCTGCGATATCTCAATCGGGTGCACAATGCCTCTAAAGCTTTTGAATGTATCGAACTTGCCAAAGCTGCCGGGTTTCATGATCTCACCATTGATTTGATTTATGGAATTCCTGTTCTGACGGATGAAGCCTGGCTGAATAATATTGATACAGCCCTAAAGTTTGGAATTCCACATCTTTCAGCTTATGCACTCACGGTGGAACCCAAAACTGCCCTCGATTTACTGATTCGAAAGGGCAAATATGCACCTGTGGACGAAGTGCAGGCTGCCCGGCAATTTGAATTGCTGATGCAGCGCCTTACTGAGCGGGGATATCTGCACTATGAAATATCCAATTTCTGCAAACCGGAACATTTTGCCAGGCACAATACTGCTTACTGGAAAGGTGAACCTTACCTTGGACTTGGTCCATCCGCACATTCTTTCAATGGAAATTCCCGACAGTGGAATGTCTCCGGAATTGCCGAATACCTGAAATCCATAGAAGCGAAAAACTTTCCGCTTGAACTGGAAAGCCTGACTCTGGATCAACAGTACAATGAATATGTAATGACCGGATTACGCACCATGTGGGGTTGTAATGCCCATGAGATTAAGCAAAAATTCGGAATTTCTTACTTGAATAATTTTGTTTCCGGCATCCAAAAGTTCATTCTCAATGGTCTGGTTATCAATAATAACAATATATACCTCCTGACCAACAGCGGTAAGCTGATGGCCGATGGTATTGCCGCGGATTTGTTTGAGGCGTGAGGCTGTCCCGAGGTGAGGAGGTTGGAAGTAGGATTCTCCTAACTGGTCTTCTTCCGACCTGTTAGGTGTGAAAATGCCGAAGTAGGAAATAAGAAGTAGGAACCAGAATTCTTCTAACAGGTCTTCCGGTGCCTGAGCTGTTTGGTGAGAATGGTTGGTGAGCTGGTTGGTGAGCTGGTTTGTGAGCCGGTTTGTGAGCCGGTTGGTGAGCTCTTTGTCGAACCATGTCGAACCATGTCGAACCCCATGCCTAACCATCGCCGAACCATCGAAGGCCGACTTGTTAGGCGAAATAGAGACTTTTAATTAGTGTCTGCTGAAATATTATTATGTCATTGAATACCATCATGTTGTAATGTCATTGTTTTATGTTAGATGCAAGGTTTTTCGCGATAAACGTCCATATTCCATGCATATATATTACGGTCTCGTTCAAAATGACGAGACCTTAATGTCAATTTAACTTACTCTTTCTACAAATATTACGGTCTCGTCATTCAGGACGAGACCTACAAAAGAGCCACAGAGTGGCGAAATATTTGTAGAAAATGCATGTCAAGTAATTTGGGGAGGTCTCGTCTTTCCTGGACGAGACCGAAATATTAAAAAGTTATGAGTTTTTCAGCAGACCCTAATTATATAGATATAATCTCCATTATTTTTTCTCCATCAAAAGCTCCCGCAACACCACCGCGTTATTCATCTTTTCATCCTTTGCTGCATATAGCAAGGAAACGTCCTTTGTTTTTGCCATTGTGTGAAGTCGGTTTAGCTCGTCTTCCTGTGATTCCAATTCTTTCCTGTAGTGCTTTTTGAATTCTTCAAAGTGTTCGGGTTTGTGATCGAACCACTTCCTGAGTTCGGTGGATGGGGCAAGCTCTTTGTTCCATTCATCAAGTTTGGCGTCTTCTTTTGAAACACCGCGAGGCCAAAGGCGGTCTATCAGCATTCTGTAGCCGTCTCCGCTGTCGGCAGCTTCATAAATCCGTTTGATTTTAATTGCTTTCATCAATTGAATAATTAGGAAAATTAACCTTCTGCAAATAAGCACCTCAGTTTACCGTAGAAAAAACCCGGTACTTTAGACTGTTTTACTTACTTCGAGTGCCTTAATAATGAACGCCCCGGCTTTTTTCATTTCGGCCTTTGCCAGAGCTACATCATCTGGATGCGCACCGATTCCCTGCACAGCATCTTCAATCAAAAAAGACTTAAATCCTTGTCGCAAAGCTTCAAGTACCGTTTGCTTTACACAGTACTCGGTAACCAGGCCGGTGATATATACTTCATCAACCTGCTTTTTTCTCAGATAATCCCTCAAAGTATCATTGGTAGCTTCAAAAGCGGAATATCCATCGTCTTTGTCATTGGTGCCTTTTAGAAAGATCTTGTCAATTTTGCTTGCATCCAGAGCGGGATGAAATTCAGCTCCCGGGGTTTCGCGCACACAATGTACCGGCCACTTCTCGAAATGCACGGTGTTCAAAGGATGCCAGTCTTTGGATGCCAGCACAACATCAAATTTATCCATTAATTTATTGATTACCGGAACAATACGGTCTCCATCAGGTGCCGGCAAGGCTCCGCCGGGACAAAAATCATTCTGTAAATCAACAATAAGCAGTGCTTTCATATTATTTTCCCTCTTTTATACCTGTTATCATTCGATTTCTAAGAATCATTAAGCTTTCACTCAAACCAACCTTGTATAGGTGAGGATATTCGAACCGTTTGTGCTCATCGGGCAGCTGCGAAACCCTGAATTTTCGATAATCGGAGATTTCGGAGACACTCTTTTCATCTGCTATCACTATCCCATTTTCAATCACCTTTTTAACAATGGTTTCACTTTTCAATCCATCCACCAGCGTATTTCTTTCAGGATGCTGAGGATGAAAAATGGTGTGTATCTTATGTTCCTGTTCATTCGAAAGAGCGATTGCATCGGCGTAGAACTTATTGTTGTCATTAAAATAGCGTACCACTTTCTTCTCGCCGGGTAAGGTTACCTTAATCAGGTCTTCGGATAGTTTAAGGGTTGGCCGGTTGTTGATGAGGCTCAGTTTATATACCCCATCCAGCGCTGCATCGCTTTTGCCGGTAACCAGACTGGTGCCCACTCCGAACCAATCTATAGGGGCTCCCTGCTCGATTAGACTTTTGATAATGTATTCATCCAACTGGTTGGATGCTACAATTTTAACATAAGGCAGTCTGGCATCATCCAATTGCTTTCTGGCATTTTTTGAGAGATAAGCAAGGTCGCCGCTGTCGAGCCTAATGGCTGAAAGCCGGTATCCAGCCTGTTCCATCTCTTTGGCCACGACGATGGCATTGGGCACGCCACTTTTCAGGGTGTGATAGGTGTCCACCAGCAAGATGCAATTTTCGGGATGGGTTTTGGCATATTCCCTGAATGCAACGAGTTCATCTTCAAAACCCTGAATCCATGAATGTGCCATGGTTCCTGAAGATTTAAGATCATAACGAAAGGCACTGTATATGTTTGAAGTACTGTCCATTCCGCCAATCACAGCGGCTCTGCTGGCGGCTACAGCAGCCCAGCCCTGTGCCCGCCTCATGCCAAATTCCATCAGCAGCCGGTCGCCCGCCGAATGGCGGATACGATTTGCCTTGGTGGCGATAAGCGATTGAAAATTAAGCACATTCAGGATGAGGGTTTCCACTAATTGTGTTTCAATAATCTTTCCCTTTACCCTCAGTACTGGTTCATTTGGGAATACCAGTTCTCCTTCTCGCGGAGCATAGATATCGCCCCTGAACTGAAAATTCTTCAGGTATTCCAGAAAATCACTTTTAAAGCCTCTTTTATAGAGATAATCAATGACTTCTGTGTCGTATTTGAATTCTGTAATCATCATAAGCAGATCCTGAAGGCCTGCAAAAACTGTGAAGCCCGAGCCGAAAGGGTTTTTCCGGAAGAAATAGTCAAAATTGGCGATTATCTCCTCCTTTTCTGACCTGAAATAGCCTTCGGCCATGGTCAACTCATAATGGTCGGTAAACAGACCCATTGATTTGTTTGATAGATTCATATTTCAAAATAATTAGTCCATTTCATCCAATGCAATAGCTGAATGAGCCATTGCCGCGCCTGAACGCATCTCGGCTGCCACCCAAATGGCTTCCATGATTTCAGCTTTGCTTGCGCCTTTGCGCATAGCCTGTTTGGTATGCGAGCGGATACAATATGGACATTGGGTTACATGTGCCACCGCCACGGCAATTAGTTGTTTCGTTTTTTCGGGAAGTTCTCCTTCTTTGAATGCAGCTCTACTGAAATTACTCCATGCTTCCATGGTTTCAGGCGCCAATGCGGCCCTTTTATCGGCCAGTTCTTTGGTTGCTTTTGGATAGAGGTTGTTTTCCATGATGATAGTGTTAGTCGTTTTTAAATTGTTGATTTCCAGTAGGAAGCGATCATAACATAATATATTATAAAACGCTTAATCAAAACTCCTCCCTGACAATAAGTTTATCCTCTACGCCCAATTGGTGCAGGAAGTCAATAATTATATCCATCATAGGTTCAGGACCACACACATAGAAGTATTGATTGATACTGCCAGAGGACTCCTTTAGAAAATCCCGGGTTATAAATCCATGAGCATACGCATCGGTTTTTTCATCGGAGAGGATATTGATAAAACTATCGCCCAGCATATCACTGAATTCATCCTTATTGATGATGTCCGCACTTGTTTTGTTGGCAAAGATGAGCTTATTATTACCTATTTCATTTTTGCTGTGCAAATGTTTGAAAATGGGGATAAATGGCGTTACGCCTGCGCCACCCGCAATAAATACCCCCGGCCCCTTGTACCCAATGGTTCCCCAGGGTTCACCCACAAGCAATTCGTCGTTCACCACCAGGTTCATCAATTCATTGGTTACCCCTTTGTGTTGAGGGTAGGTTTTGATGACAAGCTCAAGGTAATCGTCAGTGGGCAGGCTGGTAAAAGTAAACGGCCTGAGCTCAAACTCCCAGTCCTTTTTGTTTATTGCAATTTCGGTTGCCTGACCGGGCTCGAAATGAAAGTGTTCCGGTTTTTCAGTTTTTATCCGCAACACATCGTGGGTGGCGTTTTCCACCGACTTAACTTTTAATATGTACTGTTCCATGATGATTTAAAATTGGTTAATACTAAAGCTGGTTATTTTGCTCATAAACTCTTCCACTTTATGTCCGCACACCTGACTTGCAACTTTGAGCGTAGCAATCTCCTTTATAGGATTATAAATATCAGGATTGTTCAGCGTTTCAAATTCGGGGAAGAGGGTAATCATATAATCCTTTAAAACGGGATATTGTTCAATTAAGAGGGACGAAAAGTGTATTGGACTTCGATTCCGCTCAGGCACCTTTTGAAGAGTGGCGAAACTGCTTTTGAAAGCCCGGTTTTTTATTTTAAGACAAGGAGTGAAATTCTAATCCCTATAGCTATCGGGGTAAGTTTGTAATTTCTTCTAAACCATTTAAGAAATGCTTTTAATGCAACACTTTTAGTATATTCTAAAAATACACTCATGTCGTCATTTATATTATTATTAACTTTGGCTAATGATATTTCGCTGCCTATTCATACTATTTACGTGCATATTGAGCCTTTTTCTGCCGATAAAATCTGATGCACAGGTCGTTGCTAAAAACAAAGCCGTTGAGTTTGCACGAAGTTTTTTTGCATCAAAAGCCGGATCATTTGCTCAACAACCGGTATCTATTGATGTTCTGAATGAAGAAAACAATCAGCCGGCATTGTATATAGTCCGTTTTCCTGAAAAGGGATTTGTGCTGATAGCTGCCGATAGCGCTGCTTTTCCTGTGGTTGGATATTCTCTAAAAGACCACTGGCCCGAAAATAATTTACCTTCTCAGGTGAGCGAATGGCTTTTAAACTACACCGATCAGATTTATCAGATAAGGACGCAGAGATTAGCACCTGATTCAAAAATTAGTAGTGCCTGGCTTAAGCCCGAAACCATCTTTAATCCCGATAAAAATCAACGAAGTATTGAGCCATTAACGCTTTCGACCTGGGATCAGGGGGTCTTTTACAACGATTCATGTCCTGTGGTTAATGGAGGTGCAGGTGGGAGGGCATATGCAGGCTGTGTGCCGGTAGCACTTGCACAGTTAATCTATTTTTATAGATATCCGGTTCAGGGCACTGGCAGCCATTCCTATACAATCCCGGCTGTCGGGGTTCAGTCTGCTGATTTTGGCAATACAAGGTATAACTGGAATGGTATGTTGGCCAAACCTGACAGGTTCAGCCCTTCATTATCGCAATTGATTTACCATTGTGGCGTCGCGGTTGATGCAGTTTATGCTGCTTCAGGTACAGGTGCTACCACTGAAAATACCGTAAATGCGCTAAAGGTTTACTTCGGTTATTCAGATGAAGCAATCTTTAATAAGAAATCTAACCTTCAGGATTCTGTCTGGAAATCGATGTTACGGTCAAATCTTGAACTTAATCGACCACTTATCTACAAAGGTTCAATGGGCGGTTGGGTTGGTCATGCCTGGGTTTGTGATGGCTTTGATGGTTCAGATTATTTCCATTTTAACTGGGGATGGTCGGGATTTGCCAATGGCTATTACTACCTCGACAATCTGAACCCGGGCAATTACAATTTTACCTTTGACCAGGGAGCCGTTTTTAATATACATCCTGTTGAAAGTTCAGTTCCTTCGGTTGAATCGGATACAATCAGCACACCTTCCGGTACATTTTGCAATCATCAATGGCCAGAAGCCGACAGCATTTCAGTAACTCATCTTTGGCTAATTCAACCACAGGGGAACAACTATGAAAATTTGCAGATTAAACCTGAAATTACCCGGTTATTTGAAGGGGACAGCCTCTTGATTTTCCAGGGCAACGACCTGACAAGCGCACCTTTTTATATTTTCACAAAAGAGAATATTCCTATGGCCATCCATTTGAATAATTCAGTTGCTGTTGTCAAATCCATCAGCCATTCAGGAAAAAGCAAATGGGCATTATCCTATCTGGCGCATAACGGGAATTTTTGCCAGAATAACAGCACATACACCAGCATAAACGGATATATAAGCGATGGCAGCGGTAATTTTTACCTCAATCCCCAAACAAACTGCAGTTGGCTGATTCAGCCCCATACTCAGGTGATAGATTCCATTGATAGGATTGAAATTAAATTTCCACGGTTTCTGCTGAATAGCACTGACTCTGTATTTGTTTTCGATGGCCCGGATATCGGTTTCCCACTGCTGGCAGCACTATCCGGCGATGACCAGCCTCAAACGCTGTTCACAACCGGGAACAAAGCTTTTATACAACTAAAAACCGATACTCTTTCGGCAACAGCCGAAGGCATTGCAATCTCTTACAATTCAATTCTGCCTCAGTATTGTCAACAACAAACAACCTTGAATTCAACGTCAGGAACCATAAACAATGGAAGTAATGGCTACAATTATCATAACAATACACTATGCGACTGGCTTATTGAATCTGACAATGTACTGGATATTACCATTACTTTCAACGAATTAAATACTGAATTGAACCGCGACCGGATTGAGTTCTACAAGGTGGAAACCTATCCCGAACAATTAGTAAAAATCGTTTCAGGTAATGAAATTCCTCCGCCGTTTACCCTTGTCGGAAACAAATTCAGGGTAATTTTCCGAACAGATGAGACTATTGTAAATAAAGGATGGGAGTTTGAATACCACCTGAATTCATTGGCAATTGAGAAGTTAACCTCTCCGGTGCCGATGTATTATCCGGTTCCGGCCGAAAATGTATTGGTTCTTAAATTACCTGACGATTTCAGAAACAGCAGATTCGTCATTTCTGATATCACTGGCAAACAATTGTTTACCGGACAAACAGAAAATACCAATGAATTCTTTGTCAATATCTCATGGCTCAAATCAGGGATGTACCTGCTTTCTATTGATGGAATTGAAAAACGTCACACTTTCAGGTTCATAAAAAAGTGATTTAGCGGATTAGTTCTCTGCTCTTTCATTATAAATACTATCGAAATAATACAAACTATGAAATCAAAACATCTGGCTTCGCTTTTACTTTTTCTGGCAATTGCGCTAAATGCTATTTCACAGGACAAAAAACCGGAGGTAATTCCTGATTATTACAATGCCATTGCTGATATTCAATATCACCTTAACCCACTGATAAACGATATTGTTGATGAAGGTCATACAGCAAGAATATTCACAGCCACTGGCTCCGATAATGCTTTTGTTACTTTTAACGACAGCGTAATTGTCTATAAACCAAGGTTATATTATAGTGGTCTCGATTCAATTCGTTACATGATTAAGGACAATCAGAATGGATTGTTTTCGGATCCTGGTTTTATTTATATTACAGTTACCAATAATGCGATCGACACCATTAACATCAATAATATATCTGCCCTTGTCAGTCCGTATGGCTGTCTTTTTTGGGACTTTTCTGAGGGGAATCATTATGAGTTTCCCAAAGGAAGTGGGAATAATACCATTTTTTGGCTTAACTTTTATTTGAAAGGCACCGATTTTCAGCAGAATCAATATCTTTCTGGCTTATTTAATACGAATGGTAATTACGAATACCTGCCCGGATATTTTCCAGGACCGGTCTCTTCATCTGATAATTATACTGATGCATACGATGCCACCTGGCGAAAAGTCTGGAAACTGAACCGTGATGAAATAAACAACCACATTGCAAACTGGAATCATCCAGATTATCAGATTCCTGAGAATATCAGCACCTGGCCGGGAGATGGAGATGCTTCACAGGGACAGGCAACCCATCTCGCCCCCTATCATGATTTCAATGCGAACGGAATATACGACCCCGAAAACGGCGACTGCCCCACAATTCGTGGCGATCAGGCAATTTATTATATATTTAATGATATCCGCAGTGACTACACAGCGAATGGCATGTTGGGCTTGTCAGCAGAATTTCACTGTATGATATATGGCTTCAATGCTCCTGATGATGAAGCGCTTAACAATACTGTTTTCATTAATTGTCAGATATTTAACCGGAGTTTACTCACTTACAGTCCTCTGCAATTTTCCGTTTATGCAGATACCGATTTAGGATATAGCGCGGACGATTATGTTGGATGTGATACAATGCTGAATGCAGCCATCGCTTACAACGATGCTTTTGATGAAGTTGAGGATGGTTTTGGATACGGAGATCATCCCCCGGCTCAATCAATTGCTATACTTAACAGGGAAATGACAGGATTCTCAGATTGGTCGTATGGTCGTCCATATTCAAGTCCAAATATATTTTCATCAACCTATGCTGTGGAAGTTGCCAATAAAATGGATGGATATTGGATTGATGGAGAGCCGATTATTGACAACGGTTGTGGTCATCCATCCTGTTCCGAAGGCAACATCACCCGTTTTGCATTTCCCGGAGACCCTGCCAATCAGGAAAGCTGGAGCATGCCCCAGGCGATGATTCCACCTTCAGAAACCGCTATTTTTATGAATGTCAGCCCCGTGGCAGAATGGATGCCCGGAGCGGCTTTTTGCATTGATCTTGCCCTGACGACTGCCCGTGATGAAGCAGGAACCAACATAGATAGTTATGAGCTGTTGAAACAGTATATTACTGAGGTAAAAACCTTTTATGATTCTCAATTCCCTTCTTCATGCATCGATATAGCTCCTGCTTTTAAAGAAGAGAATGCTGAAATGGGCGGAGAAATAAGAATATATCCAAATCCGGCAACAGGTATCATCCGCCTGGATATTCCCAACTCAAATGACAAAGTTGAATATACTTTAATTGACTTAACAGGACGAGCCAGGATGCAGGGGACATGTTCTGGTTTGCAGTCAACGCTCGACGTTTCATCGCTAGAACCGGGAATGTATATTATCCTTGTTCGTGGCAAGGATATACATGGATCTGCAAAAATTATTAAAAATTGAAGATTCATTAAAAATCAGGAAAGCCCGTTTGCTAGCGGGCTTCTTTATCTCTGTAACAGGTGTAAATTAACTATTCTGATTTTGTATGGAACTACAAAGGCCGGAATCAAAAGATCCGGCCTTTGCTTGTAAAAAGTCACACACACTATTTACACAAGTTTTTGTAGCAGTTTACAATGCCTGCAATTGATTGATCATACTAAGAAATTATCATCAAGGTATTTTTGGAAAGCCGATTTGTACTGATCACTTACCGGAATATACACATCCTTATCAAAAATAATCCTGTTTCGTTCAATGGTTATGACCTTTTCCAGATTCACAATAAAAGAGCGGTGTACACGCATAAATTGACCGGCGGGAAGATATTCCTCCATTTTTTTCATACTCATCAATGTCATCACAGGGTGCTGATTTAGAATATGAATTCGCAAGTATTCACGCATTCCTTCGATGTACTTAATCTCAGAAAGATTTATGCGCAATATTTTATATTCAGATTTGATAAAAAGGAATTTCTCATCACTTTCAACAACGGGTGTTACATCTTCAGAAATACTAAGTCTTTCTTTTGCTTTTTCAACAGATTTAAGAAAATCGCTGTAAGCAATAGGCTTTAACAGATAATCAATAGCATCAACTTTAAAACCTTCAACAGCATATTCGCTGTAAGCCGTTGTAAAAATAACCTTAGGTGGATTTTTCAAGGATTTTACGAAATCCATTCCATTCAGGTCGGGCATACTGATGTCAATAAACATCAGGTCAATATGCTCATTATGAACAAATTCAATTGCTTCAAGTGCGCTTTCGAAGAGGGCTGCCTTCTCAAGAAAAGGCGTTTTATCAATATATCCGCCCATTTTGTGAAGAGCCAACGGTTCATCATCAATAGCAATGCATCTTATCATATCATTTTATCGTTAAGAGGAATCTTCACTTGAACTGTAAATGTATCCTCAATTTCCCTGATTTCAAGTTGATAGTTATTGCCATATAACAGGTTCAGCCTTTTTCTGGCATTTATTATGCCAATACCTGATGCACTTTCAGCATCTGATTTCTGATGAATGCTATTGTCCACTTTTACAAGCAGATGACTACTGTCGGTTGAGATATCAATAAAGATAAACGACTTTTGCTTGTAACTTATTCCATGCTTAAAGGCATTCTCAATAAAGGATGTAAACAAAAGTGGTGGGATATTTTTATCAGGAAGTTCCGAAGGGACATTGAGTATTATCTCAACTTTATCTGAGACCCTTAATTTCATCAACTCTATGTAACTTTCGATAAATCCAACCTCGTTTTTTAACGTAGTAACATTATCGGCAGTATCGTAAAGCAGGTACCTCATTAGCTTCGAAAGCATAATAACAGCATCCTTTGCTTTATCAGCACTGATATCAATCAGTGTATGAATATTATTAAGGGTATTCATCAAAAAATGCGGGCTTACCTGATGGCGCAACATATCGAGCTCATTGGCAACATTTTCTTTCTCGAGCCGGGTGCGGTCCTTTTCGGCTTCATTTAGTCGGAGAAAAGCATTTAAACCGGTATCAAACCCTACCAGTAAAAAGGAGATGATGATTAAATTGGCAAAGGGAGGAGGTCCTCCGGGCTTACCTCCTGGAGGCCGCGGCACCGGATGACTTCTAAAATCACTATTTTCGGGAGGAGGCATGTGCCTGGGAGCTTCTGTTACCATCTCCCGGTGAGCCGGAACAGCATAGTTGACCTGATACAAGAAAAGGCCAAAAGAAAGTATGCCGATTAATCCCAATACAGAAACAACATAAAGTAGATTCTTCTTCTTTAATAATAATTTGGGAACGAATATATATCTGTTAATCAGGAAAATGATCAATAAAGGAATGTAGGTTATCACCGGCCCTTTTAAGCTATCAAATGCAATTCCATCACCATCCCTGTTGAAAATCATTGGGATAGAGATTATTAGCACCCAAACGATAATAATAAGGGCGGTTTCAGTGTATTTTAATATATTTTTTGATTTGCGCATCTGAAAATTATAACGCTGAACTTTTGGTTTCTGTTAAATGTAAATTGACTACAACATTCCATCACTTTAAAAAGCGCTGTTTATTCCCGGCTTCAATACAATTGATCTGCCAAATGATAAAGGTACAGGAATAAACAGCGATTTGAATGAATTTTTCATTTGAATTTGAAAAATCTTTATTTGTTTACAACCATTTTTTTAACCAGAACCTCATTCCCAACAGTAATGGAGTAAAAATAGATTCCAGGAGCAACTCCGGCAGCATTCCATTGATACATATACTCTCCGGAAGGAAGTTTTTCTGACACCAGCACCTGAATGGTTTTGCCGAGCATGTTGATGACTTTTAATTCCACAACATCATCCTTTTTAAGCTTAAAGCGGATGTTTGTATTGTGGCTGAATGGATTTGGATAGTTTTGTTCCAATGTGAAATTTGCATTTGCTGCTTCAGGAAAACTGTTTATCCCTGTAACCAGCGATGTGTTTTCGGCACCGAAAGTAGGAAGCATTTCAGCAAAATCACCGGTTCCATTAGGATATCGTCCGGTAGTTGTATCGGCTTTTTGAGGGCCGAATTCTATCAGGTCGATCAGGTTAAGATTAATGTCAGACAAAACCAGGGCTTCGCCCGAGGACGAGAGTTTGAAGTTACTGTGTATGCCTTCCTGGTCTTCGTCTTCATCGGCCCAAACAATAAGATAACCACCTGCTTCAATGGTAACATCTGGGAACGACCATTTGCCAGGGTTAGTCGTTTTGTCTGAAAGATAGTACCCATTCAGGTTAATAGCCTCTGTACCATTGTTATAAAGCTCAACCCAATCTTCGTATTCACCATCAGGGTCAGTTATTGTAGTTTCGTTATCGGCCATAAATTCATTGATAACCAGGTCGCCTGTTGCAAGTGTGACTCCGATAGTGTAGAATTCAAATTCAGCTCTGGCGGGTGAAAAGGAAGCTGCATTCAGGTTCTCCGCATAGATGTAATACTGAATGTCTTTTGTTCCGGCTGTAATTGCAACTCCAAAAATTCCGTCACCTGCCTGGCCATCCTGGTGATTGCCATCATCAAACATATCAACTTTGCTGAATATTGCACCGATGGTGGAACGATAGGCAAGTTTTATCTCTGTTGCATTGGTAACATTAGCTGTAATCCAAACTTCCGAATTTGATGTTACCTGCTCCGGAGTATGTAAAACTTCGCTTATTGCCGGACCTTCATATTGGAATTCAGTTAATGAAGTCAAATATGAGGCTCTTGCATCCATCAACTGTACAATTCCAATTACTACATTTGGACCACCTCCAACAGCGTTGTAGAGGTTGCTGGTGAAGTTAGCGTATGAATAGAATTTATTGGGGTCTGCCTGAACATCAGCAGCAATTATACTCTGAATTTCCAGCGCCCGGGTTTCATACCAGCTATTGGTAAAGTTCTCGTCGAGGATGGTTTTCATATGTGATACATACATTTTGCGATAGAGCGGATTGCTAAGAACTTTGCTAATAACAGGATGGATGGAACTTGTAAGATTCACGAAAGGATCCAGGCGTTGCAGTTGTGTGGTTCCCATAGGTCCACCACCCTGAAGCATAGTAAATACACCAAAACTCTCGTTTAAATCCCATGGAATCGGATTCATCCTTCCTGCATCGTCTTTATACATATAGTAGTTTTGCGGATTATTGATGGGGCTGTCAAGGTTAACAAGGGTGTTTTCGAAAGCGAGAAACCATAAATGCCTGTCAATATTCAACACTTCGTCAACATAGGTGCTATAATTATTCAGTGTATCCAAAAAAGAAACAAGGTCATTCCAGCCATAATCCGATTCCAATGCGTATTTATTAACATACAAGCTGGAGTCAGCACCATAATATTCCCAAACACCGCCCATTTGACCAGGCATAGTGTTTCCGGTTATTTCACCTTTTATACGCGCGTTTTCATCACTCGAAAAATGGGTGCGCATAAAGAATTTATCCACATCCTGATCGCTGGTGTAAAGCCCGAGAAGTGTTCCATTGACATAAACATTGGCATAGTTAGACTGACCTGCCGGCATATATTTACGGGCAATTTCATAGCTCAGCACTTCCCTTACAAAAGAAGGATCTTTGTAAACATTAGATAGTTTTACAGTGCCATAGCCTTCAATCTCCTGATTGTCAATAATATAATCAAGTTTTATATTTAGCGGATTTTTAACCTGATTGGCATTGTAAGAGCTATTTCCTTTATAACGCACACCAACACTGTCAAATGCTTGTCCGTTGATAGAAACGCTTCCCAACAGTCGCTCTTCATCACCAGCCGCTTCTAACTGATCGAGCAGATAATCCCAGTTTGATTGAGTGAATGTGATTTCGATGGTATTGATCGTGCCGATGTCGTAAAAGCCCTGGCTGAAACTGCCAATTACAGCGCCAAAAAGTAGCCCGATAGCAAGAGTAATCTTTTTCATTTGTGTTATTTTAAGTTACAGAGTCTGGAAAATGAGAATTCATTTCAAGTTGAATGCAAAAATATTATACGAATACCCGGAATGAAAAAGTAATCAACAAACAGGCTGTTTTTATCAACGAATGGGAGAATGTTGCGGGTAAATTAAAATGGCCATCGCATTTTAAGCTTATAGGTTCATTGAAATGGTATTGTTTCAAATATTGCCAATAGCAGCAGCGTATGTTATCGGATCCGATGGAATTGTAAAGTATGCATTTTTAGATGCCGACTACAGAAAAAGAGCAGAGCCCGATGAAATTGTAAAAGCCCTTAAGGAATTAAAATAGTCCGGTCGTTTTAATGATTTTTTTATTTGCAATGCTACCATCAAAATAGATTTTTACCACATAAACGCCTTCGGGTAAACCGCTTAAATCAATTTTTGCCATTTTCGAATTTTCCATTTCGAATTGTTTGACTTTCGCCCCAGGCGTATTGTATAATTCGATCTTTATCTGACCTATTTCCTTCGGAAACCCAATTGTGCATAAACCAGAGACTGGATTTGGGTAAATATCAATAAGATCATTTGTATTCATTTCATTGAATCCTGTTACATCATCTACATTCCTGACCAACCTCACGTAATTATAAATTCTTATGGCATCGCCCTGGGGTCCAAAACCATGGGGATAATCCAAAGGATTGCCCGTTTTAGGATCACTCCGCTGGGCTCCTGCTCCATGCACATCAATCCAGCCTCCGAATACACTCATGTAACCCATGGCTCTTCCAAATGAAACATAGCATTCCTTTTCACCATTTGTGGGTGTTAGTGAACAAAAGGTTGTACTGCTCATGTAATATGGATAATCTGCGTCCCCGGCTTCATTGGTGATTTGTGTACAATTGAACAATGGATCAATAGCCGCCGAGTTGCTTGTTGCCGGCGAACGGGTGTAATCAAGCAGGCTTTGTAATTCTTTCGCATCAGGCAATCGCCAGTCTGAATAACCGGCATGGCCGAAATTTTCAGCATAAATGAGCGCATTCTCCCATAAAATACCTTCCCCATTGTCGTTTTGCATCCACATTAAACCGCTTGCATGGTCGGTAATTGTTCCATTGCCATTATCTGTAAAGTTGTTGGTCCCGTAGGCTGTATTGCCACGAACATATTGCACATAGTACTTCTTCTGATTGTTTGCCGGATATCCTTTTATCCGCCCATCGGCAAAATTGACACCGAACATGGTTGAAGCTCCATTCATCGTTGTTGAAACATAAATGGATGATGTCGCATATTGGGCATCAATCAATCTTTCATTTGAACTGCCTCCGTGCTGACTTGAATTGATGTCGCCATATCCAAAATTGAAATAATCAGTATTTATATATGGAACTGCAGTCCCCTGTGTTGTAGCATTTGGGTTTGCCTCTGCACCATAATACATAATCAACGAGTATTGTTCTTTTATGGTTGGTAATCGCCAGTCAGAATATCCACCGGTTGTGCATGAAGCCGCATTGGCAAGTGCAACTGTGTAGAAAGATTTGTCGTAATAGTTTATAACACCATCTCCGTTTTTATCGGTTGTTTTCTCCCACATTAAACCCGTAACATTGTCAGAAATTGTCCCGTTTCCGTTGTCTGTGTAAGAAGGGGCGATACCCGGATGGTTAGCGTTCTGGCCATAGAACGATTGTCCGACTGTGGGCAAATTTATTATACCCGTATTATTGTAGGAATTAACCTGACCCGTTCCCACAACTTTATAGGTTTGACCAAAACCAAACGTAAAAAACGATACTGTAAGTATGCTTAAAGCAATAACCTTTGCTGATAATTTTTTCATGATCTTATTTTCTTACGATTACAAATTTATTGACTGAATTGTTGTTTTGAACGAAATACAGGCCATTTGAATATGCTGATACATCGATGCCCTGAATATCATCTATTTTGTTAAGCCACATTAATTTTCCTTGACTATTGAAAATCTTTGTCTCTCCTTTCAACCCTGACAAAGTTATAAAATCGAATGCAGGATTGGGATAAATCTGAAAAGTACCTAAAAGCGTTGTTTCATTTATACCAAGACTTAAAGCACAGGCATCGGAAACGGGATTGCTGTTTTCCAGGATGCTGCCGGCAATCAATGTGTGATTGGCGAAACCACTATAGTCATCAGCATAAAAAGGGCATCTGAATACTATATTCTGAACAGGAGGTGATCCCTGATTTATTATACCAGAGGGCGTAACAGGATTAATGTACTTCCAAACTGTAGTGCCGCTGCTTGTAACTTCGGTGAAAGTCCCCGCCGGTCCATTGCACATAATAACATTCCCATTGCTTAATTGCTGTGCCCCCGATACGTTGTTGGCAAAATAGTTATTCGGGTTACCTTCGTTGTAAATCCACGAATTGGAAACCGGCAAATAGGGTAAAGTTGCGGTATAATTATACCCTTCAACCGGGGGATTAATTATTTCAACGGTTGAATAATTGCCGCCCGTTCTTGCAAGCCCATTGTTAAAAACCATGATTTGATTTTCGAAAGGCAAGCCACTTTCAATCCAATAAGCATTGTGTTGACCGAAGAATTTTTGATCGGATGTTGTGCCATTGTTATATGCCCTCGGATTGCCCCAGCGGTACAATAAATCCCCTCCTTTCGTGGAATTGCCCCCACTGTGACCAGCAGCCTGAGCCGTTGTAGTGCTGTGATCAATGATCCATATTTCATTCATATTGTGGGCACTAAGCAGAATTTGATCCAATGCAGGATTGTAATCAATGGCATTCATGTGTACCCAGTCTTTTAAAGTTGCACTGGCTGCATAGTTCAGGTTTTGCAATTGTGGGTTGCCGGCAACTGTTGCATAGTTTGGTTTTGTTGCATCATATTCCTGAACCAGATGATCCCACAGCTTCCATTCCCAGACAATAATTCCGCCTGAAGAGCCTGTAGGTTGAACTTCAATGATTTTTTCTGACCAAACTGTTGATGGGACAAGAGATGGATTTCGCCCCTGAGCAATGGCTTCTGCCCGTGTTTTTGAATCCCAGGCCAGAATCAGTACATTTCCATTGGGTAACACTTTTGCATCGTGATGTTGGCATTGTGTAGCATCCGACACGGTGTAACTCCAGGTAACATTGCCATCCCAGTCAATCATTTCTACCCTGCCGCCCTGACCTCCGGCTACAAAAGTGGTATTATTGGTATTACAGGTTCTAAACAGCGCACCATCAGGCAATAAATACACCGACTGCCCGGCTTTGTATGCACTATTCCAGCTCTTTACCAGTCTGCCACATTTGTCAATCAGATAGGTAGTGGTTGCATTGATAGGCGCAAACAAAACATACCCATTGTCTAAACTTTCAGCATCATGCTGAATCAGGCCAACTGTTTGCGGATAAGCCTGATTTAATCCAATAAGTATAAAAAATGAAATCAGTAAAAGATGCTTCATCAGCGAAAGATTATAAAATTTTACTTGTGAAATTCTCCATTTTCAGAAAAGAATAAGCAGTTCTGCAATTTATCTAAATTAAAAGCTTTCTCAGTCTTTATTATCCTGAAAGCAAAAATACCGTTAATATGACAGACGTGTTCCTAAATTAATGGCTCACGTCTGGCCAGGTTCCGAACGCCTGTTTTTCAAATTGCATGCTTCCATCATCCTCCTTAAAAATGTTAATCCAGGCGCGCCAGTTCTCGTCGTCCATGTCGGGATAATCGAGGCGGTAATGGCTGCAGCGGCTTTCGGTGCGCATAATGGAAGCTTTCAGTTTCATTTCTGCGCTTACAATCATATTTGCCGTTTCGTGCGCCAGTCGCAATTCGTGCATATCGGCTGCCCGAAGCATAGGCAAATGATGGTCTCTCAACTCTTCAATGTATGCCAATGCCGCTTTGAGCATATTCTCTTTTTTTATGTATAAGACGAAATTCGGAATCATAATTCCCTGCAAAGTCTGGGTTACCCACGCAGGACTGTAACCGGCTTTTCGCTTCATCGGTGCCCATATCTCCTCCTCAATTTCCTCCAATTTGGCAGTTGATATGGTTGATTTGGCGATATTTTTTGAATAGACAGCCGCGGCTTCTCCGGCTACAGCTCCCTGAACAGCAGAGCCAGCCAACGAAGACCCGATCTGTGTATAAATGGCGCCTGCCATATATGAACCCAGGGCATCGCCTGCTGCATACAATCCCGGAATAGTTGATTCGCATTGATCGTTTATCGGCACCAGACCTTCCGACTTGTGAATTGCCATTCCGGCTGATGAACCGCCAACGGAAACGCCAGCCATTCCCGGAGGGCCATCGCCTTCGCCTTTTTCATTTCTGGGACCTTTTCCGTTTTTCCCATCTGGGCCGCCTCCTGATGGTGGGCCTCCTTCTGAGTCCTTTGAGCCTTCTTCACCCCGACCAACATTCTGAAATTCAGCCGGTACATAAGGCCCACCTTCAATCTGAGTATCATCGCCTTTTCCCGGAGGACCCATAGAAACCGGCCCTCCTGCCATGTATGCCTTATAATTCAGGTCAACACCTAAATCGTGATGAACTTCAATACCTGTAACTTCGGGTTTTCTTTCAAACATGCCATGCCAGCCATCGAAACAGGCTGCTGCATTTGTCGCCTGGCCCGGATGACCATCGTTCCACTCTTTACCAGTAACCAATGCGCCAATATTATAAGCCATAATAGTACCGTCGTGCGTAAGATCGCAAATGGGAAATCCATTGGGCTTAAAACCGCCGGCTCCGGTACAAAGAATCACGCTTTTTGCATTGAAAACATGCATCTTGCTTTCGTCAAGGCTAAAACCTGCAGCACCGGCAATCCGGCCATCTTCTTTTATAAGGTGCGTAATAACTACCCGTTCAATAACCGGAATCTTACGTTCAGCAATGGGTTTGGTAAAGGAGTTGTTGTAGAGTGGAGAATCAAAAAAGCCCCATTCCTTTAGTTCATTTACCCTTGCCAGGGAATGTTCAGCCATTTGGCGGGTATAAACTGCATTGTTTGAACCCAGGGCTGAACGGGAAACGGTCTCCACAAATTCATCAATGCTCAGTGTTTCATTCGCCGGATCGTAGGCAAATATTCCTTTAGCAAAAGGAGTCTCGCCTGAAGAACCCAACCGCCCTTTGGATACCATAATAACGCTGGCTCCTTTATCATACGCTTTAACAGTGGCAAATAGTCCGGCCATGCCTCCTCCGATAATCAGTACATCAGAGGAATGATTTTGCTTAGTCATTTGCGATTCATCTATTTCTGCTAAATTATCGCCCCATCCCGAAGGAATCCCAAGTGAAGCCAAAGCCGCTACACCTGCAACTCCGCCAGCAATGCCAATAAATTGTCGTCTTGATATGTTTTTGTTGTTTTCTCCATTCATGACTGTTGCTTTTGGATGTTTGATTTTTTGAACAGGTAAGTCTGCATCAGCAATGTAATTCCGCCAATTGACAATACTGCAATCAGCCATTGCATAGGCGTGTTGATGTGGCGGCCTAATTCTGTTACATGCAAGGAAGCAACTGCTATAAATACGATGGATAGAATACCATGCGTAATCCGCCAGGCTTTATAACTTAAACCTAAATTGTTTCTCAGTAAGGATGTAAGACCGATTATTAATATAAGAACCCAGGCTGAAAGTCCGAGAACCACGCCTTTGCTTCCAAAGGTTGTAATAATGGTTGTAAATGCTTCCAATGGCTCTACTCCGGACTCAAAGTAACGTGGCAGGACGATCAAAAAAGGGTGCACCAACAAAATAGAAACAAAAACATAGCCAAGTACCTTGTGCCATTTAACGACCTTACTCATTTTATGTTCCTTAAGGACTTTTCCGTTGGCACGGGACAAATAGAACTGAAAGAGCATCATATAAAAGGCAATCAGTGTTATGATTGAAATTGTCTCCTTGAGCAGGGTGCGCCGGGGAAAATCGCCCAAAACATAAAACAGAACCGGGAAGGCGATAAAAACCATTCCGGCAGCAATGCGGTTGTATTTCCTTATTTTGTTTTCCATTTTTACCCCCAGGAGACAATTACAGGTATGGACTTCTCCGGAGTAATGGTTATGGCATCAACCGGACAATACATACGGCACAAATGACAGATCTGGCAATCAGCCGGATACTTTATTACTGCCTTATTTGTTTTAACATCCATACGAATAACATCGGTCGGGCACGTTTCAACGCACGTGCCACAACCGATACATCCATTTATACTTTCAATTGACATGAGCTTGTTTGTTTAGACTTACCTTCTTTGTCGTTGTGAATTTTGCTTTTTCAACCAGGCAGTGTAAGCCTTTTGTTGATCGGCAGTCAGCAGTGCTTTTACGTTTTTCTCGAGCGTTGACTGCAAAGCTTCCATTTTCTCACGATTTGGTCTTGCATTTCCAGATGTTTCTTCTTTAACAGCTTCAAAATGTTCGTTGTATAATAACAGCACACTTGCCTCCTGCTTGTCGGTTAAAGAAATATCTTTAGCCAGATCGCTCACCATAGTTTTGATTTGCTTTGAGTTGGGAACAGGCGGAGGTCCTTGCTGGCCACCTCTCTGACCACCTCCCGGAGGTTGAGCATAGGTTGTTATGCCTGTTAAGAATGTGAAAACAAGCATTAAAATCAGGCTCGCACATTTATTTGGTTTTGCTTGAAGAAGGTTCATGACATTTAAGTATTTAGTGATTTTTAAACAAAAGTAGAGTTCCAGCTATGAAAGTGAAAGTGAAATCAACAGAATGCAGCTAAACTTCTACCAATAGAAGGTTTGATTCAACGAAAGATATTTAGCAATTTCCGAAATTATATTTTTCGTACCTTTGCACTCTCGTTTCAGCAGGTAGATACTGCACGAAATAAAACCTTGATATTCACTTATAAAAACAATAAAAACCTTATCAAAATGGGAAAAGACAAGACCAGAAAAACGGTTTACACTTTCGGGGATAAAAAAGCCGAGGGCGATGCCGGTATGAAAAACCTGCTAGGCGGTAAAGGTGCAAACCTTGCCGAAATGAACCTTATTGGCGTGCCTGTACCAGCAGGGTTTACCATCACCACAGAAGTTTGTACCGATTATAATGCCCTTGGTAGAGAAAAAGTGGTAGAAATGATCCGTCCGGAAGTGGAAGCTGCCGTTAAGTATGTTGAAAAAATTATGGGTTCGAAGTTTGGCGACAAAAATGATCCGTTGCTGCTTTCTGTGCGCTCAGGCTCACGTGCTTCTATGCCCGGTATGATGGACACCGTTTTAAACCTGGGTCTGAATGACGAAGCTGTATTAGGAATTGCCAAAAAATCAGGAAACGAGCGTTTTGCATGGGACTCCTACCGCAGATTTATACAAATGTTTGGTGACGTGGTGTTGGGAATGAAACCTGACTCCAAAGAAGATATTGATCCCTTTGAAGAAATCATGGATACAATGAAAGAGGAGAAAGGCTTTGAGCTGGATACCGATTTCGCCGCAGATGATCTGAAAGAGATGGTTAAACGCTTTAAAGTAGCTGTAAAAGAGAAAACCGGTCACGATTTTCCTACCGATCCGTGGGAGCAGCTCTGGGGTTCTGTAATGGCTGTTTTTGATAGCTGGATGAATGAGCGCGCTGTATATTACCGCATGCTTAACCACATACCTCACGAATGGGGGACAGCCATTAACGTACAAGCTATGGTTTATGGCAATATGGGATTGAACTCAGGCACAGGTGTTGCTTTTACCCGCGATGCCGGAACCGGAGAAGACCTTTTTAACGGCGAATATCTCATCGACGCTCAGGGCGAAGATGTGGTTGCCGGAGTTCGCACACCGCTGCAAATTACCAAAGAAGGGGCACAGCGTTGGGCTGTATTGGCCAACGTTCCTGAATCAGACCGCGTTGCAAAATTCCCTTCACTGGAAGAGGCTATGCCTAAGATTTACAATGAACTTTTGGAAACCCAGCAAAAACTGGAAGATCACTACCACGATATGCAGGATGTTGAGTTCACCATTCAGGATGGCAAATTGTGGATGCTACAAACCCGTGGCGGAAAACGCACCGGTGCTGCTATGGTTAAAATTGCCATGGATATGCTGAAGCAAGGTATGATTACCGAAAAAGAAGCCATTCTTCGCTGCGAGCCTATTAAACTCGACGAGTTACTACACCCAATTTTTGATCCCGAAGCCATTACAGCAGCCAAAGTGCTGGCTAAAGGTCTTCCCGCATCACCAGGTGCTGCTACCGGACAAATTGTATTCTTTGCCGATACAGCAGATGAGTGGGCAAAAAAAGGACATAAAGTGATATTGGTTCGCATCGAGACATCGCCTGAAGACCTCAAGGGGATGAACGTATCCGAAGGTATTCTTACCGCCCGTGGCGGCATGACCTCACACGCTGCCGTTGTTGCACGCGGAATGGGCAAGTGCTGTGTTTCGGGAGCCGGATCACTTAAGATTGATTACAAGGCACGTACTCTGACTATAGACGGGGTTAAGCATAAGGAAGGCGATTGGATTTCGCTTAATGGAACCACCGGTGAGGTATATGATGGCAAAATCGGCACCAAAGATGCTGAACTGAGCGGTGACTTTGCTGATTTGATGAAGTTGTCTGATAAATATTCACGTATGTTGGTTCGTACCAATGCCGATACACCAAACGATTCTACCGTAGCCCGCGAGTTTGGAGCTCAGGGAATCGGTTTGTGCCGCACCGAGCATATGTTCTTTGAAGGCGACCGCATCCGCATCATGCGCCAGATGATTATGGCCAACGATGAGGCCGGACGCCGCGAAGCACTTGAAAAACTGCTGCCGATACAGCGTGCCGACTTTGAAGGAATCTTCGAAGCTATGCAGGATTTACCGGTAACGGTTCGTCTGCTCGATCCGCCATTGCACGAATTTGTTCCTCACGAAGAGGCCAACCAGAAACAAACGGCTGATGACATGGGTATTAGTGTTGAAGCGGTGAAGCAAAAAATTGCAGATCTGGAAGAAGTGAATCCTATGCTTGGCCACCGCGGTTGCCGTCTGGGAAATACCTATCCTGAAATTTCAGAAATGCAGGCACGTGCCATCATCGAAGCGGCCCTTAACCTGAAGAAAAAAGGCATAAAGACTTTCCCCGAAATTATGATTCCGCTAACCGGAACTCCCGAGGAAATGAAGATGCAGGAATTACTTGTGCGCAACACCATAGCAACTGTATTTAAGGAACGCAACGATAAAATTGACTTCATGGTGGGTACCATGCTCGAAATTCCTCGTGCAGCTCTTGTTGCCGATAAAATTGCAGAATCTGCTGAATTCTTCTCCTTTGGAACCAACGACCTCACCCAAATGACCTTTGGTTATTCGAGAGACGATGCCGGAAAATTCCTGCCCGTTTATCTTGAAAAAGGCATACTTGAGCATGATCCATTCCAGGTACTTGACCAGGTTGGAGTTGGTGAATTGATGAAAATCGGTATCGAACGCGGTCGCAGTGCCCGTCCGGGACTAAAGGTCGGCATTTGCGGCGAACACGGTGGAGAGCCTTCATCGGTTGAATTCTGCCACACCCTCGGCATGAACTATGTAAGCTGTTCGCCTTACCGCGTGCCCATCGCACGTTTGGCTGCTGCCCAGGCTGTACTGAAGGAAGAAGCTGCTGCTGACAAATCAAAAAAGAAGAAGACCGAAGACAAATCGAAAAAGAAAAAGTCAAAAGACAAATCAAAAAAAGAGAAGACCAAAGCCAAATCCAAAAAAGATGAAGGCAAAGGCAAAAAATCAGCAAAAAAGAAAAAATAATTTCTTTTTCTGATACAGAAATGAAAATGAGGCAGCCAAAATGGCTGCCTCATTTATTTAAATTTTTACCTTTGCAATCGTTTGCAATGCCATAGTGCACTTACAATCATATATAGATTCATTTATACCCCGAATGTAAATCAAAACTGACCCAGATGGAAAAAAAATCAGACAGCGTGTTTATCGTGAATGGTAGCACCATTGATCTTGCACAATATGGTATCGCCAATGTTGATGAGATCTATTACAATCCCTCGTTTGAAGAGTTGTATAAACATGAAATGGATCCGTCGCTCGAAGGATTTGAGCGTGGCGTACTTACGGATACAGGAGCAGTTTCGGTGGATACCGGCGTTTTTACCGGCCGTTCACCAAAGGATAAATATATTGTTCGCGATGAAGTCAGCGAAGATACCGTTTGGTGGTCAACCATCGGTAAAAATGACAATCAGCCGTTGGAACCTGCCAAATGGGATTACCTGAAAGGACTGGTTGTAAAACAGTTGTCAGGCGGTAAATTGTATGTATTGGATGCCTTTGCCGGGGCCAATCCCGATTCAAGGCTGAGCATTCGTTTTATAGTGGAAGTAGCCTGGCAGGCTCACTTTATCAAAAATATGTTCATTCGTCCTACAGCTGAGGAACTGAAGAGTTTCAAGCCCGACTTTGTATTGATGAATGGTTCAAAAACAACCAATCCCAGGTGGGAAGAACAAGGAATGCACTCCGAGAATTTCGTGGTTTTCAACCTGACAGAGCGCATGCAGATTATTGGTGGCAGCTGGTATGGTGGTGAGATCAAGAAAGGAATTTTCACCATGATGAACTATTACCTTCCACTTAAAGGCATCGCTGCTATGCACTGTTCGGCCAATATGGGTAAAGAAGGTGACGTGGCTATTTTCTTTGGCCTTTCGGGAACTGGGAAAACCACCCTTTCAGCCGACCCCAAACGTGCCCTCATCGGTGATGATGAACATGGCTGGGACGATGATGGCGTTTTCAATTTTGAAGGTGGCTGCTATGCCAAGTGCATCAACCTGAGCGAGGAGAATGAGCCGGATATTTTCCATGCCATCCGCCGCGATGCGCTGCTCGAAAACCTTGTGGTGAGGCCTGATGGAAGCATTGATTTTGCCGATGCTTCTAAAACCGAAAACACCAGGGTTTCTTATCCTATTTTCCACATCGAGAACATTGTGAAACCGATTTCAAAAGGCGGCCATGCCCAGAAAGTGATCTTCCTCACGGCAGATGCTTTTGGTGTTTTGCCTCCGGTTTCAAAACTCACTGCAGATCAGACAGCCTATCACTTCCTCTCTGGATTTACAGCTAAGTTAGCTGGCACCGAAAGAGGTGTTACCACACCACAACCCACTTTTTCTGCATGTTTTGGCAATGCCTTCCTGGCTTTGCACCCGACCAAATATGCGCAGGAGTTGGTTAAACGCATGAAAGCCGCAGGAGCCAAAGCCTATCTGGTAAATACCGGCTGGAATGGCACGGGCAAACGTATTTCCATCAAGGATACCCGCGCCATTATTGATGCCATCCTGGATGGCTCCATTGACCACGCCCCAACCAAAATGATTCCTTACTTCAACCTTGAAGTACCAACCGCGCTTCATGGCGTAAACCCAGCCGTGCTTGATCCACGTGATACCTATTCAACAGTTGAGGAATGGAACGGAAAAGCCAAAGATCTGGCCCAGCGCTTCGTCAACAACTTTGAGAAGTACACCGACAACGAGGAAGGGAAGCGATTGGTGAATTCAGGACCGAAACTTTAATTGGGACAAGGAGACAAGGCGACAAGGAGACAAGGCGAGTGGGCGACTTCAGCGATAGGGCGAGTGGGCGAAAAAGACGACTGAGCGACATAGTGACTTAGAGACTCAGAGACAATTGGCCTCTTAATTCTGCCCATTGAATGACTTTTAGGTCTATAAAGATGTTAATTCCAGGGTTGTCCTAACAGGTAGCCTTTCAATCTGTTAGGTCTGAAAAGACGTAGGTATCTTTTTTGGAATCCGTTAAAAACCTAACAAGTCGGCCTTCGGCTCCGCTCAGGCACCAGACTTGTCAGGATAGTTTAGGATTGTCTTAACAGGTTTCCTTCAGCACCGAACAACTTGTTAGTCCTGGTCATACTTCTTACCTCATACTTCAAACATCACCCATGAACTGCCGACCCAATTGCGCTGCCTGTTGTATTTTCCCTTCAATCAGTTCGCCCATACCGGGAATGCCTGAAGGCAAGCCGGCTTTTGTGCCCTGTGTTCAGTTAACGGAAGATTTGAAGTGTAAGCTTTTCGGGAAACCGGAAAGGCCAAAGGTTTGCAGTGGATTTGTGGCGGAACCGGAAATATGCGGGGATTCGCCCGAAGCGGCTGAAAAAATATTCAGGTGGTTGCTCGATGCTGAAGAAAATGCATTTTCTGCCGTAAGTATTGTTAAAACCCCACAGGGGTGACCCATTGAATAACCCCCAATGGAGCCTGCCTGCTTTCGCACGCAGGCAGGTGAAACGGAATTGGGGGAATGGTGGCCTGAAATGAATATATAACCCCAGCGGGGTTCACCTTGTTGTTGCAATTTTTTTATTGAAAATTATAGGACAACCCCGATGGGGTTGTTACCGACATCACCCGACCTACCCCCGGTAAAGTCCGGTTACCTGCGGCAACTGTCCTCAACCGGGGGTTTTTCATAGGTGAACCCCGCTGGGCATACGCGTCAACTTAACTTATTCCTTTTCCTTTGCGACCTC
>SWCB01002640.1_pt1 | contig 81214 bp, 87 predicted proteins | sample 4692901 | NCBI WGS metagenome assembly SWCB01 (sample SAMN10267276, study PRJNA491770) | bioreactor metagenome | isolation source: DHS bioreactor inoculated with subseafloor sediment | place: Japan: off Shimokita Peninsula | collected 2006-08 | reverse complement strand
CGGAATACCGGAATACCGGAATACCGGAATACCGGAATACCGGAATAGTAGTATCGTATTGAAATAACGTGTCAATTCCTCGCGCCAGGGTCCGGAATTACCATTTCGTCCATCACGCGCGCGTCGGCCGCACCGTCTGCGCGGCGTAGAAAGCGGCGAGGCTCTTGTCGCGCTCGGGGCGAAACGGCGCGCCCTCCGCTACCGCGCTAATCCGGTCCACACGAAAGCTGCGGAAATCCTGCCTGAGCTCGCACCAGGTGGCGAGCGTCCATGTCCGGCCCCAGAAATGCAGGCCGAGCGGGCGCACAAGGCGGCGGGTGGCGCGGCCCGCCTCGTCCTGATAGGCGAAGTCAAGCCGCGTGCGCGCGGTGCAGGCGGCCTCCAACCGGTCGAGCAGCGCCCGGTCGGCCGGGTCCAGGGCAAACAGCCCGAGCGCATCGATCGGCACCCGCTCTGCGGCCTCGCGCAGGGCCTCGGGCAGCACGGCGGCGATCTTCACCAACGCTTCCTCGGCGGCGCGCGCCATCTCGGCTCCGCCCCAGCCCTTCACCATCCGCGCCCCGGCCACGAGCGCGGTTATTTCGGCGCGGGTGAACATCAGCGGCGGCACGTCGTAGCCCGCGCGCATCACGTAGCCCACGCCGGCCTCGCCCTCGATCGGCACACCGGAGCCGATCAGATCGGCCACGTCGCGATAGATCGTCCGCTCGCTCACCTCGCGCCGTTCGCCCAGCGCGCGCGCCGTGGTGAGCCGACCGCCGCGCAGATATTGCACGATCTGAAACAGGCGGTCGGCGCGGCGCATGGCTTATCCTTTCGCTTCAAACAGCCCGATCCGGTTGCCGTCGGGGTCGGTGGCATGGATGAACCGGCCCACCGGGATCGTAACCGGCTCGCCTGTCACCGTGCCGCCTGCCGCCGTAAGCCGCCCGGCGGCAGCCTCCAGCGCGTCCACGGCGAAATGCAGCACCGTCCCCGGCACCGGCGTGCCTTCGAATAGCGTGCAGCCGACGGTCTCCATCGCATCGCCGATGTTGGCCATCGCCACCGGGCCGTCGCGGTTGATGGTGGAGGTGGTGCCAAGCACGGCGTCGTAGAAGGCGACCGCGGCGGCGATGTCGCGCACCGGCATTTCGGTCCAGACGGTGATGGGTTGGGTCATGGTCTCTCTCCTGTTCGGGTTTCGATCAGACCTTGTCGCACAGCGCTGCTGACAGCCTTGTGTCAGGAACCCGCACCGATCCAGCCAAGCCCGTCCTCCGTGCGCGCCGCCGGGTTGTATTCGCCCGACACCCAGCCCTTGTAGCCTTCGGCGTCGAGCCGGGCAAAGAAGGCGGGATAGTCGATCTCGCCCTTCACCGGCTCGTGGCGGCCGGGGAAGCCGCCCACCTGGATGTGCTTTGCGCGGTGCCCATGCGCCTCCCACACGCCGATGCCGTCGCCGGTGATCATCTGGGCATGGTACATGTCGAATTGCAGGGCGAGATTGGGCGCGCCCACCTCGTCGAGGATATCACCGGCAAGGTTGAAATCGTTCAGGAAGTAGCCCGGCATGTCGGTCGGGTTGATCGGCTCGATCGTGAGGCTCATCTTCGGCGCCTGCTGCGCGGCCCACCTGAGGTTGTCGATGAAGGTGCGCCGCGCCACCAGCCCCTGCGCCTTGCCCGCCATGATATGCAGTTGCCCCGCGCCCAGCGCCTCGGCAAAGCGCAGCGCGCGGCGAAAATCGTGGCGAAACCGCTCCGACCCGCCCGGTCTGGCGGCAAAGCCGCGTTCGCCGCCGGCCCAGTTTGGCGGCGGCGCGTTGATCAGCACCATCCTGAGGCCAAAGGCGCGCAGCCGCCGGGTGATCTCGCCGGCCGCGTCATCGTAGGGAAACAGCACCTCGACCCCGGCAAACCCGGCGTCCGCCGCCGCCTCGAACCGGTCGAGAAACGGCAGCTCGCGGAACAGGAAGGTGAGGTTGGCGGCAAATCTCGGCATCGTCGGTCCTTTTTCACGAGCAAAGCAGGAAGGCGCGATCGGGGTCAAGCACAGCGGCCCGGGGCGATAGCCGCCGTCGTCTCTGCACGGTTGGGCCAAGGACCCGGCTCCGTTGGCGGGGCAAAAAGGCCGCAGCCTTGGCGGGATGCGCGGGCTTGAGTTCGGTCCGGGTGCTGCCTATCTGCCGCGAACCCAATGTGAGGACCAAGCGATGACCCGAAAGACCTACAGCCAGCTTGCCGCCGAAGCCGCACAGCGGATTGAGGAAATCATGCCCTGGGATGTGCCCGACCTCCTTGCCGCCCATCCAGACGCCCTGATCGTCGACATCCGCGAGCGCGACGAGTTCGCCCGCGCCCGGATCAAGGACGCGCTCAACGTGCCACGCGGCATCCTCGAAAGCGCCGCGGAGTGGGACTATTCCGAGACCGAGCCGGCGCTCGTCACCGCGCGCGACCGCCCGGTGGTGCTGATCTGCCGATCCGGCAATCGCTCGGCGCTGGCCGCCGAGGTGCTGGCCCAGGTCGGGTTCACCGATGTCCGCTCGGTCAAGCTCGGCATCAAGGGCTGGAACGACGCCGACCTCGAGCTGGTGGACGAAACCGGCGCGCTGCTCGACGGCGACGAAGCCATCGTCCTCGTCGACCCGCCGCTGCGCCCCGAGCAGATGGACCCCGCCCGCCGCTGACGCCATCGCAACGCTTCGCCGAGGGCGCTGACGGTCTGCGGCGCGCGGCGAATCCGGATCACCCGGGCAGCTCGGCGGCCGGGATCACCGGGAAGAACACCCCGCCAGACCAGAGGCCGAACCAGCGCCTGCCCTCGTGGTCTTCGGTCCGGCCCAGGTCGACCAGCCGGAAGAAGCTCTTGCGGTCGATCAGCGCGTCGAGCCCGGCGCGCACCATCACGTAAGGCGACGGCTCGCCGGTATCGGCATCGCGCTCCACCCGGATCGGGTGGTCGGGGCCGGCGGTGACGCTGTCGCCGACATTGGTGGTGAAGGTGAGCGCCTGCGCCGCGCCAGTCCCTACGGCACTCACATCCACCGCCACGAAGGGCGCGTCGTCCACCCTGATCCCCACCTTCTCGACCGGGGTGACGAGGTAGAAACCGTCCCCTTCCCGCTTCAGGATCGAGGCGAAGAGCTTCACCAGCTCCACCCGCCCGATCGGCGTGCCGAGGTAGAACCAGGTGCCGTCACGCGCGATGCGGATATCGAGGTCGCCGCAGAACGGCGGATTCCACAGGTGCACCGGGGCGGGGCCCTTGCTGACCGCCCGGCGCGCGGCGGCGGCGAGACTGTCGGCGCTCGGTGCGGGATTTCCGCCGGCTTTCGGTTTTGTCATTTGTGCCTCGCGCGCATCCGCCGTTTAATGCGCCGGAGTATGCGGAGGAGTTTGAGCATGGACAAGCCGGAGACGCTGGTGGGCGAAATCGAGGCGCTGGGCGAAAAGCTGGCCCGGGCACGCACGATGGTGGCGCGCCGGATCATCGGCCAGGCGCAGGTGGTCGATCTCACGCTCTCGGCGATGCTGGCGGGCGGCCACGCCCTGCTGATCGGCCTGCCCGGCCTCGGCAAGACCCGGCTGGTCGATACGCTTGGCACGGTGATGGGGCTCGATGCCGGTCGGATCCAGTTCACCCCCGACCTGATGCCCGCCGACATCATCGGCTCGGAAGTGCTCGAAGAGGCCGCTGACGGCGCGCGCTCGTTCCGCTTCCTGCCGGGGCCGATCTTCTGCCAATTGCTGCTCGCCGACGAGATCAACCGCGCCAGCCCCCGCACCCAGTCGGCGCTGTTGCAGGCGATGCAGGAGCGCGAGGTGACGGTGGCGGGCGAGGCGCACCGGCTCGATGCCCCGTTCCACGTGCTCGCCACCCAGAACCCGCTGGAGCAGGAGGGCACCTATCCGTTGCCCGAAGCGCAGCTCGACCGGTTCCTGTTGCAGGTTGACGTCGCCTACCCGGACCGCGCCGCCGAACGCGAGATCCTGATGGCCACCACCGGGGCCGAGGAGGCCGGGGTGGAGCCGGTGTTCACCGGGGCCGAACTGATCGGCGCACAGACGCTCCTGCGCCGGATGCCGGTGGGCGAGGGCGTGGTCGAGATGATCCTCGATCTGGTGCGCAGCTGCCGCCCCGACGACCCCACCGCCCCCGGCTATGTGCGCGATGCCGTCGCCTGGGGGCCGGGGCCGCGCGCGGCGCAGGCGCTGATGCTGCTGGTGCGCGCGCGCGCCCTGCTCGACGGCCGCCTCGCGCCCGGCCCCGACGACGTGCGCGCGCTCGCCCGCCCCGTCCTCATTCACCGCATGGCGCTGGGCTACGCCGCCCGTGCGCGCGGCGACAGCCTCGCCGGCCTGATCGACAGGGTCGTGGCCGGGCTCAGCCCAAGCGCGGAGGCCGCCGCCTGAAACCGATGACCATCCCGCCCACTTTTTCTTGGTGCAAATACCTCAGGGGGTCTGGGGGACAGCGTCCCCCAGCGTGGTTGTCATGACCGGGCTGCGCCCCCGCGCCGAGGCGCTGGCCGAGCCGCTGCCGCCGCTCCTGGCCCGCGCGCGCCACCTCGCCGCCGGCGTGGTGCTGGGCGAGCATGGCCGCCGCCGGCCCGGCCTGGGGGATGCGTTCTGGCAGTTTCGCCCGGCCCAGCCCGGCGATCCGGCGCGGGCGATCGACTGGCGCCGCTCGGCCCGCTCCGACCAGCACTTTGTGCAGGAAAAGGAATGGCAGGCGGCGCAGGCGGTGATGTTCTGGGCCGACCGCGCCGCCTCGATGCGGTTCGCCTCCGCCAAGGGGGGCGAGACCAAGGCCGAGCGCGCCGCGCTGATCGCGTTGGCGACGGCCGTGCTGTTGGTGCAGGGGGGCGAACGCGTCGGTCTAACCGAAGTGGCGACCCCGCCCGCGCGCGGCGCGCTCCAGCTCGAACGCATTGCCACGGCGCTGGGCGACCCCGCGGCGCCGGACTACGGCGCGCCGCAAACGGCCACGCTGCCGCGCCAGTCGCGCGCGGTGTTCCTGTCGGACTTTCTCGGCCCGCTTGCCCCGCTCGAGGCGGCGCTGGCGACAGCGGCCGACCGGGGCGTGAGCGGTGCGCTGGTGCAGGTGCTCGACCCGGCGGAAGAGGCCTTTCCCTATGACGGGCGGACGCTGTTTCACTCGGTCGGCGGCAGCCTCGAATTCGAGACGCGGCAGGCGGGCGAGCTGAAAGCGCGCTACCTCGACCGGCTGGCGACGCGCAAGGCGCGGCTGGCCGAACTCGCCCACCGCACCGGCTGGCAATACCACCTGCATCATAGCGGCGACGCCCCCACCGCCGCGCTTCTGTGGCTCTACCGCGCGCTGGAGGGGCGGGTCTGATGTTTGCGCTCGGCCCCGTTGGTTTCACCACGCCCTGGCTGCTCGCGGGCCTCGCCGCGCTGCCGGTGCTGTGGTGGCTGTTGCGCGCCGTGCCGCCCGCGCCGCTGCGCCGGGTGTTCCCCGCGATCACCCTGCTGATCGGGCTCGATGACAAGGCCTCTGACGCCGAGCGCACGCCGTGGTGGCTGCTCCTGCTCAGGCTGCTCGCAATCGCGGCGATGATCCTCGGTTTCGCCGGGCCGGTGCTGAACCCGGCGCCGAAAAGCCCCGGCACAGGGCCTTTGCTGGTGCTGATCGACGACAGCTGGGCCGCCGCGCCGGACTGGCGTGCCCGGATCGAGGCCGCCACCCGTGCCTTGCGCGCGGCCGAAGCGTCGGGGCGCACCGCCGCCCTCGTGCCCGTCTCGGCCCCGCCCGCGCCCGGCACGCTGTCCTTGCGCGCCGCCGGCGACGTGGCGGCAAGCCTCGCCGGGCTCGCGCCGCAGCCCTGGGCGCTCAGCCACGCGGCGGCGCGCGATTGGGCGGCGAGCCTCGAGCCCGGGCTTGAGACCACCTGGATCTCCGACGGGCTGGCGAGCCTCGCCCGCGCCGATCTTGCCCGCGCGCTCACCCGTCTCGGCCCGGTCACGGTGCTGGAGCCGCCGCTGCCCCGGCTCGGCCTTGCCCCGGCGCGGATCGAGGGCGGGCTGGTGCATGTGACCGCGCTGCGCTCGATCGCCGGCCCGGCGCAGGAGATCACGCTCACCGGCATCGGCCCCGACCCCTCCGGCGTCGAGCGCGAGCTGGTGCGCGCCACGCTCGCCTTTGCCGATGGCGCGACCGAGGCGAAAGAGGCGCTGTCGCTGCCGCCGGAACTGCGCAACCGGGTCGCGCGGTTTGTCATCGACGGGGTCCGCGCGGCGGGGGCTGTCACGCTCGCCGACGATTCGCTGCGCCGGCGCAAGGTGGCGCTGATCGAGGCCAGCGGCGGGCGCGAGGGACTGGATCTGCTCTCGCCGCTGCACTACCTGCGCGAGGCGCTGGCGCCCACCGCACAGGTGCTGGAAGGCCCGCTGGCCGACCTCATCGCCGCCGCGCCCGACGCGGTGGTGCTGGCCGATGTCGCCACCCTCGCGCCCCCCGATGCACAGGCGCTTGAGGCCTGGGTCGCCGAGGGCGGGCTGCTCCTGCGCTTCGCCGGGCCGCGCCTTGCCGCCGCCGATACCGGGCGCGGCGAAGACGACCCGCTCCTCCCGGTCCGGCTGCGCGCCGGCGGGCGCACGGTGGGCGGGGCGATGAGCTGGGGCGCGCCACAGGCGCTTGCCCCCTTCGCCGAAACCTCGCCGTTCTACGGGCTGACGATCCCCGAAGATGTGACCGTCACCAGCCAGGTGCTGGCCGACCCCGGCCCCGACCTTGCCGCCCGCACGATCGCCGCGCTCGCCGACGGCACGCCGCTGGTCACCCGCAAAGCGCTCGGCGACGGGCAGATCGTGCTGGTCCACACCACGGCCAATGCCGAATGGTCGACCCTGCCGCTCTCGGGCCTGTTCGTGCAGATGCTCGAACGCCTCGCGGTCTCGACCCGCGCCGGCACGCCCGACCGGGGCGAGCTGGCCGGCGCCACCTGGGTGGCGGAAACGCTGATGGACGGATTCGGCACGCTCGCGCCGGCAGACGACCGGCCCGGCGTGCCCGGCGCGCGGCTGCTGGCGGCGCCCGGCGCCGATCTGCCCCCCGGCCTCTACCGCGCCGAGGCGCGGCTGGTGGCGGTGAATGTGCTGGGCGATGCCGCAACGCTTGCCGCCGCCGCCTGGCCGCTGGGCCTCACGCCCACATGGCAGGGCGCAGGCCGCGAGCGCGATCTGTCGGGCTGGGTCCTGATCACCGCCCTGGCGTTGATCGCGCTCGACGTGATCGCGGCGCTGGCGGTCTCGGGCCGGCTCGCGCGCGGCGCAAAGGGGCTGGGCACGGCGGTGCTGGCGCTGGGGCTGGTGGCCCTCACCCCCGGCGCAGCGAAGGCGCAGGCGGCGCTCGACCCGGCCACGCTGGCGGGGGCGCTGAACGTCACGCTCGCCTATGTCGAGACCGGCGATGCCACGATCGACGCGGTGTCGCGCGCCGGCCTCCAAGGGCTGTCGGACCAGATCCGGATGCGCTCTTCGGTCGAGCCCTCGCCGCCGGTCGGCGTGGCCCTCGACAGCGCCGAGCTGGCGGTCTACCCGCTGATCTACTGGCCAATCACGGATGGCGCGCCCGCCCCCTCCAATGCAGCCTACGCCAAGCTCAACGCCTACCTGCGCAGCGGCGGGCTGATCCTGTTTGATACCCGCGACGCCGATCTCGCCGGTTTCGGCTCGGGGGCGACGGCAGAGGGCGCGCGGCTGCGTCAGCTCGCCCGCCCGCTCGACATCCCGGCGCTGGAGCCGGTGCCCGAAGACCACGTGCTCACCCGTGCCTTTTACCTGCTCTCCGATTATCCCGGCCGCTACGCCGGCGCGCCGGTCTGGGTCGAGGCCGCCCCGCCGGACGCCGAGCGCGCCGACGGCATGCCGTTTCGCAACCTCAACGACGGCGTCACCCCGGTGGTGATCGGCGGCAACGACTGGGCCGCGGCCTGGGCGGTGGACGACGCAGGATTGCCGATGTTTCCGGTCGGGCGCGGCTATGCCGGCGAACGCCAGCGCGAGATGGCCTACCGCTTCGGGACAAACCTGGTGATGCATGTGCTCACCGGCAATTACAAATCCGACCAGGTCCATGTGCCCGCGCTGCTCGAACGGCTCGGGCAATGAGCACCTCGGTGATCTTCGCGCCGCTGTTTCCCTGGCCGGTGCTCTGGGGCGGCGGCGGGGTGATGGCGCTGCTGATCGCGCTCGGGGCGTGGCGCGGACTGAAAGGCTGGGCGCTGCGGGCATTCGGCGCGCTGGCCCTGCTCGCGGCGCTTGCCGGGCCGTCCTTGCAGAGCGAAGAGCGCAGCCCGCTTGGCGATATCCTCCTCGCGGTGGTGGATGAAAGCGCCTCGCAGGGGCTTTCGGACCGCACCGCGCAGAGCGAAGCGGCGCTGGCCGCGCTGGAGCGGGAGGCGGCGGCCAAGGGGCTGGATCTGCGCGTGACCCGGGTCGGCGACGGCGAAAACAACCGGGGCACGCGGGCGCTCACCGCACTATCGCAAGCCTTGGCGGAGGTGCCGCGCGACCGGGTGGCGGGGATGGTGCTGATCTCGGACGGACAGGTGCATGACCTCGACGCCGCGCCCGAGTTGCCCGCCCCCCTGCACCTGCTGCAAACCGGGCGCGCGGGCGATTGGGACCGGCGCATCACCCTCACCGCCGCCCCGGCCTTTGCCATTCTCGGCGAGGAGCAGATAATCTCGCTGCGCATCGAAGACCTTGGCGCCGCGCCCGGCGCGGACAGCGTGACGCTGGAGATCTCTGTCGATGGCGGCGCGCCGGTCTTGCGCGAGGTGCCGGTGGGGCGCGAGCTTGGGCTGCCGATCACGCTCGGCCACGCCGGGGCGAACGTGGTGCAGTTCACCACCGCCGCCGTCCCCGGCGAGCTGACCGGGCGCAACAATTCCGCCGTGGTCAGCGTGAACGGCGTGCGCGATCGCCTCTCGGTGCTGCTGGTCTCGGGTGTGCCCAACCCCGGCACCCGCACCTGGCGCAACCTGCTCAAATCCGACAGCGCCGTGGATCTCGTGCATTTCACCATCCTGCGCCCGCCCGACAAGCAGGACGGCGTGCCGGTGACCGAGCTCAGCCTGATCGCCTTTCCGACCCAGGAATTGTTCCTGGAAAAGATCGACGAGTTCGACCTGATCATCTTCGACCGCTACATGCTGCGCGGCATCCTGCCCGCCTCCTACCTCGCCTCGGTGCGCGACTATGTGCGGCGCGGCGGCGCGGTGCTGGTGGCGGCGGGGCCGGATTACGCCAGCGTGCAGAGCCTGGCCCGCTCGCCGCTGGGCGAAGTGCTGCCCGGCCGGCCCACCTCGCGGCTGATCGAGGCGCCGTTCAGCCCGGAGGTGACGGAGCTGGGTGCACGCCACCCGGTCACGCGCGGGCTTGAGGGGTTTGCCCCCGAGGGCGGCTGGGGCCGCTGGCTGCGCCAGATCGAGGTGGAGCTGCCGGCGGGCCAGGGCATGGAAGTGATGCGCGGCGCCGAGGGCGCGCCTTTGCTGGTGCTCGACCGGGTCGAGGCGGGCCGGGTCGCGCTGCTCGCCTCGGACCAGGCTTGGCTCTGGAGCCGGGGGTTCGAGGGCGGCGGGCCGCAGTTGGAGCTGCTGCGCCGCCTCGCCCATTGGATGATGCGCGAACCGGAGCTGGAGGAAGAGGCGCTGACCGCCACCGCCGCGGGCGCGACCGTGACGATCACCCGGCGCACCCTGGGCACCGGCGCGCGCGACGTGCTGGTGACCGGCCCGGACGGCGCCGAAACGGTGCTGGCGATGCGCGAAGAGGCGCCGGGGCTCTACCGCGCCGAGATGCTGGCGCCGGCGATGGGGCTCTACCGGCTGGCCGAGGGCGACCAGGAGGCCGTGGTGGCGGTCGGCCCGGCCTCGCCCAGGGAATTCGAAGACACGATTGCCTCGGGCGCGGTGCTGGCCCCGGTGATCTCGCCCACCGGCGGCGGCGTGGTGGGGCTTGAAGGCGGCGCGCCGGCTTTGCGCGCGGTGCGGCCCGGGCGCGCGGCAGCGGGGCGCGGCTGGATCGGCTACACCCCGCGCGACGCGTTCGTGGTCGAGGCGCTCCGCATCACACCACTGGCCCCGGCCTGGCTGATGCTGCTGCTCGCGGCCGGGCTGGCGGTGCTGGGCTGGCTGGTGGAAGGGCGGCGGCTGCGCCGCGCTGGACCTCAGTGATGGGGGTTTCACCCCCAAACCCCCAAGGTATTTGGCCCAAGAAAAAGATCAGTCGCGGCGCAGGGGGGCGGTGTCGGCGTTCCAGCCGTCGACGAGGCAGCGGGCGCGGATGAAAAGCGGGCCCTCGGGCATCGCCTCGAGGGTCAGGCTGCGGGTGAACGGCTGTTCCGCCTCGTGCGGATGGGCGAGCACGCGCAAGCCGAGGCGGTCGCCGGTTTCATCGAGCACCTCCCAGCCATCGGCGAAGTGCTCCCAGCCGCTGTCGGGGTGGCTGAGGGTGACATGCACCGTGGCGCCGTCGATCCAGGCCTCCACCACCACCGGCGCGTCGGCGAGCGCGGGAAGCGGCAGGAGGGCGAGGATCAGGGCAGAGCGCATGGCGTGAGCATGGCAGGCGCGGGGCGCGGGCGCGAGGGGGGCTGGCGGCTTTGTGATCGCGCGTCAGTCGAGATCGGGTTTGAGCAGGGCGGCACGCGACTGCGAGGCGAACTCGCGCCGCCAGAGCACCACCACGGTCAGTGCCGTCGCCGCGGCCAAGGCCAGCGGGCCGGCCAGCCAGGCCAGCGCCGCCATGGCGAAATAGACCGCGCGCAGGCCGCGGTTGAAGCTGCGCGCGGCGGTGATGTTGATCTCGGCGGCCTTGGCAGCGCGTGGCAGCGCGGTGGGGTCGTCGACCTCATTCGGCACCGAGGCCATCACCACCGCGCAATAGCCAAACAGCCGGTGCGACCAGACGAACTTCAGGAACGCGCTCACGAGGAGCAGCAGCGAGAGCGTCAGCTTGACCTCCCAGACGTAATCCGGCGCGGTGACCTGGCCGAGATCGCGGGCGAGGCCGGCCAGCCGGGTCGGATCGCCCATCAGCGCCAGCCCGCCGCCGATCGCGATCATCGTCGCCGAGGCGAAAAAGCTGGTGCCCTCGCGCAGGGTCGCCAGCACCGAGCTGTCGAAGATCCGCGGCTGGCGCGTGACCATCTGCGCCATCCATTCACGCCGGTAGCCGGCGACGATCTGGCTGACCGAGGGGCGCGCCGCCGACGGATGTTCGATACGCCAGCCGATCCAAGCCCATGCTGCGAGCAGCACGACCACGGCGAGGCCGTCAACGGCGGTGAACGGGGCAAGGAGGGCGGCGGGTGTCATCGTGGCAGTTGGCCGGATGGGCGGGACGATTGCAAGGCCGTCAGCCGCTCAGCTCGGTCTCAAGGAAACGCTCGAACGCGTCGAGATCGAGCTCTTCTACCTGGCCGAAGGCTTTCATCCAGACGCTCGCCTGCTTCAGCGCATCCGGCTCGAGCTTGCACCATTTCACCCGGCCGCGCTTTTCCTGGCTGATCAGCCCGGCGCGGGTGAGGATGGCGAGGTGTTTGGACACGCCGGCGAGCGAGATGTCGAACGGCTCGGCCACGTCCGTGACCGCCATGTCGTCTTCGAGCAGCAGGATCAGGATCGCGCGCCGGGTCGGGTCGGCGAGGGCGGAAAAGACGAGGTCGAGCGGGCTGTCCATGGCGCAGGGTTAGGCGCGAGCACGGCAATCGTCAACCGATCGGTTGAATATGCTCCGGGGGCTCCTGGCCCGCATCCGCCCGGGTGCGGCGGACTCGCACATCTTTCTTTATCGTTCACTTCCAAGGGGTTGCGCCGCCTCCTGTTGGCGCTAACCCCCGTTGACTCATCGCCCCCCGCCCCTTAGCAACGAGCCAGGCTCATGAGGGGACACTTCTGCCTTGGCAAACCCGCTGGACGACCTTCCCCAGGACCGCCTGAAGGCGCTTGAGGAACGGCTGGCCCAGGCCAGGGGCGAGGTGGAAGAGATCCCCCACATGAAAAAGGATTATGCCCAGGCGAACCTCGCCTGGCGGATGGTCATCGAGCTGGTTGCCGGTCTGGGGATCGGCTTCGGCGTGGGATTCGGGCTGGATCGCCTTCTTGGCACAATGCCCCTGTTCCTGGTGATCTTCATTTTCCTCGGCCTCGCGGCGGGTGTGAAAACCATGCTGGCGTCGGCCAAGGAGATCGAGAAGCAACAGGCGGCGAAAGCGGCCTTGGACGAGGAAGACAGACGTGGCGACTGAAACGGCACATGGCGAAGAAACCGGCGGCCTGGTGTTCCACCCGCTCGATCAGTTCATCGTAAAACCGCTGTTTGGCGGCGAAGGCCCGATTCACTGGTACACGATTACCAACGTCACCCTCTGGCTCGCCCTCGCGGTGCTGGCGATTATTGCGCTGTTCATCTTCGGCACCCGCGGCCGCGCGGTGGTGCCGTCGCGCTCGCAGTCGATCGCCGAGGTGCTCTATGGCTTCACCTACAAGATGGTGGAAGACGTGGCCGGCAAGGACGCGCTGAAGTTCTTCCCCTACATCTTTACGCTGTTCATGTTCATCCTGGTGTCGAACTACCTCGGCCTGCTGCCGCTCAGCTTCGCCACCACCTCGCACATCGCCGTCACCGGCATTCTCGCCGCCGCCGTGTTCCTCACCGTCACGATCATCGGCTTCGTCAAGAACGGCGTTGGGTTTCTCGGGCTGTTCTGGGTCTCGTCGGCGCCGCTGGTGCTGCGCCCGGTGCTGGCGATCATCGAGCTGATCTCCTACTTCGTGCGCCCGGTCAGCCACAGCATTCGTCTTGGCGGCAATATCATGGCCGGCCACGCGGTGATGAAAGTTTTCGCGGGCTTTGCGGCAATCGCCGCCATCAGCCCGCTCGCGGTTCTGTCGATTACGGCCATCTACGGGCTCGAGATGCTCGTGGCCGGGGTCCAGGCCTACGTGTTCACCATTCTGACCGTCGTCTATCTGAAAGACGCTTTGCATCCCTCGCATTGAGGCGGGCAGGAACCTACAAGATCAACGCAATTCCATCGTAAGGAGAAACATCATGGAAGGCGATATCGCACAACTCGGTCAATTCATCGGTGCCGGCCTCGCGGGCATCGGTTCGGGCGCTGCCGCCATCGGCGTGGGCCACGTGGCCGGCAACTTCCTGGCGGGCGCGCTGCGCAACCCGTCGGCCGCCGGCGGCCAGACCGCGACCCTCTTCATCGGCATCGCCTTCGCGGAAGCGCTCGGGATCTTCTCGTTCCTCGTCGCGCTGCTGCTGATGTTCGCCGTCTGATCCTCGAAGGCCCTATCCTTACGCGCGGTGAGACTGGCCCAGGCCGGTCTCACCGACGTCATCCGGGTTTCAGGAGGACTACATGGCAAGCGGAACTGAACATACCGCGGACACCGCCCAGGCTGCCACCGAGATGGCGCATGGCGCTGCCGATGCGGCGAACGGCTCCAGCGGCATGCCGCAGCTGGATTTCGGGACGTTCCCGAACCAGATCTTCTGGCTGATCGTCGCGCTGGTGGTGATCTTCTTCGTGCTCTCGCGCGTGGCGCTGCCGCGCATCGCGGCCGTTCTGGCCGAGCGTCAGGGCACGATCACCAACGACATCGCCGCCGCCGAAGAGCTGAAGCAAAAGGCGCAGGACGCGGAAGAGGCCTACAACCAGGCGCTCGCCGAGGCCCGCGTCGAGGCCGGCAAGATCGCCGCCGAAGCCAAGGCCGAGATCCAGGCCGAGCTCGACAAGGCCACCGCCGTGGCCGAGGCCGAGATCGCCGCGAAGACGGCCGAGTCGGAGAAGGCGATTGCCGATATCCGCGCCGGCGCCGTCGACAGCGTGAAAGCCGTCGCCAAGGACACCGCCAAGGAAATTCTTGGCGCGTTCGGGGCCAAGGCCGACGCCAAGTCGATCACCGCCGCAGTCAGCGCGCGGATGAAAGGGTGAGCATGATGAAACAGCTTCTGACCCTCACCCTCGCCCCCGTCTTTGTCGGTCTTGCCAGCCCCGCGCTGGCTGCCACGGGGCCATTCTTTTCGCTGCACAACACGAACTTCATCGTGTTGCTCGCGTTCATCGTCTTCATCGGCGTGCTGATCTACTTCAAGGTGCCCGGCATGGTCACCGGCATGCTCGACAAGCGCGCCGAGGGGATCAAGTCCGATCTCGACGAAGCCCGGGCGCTGCGCGACGAGGCGCAGACGATCCTCGCCTCCTACGAGCGCAAGCAGAAGGAGGTGGCCGAGCAGGCCGAGCACATCATCGAGCACGCCAAGCGTGAATCGGCGGAAGCGGCGGAAGTGGCGAAGGAAGATCTGAAAACCTCGATCGCTCGCCGGATCGCGGCGGCGCAAGAGCAGATCAAGTCGGCCGAAACCGCCGCGGTGAAAGAGGTGCGCAATACCGCGATCTCCGTCGCCGTCGGGGCCGCGCAGGACCTGATCGCCAAGAACATGACCGCCACCGACGGCAACAAGCTGATCGAGGACGCGATCAAGGATGTCGAAACCAAGCTGCACTGAGCTTTTTTCGCGCCCGTGAAACAGAAGGCCCGGGGGTTCGCTCCCGGGCCTTTTTCTATGCGTGGCGGAGCCCTTGCCCCGGACCTTGGCGGGCATCGCGCCGAGCCCATCGGCTTTGGCACTGTCCTGTGAGACCCGGATCAAACGGGCCATGCCCGCCCCGGCCGGATTTTTTCCCGGCCCTTCGCCCGGTTTTCCCCAGGCTCTTTCTTCCCCGTCCGGTCCGTGCCAGTGTGATCTGCGCAATCCCCGGAAGGCTCTCTCATGCCGATCAAAGCCTGCATCTTCGACGCCTATGGCACCCTGTTCGACGTCTCCGCCGCCGCGCGCGAGGCCGCTGGCGAGCCGCAGAACGCCGCAATCTCCGACAGCTGGCAGCAGCTCGCTTCCGATTGGCGGCGCAAGCAGCTTGAGTATTCCTGGCTGCGCGCAATCACCGGCGAGCACCGTGATTTCTGGCGGGTCACCAAGGACGCGCTCGACTGGGCGCTCGACGCGCAGCGCCTGCGCGATCCCGAGCTGCGCGACCGCCTGCTCGCGCTCTACTGGCAGCTGTCGCCCTACGCGGAGGTGGCGCAGGTGCTGGCCCGGCTGAAACAAGCGGGCATCGCCACCGCGATCCTGTCGAACGGCTCGCCCGACATGCTCGACGCGGCGGTGCGCTCGGCCGGCATCGAAGCGTTGCTCGACGACGTGCTCTCGGTCGAAAGCGTCGGCATCTTCAAGCCGGCGCCGCAGGTCTACAAGATGGTCACCACCCGGTTCGGCTGCCCGCGCGACGCGGTGCTGTTCGTCTCGTCGAACGGCTGGGACATTGCCGGCGCGGCGGGCTTCGGCTTCTTCACCGCCTGGGTGAACCGCGCCGGCGACCCGCAGGACCGGCTCAGCCATCCGCCGCACGAAGTGCTGCGCGACCTTACCCTGATCCCCGACATCGCGGCCGCGATATGACCCCACAGTCCTACACCGCCGAAGACGGGCTGCGGCTGGCCTACCGCGAGAGCGGCGCGGGCCTGCCGGTGATCGCGCTCGCCGGGCTCACCCGCCATGGCAAAGATTTCGATTTCGTCGCGCCGCATCTTGCCGGCGTGCGCCTGATCCGGCCCGACTACCGCGGCCGGGGCGCGTCGGATTGGGCCAATCCCGCGAGCTACACGATCGAGCAGGAAGCCCGCGACGTGCTTGCGCTGATGGACCACCTCGGACTTGAAGGCGCCGCTTTTCTCGGCACCTCGCGCGGCGGCCTCATTTCGATGCTGCTCGCCGCTACCGCCCGAGACCGCATGCTGGGGATCTGCCTCAACGATATCGGCCCGGTGATCGCGCCGGCGGGGCTCGCCGCGATCGCCACCTACATCGGGCGCAACCCGAAGGCCAAAAGCTGGCACGAGGCGGCCAATGCCCGCGCGCAAACCGCCGTGGGCTTCGCTGACGTGCCCGAGGGCCGTTGGCTCGCCGATGTGAAGAACCTGTTCTCCGAAACCGACACCGGGCTTGCCATCACCTACGACCCCGCCCTGCGCGACGCCTTCCTGGCCGCCGGCCCGGAGGTTGCGCCACTCTGGCCGCTGTTCGACGCGGCCCTGGGCCTGCCGCTGGCCCTGATCCACGGCGCCGGGTCCGATATCCTCTCCGACGAAACCGTGGCCGAAATGCGCGCCCGCCGCCCCGACATGCGCTATGCCCGCCTGGAGGGCCGCGGCCACGTGCCCTGGCTCGACGAGCCCGACGCCCTCACCGTGATCCGTGCCTGGATCGGAGACATGACATGAATATCGAGATGATCCGCGCCGCCGCCCTGCGCCTTGCCGGCCATGCCCGCCGCACCGCGCTGCTCACGTCGCCCTTCCTCGACGAGATCGCCGGGCGCCGGGTGCTGGTGAAGCCCGAATGCCTGCAGCACACCGGCAGTTTCAAGTATCGCGGCGCGCGCAACGCCCTCGCCGCGATGGAGGCCGAGACCCGGGCGAACGGGTTTATCGCCTTTTCCTCGGGCAACCACGCACAAGGCGTGGCTCTGGCCGCGTCCGAATTTGGCGCGCCGGCGGTGATCGTGATGCCGTCGGATGCCCCGGCGCTGAAGATCGCCAACACCAAGGCGCTCGGCGCCGACGTGGTGCTCTATGACCGCGCAAGCGAGGATCGCGACGAGATCGGCGCACGGCTCGCAGCCGAGCGCGGGCTGACCTTGGTCAAGCCCTTCGACGAGCCGCTGGTGATTGCCGGACAGGGCACGGTGGGGCTGGAGATCGCCGAGGACGCCCGCACACTCGGGATCGACCGGGCAGAGGTGCTGGTGCCCTGCGGCGGCGGCGGGCTCACCTCCGGCGTGGCGCTCGCGCTTGAGGCCGACGCGCCGGGGCTCACAGTGCGCCCGGTCGAGCCGGAGGGCTTCGACGACGTGAAACGCTCGCTGGACACGGGCACGATCCAGCGCAATACCCGCCTTTCCGGCTCGATCTGCGACGCGATCATCACACCGGCCCCCGGCAAAATCCCCTTCCCGATCCTCAAGCGGCTGTGCGGGCCGGGGCTGGTGATCAGCGAGGACGAGGCGCTGCACGCGATGGCCCAGGCTTTTACCCGCCTCAAGATCGTGATCGAGCCGGGCGGGGCCGCGGCGCTGGCCGCTGCTCTGTTCCATGGGGCCGAGATCGCTGGCGACACGGTGATCGTGGTGGCTTCGGGCGGCAATGTCGACGCGCCACTGTTTCGCATCGCGCTGGAACGTTTTGCCTAGCCTTTCGGCTTGAGGAATCGCGCCACCGGGTCCGCGTCGCGCCCACCCACGGCCTCCCATTCCGCCGCCAAAGCCGCGCGCTCCTGCTCGACGAGCGCCGCCACATCGGTGATCCGCGCCCCCTGCCCGCGCATATGGTCCATCAACCGGTGCGAATGCAGCACGGTGGGCAGCGCGTCTTCCGGCTCCCAGGCGTCGAGCAGCGTCACCCGCCGCAGGTTGAACTCCGGCGGCAGCACCCAGAACCGGATATCGGATTGCCACAGCATGTCGCGCAGCACCGGCTGGTCGCGCGTGCCCCCGCTCTCGGCAAAGCGGCGCGCCCACTCGGCGAGAAAGGCGAGCATGGCGGGCGAACGCCGGTAGAGCACCACCCCCGAGTTGAGCTGCGGAAAGGCATAGGGCGTGGCGACCGCGTGCCCGGCCCGGATCAAAGCCGAAGCCCGCCGCACATCATGCGCCAAAGCCAGCTCGAACCGCTCCAGCACGGCCCACAGATCGCCCAGCGGCGCCAGCACCAGCGTGTCAGCATCAAGAAACAACGTGCGCTCAAACCGCGTGCGCGCCATGCAGTCGAGCTTCGAGCGCGGATGCGGGTCGTCGATCCGGTGTATGGCATCGAACAGCCCCGCCTCGACCGCCCCGACATCATCGGTGAACAGGTCCACCGCCACCCCCGGATCGACCGCCCTGAGCGATCGCGCCGACGCCTGCGCCAGCGCGCGATAGTCCGGCCCCGTGGCCACGTAGATCACACCCTTGTCCATGCCCCGATCAGGCCTGAAGCCGAAGCCGGACACAAGTCTTGCCTTTTTCTTGGCCGAAATACCTCGGGGGGTCCGGGGGGCAGCGCCCCCCGGCCGTTTGCCTGCGCGCCTGCGGCGCGACGGGGCAGCGCCTCCCGGCCGTTTGCCTGCGCGCCTGCGGCGCGACGGGGCAGCGCCCCTCTCCACCCCGGCCACGCTTGACTCGCCCGCCCCTCACGCTTAAAGCCACACCAACCCCGGAAGCCCCGTCTTCCGGTCCCATGGCCCCAAGGCCGGGATCGCCCCCCGTCAGCGCGTCGCGCCCACGGGGGCAAAGCCCGTTTGGAGCATCGCGCGCCCGCCCCCATATGGGGGGCACCAGACAGAAACGGCAAAGGAGCCGAGACATGTTCGAAAGCCTCTCAGACCGCCTCTCCGGCGTCTTCGACCGGCTGACCAAGCAGGGCGCGCTCTCCGAGGACGACGTCAAGACCGCGCTGCGCGAAGTGCGGGTGGCGCTGCTGGAGGCCGACGTGAGCCTGCCGGTCGCGCGCGATTTCGTGAAACGGGTGCAGGACAAGGCCACCGGCCAGGCCGTCACCAAATCGGTCACCCCCGGCCAGCAGGTGGTTAAGATCGTCCATGATGAGCTGGTGGGCGTGCTCACCGGCGAGGGCGATCCCGGCAAGCTCAAGATCGACAACCCGCCCGCGCCGATCCTGATGGTCGGCCTGCAGGGCGGCGGCAAAACGACCACGACCGCCAAGATCGCCAAGCGCCTCAAGGAGCGCGAGAACAAGCGCGTGCTGATGGCCTCGCTCGATGTCTACCGCCCCGCCGCGATGCAGCAGCTCGAAGTGCTGGGCCAGCAGATCGGCGTCGATACGCTGGCGATCGTGCCGGGCGAAAAGCCGGTCGACATCGCCAAGCGCGCCAAGACGCAGGCCGCCCTGGGTGGCTACGACGTCTACATGCTCGACACCGCCGGCCGGCTGCACATCGACGAAGTGCTGATGAACGAGGTCGAGCAGGTCTCGGCCGTGGCGCGTCCGCGCGAAACGCTGCTGGTGGTCGACGGGCTCACCGGCCAGGTCGCCGTCGAGGTGGCCGAGGAATTCGACGCCAAGGTCGGCATCTCCGGCGTGGTGCTGACCCGGATGGACGGCGACGGGCGCGGCGGTGCGGCCCTCTCGATGCGCGCGGTCACCGGCAAGCCGATCCGCTTCGTCGGCGTCGGCGAGAAGATGGACGCGCTCGAAACCTTCGAGCCCGACCGGATCGCCGGGCGCATCCTCGGCATGGGCGATATCGTCGCCTTGGTCGAGAAGGCGCAGGACACCATCGAGGCCGAACAGGCCGAACGGATGATGCGCCGGTTCCAGAAGGGCCAGTTCAACATGAACGACCTGCGCATGCAGCTTGAGCAGATGCAGAAGATGGGCGGCATGGAAAGCGTGATGGGGATGATGCCCGGCATGGGCAAGATGGCGGGTCAGATGAAAGACGCCGGCGTCGACGACAAGATGATCAAGCGCCAGATCGCGCTGATCAACTCGATGACCAAGAAAGAGCGCGCCAACCCCGGCCTGCTGCAAGCCAGCCGCAAGAAACGCATCGCCAAGGGCGCGGGCCAGGAAGTGTCCGAGCTCAACAAACTACTGAAGATGCAGCGCCAGATGTCGGACATGATGAAGAAGCTCGGCAAGATGGGCAAAGGCGGGATGCTCAAGCAGGCGATGAAGGGGATGTTCGGCAAGGGCGGGATGCCCGGCGCCGTGCCCGACATGAACGATCCCAAGGCGATGGAAGAGGCCGCCAAGGCGCTTGGCGGGAAGATGCCCGGCCTCGGCGGCGGCGGCATGCAACTGCCCTCGGGCCTCTCGGGCTTCGGCAAGAAGAAGTGATGACCGGGGCCGCATATCCCCACGAGGCCGCCCCCAGCGGCGCCTCCGCCGCGCTCGCGGCCGATCTGCGCGCCCTGCTGCCGCGGCTTGAAACCGCGCGCCTTGTCTTGCGCGCCATCACCATCGAAGATTTCCCGACCTTCCACGAGATTTTCACCGACCCGGCGCGCGCCACCGGTCTGGGCGGCCCGTTCGACCGCTCCGGTGCCTGGAACGAGTTCACCGAATGCGTCTCGGGCTGGTTGTTGCGCGGCCACGGGGCCTGGGCGATCGAGCGCAAGGGCGACGGTGCGCTGCTGGGCTTCACCCTGGTGCACATGGAATTCGGCGACCGCGAGGCGGAGCTGGGCTGGTTCATCACCGAAGCCGCCGAGGGCAATGGCTATGCCTTCGAGGCCGCCGAGGCGGCGCGCGCCCATGCGATTGAGGCCCTGCGCCTGCCCGCGCTGGTGAGCTACATGGACCCCGGCAATGCCCGCTCCGCCCGCCTCGCCGCCCGCCTTGGCGCCCTGCGCGACGCCGCCGCCGAAGCCGAGCTTCTGGCGCTCACCGGCGAGCCGGTCACCGTCTACCGCCACTGGCCGCCGATGGGCGAAGACGGCGGCATGGAGGCCTACGCATGATCGCCCCGCAGGTTCCGGTGCTCGCCACCGAGCGGCTCACGCTGCGCGCGCAGCGCCCGGGTGATTTTGACGCCTACGCCGCGTTCTACGGCTCCGAGCGGTCCTGGGGCATGGGCGGTCCGATCGACCGCCCCGCCGCCTGGCGGATGTTCGCGGCCGAGCTTGGCCACTGGGTGATGCGCGGCTACGGCTTCTGGATCGTCGACGTGACCGCGACCGGCGAAACCGTGGGCCAGGTCGGGTTCTGGCACCCCGAGGGCTGGACCGAGGTCGAGATCGGCTGGGCGATGTTCGAGGGCTCCGAAGGCAAGGGCTATGCCTTCGAGGCCGCCCACGCCGCGCGCAGCTATGCCTACGGCGAGCTTGGCTGGGGGCCGCTCACCTCGGTGATCCTGCCCGGCAACACCCGCTCCGAGGCACTGGCCGCCCGGCTCGGCGCCCAGCCCGAGCGCGATTGGACCACCCCCGCCGGCAAAGCGGCAGTGATCTGGCGCCATCCTGCCAGGGAGGCCCGCGCATGAACGAGCTTGCCCCCACCACCTTCACCATCCCGACGCTGGAAACCGAGCGGCTGTTTCTGCGCGCGATGCGTGATGAGGATATCGCCGAAGAAGTGGCCTTTTTCGCCTCCGAGCGCTCGCACAATGTTGGCGGGCCGCTGCCGAAAAACCAGGTCTGGCGCGCCATGGCCGGAATGATCGGCCACTGGGCGCTGCGCGGCTACGGCTTCTGGGCGCTGGAAGAAAAGACGACGGGGCGCTATCTCGGCCGGGTCGGCCTGTGGTGCCCCGATCCCTGGCCCGAGCCAGAGATCGGCTGGACGGTGATGGACCATGCCGAGGGCAAGGGGTTTGCCCGAGAGGCGGCGCTGGCCTCGCGTGCCTATGCCTATGACGTGCTCGGCTGGACCACCGCGATCTCGCTCATCGTCGCCGGCAATACCCGCTCGGAGGCGCTCGCCGCCCGGCTTGGCGCGCACCACGAGGGCGATTACTTGCACCCGACCATCGGCGCGATGAACATCTGGCGCCATCCCGGCCCCGGCCAGGTGGAGGGCGCGCCATGAGCGACACGAAAACCAGGGAGAGCACCATGAGCGACGCCACCATTCGCGCGGCCGAGGTTCTCAAGGCCCATCGCGCCTCGATCGACCGGCTCGACGCGATCCTCGTCTACACCCTCGGCGAACGCTTTGCCCACACCCAGGCGGTGGGCAAGCTGAAAGCCGAACACGACCTTCCCCCGTCCGATCCCGCCCGCGAAGCGCAGCAGATCGCACGGCTCGAAGAATTGGCGAAAGAGGCCGAACTCGACCCTGACTTCGCCAAGAAGTTTCTCAACTTCATCATCGCTGAAGTGATTCAGCATCACCGCAAACACCAGGAACAGGGGTCGTAACCCCCTCGATAGCTAGCAAACAGGAGATATCCCCATGGCTATGAAAATTCGTCTCGCCCGCGGCGGCACCAAGAAGCGCCCGTTCTACCGCATCGTCGCCACCGACAGCCGGATGCCGCGCGACGGCCGCTTCATCGAGAAGCTGGGCAGCTACAACCCGCTGCTGCCGAAAGACAGCGAAGACCGCGTGAAGATGGACCTCGACGCGGTGAAAGCCTGGCTCGACAAGGGCGCCAAGCCGACCGATCGCGTCGCCCGTATGCTCGAGGCCGCCGGCGTGCTCGAGAAGAAAGAGCGCGCGAACCCGAAGAAGGGCACCCCGGGCAAAGCCGCCCAGGAGCGCGTTGAGTCCAAGGCCGCGAAGGAAGCCGCCGCCGCCGAAGCCGCCAACGCCCCGGCCGAGGAAGATGCCCCCGCCGAGGAGGCCGTTGCCGAAGAAACCGCTGAATAAGCGGCGCAATCGGTCTATGATTCCGGCGCGGGGCCAAGTGCGGTCCCGCGCCGCTTTGCATCGCGGGACCGGGTATCTCCGGGCGGAAAACCGGGTTCCACCGGTCCTGCAACTGCTTGAGGGAGTCGGGCATGAGTGACACGCGCATCTGTGTCGGGGCCTTCGCGGGCGCCTTCGGGGTCAAGGGCGAGGTGCGGCTGAAGAGCTTTACCGCCGAGCCGGAGGCGATCGTCGATTACGGCCCGCTGTCGAGCGAGGACGGTGCCACCGCTTACGCGATCGAGATCACACGGCCGATCCAGAACGGCTTTGCCGCGCGGGTCAAGGGCGTGGCGACCAAGGAAGACGCCGATGCGCTACGCGGCGTGCGGCTGTTTGCCGAGCGCGATGCCCTGCCCTCGCTGCCCGACGACGAGTATTACCACGCCGATCTGATCGGGCTGGAGGTGGTCGATACCGGCGGCAAGCGGCTCGGCACCGTCAGCGCGGTGCACAACCACGGCGCCGGCGATCTGCTCGAAGTGTCCGGGCCGGGGCTGAAAACCCCCGCGCTCCTGCCCTTCACCCTGGCCGCCGTGCCCACCGTCGACCTCGCTGCCAGGCGCATCGTCGCCGACCCGCCGGAGGGGATCTTCCCGGAATGACGCGTGCCGTGGTTCACTTCGGCCTGCACAAAACCGGCACCTCGACCGCTGAAGCGACCCTGTTCGACAACGCCGCCACCCTTGCCCCCCGGATCCACCTCGTCGGGCGCAAGAGCTGGCCGGAGGTCTCCCAGGCCGCCAAGATGCACAGCGAGGCGCCCGATCACGACGGGCTTGACCGCTTTGCCACAGCACTGGGCAAGCGGCTTGCCGGCCTCGATCCAGACCGCGACCTGTTGATCGCCAATGTCGACCTTTCCGGCCGCCTGCCAAGCCTGCTCGCGGCGGGTGGCTACGGCGCCCTGCCCGCGCTCCTGGCCGAGACCGCGCGCAGGATCGCCGCCTGGCGCGGCGGCGAGGTGATCTTCCTCGCCACCCTGCGCGACCCCGACGCCTGGCTCGCGAGCCTCTACTGGCAGACGCTGAAAGTCTCGCGCGAGACCCTGGCCTTTGCCGGCTTCGCCGAGCGCTATGCGAATCTGGCCGGGTTCGCGCCGCTGATGGACGCCATCCGCGACGCGATTGCGCCGGCCGGGGCCAGGCTCGCCACCGCGCGGCTGGAACAGACGTGCGCCACGCCGCTCGGCCCCGCCACCCCGCTCCTCGCGGCGATCGGGCTCGGCGACGCCGAGATCGCGGCCCTCACGCCGCACAAACGGCTGAAGCCCTCGCCGGCGCCAGAGGTGCGCGACGCGATGCTGGACCTCAACCGCTCCGACCTCGCCGACGACGACCTCGCCGACGCCAAGGCGATGCTGGTCGAGCTCGCCGGGCGTGATGGCGCGTGATCGCCCGCCTTCTGACCCGCCTTTTTAGCCGGCTCACCCGGCCCGGCGCGCACGCCCTCGCCGCGCTCGACGACCCAGGCGCGCGGCGCGACTGCCCCGGCGCCGCCAGCGCCGATCTCGCCGGCCTTGCCGAAGACCCGTCCCGCAAACACCCCACGCCCGCCGATTAACGGTGGATTTTGCGCGCGATTTCCCGTTTTCTTGTGGTCAGGCGGGGGATGCGCCGAAATGGGAGAGGGTCCGGATGTTCAGTCGATACGGCCGCACGGGGCTTGTCCTGTTCGGGGTCGCGCTTTACGGCGGGCCGCTCCTGGCCGGGCTGGCCCGGCACGGCTGGGCGGTGTTGCCGGTGTTTGCCGCGCTGTTCCTCCTGCATGCCGCCGCCACCCGCAAACCGAACCTGTCGACCGCCGCGGGCTGGGCCGGGTTGGCAATCATGGTGGCGATCCAGGCGGCGCTGGTGGCGCTGGCCTGGGGATTGGGCCTGGTCGTGGCGGGCCTCGCCGGCGCGGTGGTGCTGCCGCTCTGGGCGCCGCTCGCGATCACCGCTCTGGCCGCCGGCTTCGGCGCCTGGGCCTGGCGCGACGCCGCCGAGATGGACGTGATGCTCGACAGCGCGATCCAGGCGCTCGAAACCCTCGATGACGAGGGCGGACTGGCCGCTGCGCTCGACTGGCCCGACCCCGACCCGCAGGTGCGCACCGCACTCGACGACACGGTCGAAACCCTGCGCGGGCTCGACAAATGGAACCTCGCGGTGATCGACCCGGTCGTGCGCAAGCTCGAACGGGCGACGGGAGCGGCGGCCTTCGATGCGTTCTACGACATCGCCGGCCAGGACGGCGACGACAACGAGCCGGTGGTCGATTTCGCGCTGTTGCGCTACATCGCCTCGCCAAACGTGCTGACCTGGCTGGTCGACCGGGGCGAGGGCGGGCTGGCGCCGCAGCTGCTGCTCGATGCGCCCGACCCCAGCGTGCGGGCCGAGGCGCGCGCCCGCGTGGTCGACCTGCTCGACGCCGGCGCACCGCGCGACCAGCTGCCCGATGGCGACCGGCTGGCCCTGCTGGCGCGGCGCTATCCCGGTGAGGGGTTCGAAATGCTCGCCACCAATTGCCCAGGCGACTGAGCCCGGGCGCATGGGCGGCTGGGGCAGCGCGGCGAAAAGGGCGGTTCTCTCGCGCGCCGCTTCGCGTTAGGAGAACGCCATGACCGACAAACCCAAGAGCCACGGTCGGCTGAAGATCACCCCGACCCTCACCCCCCGCCCGCTGATGGACGACAGCCCGCGGCTTGCCGGCGCCTGGGAGGCGCGGGTGATCACGCTGTTCCCCACTGCCTTTCCCGGCGTGCTCGGCGAAAGCCTCACCGGGCGGGCATTGGCCGAGGGGCGCTGGCGGCTTGCCGCGGTGGAGCTGCGCCAGTTCGGCGAGGGCAAGCACCGCAATGTCGACGACACCCCCGCCGGCGGTGGCGCCGGCATGGTGCTGCGCGCCGACGTGCTGGCCAAGGCGATCGACGCGGCCAGCGAGGGTGTGCCCGCCAACCGCGCGCGCTGGCCGCTGGTCTACCTCAGCCCGCGCGGGCGGCGGTTCGACCAGGCGATGGCGCGGGCCTGGGCCGGGGCCGAGGGGGTCACGCTGATCTGCGGCCGGTTCGAGGGCGTCGACGAGCGGGTGATCGAGGACTATGGGATCGAAGAGGTAAGCCTTGGCGATTTCGTCATGACCGGCGGCGAGATCGCCGCGCAGGCGATGATCGACGCCACCGTGCGCCTCCTGCCCGGCGTGCTCGGCAACGCCGCCTCGACCGAGGAGGAAAGCCACGCGCACGGGCTGCTGGAGCATCCGCAGTACACCAAGCCGGCCGAATGGCGCGGGCGCCGGATCCCCGACGTGCTGCTGTCGGGCCACCACGGCGAGATCGAGGCCTGGCGGCGCGACCAGGCCGAACGGATCACCAAGGAACGGCGACCGGACCTCTGGGCCGCGCATCGCGACCGGACGGACAAGGACAAGGGCTGAAACGATTAGGGCGGCCCCGAAGGACCGCCCCCTGTCAATTGGAGTTGGACAGGATCAGAACCGGATGCCGATCCGCGCCTGGATCGTACCGAACCGGTCTTCCCATTGCTCCGGGGTGTTCTGGCTGTCGGTGATGTCGCGATAGACGTATTCGCCGCCGACGAAGATGTTGTCGGTCAGCATGTAGTCGAGGCCAACGCCCAAGTTCCAGCCCGACCCGGCATCGCCGTTACCGTAGCTCGCCATCGTGTAGCCGCCCGAGGCGTAGATCAGCGCATCGCCGGCCGCGTAGCCCACCCGGGCTTTCAGGTCGAACAGCGTGATGCCAAGATCGGGCGGGGCGAATTGCATCGTGCCGGTGAAGGCGGCGACTTCCGCGCCGAGCACCAGCCCCGAGTCCATCTGGTAGTTGTAGCCGGCGAACCCACCGTAGATCAGCCCGTCGAAGTTCGAGAGCGTCGACGGAATCACCGTATAGTCTTCGCTGTCGCCCATCATCCAGCCGCCCGTGCCCCCGACGTAGAAGCCCGACCAGTCAACCGCCATCGGCGCGGGGGCAGGCAAGGTCGGAACAACATCCGGAACAACCGGCTCAAGCGAGCCGCCGAAAGCCGCGCTCGCCGCAAAAAACGCGATCGTGGAAAGGCCAAAGATCTTTTTCATGTCGCTCTCCTGTGCAAAAGATGACTTGCGGATAACTTACGCCTTTCCCATCGGCGATGCACGCGTTACCGAGGCGGATTGCGCGTGACGTGGCGCCGATACAACATCCCGTCGGCGGCGCGCCCCGGCCCGCCCCGGCGCGCGCCCAGAATCCCCTTGATCGCTTGCCCTACAGCCCCTATACCCCACCCGTCCGGGGCCGGAATCGGCCATCGGACCGTTTTCGTATTCGCCCGCTTCTTCGGCGGACCCGGCGATGGAAAACGCGCAAAAGCAAAGACGACCTGATCCTCCGGCGGGCGCATCTGCGGACCCGATCGAAGACGCGGAGTTCTGAGGCGGCACACCTTCGCGGGAAAAACCGCGAGCAATGATAGGAGTGATCGGATGGACCTGATCGCACAACTCGAAGCCGAGCAGGTTGCTGCTCTGGCCAAAGACATCCCGGATTTCAAGGCCGGCGACACGATCCGCGTCGGCTACAAGGTGACCGAGGGCACGCGCTCGCGGATTCAGAACTACGAAGGCGTCTGCATCAGCCGCAAGAACGGCAAGGGCATCGCCGGGTCGTTCACCGTGCGCAAGATCTCGTTCGGCGAAGGCGTCGAGCGCGTCTTCCCGCTGCACTCCACCAACATCGACTCGATCGAGGTTGTGCGCCGTGGCCGTGTGCGCCGCGCCAAGCTCTACTACCTGCGTGCGCGCCGTGGCAAATCGGCCCGGATCGCAGAAGACAGCACCTACAAGCCCCAGTCCGACAAGTAAGGAGACGACCGATGAAAGCGGATATCCATCCCGAGTACCACCTCATCGACGTCAAGATGACCGATGGCACTGTGGTGCAGATGAAATCGACCTGGGGCAAGGAAGGCGACACGATGTCGCTCGACGTCGACCCCTCGGTGCACCCGGCCTGGACCGGCGGCTCCTCGCGCCTGATGGACACCGGCGGGCGCGTGTCGAAGTTCAAGAACAAGTACGCGGGCCTCACGCTCTGAGCGATCGCCCCAAGCGAACCGAGAACGCCGCTCCCCCGGGGGCGGCGTTTTTCGTTGAGGCCCCCGGTGCGCGGGGCTACCCCTCGGGGTGAAAGGGGGCGCGATGTTCCTCGACAGCGCCATCGTTCTCGCCATCCTTGTCACCGGTGGACTGATGCGGTTGCCGCGTCTGCGCGCGCGCGACACCTGGCGCGCGATGATCACGCCGCTCGCCTCGATCATCGGCTCGGGCTTTCTCGTGCTCGGCCCGGTGCTCGACCACGCCTATGGCCTCTGGGCGCCGGTAGCGATGCTGGTGCTCTGCGTCGTGGCCTGGGGTTTCGGCGCGGCGATCCGGTTCAACATCCGCTGGCTCGCCGCCGGCAGCGGCGCGCACCCAGGCGCCAGCCACGCGGGCGAGACTCTGGCCTCGGCCCTGCTCGGCTTCGCCTAGATGATCTCGGTCGCGTATTATCTGAACCTGTTCGGCGCCTTCGCCCTCTCACTCACGCCCTGGAGCGATGCCACCAGCGCCCGCCTGCTCACCTCGGCGGTCTACCTGGTGATCCTCACGGTCGGCTGGACCAAGGGTTTTCGCTCGCTGGAGGCGATGGAATACGCCTCGGTCACGCTCTAGCTCGCGATCATCGCCGGACTGATCGTGGCGCTCGCCGCCTTTGCCTCGGGCAAGGCGATGACCGGGACGCTCGATATCAACCCGGCACAGGTCACCGGCTGGGCCGCGCTCACCCTCGGCTTCGGGCTGATCGTGACGGTGCAGGGGTTCGAGACCTCGCGCTACCTCGGTCACAGCTACACGCCCGGCACCCGGATCGCCTCGATGAAACTGGCGCAGATCATCGCCACCGCGATCTACCTCGCCTATATCCTCCTGGTCTCCTACAGCTTTGCCCCCGGCGACGTGGCGCTGACCGAGACCGCGATTGTCGATATGATGGGACTCGTCTCGCCAATCCTGCCCGCCCTGCTGGTCGCCGCCGCGCTGGCCGCGCAGTTCTCGGCTGCCGTGGCCGATACCGGCGGCTCCGGCGGGCTGATCTCCGAGCTCAGCCGCAACCGGATCGCGCCCCGGCGCGCCTATGGAGTGACGGTGGGCGTGGGGCTCGCGATCACCTGGAGCGCCGACGTGTTCGAGATCATCGCCTATGCCTCGCGCGCCTTCGCCGCCTATTACGCGGTGCAATCGGCCCTCGCCGCCTGGCGCACGCGTGGCAGTGCGCCTACCCGGGCTGCCCTCTACGCCGCCCTCGCGCTGCTCGGCCTCGCCATTGCCGCGCTGGGAACCCCGATCGAGTAGAAACCTTTTCTCCGCCCGCGCGGCCCTATATGCTCGCCAAAAGCGCTTCGAAGCGCGGGTTTGGGTAGGGGCAAGACGTGGCGCATATCATCGTTGTCGGGAACGAGAAGGGGGGCGCGGGCAAATCGACCGTGTCGATGCACATTGCCACGGCGCTGGCGCGGATGGGCCACCGGGTGGGCGTGCTCGATCTCGACCTGCGGCAGAAATCCATGGCCCGCTATATCGCCAACCGCAATGCGACGATGGAGCGCCACGGGCTCGACCTGCCCACGCCGACCTACCGCGAGCTGCCGGAGATCGACCAGGCCAGCCTCAGCCCCGGCGAAAACATCTATGACCGACGGCTCAGCCAGGCCGTGGCCGGGCTGGAGGCAGAGAGCGATTTCATCGTCATCGATTGCCCCGGCTCACACACGCGCCTCAGCCAGGTGGCGCACACGCTGGCCGACACGCTGGTGACGCCGCTCAACGACAGCTTTGTCGATTTCGACCTGCTCGCCCATGTCGACGGCGAAACCGGCGCGATCCGGGGGCCCTCGGTCTATGCCGAGATGGTCTGGAACGCCCGCCAGCTGCGCGCCCAGGCCGGGCTGACGCCGATCGACTGGGTGGTGGTGCGCAACCGGCTCGGCGCGCAGGCGATGGTCAACAAGGAAAAGATGGGCAAGGCGCTGGGCGATCTGGCCCGCCGGATCGGCTTTCGCACCGCGCCGGGGTTCAACGAGCGGGTGATCTTCCGCGAGCTGTTTCCGCGCGGGCTGACGCTCCTCGACTTGCGCGACGCGGGCGTGCTGGGGCAAATGAACATCTCGAACGTCGCCGCCCGCCAGGAGCTGCGCGACCTGTTGAAGGCGCTGCGGCTGCCCGGCGTCGAGGTGGATTTCTGACCCCGCCAGGTGGTTTTTTCTGAGGTCGATCAGGGTCGCCATGATCCCGCCGCGTCGATTTAGACTTCCGCACATGCAGAATTCGAGTTTTACGGTATTCCGGTATTCCGGTATTCCGGTATTCCGGTATTCCGGTGAATAGTCCCATCAATGGCTTGGCTGAAAAGGGATATCTTCGCCACGCAGGTGGGGCATTCGAATTGCCAGCCGGTTGAAATGGACCTCCCGACGGAAAAGCCTCAGGTGCCAATCCCGGCAAGAAAACCCCCGATCGCCGCCACTGCCGCGCCCATATCCTCGGCGCTCGCGTGTTCTTCCGGGCGATGGCTCACCCCCCCCGCGCAGCGCACAAACAGCATCGCGATCGGGCAAAGATCGGCCATCGCCGAGGCGTCGTGGGTTGCGCCCGAGGCCAGCCGCAGCCCGCGCCCGCCCTGCGCGCGCACCGCCGCTTCCAGCCGGGCCATCAAGTCCGGATCGCAGGGCGCCGCAGGCTGGTGGTAGCTGCGGGTCATGTCGAGCCCGAGCCCCCGCTCACCCGCCATCGCCTCGGCAAATGCCGTGATCGCCTGGCCGGCGCGCGCGCGCACCGCATCCTCCGGCGCGCGCAGCTCGACCATCGTGCGCACCTCGCGCGGCACCGCGTTCACCGCGCCCGGCGCGACGCTCAGCGTGCCCACCGTACCGAGCAGCCCCGGCGTGGCCCGCGCCATCCGATCCACCTCGGTGATCAGCGCCGCCGCGCCCACCAGCGCGTCGCGGCGCATCTGCATCGGCAAGGTGCCGGCGTGGCCGGTTTCACCAGTCAGCACCACCGGGTGGCGCTCGATGCCGCAGATCGCGGTGACCACGCCCAGCGCCTCGCCGTCGGCTTCGAGCACCGGCCCCTGCTCGATATGGGTTTCGAGATAGCCCAGAACCCCGGCGGGGTCGCGTCTCAGCCCGGTGATCTCGTCCGGGGCGAGGCCGAACGCCGTCATCGCCGCGCGCAGGGTCACGCCATCGGCATCCGCCATGTCAAGCACCGCCGGATCAAAGGTGCCGGCGAGTGCACGCGGGCCAATGAGGGCGGTCGGGAAGCGCACGCCCTCCTCGTCTGCGAAGGCAAGCACCTCGACGGCAAAGGGCAAGCCCACACCTTCGGACGCCAGCTTCTCCAGCGCCAGCAGCGCCAGTACCACGCCCATGATCCCGTCAAACGCCCCGCCCTCGCGCACGGAATCCTGATGCGAGCCCGTCAGAAACGTGGGCGCCCCCGGTGGGCCTTCGCGCCGGCCGATCAGCGTGCCGGCGGCATCGAGGCGCACCGACAACCCTGCCGCCTCCATCCAGCTTGTGATCAGGTCGAGTGCAGCGCGGTGCTCCGGCGTGAACGGCAGGCGGGTCACCCCCGGCCCCGGCGCGGACAGCCCCGCCAGTGCGGCGAGCCGGTCGGCGGCGATCCGGCCCCAGTCGGTCTCAGCCGCCATAGGTGCGCTCCGGGTCGTCAAGGCAGGGCACCTGGCGCGCCCAGTCGGCATAGTGGCCGGTCGTGGCGCGCGTCAGCAGGGCGGCGAGGGCGGCGAGCGGATCTTCTGCGTAGTCGATGCGCAGGGTGAGCGGGGCATGGGCGGGCGCGACGACGAGGATGGAGGCCGACATCAGCCCGCGCGAATCGCTCCCCGCCGCGTGCGCCGCGGTCAGCCCCGCAAGCAGACGCTCGGGAAAGCTGCCGACCGCCGCGAGGAAGCCATCGGCCAGCGCATCCACCACCGCCGGCCCGCTCAACATGTTGCCCGCCGCCACGCCGCCGTTGAACAGTCGCTCGGACATGGTCGGGGTATTTCCGGCCCCGGTGAAGACCGCGCCCGGGCCGGCGAGCGGGAGCGCCGAGAGCTGGCGCTGGGCCTTGCCCGTATCGGGCTCGGTGACCGCGCGCACAGCCTTTTCAGCGGTTTGGCCGTTGGCCATGCGCTCAAGCACGTCCTCGCCCCAGAAGGTCGAGGGCGCCATGCCCTGGCTCGCCGACATCCCCGCCTCGGGGTGGCCGCGCAGCACCCAGCCGCCCACACAGAGGCTGCCGGTGGCGGCGGCACCGCCAATCGCGCCGGACTCTTCATCGCGCGCAAGGATCGAAAACGTCATGGCTCCTCCGGAGTTCGATTTGAACTATCTATCATGAAAAATTGACCGAAACAATTAATCATGATAATTCGACCGATCATAACGATCCAAAAACCAACTGGGAGTGCTTGATATGAAACCTTTTGAATGGACACGTCGGGGCCTGTTCACGGCAGTGGCCGGGGTAGCGCTGGCGGCGGGCCTCGGCGCCCCGGCCCTTGCCCAGACCCCGCCCGGCGTGCTGGTGGTCGGCCAGATCGCCGAGCCCAAGTCGCTCGACCCGGCGGCTGTGACGGCGGTGAACGATTTCCGCATTCTCGTGAACCTCTACGAGGGCCTGCTGAAGTACAAGCCGGGCACGCTGGAAGTGGCGCCGGGGCTGGCCGAGAGCTGGGAAGTGTCGGACGACGGCACCGTTTACACGTTCAAGCTGCGTCCGGGCGTGATGTTCCATGACGGCACGCCGCTCACCGCCGAGGCGGTGAAGTTCAACTTCGACCGGATGCTGAACGACGACCACCCGTTCCACGACACCGGCCCGTTCCCGCTCTCGTTCTTCTTCTCGAGCGTGCAGGAGACCAAGGCGCTCGACGATCTCACCGTCGAGTTCACCCTGAACGAGCCCTACGCGCCGTTCCTGTCGAACCTCGCCTATCCCACGGGCCTGATCGTTTCGCCCGCCGCCGTTGAGCAATACGGCAAGGATTTCGGCCGTAATCCCGCCGGCACCGGTCCGTTCAAATTTGGCGAATGGCGCTCGAACGAGGCGGTGGTGATCGAGAAGAACGCCGACTACTGGGGCGAGCCCGCCGGCACCGACGCCGTGGTGTTTCGCCCGATCACCGATGCCAACACCCGCGTGGCCGAGATGCTGGCCGGCGGCATCGACATGATGGTCGAGGTGCCGCCGACTGCGCTCAGCGAGTTCCAGGGGTCCGATTTCAAGGTGGTCGAACAAGCCGGCCCGCACGTGTGGTTCCTGATCCTGAACGCCAAGGAAGACCCGTTCGCCGACAAGCGCGTGCGCCAGGCGGCCAACTACGCGATCAACAAGGAGGCGCTGGTGAACGATGTGCTCGAAGGCACCGCCGAAGTCGCCGCCGGGCCGACCCCGCCGGCCTTCGCCTGGGCCTACAACGACGCGCTGTCGCCCTACCCGTACGATCCGGAAAAGGCGAAGGCCCTGCTTGCCGAGGCCGGCGTGGCGCCGGGCACCAAGCTGACCTTCTACGTGACCGAGGGCGGCTCGGGCATGCTCGACCCGATCCCGATGGGCACGGCGATGCAGGCGGACCTCAATGCTGTCGGCTTCGACGTGACGATCGAGACCTACGAGTGGAACACCTTCCTGGGCGAAGTGAACCCGGGCCTGGAGGGCAAGGCGGACATGGCCGAGATGGCCTGGATGACCAACGACCCCGACACGCTGCCGTTCCTCGCGCTGCGCACCGAAGCCTGGCCCGACGCGGGCGGGTTCAACTCGGGCTACTACTCGAACGCGCAGGTCGACGCGCTGCTGGAAGAGGCCCGCGTGGCCACCGACCAGGCCAAGCGCGCCGAGCTCTACAAGGAAATGCAGGTGATCGTGCAGGAGGATGCGCCCTGGGTCTTCGTCGCGAACTGGAAACAGAACGCGGTGACGAACACCCTGGTCGAGAACTTCGAGCTTGAGCCGTCGTTCCTGCTGCAATTGCAGGGCGTGACCAAGAACTGACCGGTGTCGGGCCGCCTTCGGGCGGCCCGATCCGCGGGGGGCCAGCCCCCCGCACCCCCCGAAGTATTTCGGCCAAGAAAAAGGGGGGGGCAAAGCCTACATTTCAACGCGGGGAGCGCGATGGGCGCCTATATCCTGAAACGGCTGGTCTCGGCGATCCCGGTGTTGCTCGGCATCACCATCATCGTGTTTTTGATCATGGCGATGATCCCCGGCGATCCGGCGACGGCCATTCTCGGCTCTTACGCCACACCGGAGAACGTGGCGAAGATCAACAAGGATCTCGGCCTCGATAAGCCCCTCGTCACCCGCTACTTCATCTGGCTCGGCAACATGCTGCAGGGCGATTTCGGACGCAGCTTCAGCCTCAACCGCCCCGTGCTCGACGAGATTTTCGACCGGTTCAGCGCCACGCTCGTGCTCGCCGGCGTGAGCTTCGTTCTGGCCTCCATGCTCGGCATCCTCGCCGGGGTGGTCTCGGCGGCGCGCCAATACGGGCTCGCCGACAAGCTCATCACCTTCACCGTGCTGATCGGCATCTCGGTGCCGTCGTTCTTTCTCGGCATGATGATGATCCTGCTGTTCGCGGTCAACCTGCGTTGGCTGCCGGTGTCGGGGATGTACGCGATCTATGGCGGCGGCGATCTGCCCGACCTGTTGCGCCACCTGATCATGCCCGCCTTCGCGCTGGCCGTGGTGGCGACCGGCGTGATCGCCCGGCTCGCCCGCTCGGCGATGCTGGAAGTGCTGCGCCAGGACTACATCCGCACCGCGCGCGCCAAGGGGGTGGACGAGCGGCGGGTGATCATGGGCCATGCCCTGCGCGCGGCGATGGTGTCGATCATCCCCGTGCTCGGCATCCAGGCGGGCTTCGTGCTGTCGGGCTCGGTCTATATCGAGATCGTGTTTCAATGGCCCGGCGTGGGCCGGATGCTGGTCGACGCGATCCTGAAACGCGACATCATCCTGGTGCAGGGCGGCGTGGTGTTCGTCGCCGCCGCTTACGTGTTTTTCAACATCGTGGTGGACGTGGCGCAGTCGATGCTCGATCCGAGGATCAAGACATGAGCGCCTTCCTGAAGCTTCTGTTCCGCAACCGGCTCGCCGCCGTGGGCGCGGTGGTGATCGCAATGATCCTTCTGCTCGCGCTGCTCACGCCGGTCCTGCCGCTGATCAACCCGGACATGACCGCCACCGCCGACCGGTTTCACAAACCCTTCACCGAGGGCCACCTTCTGGGCACCGACCACCTCGGGCGCGACCTGCTCTCGCGCCTGCTCTGGGGCACGCGGCTGTCGCTCGCGGTGGGGATCGTCGCCGCGCTGGTTGCCGCCACCATCGGCTCAGGCATCGGCATCGTCGCGGGCTATTTCGGCGGGCGCACCGACAATGTGGTCATGCGCGGCGTCGATATGCTGATGGCCTTTCCCTACATCCTGCTGGCGCTCGCCATCGTCGCCGCCCTCGGCCCCGGCCTGATGAACGCGCTGATTGCCGTCGCGGCGGTCAACATCCCGTTCTTCGCGCGCAACATCCGGGGCGTCACGGTGGGGCTGGCGGGGCGCGAGTTCATCGACGCGGCCCGGCTCGCCGGCATGGGCCATACCCGGATCATCCTCACCGAGCTTTTGCCCAACGTGCTGTCGACCATCGTCATCGCGATGTCGACCACCGTGGGCTGGATGATCCTCGAGACCGCCGGCCTCAGCTTCCTTGGCCTCGGCAGCCAGCCGCCGCAGGCCGACCTCGGCTCGATGCTGGGCGAGGCACGCTCGGCGCTGATCACCTCGCCGCATACGTCCGTGGTGCCAGGCATCATGATCTTCTTCATCGTGATGAGCATCAACCTGCTCGGCGACGGGGTGCGCGACGCGCTCGATCCGCGCCTGCGCTCGGGTGCGCTCACCCGGCCGCGCGCCGTCACGCTGGTGGACCGCGCCGGCAATGTGCCCCATGCCGACCAGAAGGGCCTCTTGAACATCCAGGAGCTGGAGACGCAGTTTCATGTGTCGGGCCGGATCTACCGCGCGGTGGGCGGGGTGTCGCTGCACGTGAACCCCGGCGAGGCGCTCGGGGTGATCGGCGAAAGCGGCTCGGGCAAGTCGGTGATGGCGCTGAGCGTGATGGGGCTGGTGGCCTCGCCGCCCGGGGTGATCACCGGCGGCGCGGTGCGCTATGAGGGCGAGGACCTGTTGGCGGCGCGCTACGAGAGCCTGCGCGCCAAGCGCGGCAAAAACGTCGCCTACATCTTCCAGGACCCGCTCAGCACCTTGCACCCGCTCTACAAGGTGGGCGACCAGCTGATCGAGGCGATCCAGGCGCATCACAAGGTGCCCGACGCCCAGGCCCGGGCGAAGGCGATCGAACTGTTCAAGGCGGTGCGCATTCCCAATGCCGAGAGCCGGATCGCCAACTATCCGCACGAGATGTCGGGCGGCATGCGCCAGCGCGTGGGCATCGCCATGGCGCTGGCCAACGACCCCGACGTGATCATCGCCGACGAGCCGACCACGGCGCTCGACGTGACGGTGCAGGCGCAGATCCTGAGCCTGCTCGACGATCTGCGCCGCGAACGGGGCCTGGCGATCATCTTCATCACCCACGATTTCGGCGTGGTGGCGCAGCTCTGCGACCGGGTGGCGGTGATGTATGGCGGACGGATCGTCGAAGAGGGGCCGACCAAGACCATTCTTGAGCACCCCGCCCATCCCTATACCCGGCGGCTGATGGCCTGCGTGCCGGAGCTGGGCGGCGGCAAGCGCGTGCTCGCGGCGATCCCCGGCCTGCCGCCGGTGGTGTCGGACTTGCCGGCGGGCTGCGCCTTCGCGCCGCGCTGCGACAAGGCCACCCAGGCCTGTAGCCAAGGCGAGATCGACCTTGCCGGTACGGCGACCCACGTGGTGCGCTGCATCCACCCCGAGGAGGCGCTCGCATGACCGCGCTCAAGGTTCGTGACCTGTCCAAGACCTTCCCCGTCGGCGGCGGGCTGTTCGGGCGCGCCAAGGCCGGGGTGCGCGCGGTGCGGCCGATGAGCTTTGCGGTCGAGACCGGCGAAACGCTCGGCATCGTCGGCGAGAGCGGCTGCGGCAAATCCACCCTCGCGCGGATGCTGGTGGGGCTGCTGGAGCCGACCACCGGCCAGATCGAGATCGAAGACCGCCCGCTCGACAACGCCGATCCAGCGGCCTTCGGCAAGCTGATTCAGTATGTGTTTCAGGACCCGGTGAGCAGCCTCAACCCGCGCAAGACCGTCCGCCAGATCATGGAGGCGCCGTTGAAGCAGCTCCATCGGCTGGACGCCGCGGACCGCGCCGCGCGCATCCGCGAGATCTTCGCCAGCGTGAACCTGCGCGAGGAGTTTCTTGAGCGCTACCCGCACGAGTTTTCCGGCGGGCAGGCGCAGCGCATCGGCGTGGCACGGGCCCTCGCCGCCGCGCCCCGGATCATCATTCTCGACGAGCCGGTCTCGGCGCTGGATGTGTCGGTGCAGGCGCAGGTGCTGAACCTGCTGGCCGAGTTGCGCGAGGAATTCAACCTCACCTACCTGTTCATCAGCCACGACCTTGCCGTGGTCGAGGCGGTGTCTGACCGGATCATGGTGCTCTACTTCGGCTCGGTGGTCGAAATCGGCCCGGCAGAAGAGGTGTTCAAAACCCCGCGCCATCCCTATACGAAGTTATTGGCCGACAGCGCCCCCGTCGTCGGCCGCCCGCTCACCGCGCCCGAGCAGAAAGACAGCGAGCTGCCCGACCCGCTGAACCCGCCCACCGGTTGCGCCTTTGCCGGGCGTTGCCCGCACGCCACCGAGCGCTGCCTGACCGCCGAACCGGAATTGAGACACCTTGGAAAGCACCAGCTTGCCGCCTGCCACCATCCCCTTGAAGGCTGAGACCGACCGTCCACGCCTGAGCCGCCCGGCCCGCGTGGCCGAGGCGATCAAGGAGTGGATCGTGCAGGAGCATTTCGGCGCCGGCGACCGTCTGCCGTCGGAGCCCGAGCTGATCGAGCGCTTCGGCATGGCCAAGGGCACGATCCGCGAGGCGATGCGGATTCTCGAAGCGCAAGGCCTGGTCAAAAGCCGCACCGGGCCGGGGGGTGGCACCTTCGTGCACGAGGTCTCGAAAGAGCGCGCGCGCGCGCTGCTCGGCAATTACTTCTACTTCAAGGATCTCACCATCAAGGACATCTACCAGCTGCGCCGGGTGCTGGAGCCGGAGCTGGCCGCCGCGCTGGCGGGCAAGCTCTCGCACGAGGTGCTGGCCCAGTTGGAGGCGATCATCGGCGAGTATTCGGCGCCGGCCCACACGCTCGACGAGGAGCGCGAGCAGCACGTCGCCAGCCTGCGCTTTCACGCGCTGCTGGCCGAACAGGCGGAGAATGCGCTGATGGGCTTCCTGATCGACTTCATGGTGAACATGCTGTCGGACCTCACCGTGTATCGCAAACTCTACGCGCCGCCCAACGTCGAGCTGTGGGAGCGCGGCCGGGCGTTCCAGATGGAGCTGATCGACGCTTTGCGGGTGGGCGACGCCGACACCGCGCGGCTGGTGATGCGCGATCACATGGAGACGGCGCAGAAGCTGATGGAAGGGCAGGAAGCCGAGATGCTGCGCCGGTTCATCTCGGAGTGAGGGCCGACCTGGGGTTTCACACCCCCCGGACCCGTCGGATATTTGCCGTGAGATGATAAGGCGGGGGGGCGACGTCGCCCCCCCCGCCCGTTGATCACATCCGCTGCGAAAACACCGGCGCTTTCACCGCCATGCCGTAGGGTTTGGCGAGCGCGAGGAAGGTGTCGTAGCTTTCCTTCACGGCGGCAAAATCGGCGTTGGCCGCGGCGTTTTCGTCAAGCACCTCCATCGAGGCCGTCTTCAGCGCCGCCACCACGTCGTCGGGGAAGGCGCGGAACTCGACGCCCTGCTCGGTGAGCTGCTGGAACGCCAGCGTGTTGAAGTAGTCGAATTGCGCGAGGCTCTCGGCGGCGGCGGCATCGGCCGCGTTCACGATGATCGCCTGCAGGTGGGCGGGCAGCTCGGCCCAGGCATCGGCGTTCACCACCACTTCAAGCCCGGCGGAGGGTTCGTGGAAGGCGGGCATGTAGCAGTAGTTGGCTACCTTTTGCAGCCCGAAGGCCTGGTCGAGCAGCGGGCCGACCCATTCGGCGGCGTCGATCGCGCCGGACTGGAAGGCGGGGAAGATCTCGGTCGGCGGCAGCAGGACTGCGTTCACGCCCACCTTGCGCATGGCTTCGCCGCCGAGGCCGGCGATGCGCATGTTGAGGCCCGAGAGGTCGGCCAGGCTGTCGATCGGTTTCTTGAACCAGCCCGCCGCCTGCACCGTGGAGTTGCCCGAGTAGAACGGCACGAGGTTGCGCTGGGCGTAGAGGTCGTTCCACAGCTCCTGGCCGCCGCCGTAGCGGATCCAGCCCGAGGTTTCGACCGCCGTCATGCCGAAGGGCACGGCGGAGAAGAAATGCACGGCGGTGTTTTTCGACGCGGCGTAGTAGGGCGTGGAATGGCCGATCTCGGCGGTACCCTGCTCGACGGCATCCTCGACGCCAAACGGCGGCACCAGCTCGCCGGCGGAGAACACCTTGAAGCTCAGCTGGCCGTCCGACATCGCCGCGACGCGCGCGGCGAAGGTGGTGGCGTTGGTGCCCACGCCCGGCGCTTTCGCCGGGAACGAGGTGGGCAGTTTCCACTCGATCTTGCCCTGCGCCACGGCGGGCGCGGCAAGAGCGGCGGCGGGGGCGGCCAGGGCCCCGGTCTTCAGAAAGTCACGACGTTTCATGTTGTCCTCCAGTTGGCAGTTTATTGTTATCGAAACAGCACCCCCGGCAGCCAGGTCGCCAGCGGCGGAAACAGGGCCAGGGCAATGATCGCCACGATCTGTATCATGACGAAAGGCACGATCGAGCGATAGATATCGCCGGTGGTGATGTTGGGCGGCGCGACCGAGCGGTAGTAGAACAGCGCGAAGCCGAACGGCGGGGTCAGGAACGAGGTCTGCAGGTTCATCGCGATCAGGATCGCGAACCAGACCGGGTCGATATCGCTTTGCAGGATCACCGGGCCGACGATCGGGATAACGATGAAGATGATCTCGACGAATTCGAGGATGAAGCCGAGCAGGAAGATCACCAGCATCGTCATCGCCAGCATCCCCCAGGCCCCGCCCGGCACCGCGTTCATCACCTCGGCCACCATCTCGTCGCCGCCAAAGCCGCGAAACACCAGGCTGAGCACGCTGGCGGCGATGATGATGCCGAAGATCATGCCAGAGACCAGCAGCGTCTCGCCGATCGCCGGCAGCAGCACGCGGGCCCGGATCAGCGCCGTGGCGGCGGCCACGAGGGCGAGCAGCAGCAGCGCCACGAGGCCGGTGGCAAGCAGCGTGGCGCCGGTCATCTCAAGGTGGCCGGAGGTGAAATCGACCCTGAGCCAGCCCACCGCGCTTGCCGCGAGCAGGCCGACCGCCAGCAGCGCCGTGGCTTGCGCGAGGCGCTTGAGGCGCGGCGAGACCTGCGCGGCGGCGACGAGGATCGCGCCGCCCACGCCCACGCCGGCGGCCTCGGTCGGGGTCGCGAAGCCCATCAGGATCGAGCCCAGCACCGAGAAGATCAGCGCCAGCGTCGGCAAGATACCCGAGACCACTTCACCGAGCGCGATTCGCGGTGCTTTCACCTTGGGCTGCGCGCCGGGGGCCGCGCCGCGCAGCCGAAAGCTCACATAGAGCGCATAGAGCACCACCAGCAGCAGCCCCGGCAGCATCGCGCCGGCAAAGAGATCGCCCACCGTCACCGGGTCGGGCGCGAAATTGCCCGCCTCCTGCTGCGCCTCGATATAGGCGTTCGAGACCTGGTCGCCGAGCAGGATCAGCACGATCGAGGGCGGGATGATTTGTCCAAGCGTGCCACAGGCGCAGATCAGCCCGGACGAGGTGCGCTTGTCGATCCCCGCGCCGAGCAGGGTGGGCAGGCTGATGGTGCCGAGCATCACGATGGTGGCGCCGATGATGCCGGTCGAGGCGGCGATCAGCGCGCTCACCACGATCACCGAAAGCGCCAGCCCGCCGCGCGTATCGCCGAACAAAAGGTTGATGTTGGTCAGCATCCGCTCGGCCTGTTTTGAGCGGTCGAGCAGCACGCCCACCAGCACGAACAGCGGCACCGCGATCAGCAGCGAGTTTTCCATCACGCCGAACACGCGCTGCGGCACGGCCTGGAAATAGCTCAGGTCGAAATGCCCGGTGAGGCTCGCGGCAACGCCCACCAACGTCGGCACCCCGGCGATCACAAGCATCACCGGCAGCCCCGAGAGGATGCCGGCGAACAGCCCCGCCGTCATCACCAGCAGCCAGAGGAGTTCAACGGTCATGGCGGCCCCCGCTGGCGAGGTCGATCAGTGCCAGCGCGATCACCAGCAGGCTCATCACGATCACCGTCGATTTCACTACGAACAGCCCGCCGAGCCCGCCGGTCTCGCGCGAGCCCTCAAAGATCGCCCAGCTGTCAGCCACCAGCGGCACCGCGTTCCAGAGCAGCAGGCCGAACACCGGCAGGGTGAACAGGATATGCCCGGCGCGGTCGATCCGCCGATTGCGCCTCGCGGAAAAGCCCGCGCGCAGGATGTCGACGCGCACGTGGCGGTCGCGCCGCAGCGCGAGCGGGATGGTCAGCACCACGAGCGCCGAAAAGCTGTAAGTGACGAGATCCTGCAATTCGAGAAAGCCCACGCCCATCACGTAGCGCATCAGAACGATCACCATTTGCGCGGCGAACATCACCCCAAACAGCGCAATGCTCAGCCCGAGCGTTGCCCGGTGCAGGCGATTGGCGATCTCTTGCATCCGGCGTCCCCGCGCTGGCCCTGTCTACCCTACCGGTGATCGGCCAGTTCCCGCCCCGGTTCAACCGCTTTTCCCCGGTTTCGCTGCGACGGAAGGTCCGCGGGGCGCCGACACGCGCGCAAGGCGCAGATACAACACACCGCTTCAGCGGTTTCGGTCGTCTGCTGATTTCAACCCAGACCGCGCCGCTTGAACCCGGAAGGGCATTCCAGCCGAAACCGCTCTTGGATTGCGTTGGTTTCAAAGCTGCAATATTCACTGTGCACCCTGAAACAACGGATCACGTCGCCACCATGAGCCGGAATTCGGTCATACATCGTCCGACATTGACTGATGTCGCCAAGGCCGCCGGCGTGTCGCGCAGCCTTGCATCGCTGGCGCTGCGTGGCGAAGGCAGTGTTCGCGCCGAGACCCGCGCCAAGGTGGAAAAGGTCGCCCGAGAGTTGAATTACCGGCCCAATCTGGCGGCGCGCTCGCTGGCCAGCGCCCGCACGGCCTATCTCGGCGCGATTGTCGGCGACGTGACCAACCCATTGCAGGCGCAGATCGCCAAATACGCCGCGATCGAAGCCGAAAAGCTGGGATATCCGACCATCGTGTCGCTCGATGCCGACACCGACGAGAAGGCCGAACACGCGCTGGAATCTCTGCTGGCGCACCGGGTCGCCGGGGTGATCTTGATCGAATCCCCCTATGAAAAGCCGGCGATCGCCAAGATCGCCGAGCGGATTCCGAGCATCTATATCGGCCGGCTCCTCAAGATCGTAAATATCGACAGTGTCACGACCGACCATGTGGCCGGGGCCAACCTCGTGGTCGATCACCTCGTCGAGCAGGGCTGCCGCGCGATCACCCATGTTGGCGGCGGCGCGTCGCCCGGGGCCGAGCGGATGCGCCAGGGCTACCGCGCGGCGATGGAGCGCCACGGGCTTGCCGACCAGATCAACATTATCGAGGCGGCGTTTTCGATGGACGCGGGCGCGCGGGCCGGGCGCGAGATCTTTGAAGCCGACGGCCCCCTGCCCGACGGCATTTTCGTCTGCAACGACCTGGCCGCAATCGGGGTGATGAACGTGGCCATTCAGAACGGCGTGTCGATCCCCGCCCAGGTCCGAATCGTCGGCTACGACGACGTGATGCTGGCCGGCACCGAAACCCTGTCGCTATCGACCGTGAACCAGCCGGCACAAGAACTCGCGCGCAAGGGCGTTGCCGCGATGGTGCGCCGCCTCGAACAGCCCGACAGGCCTGTAACCAAACAGCTTGTGGCCCCGGAACTGATCGTTCGGCGCACCTCGACACCCTCCCGCTCCTGACCCTTTTCCGATAAAGCTTGACAACAAGCGGGAGACTTATTTTATTCTTATTGGAGCGCTCCAATAACCCCGATGCGGGAAGCGCTACTTGCGTTAGATTGCATCGAGACGGGGGGAAGCATGGTCGCAATACGATTGCAGGACATCCGCAAGTCCTATGGCGCAGTCGACGTGATCAAGGGCGTCAGCTTTGAAGCCAATCACGGTGAATTCGTCGTCTTTGTCGGCCCCTCGGGATGTGGAAAATCGACGTTACTCAGGATGATTGCCGGGCTCGAAAAGCCCGATAGCGGCGAGATCTATTTTGGCGACGAGCGGTTCACCGATGTGCCGCCCGGCAAGCGGAATATCGGCATGGTGTTCCAGTCTTACGCGCTCTACCCGCATATGACGGTGGCCGACAACATGACGGTCAGCCTGCGTCTGGCCGGAGTCGCCAAGGACGAGCGGCGCAAACGCGCCGCCGAGGTCGCCCGGATGCTCCAGCTCGACGAATTGCTAGACCGTAAGCCGGGCGAGCTCTCGGGCGGCCAGCGCCAGCGGGTTGCGATTGGCCGCGCGATCGTTCGCGACCCGAAAGCCTTCCTGTTCGACGAGCCGCTGTCGAACCTCGATGCGGCCTTGCGGGTTGAAACCCGGCTCGAAATCAGCCGGCTGCACCAGCAAATCAACACCACCATGATCTACGTCACGCACGACCAGACCGAGGCCATGACCATGGCCGACCGGATCGTGCTGCTCGACGCCGGGCAGATCGTCCAGCATGGCACGCCGCTCGAACTGTACCGCAACCCCGCTAACCTGTTTGTCGCCACCTTCCTTGGCTCACCGAAGATGAATGTTCTCGACATATCCAAGGTGGACCGCGACGGGCCAATTGCGCATCTTTCGATGTCCGACGGCGCACAGGTGGATGTGGCGTTGCCCTCGCCAGATGCGCGCGACCCCAAGACCGTCGGCGTGCGGCCCGAAAACACCAAAGTGGTATCTGAGGCCGAGGGCGCGCTGCGCGGCACGATAATTTCGGCCGAACACCTTGGTAGCGAGGTGCTTGTCCATACAGAGACCGCGGCCGGACAGATCATTGCGAAAATGCCGCCCGATTTCTCGGCCCATCCCGGTGAGACCGTATGGGTCGGGTTTAACCTGGCCCAGGCGCATCTCTTCGATGCCGACGGGCTGTCTATCACCAACCACGCCGCACAATGAGACGTGGGGGCACACACCGTCGTGACAGACGGGGAGGTCAAGAAAGGAAAAAGATGAGCATTCACCTTAAAAAAGGAGCGTTCGTTGCGGCCTGCGTGGCCAGCTTCGCCGCCGCTCCGGCGCTCGCCCAAACCGAGATCAATATCGTCGGGTTTGCCGCGGGCTTTGCCTGGTCCGACCTGTTCGGCGCGACCGGTGCCGAAAAGACGCAGAAACTGCTCGACTTCGAAGAGAAGTACGACATCGTGGTGAACATGGAGTTCGCGGACGAAGACGTGGCACGCCAGAAGGTGCTGCTCGACCTCGTCAACGGCACCGGCAACTACGATCTCGTCATGCTCGGCAGCGACGGCGCAGTACAGACGTTCTCGGCCGCCGGCTATCTCGAAGCGCTCGGGCCCTATCTCGAGACAGCGACCGACCTGTTCGACCCGGAAAAGGTCTACCCGCCGTTCCTCGAGGCCAACACCGTTGGCGGCGAGCTCTACGCCCTGCCCTATTATTCGTTCGGCGCCGGCGCGGTCTACCGCAAGGACCTGTTCGACAAATACGGGATCAGCGAGTTTCCGAAGACCACGGAAGACATGGAAGCGGCGCTGCAAACGCTGAAGGACGGCTTCGCCGCCGACGGCATCACCGATATCTACCCGATCACCATGCGCGGCGCGCCGGGCGAAGAACCCTCGCTCGACCTGAGCGGGTTCGTCTATGCCTATGCCGGTTATCCGGCCTGGTTCGAAGGCGGCCCGACCACGCCCGAAGAGATCAAAGCCTCCAAGGCCCAGCCGATCTTCACCGGCGACTTCAAGGAGGGCTTTGCCACCTTCGTCAACTGGTCGCGCGACTACGGCCCGCCGGGCATTGCCGGCCACACCTGGGTCGACATGATGAACCTGTATTCGCAGGGCAAGGCGGCGATCGTCTTCCCGTCGGCGATCAACGCCTTCGCCGGCATCCCGGGCTCGGAAGTGTCCGAGGTGAAGGAATACAGCGCCTTCGCACCGTCGCCGGTTGGCCCCTCGGGCAAGGCGGTGCAGAGCTTCTGGACCTTCTCGGTGGGCGTCAGCGCCTTTTCCAAGAACCCTGAAGAGGCCTACAAAGTGCTCGCCTTCATGACCAGCGAAGACGTGATGCGCTCGTTCAACGACGTGATCGGCTGGCCCTACACCACCTACCCGTCGATCATGCACAGCCCGACGCTGACGGAAAAGTGGCCGCAGGAGCTGCTCGACCAGGTTGAAGCCTCGTTCTACGACGCCGATCCGCACTATTTCCCGTATATCCCTGAGCTCACCGAGTTCATGGACCATATCGGCACTGCGGCCTCTTCGGCGATCTCCGGCAGTCAGACCACCGACGAGGTTCTCGAAGAGCTGCAGTTCTGGGCGACCGACCGGATGGACCGCGCGGGCTACTACAAGTAACCGAAATACAAGGGCGCCCGGCCGGTCCGGCCGGGCGCTACTTCTCCGAAAAGAAAGCACGACCCATGCTGCGAGATTGGCGCTTCTGGTTCTTCGTTCCCACGCTGCTGGCGCTCGGCATCGTCGTGCTGTTTCCGTCCGGCTATCTGGTCTGGATGAGCCTGACCCATTGGGTCATCACCGAACCGGGGGTCTATTTCAACGGCGTCACCAACTTCCGGACCCTGTTCCGATCGGCGAGTTTCTACGACTCGATGCAGGTCACCGCGCTCTACCTCGTCTTTTCGACCGGGATCATGCTGGTGCTCGCCATGTTCATGGCGTTGGCGCTGCAGCACTCGCGGTCGGGTATCCTGCGGTCGGCCATCGTGCTGCCGCTGGTCATCCCCCCGGTGGTCGCGGGCTTCACCTGGCGGTTCCTGCTGAACGGTGAAATCGGCTTTCTCGGCGCCTGGCTGTTTCCGATGGCCGGGCTGGATGTGAACATGCTGTCGAACCCGACCGGCGCGCTCGTCTCGGTGATCATCGCCGACGTCTGGAGCCGCACGCCCTTCATGTTTCTGATCTTCCTCGCCGCCCTGCAGAGCATTCCGCGCGACTACTACGAAGCGGTCCGGCTCGATGGCGCGACGGCGGTGCAGGAGTTTTTCACCGTCACCCTGCCGTTGATGCGATCGGCCGTCGCCGTTGCGCTCATGTTTCGGGTGGTCGACGCGATCAACACCTTCGAACTCATCTATGTGATGACCAAGGGCGGCCCCGGCCGCGCAACCCAGACCCTCTCGCTGCTCGGCTGGAAGACCGCCTTCCAGAACTACGATCTCGGCGGCGCCGCGGCGCTCGGGATTGTGATGCTGGTGGTCACGACGATCAGTGCGGGCATCATGTTTGCACGTTTCATGAGGAAAGCCTGATGAGCGGATATGCCGGACAATCCCCCTGGAAAACCTTCGGGCGCGCTGCGTTTCTCTCGGTCGCGGTCACCTTCGTTCTGTTTCCGATCCTGTGGCTCGCACTCGGCTCGTTGAAAACCCGCAACGGTGCGTTGGCGGTGCCGCCGGAACTGATCTTCACTCCCGATTTCTCGGCCTATGCCCGGATCTTCACCCAAGGCTTCATGGGATCGTTCCAGACCAGCCTCACGATTGCGCTCACCAATGTGGTGCTAACCATGCTGCTTGGCGTGCCGGCCGCCTACGCGCTCACCCGGATGACCGGGAAGGTGCAGGAAAACCTGTCGTTCTGGCTGCTCTCGGTGCGGATGGCGCCGCTCTTTGCCATCATTATCCCGCTCTACGTGCTGTTTCGGGGCATCGGCCTGCTCGACACCCCGGTGGCTGTGGCCCTCGCCCACCTGACCCTCACGCTGCCGATGGCAATCTGGATGCTGGTGACCTATTTCCGGTCGATCCCGATCGACCTCGATCAGGCGGCTCTGCTTGACGGGGCCACGCGGTTCCAGGTGCTCTGGATCGTGATCCTGCCGATTGCGCGGCCCATGCTCGCCTCGGTCGGGATCATCGTGTTCATCTTCTCCTGGAACGAGTTCCTGCTCGCGTTCATCCTAACCTCGCGCGACGCCCAAACCGTGCCGGTGGCCGTGGCGTCGATGGCAGGCACCATGTCGTTCGACTGGCCCTTGATCGCCGCGGTCTCCATCGTCGCCATGATCCCGGCGCTGTTGTTCGTTGGCGTGGCGCAGCGCCATATCGTTTCCGGGCTCGGCGCCGGGGCGGTGAAATGACCGATCACGTTCTCATCACGGGAACAGGCAGCGGCATCGGCCTCGCACTGGCGCGCGCCTTTCTGGCGGCCGGCTGGCAGGTCACCGGGATCGACCGTGCGCCCGGCGCACTCGACGATCCGGGCTATGCTCACACCGTTTGCGACATCACCGATGCCGCGGCGATGGATCGAGCCTTCGACGCGGCGACGGCGCATGCGCCGCTGCGCGCGGTGATCGCCAATGCCGCCGTCACCGACATGGCCCATCGCAGCGTGCTGGACCAGCACTACGCCACCTGGCGCAAGGTGCTCGATGTGAACGTGAACGGCGCCTTCGTCACCGCGCGGGCGGCGGCGCGCCGGCTGGTGCCAGCCGGGGGCGGCAACATCACCTTCATCACCTCGTCGCTTGCCTTTCTCGATCAGGCAAAGGCGAACGACGCGCCCTATTGCGCGTCAAAATCGGCCGTCGAGATGCTGATGCGGGTGTTGTCGCTGGAGCTCGCGGGAACCGGCGTCAACGTCAACACGCTGTTCCCCTCGACCAGGATCGATACGGGGTTTTTCTCCACCGCCGATGCGGCGGAGAAGGCGGACCTGGATCCGCCGACCATCCTGAACCAAACCGCGCTGCTGCTGTCGGGCCTGACCCCGGGAACTCTGACCGGCCATTCGCTCGACCAGCAGCGCTGGGACATCGACGCGGCCTATCGCGCAGAGCTTGGAGGACAACCATGAGCGACCCGATGTTTCTCGACATGGGCAAAGCGACCCGCCCCGAGATCGAAGCTTTCGTCGCCCGCTGCCCGGTGGCGATCGTGCCGCTTGGCTCGACCGAACAACACGGCCCGCATCTGCCGACCGCGACCGACACGATCATTGCCGAGGCCATCGCCCTGCGCACAGCGCAAAAGAGCATGGGGCTGGTTCTGCCGGCCCAGCCGCTTGGATATGCCTGGGTCTGGAAAGGCGTGCCCGCCTCGCTGACGATGAATTTCGACAGCTACGTTAAGATGATCCACGACATTGCAGAAAGCCTCGCCTCCTGGGGCGTCAAGGCGATCTATTTCATGTCGGGGCACGGCGCCAATTCGCAGGTGGTCAAACATGCTCTGCGCGAGACGATCTCCGACAAGATCGACGTGAAGGTGCTCTACGGCATGTATGAGGGCATCAAGGAGATGACGGCAGAGGCCGACAGCGACGACTGGCTCGGCGATCTGCACGCGGAGGAAATCGAAACTTCGCTGATGCTCGCCCTCGCCCCCGAGCTTGTCGATATGGACAAGGCGGTGCGCGACTACCCCGATGCGCCGTCCGACTACGGCAAGTCGGAAGAATCCATGCGCCACGTGATGAACACCGGCGTTTTTGGCGACGCGACCCGCGCCAGCCGTGAAAAGGGCGAGCGCTGGCTCGAGCTCGCCGCCGACCGATCCGCCGCGGTCTGGCTCAATTTCCTCAACCGACACGACCTGACCTGAGACGAAACGGAGATACAGATGTCCGAAATCATGACAGTCAACGGTCCGATTACCCCGGACCAACTTGGCATCACCGACTATCACGAACACCTCTACGTCGAGCCGCCGGGCTGGCTGCACAAAAACGATTCCGACTTCGCATTGTCGTCGGTTGAAAACTCGGCCGCCGAACTGCGCAAGTTTGCCGAGGCCGGCGGGCGTACGCTGTGCGAGCTGACCGCCGTCGATTTCGGCCGCAACGTTCACAAGATCAAGGCGGTGGCCGATGCCGTGCCCGAGGTCAACGTGATCATGACGGCCGGCTACAACCGCCCCTACTACATGGGCCGTTGGGCGCATTCGGTCTCGGAAGCCGACATGGTGCGCGACACGGTGCGCGACTGCATGGTCGGCATCGACGGCACCGACGTGAAGGCTGGAATCATCAAGTGCGGCACCGAATACAATAACTTCAATGAGATCGGCCAAAAGCTCGTGCGCGTGGCCGCCGCCGCGCATCTCGAGACCGACCGCCCGATCATCACCCACACCACTGCCGGCACGATGGGCTACGAGCAATCGGGGCTGTTGATCGAAAAGGGCGTCAAGCCGCACCGGATCGCCCTCAGCCACATGGACCGCAATCCCGATCACGAAGACCATATTCGCGTGGCCAAGCTCGGGGTCTATGTCGGCTACGACTGCTTCGGCAAGACGAAATACGGGCCCGAAACCGTGCGTCTTGCCCTGCTGAAAGAGATCTTCGACGCCGGCGTGCAGGACCGCTTCCTGATCGGCAACGATCTCGGCCGCCCGAGCTACTGGAAGGCCTACAACGGTGGCCCCGGGCTCGATTTCGTGCTCACCGAGTTCCACCAGCGCTTCCTCGACTACGGCTTCACCGAGGCCGATTGGGAGCTGCTCACCGTTGAAAACCCGCGCCGGTTCTTCTCCGGCGAGGGCTGACTCGATGAAAGCGTCGCTCGGCATCGATATCGGCACGTCGGCGGTCAAGGTCCTGGTTCTGGGCCTTGACGGCAGTGTGCTGGCCGAGCGCGCCGCCCCCTACCCGACGGCCCGGCCGCATTCCGGCTGGGCCGAACAGGCACCGGGCGACTGGTGGCAATCGACCGTCACCGCGATTGCCGAGGCCAGGGCCAGCGCAACCGGTGCCGAGATCGTCGCGGTGGGGCTTACCGGGCAGCTCAACGGCTTTGTCCTGCTGGACGAGCACGATCTGCCCCTGGGAGACGCCCCGATCTGGCTCGACACCCGCGCAGTCGCGGAAACCGCCGAGATCGAGGCGGCGCATGCTCCTCTGTTGCGCGAGCGCGGTGTGACTCGGCTTTCGCCGATCGCCGTTTTGCCCAAGCTGCTCTGGCTCGCCCGTCATGATCCTGACCGTCTCAGCGCGGCGCGTGGCCTGTTGCTGGTGAAAGACTACGTGCTTTGGAAGCTCACCGGCACAAAGACCACCGATCCCTCGGATGCCGCCGCGACGGCGATGTACGATTTCGAGACCGGCGATTGGAACCGGGCGTTGCTGGAGGCACTGGGGCTCGACCCGGCGTTGCTGCCGGCGATCGGCGCCACGGCCAGCGTCGCCGGCACGGTGACCGATACAGCAGCGGCCGAGACCGGGCTGCCCGCCGGAACGCCGGTGGCGCGGGGCGCGGGGGACGTGACCGCGCTCGCTGTTGGCACCGGCGCCATCGGCGACGGGATCCTTGGCATCACCCTCGGCACGGCGGGCCACGTCGTCATTGGCCAGCCGGCCGCGCGCCGGCCCGATCTCGACCGCGAACTCTGGTGTCTGCCCCATGCCACCGCGGACCGGCTCGTCTGGCTCGGGCTGGTCATGAGCGGCGGCCTCTCGCTGTCCTGGATGCACCAGATGTTTGCCTCGACCGGAAAACCGCTCAGCTACGATGAAATGGAGGCCCTCGCGGCGGCGGTGCCGCCCGGCGCTTCGGGGGTGACCTTCCTGCCCTTTCTCGAAGGCGCGGCCACACCCTACGGCGAGCCGCGGATGCGCGGCACCTTCAACGGGCTCTCACCCGCCTCCACCGCCGGCCACATGCTGCGCGCCACGATGGAGGGCGTCGCGTTCAACGTCCGCCAAGCCGTCGAGGCCTTCGCGGCGTCCGGCGCGGACATCACCCAGGTGCATCTTGCCGAGGGCGGCGCGCGCGTCGGACTCTGGTGTCAGATCATCGCCGACGTGCTTGGCGTTCCGGTGCGCCGGCTCGACACGCTCAACACTTCCACACTCGGCGCGGCGATGATCGCCTTCGTCGCGACCGGGCACGGCGAATACCACGCGCTGCTCGCGCGCCAGATGGCGCAGGGCAAGCTGTACGCTCCCGACCCGGACCTGGCGCCGGTCTACGCAGCGGCCTATGCGCGCTACAGCGCCGAAGCCGAGGCCGCCGCCCACCTGGCCGCACACAATTCCGCGACGGCGCCCGGCGCCACCGCCCCCAACACTGAAACGTAGAAGAGGAACAAATGGAACTTGTCCGTTTCGGCGATAAGCCGTTGATGAGCGATGCGATCATTCACAACGGAGTGGCCTACCTGTCTGGCATGGTGGGGCGCCGTGGTGCCGATGTCGCCAGTCAAACCCGTGCGGCGCTTGAGGATCTCGACGAGGTCCTGGCCCGCGTCGGCAGCGATCGCGATCATATCCTGACGGCCATTGTCTGGCTGTCGGACATCGCCGCCATTGGCGAGATGAACACGGTTTGGGAAGACTGGTTCCAGCCCGGCCGCGTGCCCGCGCGCGCGACCGGGCAATCTCGGCTCGCGCGCGACAAATACCTGGTGGAGATCACCGTCACCGCGGCAGTCGCCGCGCCGGCACCGAGCCAGACCGAGCGCGCCGTTGTCTCCGGCATCATCGCCATCCTGCGGGGCGTCACCCCGGGCGAGGTTCTGGACGTGGCCGAGGCGCTGATCAGCGAGGGCGTGACCACGATTGAAGTACCGTTCAACTCGCCCGATGTGCTCGACAGCATTGCCAAGCTGTCAGACCGCTTCGGCGACAGCGCGTCGATTGGCGCCGGGACGGTTCTGACCGAAGACGATGTGACCAAAGCCGCCGCGGCCGGTGCGCGCTTCGTGGTCGCCCCCAACACCAACCCCGCCGTGATCGCGCGTGCGCGCGCCTTGGGCCTGGCCGCCTATCCCGGCGCCTTCACCGCCACCGAGGTGTTCGCTGCGATCGACGCGGGGGCAAACGCCGTCAAACTGTTCCCGACCGACAAGCTCGGCCCCGACGGCATCAAGGCGTTGCGCGCCGTGCTCCCGCAGGACTACCCGCTGATTGCCGTCGGCGGTGTCGATGCCGGCAACCTGGGCGCTTTCCTCGATGCCGGGTGCCAGGCGCTCGGCGTCGGCGGGTCGCTTTTCAAGCCCGGCATGGCGCGCGCCGAGATCGCCCGGCGGGCCAAGACCCTTGTGACGGCGCTCAAAGCGCACGGTTGAGCGGGCTGCCCAGGAGGCGTCTCGACCTGCCACGGAAAACCAGAAACGGCGTTCAATCGAACGCCGTTTTCCTTTTCTCATCTCCGCGCCGGATCCGGCCATGGCCGGCTCGACTCTCCAGCCAGGCCTTGAAGGCATCGCCCGAAAGGTCGGCTACGCAGACCTTCATGCCCAACGCAGCACATCGTCTGGCAGCTTCCAGCCCGATCCCCGACGCGCCGCCAGTGACAACCGCGACCTGCCCTTTGGCAAATGCCTTGAGCATCCGGTTGGCCCTCAGATCCTCTGACCGCTTTCTTTGTCGAACAGATGGACCTTCTCGAAATCCCACCCAAGCTTGATCGTCTCGCCCGGAACAAACGGATGGCGTTCGGTGAACACGGCACAGATATCCGCGCCGGCGATATCGCCGAACACCTCGATATTGGCACCTGTCGGCTCAACCACGTCGACGGTCGCATCGACGCCATCGCCATCGCCATCGCCATCGAGGAGAAGGTGTTCGGGGCGGACCCCGAAGACCACCTTCTGCCCCTCTGTCGCATTCGCGAGATCGGGCACCGCCAGGCTGCCGCCGGCCTCGGTCACCACGAAGGCTTTGCCGCCTTTGCGCGTGTAGGTGCCCGCGATGAAGTTCATCGACGGCGATCCCAGGAACCCGGCCACGAACAGGTTGCCGGGCCGGTCGTAGAGCTCAAGCGGGGCGCCGATCTGCTCGACGCGGCCGTCATTCATCACAACGATCCGGTCGGCCATGGTCATCGCTTCGATCTGGTCGTGGGTCACGTAGATCGACGTGGTCTTGAGCCGCTGGTGCAGCGCCTTGATCTCGGTACGCATGGTCACGCGCAGCTTGGCGTCGAGGTTCGAAAGCGGCTCGTCGAACAGGAACACCCGCGCATCGCGCACCAGGGCCCGGCCCATGGCCACGCGCTGGCGCTGGCCGCCGGAAAGCTGACGCGGCTCGCGCTTGAGAAAGGGCACGAGATTGAGGATCTCGGCGGCGCCGGTCACCTTCTTTTCGATCTCTTCCTTCGACCGTTTGCGCAGTTTCAGGCTGAATCCCATGTTGTCGAAAATCGACATATGCGGGTAGAGCGCGTAGTTCTGAAACACCATCGCGATATCTCGGTCCCGCGGCGGCACGTCGTTGACGACCTTGTCGCCGATGACAATATCACCGCCCGAGATCGTCTCCAGCCCGGCGATCATTCGCAAGAGCGTGGACTTGCCGCACCCGGACGGGCCCACCAGCACGACAAACTCGTGCTCCTGGACTTCGATGTTGACCCCGTGGATCACCTGATGGGTCCCGAAGCTCTTTTCCACGTTCTGAATTGTCACAGACGCCATTGTTTTTTCCCTGTCTTAATCCGCATTCTCTATTTCACGGCGCCAAGTGCCATACCGCGGATGAGATATTTCTGTAGCCAGGAGAACACGATCGCGACCGGCACGGTGGCCAGCATCGTGCCCGCCATCACGTGGTGCCACTCGACCTGGTAGCGCCCGGCCACCTGGCTGTAGATCTGGACCGGCAAGGTGTAGTCGTCCGACGAGCGGATCATCGTCAAAGCCAGCACGAACTCGTTCCAGCCGTTGATGAAACTGAAGATCGACGTCACCGCGATCGCAGGCACCGCGAGCGGCAGGAAGATCTTGGTCAGGCTCTTGAAATGCGTCGCCCCGTCGATCCAGGCCGCTTCTTCGAGATCGCGCGGAATGGTCGAGAAGTAGCTTTGCAGCATCCAGATCGTGAAGGCCATGTTGAATGCGGCGTAGGTAAACACCAGTGAGTTGAGATTGTTCACCATGCCAAGCGCCACCATCAGCCGGAACAGCCCCAGCACCAGAACGATGGGCGACATCATCTGGGTCATGAGCAGGAAAGTCCGGTAGGCGCTCTTGCCCGGGAAGCGATAGCGCGAGAGCGCGTAGGCCGCGGGAATACTGAGCACGAGGCCGAGCGCCGTCGAGGCGATGCTCACGTAAAGGCTGTTGAACAGCGCCTGGCCGAAGTTGGTCTTTTCCCACATCTCGACGAAATTCGACCAGCGGAACTCCGAGAACCCCCAGCGCGGCGGAAAGACGAACAATTCGTCACGCGGGCGCACGGCCGTCACGAACATCACCGCGAAGGGAAAGAGGATGACGATGACGAGCGGCGAGAGCAGCAGCCAATAGATGAGCGATTTCTTCAGCTTGGGTGACATGTCACTCGTCCTCTTCCGTATCTGTCTGGCGTTCGCCCCGCATCACCAGCGCCACGTAGATGAGGGTGAACAGCAGCAAGAACCCGAACATGATCAGCGAGATCGCCGACGCCTTGCCGAGTTGGCCGAAGCGGAAAGCCAGCTTGTAGAGGTAGGTGACGAGGATATCGGTGCCATTGGCCGGCCCCCCCTCGGTCATCACCCAGATGATCGGCAGTGAATTGAACACGTAGATCACGTTCAAGACGATGGCGATGTTGATGAAGGGCTTCATCAGCGGCAGCGTGATATGGCGGAACTGGTCCATGCGGGTCGCGCCGTCGACCATCGACGCCTCGTAGGAATCGCGCGGCAGAGACGACAGACCGCCAAGGAAGATCGTCGTCGTGAAGGGGATCGACACGAGAATGCCGACCATGATTTCCACGGTGAAGGCGAGCTGCGCCTCGGCCAGCCATTCGATCGGCTCGTCGATCACTCCCATATTCATCAGCGTCGCGTTGAGCAAACCGGCGCGGCCGTTCAGCGCCCAGCGCCAGACCACGGCGGTCATCGTGAGCGAGATCGCCCAGGGCAGCATGATGATCACCCGCGCCACGCCACGGCCGTAGAAGTCATCGTTGAGGATCAACGCGATGGGCAGCGAAATCGCCAACGTGCCGAACACCACGGTCACCGTCCAGATCAGGGTGCGGTTGAGCGAGTCCCAGAACAGCGGATCGGCAAAGACCTCTTTGAAATTGTCCATGCCGACAAAGCCGAGAAGCTTGCCAAACCGGCTAACCTCTTGCGTCGAGGTGAACCCGAGATCGAAGATCGGGTACCCGATGATGAACAGCGCCAGCGCCAGGCCGGGCAGGATCATCATGAGCGGTTTCAGGCCATCAAGTGATTTCATTTGCACACCCGTGCGTCTGGAAAGGGCCGCACCGCCCGGCGAAAAGGCAGGGCGGCATGTGCCGCCCTGCCCGTGGTCAGTTTACTTGCCGCGGATCGCGTTAACCTGCGCGGCGGCATCCGCGAGCGCGGCTTCCGGCGTCGCCTGATCGAGATAGACCTGCTGGATCGCCCGCACGGTCACGTCGGCGATTTCTTCCCAGTTGGCGATCGTCGGCGCAAACTTCGCATACGGCAGGCCCGCGGCGAAACCGGCGATGTCCTTGTCCGTGGTGTAGTATTCCTCGGCGGCGACGCCCTTGGTCACCGGCAGGAAGCCTTCACCGTGGTCGAACTTGGTGCGCCATTCGTCCTTGAAGGCGAATTCGATGAACTTCCACGCTTCTTCTTTCGCGTCGGAATCGGCGAAGAGCATCAGCGTGTCGGTCACACCGTAGGTCGCGTTGTCGGTCGCAACGGGGAAGGGCATCACTTCGTAGTTCAGGTTCGGCGCTTCAGCCTGGATCTGCGGGATCAGCATCGGGAAGGTGAAGACCGCGCCGAGCTGACCTTGCTTGAACATGTTGAACACGTCTTCGCGGCTGTAGTTGGTCGGCGACGGCTGGGTCAGACCTTCGTCGAGCATCTTCTTGTACAGCGTGAGCGCTTCGAGCGCCTCCGGCGTATCGAGGCCCGAGGTGCCATCATCCTTCAGGATGTTGCCGCCGTGGGTCCACAGCGAATAGTAGAAATAGGCGTCGGTCTCGATTTCCTTGCCCTGGAGGCCGAACCCGTAGGCATTGTCCAGCGCCGAGATCTTCTGGGCCGCGTCATAGAACTCGTCCCAGGTGCTCGGCGGGGTCGCGCCGGCCGCGTCGAACAGATCCTTGTTGATCAGCATCGCGCGGGCCGAGGCGGCCACGGGCAGACCCATGATCTGACCATCGATCACCGACGGCGCCATGAAGGTGTCGATGAAGGTGCTTTTGAACTCGGGGGTCAGGTAGCTGTCGATCGGCTCGGCAATGCCCTGCTCGGCGAAGTCGAGCAGCCAGCGGGTGCCGATGATCGAGATGTCGGGAGAGGCACCACCGGCGATGTCGGTGGTCAGACGCTGCAGAAGCGTGTCCCACGGCACAACCTCGACATTGATCTTGATGTCGGGGTTCTCGGCTTCGAACGCGGCGGCGACCTCTTCGAAGTAGGGGCCGGTTTTCGAGCTGTATTCCGCGACGGTGAAATCGACGGTGGTTTCGGCGAAAGCCGCGCCGGACATGGCCAGGAGGGTCAGGGCGGAAACGGCAAGTCTATTTTTTTTATTGGGAATCATTGGGTTTCTCCTTTGTCGGACTCTCCCGTCGCAGCACCGTTCTTTTCATTCTGAACGTGTCCACGAGGGGATGACAGGAGAAAGCCTGCGGCAGAATCCATGCTATTGAAAATAGAACTTTTGCATGGCTGCATGTGCATCGCGCATCGACTGGGCGTAAGCTTGAGTCGCAGCGATTCCGGCCACGAAACCGCAGCCGGAATTTATGTTTTCATGTTTATTTACTGGCGCTTAGAGCTTCCGCCAGGAGTACTCCGGTTCAAACCCAAGCACGCTGCGGGCCTTGTCGATCGACAGCAGGGTCTCGTGCCCCTCCAGCTTTTTCTTCAGTGGGATGTCGGGGAACACCTCTTGCATCAGATCGGCGCTGGTTTTTTCCATCACCGTGTCATCGTTGGCGATAATGAAGTTGTCGGCGCCGACAAAATCCAGGTCCAGGGCTTTGCGCACCGCCTGGGCGCAATCGCGCGCATCGATGTATCCCCAGAGGTTCCACTCGCGGAAATGCGGATCGTCCTGCCAACCGGCGAAGCGTTCATAGTCGTGCGGCTCCATCACGTTCGACAGGCGCAGACCAATGAAGCTCACATCCGGGTTCCAGCGATGCATCTGGCGCGCCATCTCTTCGCCGAGGTCCTTCGACAGCGAATAAGCGCTCTCGGGCCGCATCGGGTGCTCTTCGTCAACCGGCGCATAGGCCGGAGGATTCGACGGGCTGAACGGCAGGCCAAGCGTGGTTTCGCTAGACGCCCAGACAATGCGCTTGATGCCGGTCCGCAGCGCCGCATCGAATACGTTGTAGGTCGAGACCATATTGTTGCGGAATGTCACGTCTTCCGGCATCAGATCCGGCGCCGGGATGGCGGCAAAATGCACGATCGCGTCGGGGGTTTGGAATTGGCGGAACGGGTGGTCTTTCCCGCCCGTCCATTGGAACGCGTCCACCACCTGCCCACGGTCGTTCAGGTCAACCTTGTAGAACGGGCAGACCGGATCAGACGACGGCTGAATGTCGATATTGAGCACGTTGTACCCGTTTTCGACCAGGTCCCGGCAGACAGCGCGACCGGCCTTTCCGCTGCCGCCCGTGACTACGATGTTTTTCATTGTGGCCTCCTTGTGCTGGCCCACGCATGACAAAGAACGGCGCGGACCGTGTCGCCTGCAGAATATCGGCATGGGCGGGAAAAAGCCGAATGCCTATTTCGAATTTTGTGATGTCTTCTCGGCATTGGAGGCCGCGGCGGGGTTTCACTACCCTATCCTAAAGAGCACAGGAAATCTCCGAGTCGTGATGCAACACCACAGCATGTATCTCTATCCTTGGGATCTGCGCGATGAAGGCGCGGGCGCTGTTGGCGACCGGCTGCGCGCGGCCCGGATCGGGGGGGTTACGCTGGCGACAAGCTATCACGCGGGCAAATTCCTGCGCCCGCACAGCCCGGCGGGCAAGGTCTACTTCCCCGAGGACGGCACTGTCTACTTTACGCCCGATCCCAAGCTCTACCGCGAAATTGCGCCACGCCGGGCCGGTATGGCCGACGATTACGATGCGCTGCGCGAGCTGGGGCGCGGCGCACCCGATCTGAAGATCACCGCATGGACCGTCGGGTTGCACAATTCACGGCTCGGGCAGGCGCATCCGCATGTCACCACCGAGACGGTCTACGGCGACAGGTTGATCAACTCGCTCTGTCCGGCCCAACCCGAAATCCGGCACTATCTCACCGCGCTCTGCGTCGACACCGCAAACCAGCCGGGGGTTGGAGAGATTGCGTTGGAAACGCCCGGATGGCAGGCGTTCCGCCACGGGCATCACCACGAGTTCGAATTGGTGGCGCTGCCGGACCGGGTGCAGGTGATGATGGGCACCTGCTTTTGCGACGCCTGCCGCGCCGGGGCCACCCATGCCGGGGTGGACGTGGCCGCGCTTGCCGCCGAGACCCGCCGCCAACTGGATCTGTTTTTCGCTGAGGGCACCCTGCCCGCGACCGACCCCGCCACCGACCCCGACTGGGCCGCCTTCCACGCCTGGCGCGCCGAGACGGTGACCTGTCTGGTCGCCGAGATCCGCGCCGCCCTGCCGCGCGAGGTGGCCCTTGCGGTCATCCCCACCACGCAGACGCCAAACGCACTGTGCTGGATCGAGGGCAGCGATCTGGCCGGGCTGGCGAAGGCCGCCGACCGGCTCGAAGTGCCGGCCTACCAAACCGGTGCCACGGCGATCGCAAAAGACGCCGCCTGGACGCGTGACGCCAGCGGAGACGAAGCCGAGATCGGCTTCATCCTGCGCCCGTCATACCCGAACCTCACCTCCGCCGACGACTTCGCGCACGCCGTCACGGCCCTGCGCGCGCTCGGGCCAAGCTCACTCTCATTCTACAATTACGGCCATCTGCGCCTGTCGGCGCTCGACTGGATCGCGGCAGCGCTGGCCTGACCAAGGAAGGACATTCGATGCCCGATCATTCCGGAAAAGTCGCAATCGTCACCGGTGCCGGCCACGGGATCGGCCGTGCCATCGCCACGCGCCTGGCCGAGGAGGGCGCCGATGTCGGCATTCTCGAGATCAATGGCGAACAGGCCGAGGAAACCGCCGAACTGCTGCGCAAAGCCGGGCACCGGGCCGAAGCCATCGTCGGCGACATCACCGACGCAGCGGCCGTTGAAGCCGCCGTCGCCCGGTTCGAGACCACGCTTGGTCCGATCGGTCTGCTGGTCAACAATGCGGCCTTTACCGATGCCGGTGATATCGACGGAATCTCGCTGGAAGACTGGCACAGTGAAATCGACATCAACCTCAATGGCCCCTACCACTGCCTGCGCGCGGTCCTCCCCCGGATGAAGGCGCGCGGTGCCGGGGCGGTGGTGAACATCGCGTCGGTGAACGGCGTGCGCTACTTCGGCAATCCTGCCTATAGCGCCGCCAAGGCCGGGATCATCAATCTCACCCAGTCGGTTGCCTCGGAGTACGGCAAGTTCGGCGTGCGCTGCAACGCGGTGCTGCCGGGCTCTGTGCGCACTCAGAACGCCTCGTGGGAAATCCGCCTGCGCAAAGACCCCGACGTGTTCAAGAAACTCGCGCGCTGGTATCCGATGGGCCGTGTCGCGGAACCCGAAGACATCGCCAAGGCGGTGTCGTTCCTGGGCTCCGACGATGCCAGCTACATCACCGGCGCGGCGCTGCCGGTCGACGGCGGGCTCCTTGCGGGGATGAACGTGATGATCGAGGAGTTCATCCTCGAATCCAAAGACTAGAGCTCTCGCCAACCGGCGATCAAATACGAGGCTTCCCCGCATGACCGCGACAACCCTGCACGACCTGCCCACACCGAGCCTCGTGCTCGACCGGGCCAAACTCATGCGAAACATCGCGCGCATGGCCGCCGCGTGCCAACAAAACGGTGTGGCGCTGCGCCCGCACCTGAAGACCGCCAAGTCGATGGATGTGGCCAGGCTGGTGCTCGACGCGGGCACCGTCGGCATCGCCGTTTCCACCCTGCGCGAAGCGGAATATTTCGCGGCCGAGGGTATTCGAGACATTCAATATGCGGTCTGCATCACGCCCGACAAGCTTGAGCGTGTGGCCAAGATCCAAGCGAGTGGCGCCAAGCTCGCGGTGATCACCGACAGCGTCGACGTCGCCCGGGCCATTGCCGCAAAACACGATGAGATCGACGGCGCATTCCACGTGCAGATCGAGGTCGACTGCGGCGAACACCGCACCGGGGTCTTGCCGGGATCGGCCGATCTGCTGGACATCGCGCGTATCCTCGATGCGGCCCCCAACGTGATTTTCGATGGGGTCATGACCCATGCCGGGCATTCCTACACCTGCCGCTCGCTCGCCGAGATCGAGGCGATGGCGGAGCTGGAGCGCAGCGCAGTCGTCGCGGCCGCCGAAGCGGTGCGCGCGCTTGGGATCGCCTGCCCTAACGTGGGGCTCGGCTCCACGCCCACTGCCCTGCACGCCAAACACCTCGACGGCATCACCGAGGCGCGCGCGGGGGTCTACATGTTTGGCGACATGTTCCAGGCGCAGATCGGCTCCTGCCGCGTCGAGGATCTCGCGGTGTCGGTTCTGACAGATGTGTCGAGTCACCGCACCGATCTCAACCACCTGACGGTCGATGCCGGCGCCCTTGCCCTGTCGAAAGACCGCAGCACCGAGAATGTGCCCAACGATGTCGGGTTCGGCCTGCTCGCCGATGCCGAGGGCAAGGCGCTCGGGCCGCAACTCAACGTGACCCGGGTTTATCAGGAACACGGGCTGGTGCCGATGGTGGCCGGGTCAAACCTCGCCAAGTTCCCGATCGGCGCCAAACTGCGGGTCTACCCCAACCATGTCTGCATGACGGCCGCGATGTATGAGCGGTACTACGTCGTCGACAGCGACAGCAGCGACAGCACCGAAATCGTCGCCGTCTGGGACCGCGTGAACGGGTGGTAGAAAACAGCAACTCCGCCACCAAGGACGGAGTTGCTGCCTTCCATATCGCTGGGGAGTATCAGCGATCTCTGGATCAGTATTTGACGGTGGTGCCCATGCCCTTTTCGGTTGCGAGGCGCACGGCAAGATTGGCCACCAGGAGATCCTGCAACGCAACTCCGGTGCCATCGTAGATGGTGATCTCGTCGTCCGCGCGCCTCCCGGCCACGGTTCCGGCAATCACCTCGCCAATGCTGCCGCGCAGGTCCGCCTCCTGCACCAACCCTTCTGCAAACGCGTGCTGAAACTCGCCTATGGTCTTTGCCTGTGCGAGTTCATCGTAGAACAGCGACGACGACGCGACGAGCGCAGGGGCGAGTTCCTGCTTGCCTTTGGTGTCGGCCCCCATCGCAGAAATATGCGTGCCAGGCCGCACCCATTCCTTTTCGATCAATGCGGCCTGAGACGGCGTGACGGTGATCACGATATCCGCCGCCGCCAGAACCGGCTCGCGGCTGGTGTGGCCGTAGAAGCCAAGGCCAAGCGCGCGGACGGTGTCTCCAAACCGTGCGAGGTTCACCTCGTCCATATCCCAGGCATGCACCTCGGTAAGCGGTCGGACCGCCATCGTGGCCTGAAGCTGAAACACGGACTGGCCACCCGTACCGATTATGCCGAGCACGGTTGCGTCTTTGCGCGCCAGGTATTTCGTCGCTATCGCGCTCGACGCGCCCGTGCGCACACCGGTCAGGTAGTTCGCACTGACCAGGGCCGTGGCTCGGCCGGTTTTCGTGTCAAACAGAAGGGTCGAGGACTGGTGATTGGTCTCGCCCAGGGCAAGGTTGTGGGGCCAGTAGCCCCCGGCCTTCAGGCCAAGCACTTCGGCACCGGTCTCGATTCCCGATTTCACACCATACACCGCATCGCTGACGCCCAGCGCTTCGCGCACCACCGGGAAATTGCGCGCGGCGCCACCGGCCATCGCGGCAAAGCCCGCCTCGACCGCCTCGATCGCCGCGTCGATGGAGACCAGCTCACGGGCGGCAGATTCGGAAATGATCAGCATGTCTCTCTCCTGATTTGAGAATACGTGGGGCGGTCCGGGATCAGGCCGGCACGGCCCAGGCAACCTCGGTATCGACGGGGAACACCGGGCGCGGCAGGTTCTTGAAATCGAACCGCGACAAGATCGGCGAGGTCAGCCCCGGCGCATCAACCTCGATCACCTGGTCGTGTCCGAAGAACTCATCGAAGCCGGCACGGAAATGGCCGCGCGATTTCACCACCACGGCGCGCGCGGTGGCGATGTCGAGCCCCATCATCTCGAGGAAGACCGGATCGGCGCATTGCGTGCGCACAGAAATAACCACCACCTGGATGCCGCCCAGGCCGAGCAAGGCGGTGGTTCCAAGGTTCATCTTGCGACCGGCATAGAAGCCGCGCCGCCCGACGCATTCGCCGTCGCGCAAGCGCAAGACTTTGGCTTCGGCCTCAAACCGGCGCGAGAAGTCATCACTGCTGTCGCGGTTGAATACTGCGGAAAAGCTTGCACCTTCGCCCAGAGCGGTCGCTTCTGCGGCGAGAGCCGGATCGTTGATTACGCCAGCGATCACACCCGTGGCGCCGGCACGGTAGAGGGCCTCGATGATCCACATCGTGTTGCCGTTGCCGCCACCGCCGGGGTTATCGGCCACGTCTGCGAGGATCACCGGCGCCAGCCCTTCGTCTTTGCCAACGTCAAGTACCCGCGCCACGGCGTTCTCAAGCGAGGTCAGGACCGGGGTGTAGCGCTTGTGTTCTTGCCATGCTCGGTTGGCGATCTGCTGGGCGACACGTTCTGCCCCTCCGTTCGCCGTCCGCGCCGAGACAATGATGGCAAGGCCATTCTTGGGCGTGTCGCTGTAGGCGAACCCACCTAGGATCGACACATTGAAAACGTCGCCGTCGACAAAGCTCTGGCCGTAGTCAATCAGATCGGCATAGGGCCCGGTCTCCGTGAGCAGGGTCACAGTCGGCGGGGTCACCGGCAGACGCAGGAAGGCCACATCCGGTTTCATGCCGTCGAACAGCTCCAGAAGGACGCCGGCCGCTTCTTTGCCGCGCGCCAGCATGTCGACATGAGGGTTGGTCCGATAGGCAATGATCGCGTCAACGGTGTCGACCATCCGCTGCGAGACGTTGCCATGCAGATCGAGCGTCGCCACCACCGGCACGTCGGGTCCGACCACATCACGGACCATCGCGAAGATCTCGCCATCGGGGTCCTTGTTCTGCGTGGTGATCATTGCGCCGTGGTTGCAGATATAGACGGCATCGACGGGCATCGCCGCTTCGAGACGGGATTTCATCGCGTCGAAGGTGAGCTGGAAAAACCCGTGCTCAAGCGGCCCCCCGGCCTCGACGAGGCCGACGAGAATCGGCACCGGGGTCCAGTCGGCGCGGCCGCTCATTTCCGTGGAGAACCCTCGCAGCTCGGTCGGAAGCATCGGGTCCGAGCTGGACAGGTCGGCAAGAATCTCGTCGCCCGCGAGGTAGACCCGGTTGAGGAAATCCTCTTCGGTGGTCACGGGCGCAAAGCTATTGCTTTCCAGCATCAAACCCAGAATTGCGACCCTACGCGGCGAAACTTGGGACATATGTTTGGACCTCGTGTTGGTGACGGTCCGAACCTAGCCGCGATGCCGCGGATCGACCAATGCAAGGTCGGCCTATGACGATGCCGATCCCGCATCGATCAGCCGGCGCCACACCTCTTCGGCTTCGACTGGCAACGGATCGATCGAGCGAAACAGGCGGATTTCCGACGGGATGAAATAGCTTTCATCGCCCGCCACAACGAGTTTGCCGCTCTCAAGTTCGGTGACAATCTCGCTTTCGGGCAACCAGGCGACCCCGCGGCTCTGGAGCGCCATCGTCTTCAGCACACCGGCCAGATGCGAGTCGAACACCTGGTTCAAGACAGGTGCATGATCATGGTTCTTGAGCAGAAATTCGACCGCTTGTCCGCTCGCAGACGCACCGACATATGCGAGATAGTCGACAGCGGCCCCTGCCGCGCCCGGCAATTGGTGAAGCGCCGCCCCGGACCCGTTGGCGGCCGACACAGGCATCAAACGGTCAACCCCGACCGCGATCGAGGTGAAGCGGTCTTTCGGTAATTCCATGTCGATCGAGGTGTGGGTGGGCCGCAACACGAAGTGCACTTCGCCGCGCAGCAACGCCTGCACGCAATTGGCGATCCGGTTCGAATCCAGACGCGTTCGCAGGATTCCTGTATCGGCTTCGATCTCACGGATCCAACGCGGGAAAAAAACCAGCGACAGGCTGTGGGTCGCGGCAAAGGAAATCGTGCTTTCGGAGTGTTTGCCGATCTGCTGGATCTCTTCGCGGCTCTGCAACAGGCGGCGCAGCACCTCTTCGGCCACGGGGCGGAATTTCTGCCCCGCCAGCGTCAGCACGATCGGCTGGCTTGCACGATCAAACAGCGTGGCCCCCATCCATTCTTCCAACGCCTTGATCCGCCGGCTGAAGGCAGGTTGGGTCGTAGCCCGTTGATCGGCCGATCTTGAAAAGTTCTGGGTGTCGACAAGCGATAGAAAATCTAAAATCCACTTGATTTCCATTGTGCCATCCCCGTCTCGCCAGCGCTGTTCCACCCATCAAAAGCTTAACAGAACCGGCGCGGACTTGGAAATGACACCCGCGCGCGCATGCGCATTTCGTATGGCCGCATCCATATTCGGCATTTTATTTCACCTGCTTGCGGGGCGATGATCGAATTGAGTGCTCAGTCTGGCTTCAGGCCCGGCTCATTTGGGAGAACGCATCATGTCCATCGAGATCCGGCCCTACTGGAAAAACTACATTGGCGGCGCCTGGGTCGATGGGTCCGACGGCGGGCGGATCGATTTGCTCAATCCCGGCAACGGGCAAAAGATCAGTGAGGTCGCGCGCGGCACCGCGCAGGACATCGACAGCGCCGTGGCGGCCGCGCGGGCCTGCTTCGAAACCCGCGTCCTCCAGGACATGGCCCCGCACGAGCGCGGCGCGCTCCTGTTCCGCATTGCGGACGAGCTCGAAAAAGCGGCTGACGAGATCGCCGAAGTGGAGTGTTTCGACAATGGAAAGACACTTGAGAAAGGGCGTGCCGAACTTCCGCTGACCCAGCGCTACCTGCGTTACTACGGCGGCCTTGCCGACAAGTTGGAGGGCCGGCAGATCCCGATCGGCGCCGACCTTCTCGACTACACGACGCACGAACCCTACGGCGTCTCGGCACAGATCGTACCCTGGAACGGCCCGCTGCCGGTCGGCGCGCGGTCGATCGCCTGCGCGCTGGCCACGGCCAACACCGTCGTGCTCAAATCTCCCGAAGATTCGCCGCTTAGCCTGTTCCTGCTGGCCGAAGCCTGCGAGCGCGCGGGCGTGCCCAAAGGCGCTGTAAACATTGTTTGCGGCCTCGGTTTCGAAGCGGGAGCCGCCCTCGTGGCACATGACGACATCGACCACATCGTCTTCACCGGCTCAGTTGAAACCGGCAAGAGTGTCTTGCGCGCGGCCGCCGAACGGATTGTGCCCTGCGTGATGGAACTCGGCGGAAAGTCCGGCGGTATCGTCTTTGCCGACGCCGATCTCGATCAGGTTGCCGAGAGCGCTGCGGCCGGCATTTTTAAACATGCGGGCCAGATCTGTTCGGCCGGCTCGCGGCTGATCGTGCATCGCTCTGTCTATGCCGAGGTGGTGGCGCGCATGGTCGAAAAGGCGCAGGCGCTCAGTGTGGGCCCGGGCATCGAGGGCGCCGAAATGGGGCCACTGATCTCCGAGCGCCAGCTTCAGACCGTCGAGGCACTGTGCCAGGTCGGCGTCGAGGAAGGCGCAACGCTGGCGACGGGCGGCAAGCGCGTTGAGGAGCTCGACGGGTTTTTCATGGCCCCGACCGTATTCTCTGACGTAACGCCCGAGATGCGCATCGCGCAGGAGGAGTTTTTTGGGCCCGTCGTCGTGATCATTCCGTTCGACGAGACCGAGGACGCCATCGCCATCGCCAACGGCACCGACTACGGGCTCGCGGCGGGCCTCTACACCAGAGATCTGAGCCTCGCGCACAAGGTCGCGCACCGGCTCGTCGCCGGGCAGGTCTACGTGAACCAATGGTGGGCCGGCGGCATCGAAACGCCTTTCGGCGGGATGAAGCGCTCGGGCTATGGCCGCGAGAAAGGGCAGGAAGCCCTGCTCGGCTACGTTCAGACCAAGAATATCGGCATCAAGTTGTGAGGCCCCGCGGGCGCGGTTGCCGTCAGGCGCCGCGCCCGTTTTCTGGCCCCCGGTCTAGCTGCGGTCCGGCTCACCGGCGCCATCTGCCCACCAGTGGCCGCCGAGCACCACGCCCGCGAGCGCCAGGCCGCTGGTTGCGGTGAGGGTTTCACCCATCGCATCGGTGTGCAGGAAGCGGCCGCGCACTTCGTCGAGGATCGTCGCATCCCCCGCCGCACCGACGCGCAGGGTGCCGATATCCTCGCGGCGCAGGGCCCGCGCGGGCGCGGCGGTGGTGGCCGTGATCACCTCTTCCAGCGTCATCCCGAGCGCCATGAATTTCGACATCACCGCGAGCACGTCGAACGCCGGGCCGTTGACCGACAGCGCATGCACGTCGCTCGAAATGACGTCCGGCTTCAGCCCTGCCGCGAGCGCCGAACGTGCCGAGCGAAACCCAAGGCCACCAAAGCCGTGGCCAATGTCGAACAGGATGCCGCGCTGATGTGCTTCGAGGATTTCCGCCCTGAGGCTGCCGTCGCCATGAATCGGCGCGTTCGGGAAGGGGCGAAAGCAATGGGTGAGCACATCGCCGGGGCGTAGCGCGCCCAGCACCTCTTCGCGGGTGGGTGGCGGATTGTCGATATGCGCCATCACCGGCAGGCCCAGTTCGTCCGCCACCTCGACCGCCAGCGCCAGCGGCGCGAGCCCGGAGCTTCCACCCGCAATCGCCCCGACGCGCGCCTTGATCCCGACGATCAGATCGGCGTTCTCGCGCGCGACCCGCAGGCATTCACGCGCGTTCAGCAGCCGCAGATCCTCGCATTCTCCGACCATAACCTTGTCGGAAAAGGCAAAAATCCCGGGAAAGGAAATATTGAGATAGGCAAGGATCCGCACCTCGGAGCGCGCGATCACATGCTCTCGAAACCCCGCGACATTGCCCGCCCCGGCACTGCCGGCATCGACAAACGTGGTGGTGCCACTGCGCCGAGCCACGGTGTCGGCATCGACACCGAGCGACGTTCCGCCCCAATACACATGGGTGTGCATGTCGATCAGCCCGGGGCTGACGATTTTGCCGGTCACGTCGCGCACATCCCCGGCCAGGGCCGGATCGATACCGGCCTCCACGGCGGCCACTTTGCCGTCCTTGAACGCCACGTCGGCCCGCCCGTCGCGCGCTTGCGCCGGATCGACGACCCGCCCGCCCTGCAAGAGTAGATCATAGCTCGGCATGCGTCGCTCCTTTCGTCGCTCGCGATGCTCCCAGCGAACGGCCTTCGCCGAATTTGTGCCAATGCCGTTTTCGGATTGGGCTATGCGCCCGCCAGCAATGACGGGTTCCGGTCAGCCGGGCACCCCGATCACTGCGGCCGATAGGCGATGGCGTCGATCTCGACCTTGCCGTCGACCATCAATTGCGACCGGACAGCCGAGCGCGCTGGCGCCCCGTTCGGGAAATAGCTGGCGTAGACTTTGTTGAAGGTCCAGAAATCGCGCGTATCGTCGAGCCAGACATTGATTTTCACAACATCTTCGAGCGTGCAGCCGGCCTTGGCGAGCACATTGATGACGTTTTCCATCGTGCGCCGTGTCTGGGCTTCGATACCGCCGGCCACGAGTTCGCCGGTCTCGTCCATGGCGACCTGTCCGGAAATGTAGACAAAGTCACCCGCGCGCACAGCCGGGGAAAACGGCAAGGGCTGGCCGCCCGCGCCGCTGCGTTCGCCACCGATACGTTCAATGGTCATGGTTGTCTCCTTCTGTCATGTTTGGGTTTTTCGGGGCGTGCGCCGTTCGCAGCGGCCGCCATCAGGGCGGGAGCCGGCATCACCAAACCTGCCCTCGCGCGACAACCGGGGCGCTGCGTTCGAAATGGTCGCCACGGATGAGTTCGACGTGGTCGAGCATGTTCGACACCACGCAGCAGTGATTGGGAACGATCCGGATGCGCTGGCCAACGGTGAGGTTGATCGGGCCGTCGCTGACGATCCGGCCGTGCTCCTCGCTCAGCTGGTCGATCGCAAGGTCTGGCCGGTCCAGCACGTAGCCATGACCCTCCAACCCCATAAGATCCGAGGTGAGAACCTTCGAACCCGCATCGATGACGGCGCGATGTCGCGACGGAACCGAGACAACCGTTGCCAGCACCGTGAGGGCGCAGTCATTCCAGGTGCAGGTGCCGCGTTCGACCAGCGAGCGATCATTGTAAACATAGGTGCCGACCCGGTACTCCGTCGCCAGCGGCATCTCATGGGCGCGCCACATATCGGGCGAACCGCCGGAGGTGATCGCCGGCACGTCGATGCCCTGCTCCTCGATCAGTGCCTTGGCGAGCGCGAGCCATTCGGCGACCTCCGCCGGTTTTCCCTGCGGCGGGTAGGTCATCAGCCCGGCAAAGGTGATCCCAGCAAGTGCCACGATCTCGGCCGCAAGGGCAGCGGCGTCTTGCGGTGAAGACACGCCGCAGCGGTCGGCGCCCGTGTTGCATTCGACAAAGACGTTGAGCGGGCCTGGCGCATCTTCGAAGGCCACGCTCAGCCCTTGCGCCACCTCGGAGCTGTCTGCGACCACCGACAGCCTGACCGTCTGCGCGAGCGCGCGCAGCCGCGCCAGCTTTTTGGGCCCAAGCACGTTGTAGGTGATCAGCACGTCGTCGATCTTGCCGTCGGCCACCATCGCCTCGGCTTCACTGACCTTCTGGCAATTGATACCCACCGCACCCTGCGCCACCTGGTATCGGGCCAGGAACGGGAGCTTATGGGTCTTGATATGCGGCCGAACCCTCAACCCGTGATCGTCGCAATAGGCCTGGAACCGGGTGATGTTCGCCTCGGCCTTGTCCAGATCGACCAGCACGGACGGTGTGTCGATGTCTTCGAACATCATGCGGGTTTCTCCTCAAATGGGTTGTCGACGATCGGCCAGAGTGGGCGCGTCACTCGGGTGTAGTCTGTGCGGCGCGGATCGTTGGGGTATGGCCCCTCGACCGCCGCATACAGGATCTCGCCCGCAACGGGCGCGAAGGCGCCGTAGAAGTGGTTGGTCGACTTCACGATAAGGATGCGCTTGGCTGAAATATCGATGCCAAGATTGGAAAACAAATCCGGTGAAAACGCCTGGGACCGGACCGAGTTCAGGACGATGTCGAGATCGCCGATGCGGATCGCCGCGCTGTCGCCGAGCGGCACGACGGATTCGCCGAAACTCTGCTCGGCATTTCGCACGAGGCGGGTCACGGTCACACGGGCGTCGATCGGATCGCCACCGGTGGCAGAGGTCTTGCCGCCAAACCGCAAGTCCAACTCCGCGCCGACACCCGCCGCGAAACAAAGCCGAACCGCCATGGGGTCCCAAATCGTGCCCAGCGCAACGCCCTTGAGCCCCATCTCCATGGCATGCCGCAAAAGGATGGTTGAATCGCCCGGCACCCCGCCACCGGGATTGTCCCAGACATCGGCGAGAACCACCGGACACGCCGTCGCCGCGTCGGCCCGCCGCAACGCTTCGCGCGGCGCCAGGAACGGCGGCGTTGCCCGGCCACGGAAGCCGAAAAGCTCGTGTCCAAGCTCGGCGGCCAGCCGATCGCCCTTGGCCACCTGATTGTCGGTGACCACGATGACCTTCGCGCCAAGATCGGGAGAGTCGCCCGCCATGAACCCGTGAATGACCGAGATCGAAAGCGCCTCGCCATCCTGCTCCATCTGTTTGAGGCGATCCACGAAGCTGCGCATCGGGTCAATGCTCGTCGGCAAAACGTCGATCATCCGCACATCGAAAACGCTGATCCTCGGCGTGATCTCGCGGCGTGCAGCCTTGAGCGTGAGATTAACGCAAGCTTCACCGGTCTCGACAAAATCGGTATGCGGAAACTCTTTGAACACGGTGATCACATCCGCATTCGCCACGCGTCTTTCGCTCAGGTGGCTGTGTGGATCGAAACTGACGCCGATCACGCACTCCGGACCGACGATCTTGCGCGCCAACTCAAGCAGCGTCCCTTCGCAATCGACGCAACCGTCGGCGATCATGGCACCGTGCAATCCAAGTACGACGGCATCCAGCGGCATTGCCGCTTCAAGCTGATGCAGCACCTCGTCGCGCAGGCGTACCCAAGTCGCGTTGTTCACCAACCCACCCGGTTCGGCCCATGTTGCGGTGCCTTCGATCAGATTGATTTCCCCACGCGCCGCGCGCTTGCGCAATGCGGGGAAAACCGCCGAGCAGAGCGTCGGCGTGTCAGGGTGCTCGCCGGGCGGTGCATAGAAACTGTCGGCGAAATCCGTGAAGTCGGTCCGCAACGGCGAGAAGGTGTTGGTTTCCGTCGCGATGGACGCCGTGAAGACGCGCATGAGGATGTCCTTTTGTTCAAACCGGCGAGGCAACTCGGCACGCCACGCCCGCCGCGTCCCCGCATCGCTGCCGAAACTTAGTTAGATTTTTTCTGCTCAACCAAGAGCAAGTCAAGGCAATTGTGTTACTTAGTTTCACAACTACCTGTGTTTCGCCTGCCATTTTCCCGCAGGATCTAAAATATTGATCACGTTCTGAAATCAAATTACAAATTGGCGCATTGAAGAAAGGCGCTGTCGAAAATGCCAAGTGACGCAAAGGCGGGCCATACGCCGATCGACCTGATTTCGAACCTGCGAGGTCTCGATCGCCGGCTGCCGGCGCGCGAGCAGCAGGTCGCCGACTATGTGTTGGCCAACCTTGAACAGATCAGCGGAATGACGATTGCGGCCCTCGCCCTGGCCGCCGGCGTCAGCTCGCCGACGGTTGTCCGGTTTTGCCGATCCATGGGCTGCGACGGCTTTCGAGATTTCAAAATCCGTTTGGCACAGAACCTTGCCGTCAGCCTGCAATACCTCGTGCGCGATCAACAAACGCCGCCAGCCGCGGAAATTGACATTGTCGATCAGGTCATCGGCGCCTTGTCGGCGACACTCAACGTGTTGCGGCACCAGTTCGAGCCGGACGTTTTTTCGGCGGCCAGCTCGGCGATTGTCGGAGCAAACACGATCCTTGTCGCGGGCATTGGTGGCGGGTCGTCCATGTTGGCGCAGGAAACCGCGAACCGGCTGTTCCGCCTGGGCATCCCGACCACCGCCGTATCAGACAGCTACGTTCTGCAAATGCGCGCGGCAACGCTCAAACAAACGGACATGCTCCTTGCGATCTCGGCCAGCGGAGAAGCGGACGAGATCGTCAGCGCGGCCGAGGTCGCCGGTGGATACGGGGCGGTGACCCTTGCGATTACCAAGACTGGCAGCAGCCTTGCACGGGTGGCCAGGATCGCGCTGCAACTCGATCTGCCGGAAGATCCCGACATTCACAAACCGACGGCCTCGCGGTACGCGTTTCTGGTCTTGATTGATGCATTGGCGATGGCAGTTGCCCAGAAGCGACCAGCGGAAACGACCGAAAACCTGCGCCGCATCCGGGCGTCGCTGACAGCGTATCACGGGCGCACGGGCCCGCAACCGCTGGGTGACTAGGCCGGTGAGCTGAATGCTCTGCCCGAATGCTGCTATTTGGCCCAACCAGCCGCGTGATCGGGCCGACAAAACTGAGAGGTCAGCCCACCGCGGCGGGTGCTGAGCAAGGAGAGGGCCGAACATGGACATCGACTGGATCGCCGTAGACTGGGGGACGTCAAACCTGCGGGTCTGGATCTACGACTCAAACGGCGCTTTGGTCGCGCACCGGTCATCGGACAAGGGCATGGCGCGACTGGCGCCCGATGACTTTGAAGGTGCGCTCGCTGAGCTGGTCGCCGCGCATCTGCCCGAAAACGGGCGCGTCCCGATCATCTGCTGCGGCATGGTCGGCGCCCGGCAAGGCTGGCGCGAGGCCCCGTATGCTTGCGTGCCCTGCCCCCCGCCCAACGCGTCCAACGCCATCTGGGTTGAGACCTCGGATCCCCGAATGGACGTTCGCATCCTGCCGGGCGTCATGCAGGAGATCCCCCCGGATGTGATGCGGGGCGAGGAAACCCAGATTGGCGGGTTTCTGGCCACGCGGCCTCGGTACGACGGCGTCATCTGTCTGCCCGGCACCCATTCCAAATGGGTCCATGTGAGCGATGGAATGATCCTCGATTTTCGCACGTTCATGACCGGCGAAGTGTTTGCGCTCCTGGCAAAGGAATCGGTCCTGCGCCATTCCATGGACGGCGACGGCTGGGACGCGGCGGCGTTCCTGGAGGCTGTCGACGCTGCGATCGTATCGCCGGAAAGCACCTTGTCGCGCCTGTTCTCATTGCGCGCCGGGTCATTGCTCGAAGCCACGACCTCGGATGTGACCCGCGCTCGGTTGTCGGGCCTTTTGCTGGGGCTCGAATTGGCCGGAGCGCGTGATTTCTGGCAGGGAAAATCCGTAGCCATCATCGGCGACACCCAACTGGCCGAGCATTATGCGACCGCTTTCGCGGCCCAAGGCGTGGTCGCCGAGCGCGAAGACGGCGAGGCCATGACCCTCACCGGGCTGGCCGCCAGTCGGCGGGCGCCGGCCACCTAGACCAACCATGGCACCGGCAGGTTCACGCTCGACGACGACAACGCCATAGACCGACCTGGATAGAGGCCGCGAAGGTCCTGACTGGCGATGCCGGGATGACGATGCATCCCGCTTGACCCAAAAAAACACATGAAATAGGAAGCATCCTATTCGCGGGCGTTGTGTAGTGGTAAGACCTCAGCCTTCCAAGCTGATGACGCGGGTTCGATTCCCGCCGCCCGCTCCATCACCACCAGACAGGAAAAGCCGGGCCCGCGAGCCTGGCTTTCGTCATTCCCGGGACCGCGTTCAGAGATAGAACGAGCCGGGAAAGACATGACGGATGATGCCGTCACGGGTCAGGCCGATCTCGGCCAGCTCGGCGTCAGATTTCAGCTCCAGCGCTGCGATTTCGTCGTGGTGGCTGCGCGCCTCGGCGTAGCGCAGGAAGAAGCCGCCGATGGCGGACACACTGCGCGCGGTGAATGAATGGGAGGCAGCCGAAGGCGTATGGGTTGCGATGAAAGTCATTTTGGAAACCTCAGATATCTGTGTGTTCGTTCCTCCCTTCGGCTTCAAGGTAAGCTATTCTGACACATTTGAGACCTGCCGGTTGCGCAAGCCCGCTATGCAGCGCTGTCAGCACTGGCTGGGGCAAGGTCGAGCCCGCCGATTTCGGCCAGGTGTTCGACGATCGCCGCCACCCCTTCACCCTGGCGCAGGGCTGTGAAGACATAGGGTTTTCCCGCGCGCATCTTCGCCGCGTCGCGGTCCATCACATCGAGATTGGCGCCGACATAGGGCGCGAGATCGCGTTTGTTGATGATCAGCAGGTCCGATCGGGTGATCGCCGGGCCGCCCTTGCGCGGGATATCTTCGCCCGCGGCCACGTCGATCACGTAGAGCGTGACGTCGGCGAGCTCGGGGCTGAAGGTGGCCGAGAGGTTGTCGCCCCCGCTCTCGATCAGGATCAGGTCGAGGTCGGGGTGGCGGGCATTGAGCGCGGCGACGGCGGCGAGGTTGATCGACGCATCCTCCCGGATCGCGGTATGCGGGCAGCCGCCGGTCTCGACCCCCATCACCCGATCCTCGGGCAGGATCTGCATCCGCATCAGTGCCTCGGCGTCTTCGCGGGTGTAGATGTCGTTGGTGATGACGGCGAGCGAGAGCCGGTCTTTCAGCGCCTTCGCCAGGGCCGCGGTAAGCGTGGTCTTGCCCGCGCCGACGGGGCCGCCGATGCCGACGCGCAGGGGGCCGTTGGGGGAAGAGGTCATATCGTGTCTCCTGTGGCGCGGGGCGGTGAGTAATTTTTCCAAGATGAAGAGGTTCAGCTTCGGAAGATGCGCGAATACTGGGTCTCGTGGCGCATCGAGGCGATGTCGGAAAGGAAGGCGGATGAGGCGAGGCCGGTGAGGTCGCCATCGCGCGCGGTGCTGGCCGTGGCTTCGATCAGCGGGGTGAGCGCGTGCAGGATGCGCTGGCCCTCGGTCTGGCCCACGGGCGCGAGGCGTTGGGCGGCGGCAATGAGGTTTGAGCTGAAGGCTTGCAGGTAGAGCGTGAGCGTAAGGTCGAGCGGCAGGGTTTCGCGCGCCGCCGCCGCGCCCAGCGCCACCGGGTAGGTGAACCCGTCGAGGTCTGTTCCCCAGACCGCGCCGACGACTTGCGCGAAGGCCGCGCCCTGGGCGTCGGCTTCCAACAGGCGTTCGGCGGAGGGGGCGAAGGCGCGCGCCATCTCGTCGATCTCGGCGAGCGGCGCGTGGCCATGGAAGGCGGCGGCGAGGAAGGTGGCATCGCTCAGCCCCGAACCGTGGGCGAGCAGGTCGGCGAGCCAGGCCTCAAGGCTGGCGGCGTCGGAGACCCAGCCGGCGTGGACGGCCGCCTCAAGCCCGTGGGAATAGCTGAACGCCCCAACCGGGAAGCCGGGCGAGAGCCATTGCGCGAGGGTGAGGAGCTCAGTGCTCATGGGTATGGCCCTCGGGGCCGTGGCTGGCGGAATGGTCATGGCCATGGGTGCGGCCATGGCCATAGGCGCCGCCCTCGGGGGTGAAGGGCTCGGTGACTTGCCGCGTGGTCGCGCCGAGCTTCGCCAGCATGTCGGCCATGACGTGATCGGCCTGGATCAGGATGCGGCCGGGCTCGATCTGCGCAGGCGTGTGGCGGTTGCCGATGTGCCAGGCGAGGCGGGTGAGATCGCCGGTGACCTCGATCAGCACCTCGGGCGCGGCGCGCACCAGCACCCTGCGGCCATCGTCGAGCACAAAGGCATCGTCGGGGCCGAGCGAGGTGGTGTGCTCGAGATCGACGAGGAAGCGCTCACCGGCATCCGTCACCAGCGTTTTGCGGCGCAGGAAACGGTCGTCATAGGTGAGGGTGACGGTGGCGTCGCCGTGATGGGCGTGGGTGATGGTATGGGCGGTGGGGAGGGTCATGGCTCAACTCCAACCCAGCCCGGCAAATCCCGCATACGCGCGAAAGAGATTCGGCGTTGGCCGTTCTTCTGCATCTTTCCGGCGCGTTCCCAAACAGATGCTCCATCGCCATCATAGACGAGGTCAGCGTAGAATCTGTCCGCGATCCTCATGATGACCAGACGGTCGCAATCAGCGTTCAACGATACCCCACGCGTTGAGGTGAGCTTGATTTGCACCTCCCGACCCTCGGAATCGATAGCATCGAACCCCTCTGTCGAGGGCGGCACGAGTTTTAACGCCAACGCTTCCGCCGCAATCACTTCTCCAATTGAGCCGACGAGATGACCATCAGGCGTAAATGGACGACCCGGGTAGGCCGCAGACGGAGCTTCGACAGCTTCGTAGATCTTGGCCACTGGTTCAGGGAGTGAAATCCTCATCGTGCCCTCAAAACAAAAAATACCGCTGCGCCATCGGCAGCTCCGTCGCAGGTTCGCAGGTGAGCAGCTCGCCATTGGCGCGGACTTCGTAGGTTTCCGGGTTCACCTCGATCTGCGGCAGGGCGTCGTTCAGCACCAGGTCTTTCTTGCCGATGCCCCGCGTGTTCTTCACCGCCACTGTCTGTTTCGCCAGCCCAAGTTTCTCGCGGATCCCCGCATCCTGCGCCGCCGCGCTCACGAAGGTGATCGCCGAGTGTTCCACCGCGCGGCCCATCGCACCGAACATCGGCCGGGTGTAGACCGGCTGGGGCGTCGGGATCGAGGCGTTGGGGTCGCCCATCTGCGCCACCACGATCATTCCGCCCATCAGCACCATCTCGGGTTTCACCCCGAAAAACGCGGTGTTCCACAGCACGAGGTCGGCGCGCTTGCCGACCGCGATCGAGCCGATCTCGTGGCTCACCCCGTGGGCGATGGCGGGGTTGATCGTGTATTTCGCGATGTAGCGGCGGACGCGGAAATTGTCGTTGTCGCCGGTTTCCTCCGCCAGCTTGCCGCGCTGCTTCTTCATCTTGTCGGCGGTCTGCCAGGTGCGGATGATCACTTCGCCGACCCGGCCCATCGCTTGTGAATCCGAAGCGATGATCGAAAACGCCCCCATGTCATGCAGGATGTCTTCGGCGGCGATGGTCTCGCGCCGGATCCGGCTTTCGGCAAAGGCCACGTCTTCGGGGATCGACTTGTCGAGATGGTGGCAGACCATCAGCATGTCGAGATGCTCTTCCAGCGTGTTCACGGTGAACGGGCGCGTCGGGTTGGTGGACGAGGGCAGCACATGCGCCTCGCCCGCCACCTTGATGATATCGGGCGCATGGCCGCCCCCTGCCCCTTCGGTGTGAAAGGCGTGGATGGTGCGCCCCCCCATCGCCTTCACGGTATGCTCGACAAAGCCGGATTCGTTGAGCGTATCGGTGTGGATCATCACCTGCACGTCGAGCGCGTCGGCGACGGTGAGGCAGTTGTCAATCGCCGCCGGGGTGGTGCCCCAATCCTCGTGCAGCTTGAGCGAACAGGCCCCGGCCAGCACCTGTTCTTCCAGCGGCGCGGGCAGGCTGGCGTTGCCCTTGCCGGCGAAACCGATGTTCATCGGCACGCCGTCGACGGCTTGCAGCATCCGGCCGATATTCCACGGGCCGGGCGTGCAGGTGGTGGCGAGCGTGCCATGCGCCGGGCCGGTGCCGCCGCCGAGCATGGTGGTCAGCCCCGAGTGCAGCGCGTCTTCGATCTGCTGCGGCGCGATGAAGTGGATGTGGCTGTCAAAACCTCCGGCGGTGAGGATCTTGCCCTCGCCCGCGATCGCCTCGGTGCCGGGGCCGATGATGATATCGACGCCCGACTGGGTATCGGGGTTGCCCGCCTTGCCGATCGCCGCGATGCGCCCGTCGCGCAGGCCCACGTCGGCCTTGTAGATGCCCGAGTGGTCGACGATCAGCGCGTTTGTGATGACGGTGTCGACGGCGCCCTCGGCCCGCGTCGCCTGGCTCTGGCCCATGCCGTCGCGGATCACCTTACCGCCGCCAAACTTCACCTGCTCGCCGTAGAGCGAGCCGTTGTAGCCCTCCGGCTGGGCGGTGAGATCGCGCTCGACCTCGATGATCAGGTCGGTATCGGCCAGGCGCACCTTGTCGCCGGTGGTGGGGCCGAACATGGCGGCATAGTCGCGCCGGGGTATCTGGACGGGCATTCGTCTCTCCTGTCGGGGTCAGCCTCGGTTTGGAAGCCGGACCCTCATGCTTTGAACCTCTCGTCCACCGGAACCTGCAGCGCGGTGGACAACGCATTGGTTTGGCTGGCCATGCCGATCACGGCCAGCAGTTCGCCATACATTTCGTCGCTCATCCCCTTGGCCTTGGCCGAGGCGGTGTGGGAGTGGACGCAGTATTCGCAGGCGTTCGCCACCGAGACGGCGATGTAGATCATCTCCTTGGTGAGCGGGTCGAGGTGGCCCGGCCCCATGAGACCTTTCAACCGCTCCCAAAGCGGCGCCATCGTCGCGGGCTCATTCGCCATCGCACGCCAGAAATTGTTGACGTAATCGGTCTGGCGCGCCTCGCGGATATCGGCAAACACCACTGCGGCCTCGGGGCTCAGTTGATCGTCGGAAAGAAGGGGCACGGTGGCCATGGTCAGAGGTCTCCCATCACTTTTTGGTTGAACCCGTAGATCTTGCGGCTGCCGCCGATGGGAATCAATTGCACCTCGCGCCGCTGGCCAGGCTCGAAGCGCACCGCCGTGCCGGGGGCGATGTCGAGCCGCATCCCGTGCGCCGCCGCGCGGTCGAAGGCGAGCGCGGGGTTGGTTTCGGCAAAATGGTAGTGGCTGCCCACCTGCACCGGACGGTCGCCGGTGTTGGCCACCATCAGGGTGATCGCCTCACGGCCTTCGTTCAGGGTGATCTCGCCGGGCGCGGGGAAGACCTCGCCGGGGATCATGCCTTGGCCCTCGCGGGGCGCAACATCACGGCGAGGGTGAGCGCGGTGGCAAGGCCGAAGGCAGCGGCGATCCAGACGCCGTGGGCCTCGTGCGGGTGAACGCCGTGGCCGGGGTGTGCGAACGCCGGCGTGGTTATGAGGGCAAGCGCGATGAGTGAACGCATGTCGGAGTCTCCTTAGCGGATCGGGTTGTGAACGGTGACGAGCTTCGTGCCATCGGGGAAGGTGGCTTCCACCTGCACCTCGGGGATCATCTCCGGCACGCCCTGCATGCACATCTCGCGGGTGATCACCTGCGCCCCCGCCTCCATCATGTCGGCCACCGAGCGGCCATCGCGCGCGCCTTCCACCACCGCATCGGTGATCAGTGCGATCGCCTCGGGGTGGTTGAGCTTCACGCCGCGCGCAAGCCGCTTGCGCGCCACCTCGGCGGCCATGGAAATCAGGAGCTTGTCTTTTTCTCGGGGCGTCAGTTGCATGGGTCAGAGCATCCAGGGCTTGGGGATTTCATCGTGGTTGAGGAGCTTCAGCGCCGGCACGAGGCTTTGGCGCAGGGTGTAGCTGTCGGGGGCGAGCAGGCGCGCGGCGAGCAGGCCCGCGCGCACCAGGCTCGCGCCGGCGGTCTCGGGCAGAAGCGCGCGCAGCGGCGCGAGGAAGGTTTCGGCGTCCGGCCCGGCATAGACAAGGCTGGCCATCGCCCGCGCGCCGTGGCCAATCGCGGCGCGGTCCATCTGGCCGGCTAGGTCGCCCTCAAGGCGCACCGCGTCGAGCCAGATCAGCGCACCGTCGCGGCGGATCTCGACCCGGTCGTGGAATCGCACGCCGTGCAGCTCCTCGCCCATCGCCATGCGGCCGAACACCACCGGCTCGACCATCAGAAAGCGCGCGTCTCTGGCGATCTCGACATCCAGGCTGCGCGCCAGATGGGCGCCTTCGAACAGGATCGTCTCCTGCGGCAGCCAGGCCAGCCGCGCCCCCGCCCCGGCGCCTAGCCGCGTGGCGATTCGCCCCGGCTCGTGCCCAGTAGCGCGGTAGGCGCGTTCGGCGGCCTGGGTGGTGAGGGTGAGCACCGTACCCGGCGCGGCGCTGGCCTCGGTGGCGAAACGGTCGCCGCCTGTCACGCCGCCGGCGGTATTGACCAGCACCGCGTCGAAGGCCTGCCCGGCGGGGCGCGGAAACATGCATTTGAGCGAGCCCGCCATGCGCAGCCCGTCGAGCGCGCCGCCGCCCGGCCCCGGCTTCAGCGAGAGCCGCACCTGACCGCGTGCGCGCGGTTGCTCCGGTCCGGTGCTCATGGCTGGCGCAAGCTGATTCATCGTCTCCATCCGGTCGGTTTGCCCATGGTTTCAGCACGAAGCCTGGCCAGAGTCAGGAATTGCGGCGCGCGAGCGCCCGAGCTCGAGGCATTCGCACAAAAATCCGGCGTCAGATGAGGCGAATGCATGTTTTCAAGGCAATTCCTTGATCGCCCGGTCGGGCGCTTGCGGCACCCTTCTGCACGCCCGCTGACGATTTGGTCAAATTTCCGTGGCGACAAACCTTGATCCGGGCCAAGTTTCAGGTCTTAATCCCCGGCAGGGGGCGCTAGATCCCTGTGAAAAATTCAAGGACCGCCAACGATTTCCGGGTTTTTGCGAAACCCTGGCCCCAAAGCGATATTGCGCGGGGCAGACAGGAGCGGTCCGGGGCCGGTAACTGCGATGAGTAACCGAGCAAACATATCAATACGGGAGTATTCCATGTCACTACGCACTTTCCTGACCGCGACGAGCCTCGTTCTGTCGATGGCCGGGGCGGCCTCGGCCCAGTCCACGCTGGTCTATTGTTCCGAAGGCTCGCCCGAGGGCTTCGACCCCGCGCTCTACACCTCGGGCACCACGTTCGACGCCTCGTCGCACCCGATCTACAACCGCCTCGTCGAGTTCAAGGTCGGCACCACCGAGGTGATCCCCGGCCTCGCCGAGAGCTGGGAAGCCTCCGAGGACGGGACGGAATACACGTTCCACCTGCGCCCCGGCGTGAAGTTCCACACCACCGACTATTTCACCCCGTCGCGTGACTTCAACGCCGACGACGTGCTCTTCTCGTTCGTGCGTCAGAACGACGAAGCCAACCCCTACTACACCGTCTCCGGCGGCACCTGGGAGTATTTCCAGGCGATGTCGATGCCCGACCTGATCGCTTCGATCGAAAAGGTCGACGACTTGACGGTGAAGTTCGTGCTGACCCGCTCCGAAGCGCCCTTCATCGCCAACCTCGCGATGGACTTCGCCTCGATCCAGTCGGCCGAATACGCCGACGCAATGCTCGAATCCGGCACCCCCGAAATGCTGAACCAGCAGCCGATCGGCACCGGCCCGTTCGAGTTCGTCGCCTACCAGAAAGACGCGGTCATCCGCTACGCCAAGAACCCCGACTACTGGAAAGACGGCGTGCCGAAGGTCGATAACCTCGTGTTCGCCATCACCACCGACAACTCGGTGCGCTACCAGAAGCTGCTCGCCGGCGAATGCCACGTGATGCCCTATCCGAACCCGGCCGACGTTGCCGAGATGAAGTCGAACCCGGACGTCAACGTGATGGAGCAGGAAGGCCTCAACGTCGGCTACCTCGCCTACAACACGCAGATGCCGCCGTTCGACAACCCGGCAGTGCGCAAGGCGCTGAACATGGCGATCGACAAGCAGGCGATCATCGACGTGGTGTTCCAGGGCTCCGGCCAGATCGCCAAGAACCCGATCCCGCCGACCATGTGGTCGTATAACGACGCCGTCGTCGACGACGCCTACGATCCCGAAGCCGCCAAGGCGATGCTCGCCGAAGCCGGCGTGAGCGACTTGTCGATGAAGATCTGGGCGATGCCGGTGCAGCGTCCCTACAACCCGAACGCGCGGCGCATGGCCGAGCTGATGCAGGAAGACTTCTCGAAGATCGGCGTGACCGTCGAGATCGTGTCCTATGAGTGGGGCGAGTACCTCGACCGCTCGAAAGCCACCGACCGTGACGGCGCGGTGCTGCTGGGCTGGACCGGCGACAACGGCGACCCGGACAACTTCCTCGCCGTGCTGCTGGGCTGCGATGCCGTCGGCGGCTCGAACCGGGCGCAGTGGTGCTACCAGCCGTTCGATGACGTGGTGCAGAAAGCCAAAACCGTCTCGGACGTGGCCGAGCGCACCAAGCTCTATGAAGACGCGCAAGTGATCTTCAAAGAGCAGGCGCCCTGGGCGACGATCGCGCATTCGGTCGTGTTCATGCCGATGCGTCCCGAGGTCGAAGGC
>SWCB01009341.1_pt1 | contig 81710 bp, 74 predicted proteins | sample 4692901 | NCBI WGS metagenome assembly SWCB01 (sample SAMN10267276, study PRJNA491770) | bioreactor metagenome | isolation source: DHS bioreactor inoculated with subseafloor sediment | place: Japan: off Shimokita Peninsula | collected 2006-08 | reverse complement strand
CGAAAAAGGGACGAGGGACATAAAGTGTGACAAGGGGACACGGAGACGGGGAGACAAGGGGACGCGAAAAAGGGACGAGGGACGGATAAAGAGGAAAGAGTTTGTGGATTGCCGACTGCCTTTTGCCAACTGCCTTTTTGTGGCAAACTGGGTCAAAGAAATGGATTTTTTTAATTCCGCAATTTCCATTAATTTCGCATCATTAAAATCGATACCGTGAAAGATAGTCTGGTCATTATCCCCACATTCAACGAGAAAGAGAACATCGAAAAGATCATCCGTAAGGTTTTCTCGTTAAGCAAACCCTTTGATGTACTCATTATCGAGGACAATTCACCCGATGGAACTGCCGCCATTGTGCGCAAACTGATGGATGAGTTCCCCGACAGGCTGCACATGGAGGAACGCAAGGGCAAACTTGGGCTGGGAACTGCCTACATTCACGGCTTTAAATGGGCGCTACAACGAGAGTACGAATTCATTTTTGAAATGGATGCCGATTTCTCTCACAATCCCGAAGACCTCCTCAAACTATACGATGCCTGCGCCAATCAGGGTGGTGATGTGGCCATTGGATCCCGTTACATAAAGGGCGTAAATGTGGTGAACTGGCCTATGGGTCGCGTACTGATGTCGTACTTCGCTTCGTCTTATGTGCGGATGATTACCGGGATGAAAATCATGGATACAACGGCCGGTTTCAAATGTTACCGTCGTAAATTACTGGAAACCATTGATTTCAGTAAAATCAAATTCACCGGTTATGCTTTCCAGATTGAGATGAAATACACCGCCTGGAAACTTGGTTTTAAAATTATTGAAGTTCCCATTATCTTTACCGACCGCACCGAAGGCACTTCTAAAATGAGCAGGGGTATTTTTCGCGAAGCCATACTGGGCGTTATTCAATTGAGGTTCAAACGCATCCGACCTAAAAAAGTTGCCTGATCTCTCAGCACATTCCGCCTCTTTTCATCGTACCTTTGCAACAAAGGTGGAACATTAAATGTTCCACTCTAAAACCAATGTATTATGTATAAAAGATACTTAATAGAAGGTGCAACCATCATCAATGAAGGACGTTCCTACAAAGGAACTGTATTGATTGAAAACGGCATCATCAGCCGTATTGAAGAAGGAGAGTTACCTTTTGACCTGAGCAATGAAATTGATGCGGAACGTATTGATGGCCGGGGCAAGTGGTTGATTCCGGGTGTAATTGACGATCAGGTGCACTTTCGCGATCCGGGACTTACCCACAAAGGCGACCTCTACACCGAAAGCCGCGCTGCCGTGGCCGGTGGAGTAACTTCCTTCATGGAAATGCCCAACACGGTGCCCAATGCGCTTACCCAGAAACTCTTAGAAGATAAATATGAGATGGCAGCCAAAAAATCGCTGGCCAACTACTCTTTTTACATGGGTGCCTCCAACGATAATTTGGATGAGGTTATAAAAACCAATCCAAAAATGGTTTGCGGCATCAAGGTTTTTATGGGTGCATCCACCGGAAATATGTTGGTTGATAAGGCTGAAACACTGGAAGGCATTTTCAGGGATGCGCCAACTTTAGTGGCCGTTCATTGCGAGGATGAAGAAACCATCCGCGCCAATACCGCTGCCATGCGTGAAAAGTATAGTGAGGATGTCCCATTGGAAGCCCATCCATTGATCCGCAGCCGCGAAGCCTGCCTCAAATCAAGCACGTTGGCTGTAACCCTGGCGAAAAAGTTCAACACCCGCCTCCATCTGCTGCACCTTTCCACTGCCGATGAACTTTCGCTGCTTTCAGATGCCCCGGCAAACCGGAACAAGCGCATCACCGCTGAGGTTTGTGTGCACCACCTTTGGTTTTCGGATGAAGACTACCCAAAACTGGGTGCCCGCATCAAGTGGAATCCTGCCATCAAATCGGCCAACGACCGCGACGCCTTGCTGCAAGCCCTGAAAGATGGCAAACTTGATGTGGTTGCCACCGACCACGCTCCTCATACCCTGGAAGAAAAATCAAATTCCTATTTTTCCTGCCCTTCGGGTGGACCGCTGGTGCAAGATTCATTACCGGCGATGCTCGAAATGTCCCGACAGGGAAAAATTTCCCTTGAAATGGTGGTAGAAAAAATGTGCCACGCCCCGGCACGCATTTTTTGTGTGGAACGCAGGGGTTACATCCGGGAAAAATATCATGCTGATCTGGTGCTGATTGACCCCGAAGCATCCTGGAAAGTTGCACCTGAAAATATTCTGTACAAATGTGGCTGGTCACCCCTCGAAGGGGTAACTTTCCATTCAAAAATTACCCATACCTTTGTGGGCGGACACTTAGCCTGGCACAATGGCAAATTTGCCGAAAGTCAACTGGGTACCCGATTAATTTTCGACAGAAACTAACCCAAAGCAAAATAATAGTATGTATCGCCTGCTAATACTCGCACTAAGCCTGACCCTACTTGCATCCTGCAACAATACATCCATAAAAAAAGATCTGTTTGAGGATGGCTCGGTGAAATCAGAAAAGACATTTGAAAAAGTTGACGGCAGGGAGCAATTGGTTAAGGAGGTGGTTTATCATCCCAATGGGCAGAAATACATGGAAGGAGCCTACAAGGACAACCTGCGTGAAGGAAAATGGACATCGTGGTATGAGGATGGCACGTTGTGGAGCGAAGGTGAATTTGTGGCCGGCGAAAGTCAGGGTAAAACCAGTGTTTTTCATCCAAATGGGCAGTTGCACTATGAAGGTAGCTTTGACAATGGAGAGAGGGTTGGTATCTGGACGTTTTCCGATGAAAATGGAATAAAAATAAAGGAGATTGATTACGATCTGAAGCCATAATTTATTGAATGGGTGAACTTTCAATTAAAGAAATTCCATCATATGAAAACGGCCATTGTGTACGCAAGCCACCACGGAACCACCGAAAAAGTGGCTCAAAAAATCAGTAAAGCCATTAATTCAGGTGAAGTAAAGATTTTCAACCTGAAAGAAGTCAAGCTCCCTGTGGTTTCCGAATTTGACTGTGTGATTATTGGTGGCTCTATCCACGCGGGCAGCATTCAAAAAAGTATCAAATTTTTCTGTGATAAAAACCAATCGGAACTGCTAAAAAAGCGCCTGGGCTTATTTCTATGCTGCATGGAAAAAGACAAAGCACAGGAGCAATTCGACAATGCATACCCCGGGGTATTGCGGAATCAGGCGAAAAGCTGTAAGATTCTGGGTGGCGAATTTATCTTCAGCCGCATGAATTTTATTGAGAAATTTATGGTCAGGAAAATATCAGGCATTAATGAAAGCATTTCAACAATTGATGAAGGGCTCATTGCCATGTTTGTCAGCGAAATGCTGAATTAACATGAAAATATCCCGCTCAATTACCTTTAGAATTATAGCCATTGCCCTACTGGCCATAATTGCATCGGCATTCGGAATCTTCTCACAAGTCGGTTCGGGGCCATTTCAATATGAAACCATTCGTGGACAGGTGGTTACAATTAGTGGCAGGGGTTTATACAAGCATATGACCGCCGATGTGGCCATTCAGGGCATTGCGCAGGACTACATCACACTTTTTGTGTCCGTTCCGCTGATGCTGCTTTTTTTAACTTTCGCCCAAAAGGGCAATAGAAAAGGGATGATTTTGCTCACCGGCACCATTGGATATCTGCTGCTTACCTATACCTTTTAATTGGCGATGGGTATGTACAATGAGCTTTTTCTTATTTACGTATCGTTGTGCGGACTGAGTTTCTATACGTTCTACCAGTTGATGGGGCAGCTTCAGGCTTTAAAACCCGAAGGCTGGTTTCCAAAAATGTCCGGTTTTGCTGGTTGGTTTCTATTATTAAATGCTTTAGCCATTGGCCTGATGTGGCTGTCTGTTGTTATTCCGCCGCTGCTCGATGGATCTCTTTATCCATCCGGATTGGACCACTATACCACATTGATTGTGCAGGGATTCGACCTGGCTATTATGCTTCCGGCATCGTTCATTTCAGGATGGCTTTGGCTGAAGAAAAAGCCAGAGGGCGCCCTGTGGACACCCGTTTATCTGGTATTTCTATCGCTGCTGATGCTTGCTTTAACGGCCAAAATCATTGGCATGCAACATGCTGGTGTAAACACCATTCCGGCAATTTTCATTATCCCCTGCATTACTATACTTGCTTTTTATTGCACTTTCAGTGTATTACGAAGATGTTGCACATAAAAAAGCCCGGCATAACCGGGCAATAATATGTATCTCAACAAGGTGAGTGGACTAATCTACTACAATCACCAGGTACTTTGAAGCCGACCAAAACTCTTTTCCGTTCTTAATCACCAGACTATCCACCGACTTTTCACCATAAATTTTATAGGATGAAGATGGATGTGTGGTAATAATGTTTGCTTTTTTGTGTAGAACGGGGATAGACTTGAATTTTGTGATATCTACCCGGGTAAAGTATTCAGGATTAAAGTCTTCCTTCATCTTTTTATTTCGGCCAATGCCAGCAAACCCACCTTCCAGGGTGATGATGTTCTGTTCGCGCAATTCCTTTTTGGTGCCCATTACATAATAAGCCGTATTCAGTGCTTCTGTTTGTTCGCTAATGGTTTGCGATTTTACATCACCTTCAGCAGCCAGGTTTTCAACACTACTGCTCAAAATTTCAATCTGGATATTCATCTTTTCCAGCCTATCGCTCAGACTAGCAATTTCCACATCTTTCTCCTCCATCTGACGGGTCATCCGGTCAATCATTTCTTCCAGAACGCCAACCCTGGAGTTTGATTTTTTCAGTTTGGAGCGTAATTCGGCGATGGTTTTCTTGTTTTGCTGTAACTTCTCAAAAATCAAATTGATGTCGCGATTAATCTGCTCCTTCACATCAGGTTGAACTTCACCTTCAACAGTTGCATTTTGCGAAATGATCATTTCGGTCATTTTTATGGAGTCCAGGTTGGCCTGAATGGCGTTAAATGACTCAAGATAGGCAATTATGGCAGTGTCTTTGGTAAACCCGAGCGACATGATGCTGTCATAGCGCACCCGTAACGCTTCGTATTCCTTTTTTTTGCTGTTGCAGCCAAAAAGAATGGGTATCAGTAAAGCAATGAGAATCAGCTTTTTCATTTGTGTAAGTTTTAAATATTTGGACGCGCAAATGTACATCAAATTATGCATCACATAATGAATGCAACACCATTTTATTTACCTGAGAATCAGAATCTTTTCAGGATGTTCCGGGCAGTTGGTCTCAATATGTAAGGTTTGATCGTCTTGTTTCCAGAACCATTTTGATAAAGCAGCTTCCGACTCGTTAATCCAGATGCCATTGGGCTTTTGGTTTAAATTGTGAATGATAAGGTTTACGTCGCTACCAGATTTATTAAAAGCATGGAGAGATTTCGTTAATTGAAGTTCGATGATCAGTGAATCAGCACTTTCAGTGGCTTTAAATTCCATCATTTCGTATTTACCTTTCATGTAGGCTTCGGGGGTTTTGCCATCGTCATTGTAAAGGTTGTACTGACTTTTGCGGACCAGAGTGTCGGAAAAATAATGCAAATCAAACGTTTTCAGCGAATAGCTGATTGTGCTGGCTGCTTTTTGCGACATGGGAATGAAAGAACCTCCCTTCACTAAAACAGGAATGTGTTCGATGGTCAAAGGCATAGTAATGCTTGCCCCACCCTCATGAATTTCGCCGGTGTAAAAATCAGTCCATGTAGTTCCTTTAGGAAGATAAAAACGTTGATTGGTCAAACCCGGGCTTTTAACGGGCGAAACCAGAAACGCATCTCCCCACATATAAGCTGAGTCATAGGTAAGCAACAAAAGATTATCAGGTTCATTGAAAAATAGCGGGATCATCAGTGGTTTCCCGGATACCCGGTTTTCGAAGGCCATATTGTAGATATAGGGCAATAATTTATACCTCAGCTCAATGGATTGTTTCGCCCGCGCTTTTGTCACTGCATTGTGAAAGACCGGTTCTGCCGGGATATGTTCCTGGGCATGTGGCCTGAAAATGGGCTGGAACACGCCATACTGCAACCAACGGGTATATAATTCATTGTCAATGGTATCGCCACCGGCAAAACCGCCCAAATCGGAGTGCATATAGGCCAGACCCTGCATCCCCATTTGCAGCGACAATTCGGGCTGTGGCACCAGTCCGCCCCAACTGCGATTCACATCACCGGTCCAGGGAATCATTCCATAGCGCTGCGAACCCGCGTATCCCGCCCGCATCAAAATAAATGGCCGCTGATCGGGAAAATCCTTACGATAGCCTTCATAAATTACCTTAGCCCACTCATGTCCGTAACTGTTATGTACTTCGTCTGCCGAACCATTCACATGCTGCAAACCGCTGGGATGAACTTCCGGTTCGCCGAGGTCGCCCCACCATCCGCCAATGCCTTGTTTAGTCAAATCTTTGTAAATATTCCAGAACCATGCCCTGGCTTCCGGCTTGTAAATGTCAATCAGGCCGGTATTACCAAAGTAAAAATCGTAAGTATATGGATTGCCTAAAGAATCTGTTCCAAGCACTTGTTTGTCCACCGCTTCTTTCCATCGGTCAGAGGTCGTTAAAATGAATGGTTCAGTAACCAATATTGTTTTCACCCCCATCTTTTCAAACCGCTTTATCATTCTTTCCGGTTGTGGGAAGCTGTCGCGGTACCAGTCCAGGTTGCCCATTGAACCCTGGATTTCTTTTCCAAACCAATAAATGTCAATAATTACTGCATCAAGGGGAATTCCATCTTTAAGAAATTTCTTAACGGTAGCCTCGGTTTCAGCCTGCGAATGGTAACCAAAGCGGCTGCTGAAATTTCCAAATGCCCATCGCGGCGGCAAAGGCTGGCGACCGGTAAGCAAGGTATATTGTTTCACCAGATGATACCAATCCTTGCCGGCAATCACATAATAATTAGGCGTACCTCCAATGGTTTCATAGGTTACCTCATTCACTGACTTACTGTCCAGGTCAAGATATCCCAGGCTGGCATTATCGAAAAGCACCGCGTATTGTTTGGAAGAGATAAAAAGTGGCAAGGTAAAATTCATTAATTCCGCGCGGGTTTCGTAACCATAATGCGCCCGGTTATACATTTTCAGGCGGTTTCCCCTGCGGTTCATTCCCAGCACCCTGGCACCTCCGCCATAAAGAATCTCGTCCTTATCAATGGCAAAATTCAGGCGCTGTAGGGTGTCGGTAGGCACAAAACCCCTCAGTTCACTAATTAAAGGTTTGTCATTGTAGAAATACGCCAGCGAGAAGGGCGCTTTGGTAATACGTACATTTATCCCCTTTGATTTGATGGAAATATTATTGCCCTCTTCCGTGATGGAATACTCAACTTTTTTAGGTTGAAGATCCGCGGCAAACGAAAAATCTTTTGTTTCTTTATTTTTCGGATAGAAGGTGGTGTGAAAGATAAAATCATTGAGTGGTGCAATTTCGTAGCGGCCATCACTGACCACAATTTCGATTTTATCGTCAATTACCCTAATGCTGCCAAAACTTCGGGCGGAAGTTTGCGCGATGGAATGTTGAACAAAAAGGCAGAAAACCAGTAAAAGGGAAAATTTGGAAAATCTTTGAAATATCATAATCGGAAAGATAAAAATAAGGGGTATAAAATTAAGGAAAAATACCGGATTATTATGCAGCCAACAGAGTCCTTCAAAACTTTTACCACGCAATCCCGATAGCTATCGGGACGCAAAGAAGCAAAGCATTTCTACGAAATTAACCAATATTCTTTTTAAAAATGATTTTGCGTTCCTGTATTCTTTTTCCCTGCTATCAGGGACATCGTTTCATGTTATTGCAGTACTCTTAAATAATTTCAAATAATTGTCATATTACTGCAACATTATCCTTTACATTTAATTCACATTCAACTCGTTGCGTCATTGCGTCGTTGCGTGGCCTTAGAATATGCCACACTTTTATATTGTGAATTCGCCTGAAATCATGTAGGTTTGTGGAAAATAAGCACATGAAAGTAACTGCCAGCATCATCCTCAACAAAGGCCGCGACGAAGCCGTGCGCCGCTTCCACCCCTGGGTATTTTCGGGGGCGATCCTTAAAGCAGAAGGCAAACCCGAAGATGGTGATATTGTTGATGTGGTTGATTTTCAGGGCAACTACCTTGCCACAGGCCACGCCTGCACCGGTTCGATCGCGGTAAAGATTTTTCACTTCGGGCCAGAAAAGCCCGGAAAAGATTTCTGGATCACCAAAATTGAAGCAGCCCTAAAACTGCGGCAGGACATTGGTTATACCACTAACTCAAAGAGCAACGCTTACCGCCTTGTTTTTAGCGAAGGCGACGGTTTGCCCGGACTCGTGATTGATTGTTACAACGGTATTGCCGTTATGCAATGCCACAGCACCGGCATGTATCTGCTTCGTGATGAACTGGCTGCTGCGTTGAAGCAGGTTTATGGCGACGCATTGAAGGCGGTTTACGATAAAAGTGCAGAAGCTTTGGGTAAATCAGGTGCACGTTCTGAGGGCGACGGATTTATTTTTGGGGATTCTGGTGCTGTCGAAATCCTGGAAAATGGACATCGCTTTTCTATTGATTTTGTAGATGGTCAGAAAACAGGATTTTTTCTGGACCAGCGCGACAATCGCAAATTAATGGGACAATATGCCAAAGGCAAAAAAGTACTGAATGGATTCTGCTATACCGGTGGATTTTCGGTGTATGCACTGGCCGAAGGTGCAACCCAGGTTACTTCGCTCGACAGTTCGCGAAAAGCAATTGACAAACTAGAAACCAACCTTGCATTAAATGGTTTTGAGAAGAGCAATCACGAAAGTGTGGTGGATGATGCCAAAACCTATTTAACAACCATGCCCGATGATTTCGACATTATCGTGCTTGACCCTCCGGCCTTTGCCAAGCGCCACGCCGACCGCCACAAGGCTTTGCAGGGCTATCGGTTTATCAATGCTGCCGCGATGAAAAAAATAAAGCCGGGGGGATTGCTGTTTACCTTTTCCTGCTCACAAGCCATGAACCGTGAAATGTTTGTTTCCATGGTTATGTCAGCCGCACTTGAATCGGGGCGTAATGTCCGCATCCTTCACCACATGGGGCACTCGGCCGATCATCCTGTAAGCATCTTCCATCCGGAAGGTGAGTATTTGAAGGGTCTGGTACTTAAAGTTGATTGATCATATTGCCGTATCCGAAGAAAGTTTCATTGAATCCAAAAACAACAAAATGAAAAAGATAGCCTCCCTCCTATTTGTCCTGATACTGGCATTCCCGGTATTTTCGCAACAATACTTTGGCACGCCCAAAGCAGATGGGCATCCGGTGCTGGTGCTGATGAACCCCACTGTGAATAATTTGAAAACGGTAACTTTCCTGATTGAGCAACAAATTCTTCCCTTGTCGGAAAATTACCACGTGGTTGGATTCTATCACACTTCACAGGCATATGATTTTCAGGCATCGGCTGATTTTATCCTAAAATCAGGTAAAAAGAACTTCTTTCTGCAGGAATGTACCGACTTGCCCGGCGATGCACTCTGGGCCGAAAACCCATGCAGTAATGATTACAAAAAGGTTTTTGAAGGATCAAAATGCGTAATTTTCTTTGGTGGGCCTGATATTCCACCTTCAATTTATGGAGAGGAAACCAATCTTTTAACAGAAATAACAGATTACAACCGCCATACCTTTGAAGTGTCCTTTCTGTTTCACCTTTTGGGTGGATATCAAAATGACGAAAGCGCTCCGTTACTTGAGCAAAATCCTGATTATATGATTGTTGGCATATGTCTGGGCATGCAAACCATGAATGTGGCAACGGGTGGAACGCTTATTCAGGACATTCCTTCGGAAGTTTATGAACAAACCACTATTGAACAAGTACTTAATTGCGGTGAAGATGAGCGCCACAGAAATTACTTTACCAATTTTGGCTTGAACGATGATTTAATCTGGGGTAGTTTTCATCGGATAAATATCACCGCAGACAAAGTACAGGCTTTGATTTCCGCCTCCGACAATGCCAATCCTTATGTGCTCAGCAGCCATCATCAGGCAGCAGGACGCATTGGGAAAGGTCTGATTGTTGCGGCCACCAGTATGGATGGGAAAGTCGTTGAAACTTTGATCCATGAAAAATATCCCAATGTCATTGGGTTTCAGTTTCACCCGGAACCAACCTTCCTTTATAGCCCTGAAGAGAAATTCAGTTTGCAGTCCGGGCAACCAGCCATTCAATCCTACATCGACCTGTATGGCGGTGAAAAGGGCGAAAACTTTAACCGCAATATTTGGAAATGGGTGGGAAATATGCTGTTGAAGGAATAAAACTGAAAGAAAACCCGATACAATTCCAAGTTTTGCAATGCTTTAACCAATCAATGGCAGACAACTTGTCGCATTCTCACGATAAAAAAACAGCTTTCAAATTCAGCATCAAACCGTTTTAATGTTCATCTTAATCCTCGAGGTGAGAATATCGATGGCCACATGATTTGCACCGCCCTGGGGAACAATGATATCAGCATATCGTTTTGAAGGTTCAATAAACTGCAGGTGCATGGGTTTCACAAACTTTTCATAGTGGTCGAGCACCTGTCCGAATGAGCGGCCGCGTTCTTCGATATCTCGACGGATAATACGCATCAGCCTGTCGTCTGCATCAGCATCTACAAAAACCTTAATGTCCATGCGGTCGCGCACCCGCGGATTCGACATAATAAGAATACCTTCCACAATAATTACTTCTTTGGGCTGTATTGGAATGGTTTCTTTGGCCCGGGCGCAAGTGAGATAACTGTATATTGGCATACCGATGGTTTCACCTTCTTTTAGCATGTCGAGGTGCTTCACCAATAAATTGAATTCGATGGACGACGGATGGTCGAAGTTGATTTTCGCCCTTTCCTCGGGACTAAGATGCCCATTGTCCTTGTAATACGAATCCTGCGGGATAACGGTAACCGAATCCTTGGGTAGCTTTTTGATGATCTGTTTAACAACGGTTGATTTACCGCATCCGGAGCCTCCGGCAATTCCGATGATTAGCATTCAATTAGAGATTTTAGAAATCTGAGTAAAAGTAGGGAAAAATTTTAGAATGGAATGTTGGAAGAATGGAATAATGGGGGGATTGTGGTGTACCTGCGGCAGGATGAGGTTTGGTTGGAAAATTGGAATATTGGGGGGATTGTGGAGTGCCTGCGGCAGGATGAGGTTTGGTTGGAATGATGGAATGTTGGAATGTTGGGGGGATTGCGGAGTGCTTGCGGCTGGGGTATTTTGTTGGATTAATGGAAGCTTGCCCGCCAAAGCGAAGCGGCGGAGGGAATGGAATATTGGGGGCAACGAAAAAACTTTGTGAATGAGTGGTTATGAATGCCTTGTTAAAATTCCGTATTCCAGTCTTTCTCTTTGAGTTTGATTTGCAAGGATTTGATTAACTGAATGAGCTCATTTTCTGCTTTGTAATGCAAAATATCAATTTCTTCAAAGGTGGATTCTGAAATTTGTCCAGCCTTCAGAAAACTAACAAGACATGAATGAAATTCTCCTGAGGAGGCAAGTGCAATATTACAAAAATTCAAATACTCCTTGAGACTCCTTCTTGCATAACCTTCGGCAATATTTCTACTAATGCTGTGAGATGAATCTATGCAATTTGCAAATGTTTTCCTCAACTCCCAGGGAGCATTCATAAGATGTTTGCATGCTAAAACATACAAATCAACAGCATCTTGCCAAACATGCAGTTGCTTAAAACCTCTGTTTATATTTTTTCGTTCCGTCATCACTCTTGGACGTTACAAGTATTAGTATAAAACTTAAATCAGAACCAAAATATTCAGCCTTTTAAGTTTCCTGCCACAGGCAATCAACCAATCCCACCCATCATTCCATCATTCCATCATTCCATCAATACCTAAGAAAGAAATCCCAAAAGAATACCTGCAGCCACTGCACTACCAATTACACCGGCCACATTCGGACCCATGGCGTGCATCAACAGGTAGTTGGTTTTATCGTACTCAAGTCCGATGATATGCGAAACCCGGGCACTGTCAGGCACTGCCGAAACACCGGAGTTACCAATAAGCGGATTAATTTTATTCCCTTCTTTAAGAAACAGATTGAATATTTTAACAAACATTACCCCGGCAAAAGTTGCCACAATAAATGAACCTGCACCCAGCGCAAATATTTTTAACGATTGCGGCGTGAGAAAAGTAGTTGCCTGTGTGGAAGCTCCCACGGTAAGACCCAACAAGATGGTTACAATGTCAATCAAAGGACCTTTTGCGGTATCGGCCAAACGCTTGGTTACACCACTTTCTTTCAACAGATTACCGAAAAAGAGCATACCGAGCAATGGAAGTCCCGAAGGCACAATAAACGTAGTGAGCAACAAACCAATAATCGGGAACATAATCTTCTCCGTTTTAGAAACACTGCGCGGAGGTTTCATGCGAATTACCCTTTCCTTGCTCGTGGTAAGCAGGCGCATGATGGGCGGTTGAATTACCGGAACCAATGCCATATAGGAATATGCCGAAATGGCGATAGCGCCCATTAAATCGGGAGCAAGTTTAGAGGAGAGGAAAATAGCGGTAGGACCGTCGGCACCACCAATAATTCCAATTGCTCCGGCTTCTGAAGGAGAGAATCCAAGCAGAAGGGCTGCTGCATAAGCACCAAAAATTCCAAACTGGGCTGCAGCACCTATAAGCATCAGCTTTGGATTGGAAATCAATGCCGAAAAGTCGGTCATGGCACCAATGCCCAAAAAGATGAGCGGAGGATAAACACCCTGCATCACCCCGAAGTATAGGTAATTAAGCACACTTCCGCTTTCATAAATCCCGAGTTTAAGCCCGGGCGTAAATGCGATGTTCCCAACCAGGATACCAAACCCAATGGGGATAAGCAGCAGGGGCTCATACTCCTTGGCAATGGCGAGATAGATAAAAACAAGTCCGACACATATCATCACAATATGGCCGGGGGTCATATTGTAAAAAGCTGTATAGGTGAAGAATTCAGTAAGATGGTCAGTTATAAAACTGAAAAAGCTACTCGATTTGTCCATGCGTTAATCTCCTATTACGATGAGTACATCACCTTCCATAACCGTATCGTTCTTGCTTACTTTAATCGACACGACTTTCCCTTCCTTGTCGGCACTGATGTTGTTCTCCATTTTCATGGCTTCCAGCATAATAAGCTTTTGCCCCATCTTCACCATATCACCTTCCTTCACATATATGTCAAGAATCACACCCGGTAATGGAGATTTAACCGTTCCCGCTCCTTTTGAACCGGTTGGATTGGCCGTTTTTACAGTGCTGGGTGCCGAATCGGTTGAAGGAACACTCACCGATCTGACCAGCCTTGGGGTTTTACTTGATTGAATGGACTTGTCAACCGATACACTGTAAGAAGTTCCGTTAACTTCAACTTCGGCAATATTATCTTCAATGCTTTGAATATTAACATCGTAAACATTGCCGTTTATGGTGAATTTATACTTTTTCATCCGGTGAACTTTTTGATTTTGTGTTTGAATGACTGTGGGCCTTTATCGGGCAACAACAATCATTGTTAATACTTTTTTTGCTTCTGGATTTTTATCTGGGTAAATTGCGCAAACCATAGATTTTTGAACTCCAGGGCGAGTAGGTGCGGGCCACTTTCTTGATGGTAAGCACGGCATCTTCATGGTCGTGGAGCTCGCTGACATACAGGTGCAGACCCAATGCGATTGCAGCATTTACCTCTCCTGAAATCTCTTCGTGTGTAGCTTTAACGGGAACGGATTCCTTTTGCTTTTTCGAAAACAGGGTCTTAAGATCAATACTGTATAACTTTTTGGTATTCTTGAAAACCCCATACAACAGCATAAGGGCGCCAAATACAACTGACATGGCAATTACGGCCATTCCAATGCCGTAAGGGTCCATCACCAGAAACTTATCGCCTGAGGTTATAATCTCTCCTGTGTAATTGTCGGCGCCGGGGGTGGTTTTATCCAAAAAGCCCCATTTAGCGCTTCCGTCCTTTAGTCTTCCGTATGAAGCATTAGGCTTTTGCTCATCATACTTTACCGCATCCACCATTGTCTTGCCATTTCCTTCAAACAAAGCCAGGTAATTGGTTTCGGTCAGGGTAAAATTCAGATGCTGTATTCCTCTGGTTGGTAATCCGTCAGCAAAAAAGATGATGTAATTACGCGGTGTTATTTTGGTCATAGGATCGCCTGTAGGAATACGATATTTGGTGGGATTGGTCATATCATTGGTTAGATACAAACCCCCAACGTCCACGGTGTTGTAAGCCGTGTTAAATATTTCGATCCATCCGCTGCGCTTTCCGTAACTATCCACATAATTTGAATCATTGATCACCAAAATCTCATTGATACGAAGATCACTGACACTTTGTGCGAAGCTACGGCCGGCAGCCAACACCAGCACCAGTACAATGAATGCACCAGCCAGGTTGATTGTTCTCTTTATTTCAGCCATCGTAATATTATAAAGGAATGTTTGTATGTTTTTTGGGCGGATTAACGTCCTTCTTGGTTGCCAGCGCCTGTAATGCACGGATTATGCGGAAACGTGTATTGCGCGGCTCGATTACATCGTCAATATAACCATATTTGGCTGCACTGTAAGGATTGGCGAATTTATCCTTGTAATCCTCTTCGCTCTTGCGGACAAATTCCTCGCGCTCCTGTGGATCGGTAATTTCAGCCAGTTTTTTGTTATACAATACTTCAATGGCACCTTTAGGGCCCATAACCGCAATTTCTGCCCCAGGCCATGCATAGTTGATGTCGCCCCTGAGGTGTTTGGAACTCATCACGCAATAGGCACCACCATAAGCTTTACGTAATACCACCGTTACTTTGGGCACCGTTGCTTCACCATAGGCAAACAGCAATTTTGCACCGTGAATGATAATTCCGCCATATTCCTGTGCTGTTCCCGGAAGGAAACCAGGCACATCAACCAGCGTAAGGATAGGAATATTGAATGCATCACAAAATCTTACGAACCGGGCTGCTTTGCGCGAAGCATTGATGTCAAGCACCCCGGCCAGATAGCTGGGCTGGTTGGCTACAATACCCACCGACATGCCGTTGAAGCGTGCAAAACCGGTAACAATATTGGGGGCGTAGTTACGCTGTATTTCGAGAAACTCATTGCAGTCCACAATGGTATGGATTACATCCTTTACATCGTAGGGCTTGTTTGGATTGTCAGGGATGATATAATTGAGTGCATCTTCCAGTCGGTCAACCGGATCTGGACAATCGGCCAATGGAGGTTCTTCCAGATTGTTTTGTGGCAGGTAGCTCAGCAATTTTCTTATCAACGAAATACCTTCTCTTTCGTCCTCGGCTACAAAATGGGAGATTCCGGATTTGGTAGCATGTACCATAGCTCCACCCAATTCTTCCTCGGTAACAACTTCACCGGTAACTGTTTTTACCACCTTGGGACCGGTAACAAACATATTTGAAGTGCCTTTGCTCATTACAATAAAGTCAGTGAGGGCTGGCGAATAAACAGCACCTCCGGCACAGGGGCCAAAAATGGCTGAAATCTGAGGAATCACCCCCGAAGCAAGGATGTTGCGTTCAAATATTTCAGCATAGCCGGCGAGGCTGTTCACCCCTTCCTGAATACGTGCGCCACCGGAATCGTTGATGCCAATCAATGGAGCCCCTACTTTCATGGCCTGATCCATCACCTTGCAAATTTTGTTGGCAAAGGTTTCGGACAAGGAACCGCCAAAAACGGTAAAATCCTGAGAGAAAACATACACTACCCGGCCATCAATAGTACCGTGACCTGTTACCACACCATCAGAAAGAAATTCCTGTTTTTCGATGCCAAAATTGGTACACCGGTGGGTAACAAACATGTCAAACTCCTCAAAACTACCTTCGTCCAGCAGCAAATCAATGCGTTCGCGGGCCGTAAGTTTGCCTTTGGCATGCTGTGCATCAATTCTTTTTTGACCGCCGCCCAGTTTGGCCAATTCTCTTTTATCGAGAAGCTCTTTAATTTTATCTTCAAAAGCCATGTGATGATTGTTTTTTATGCGGACAAATTGGGAGAGTTCTTTAGAAAAAATGCCCGTATGGTTTATTATTTTGTTTATTCGGTTGGATGGGTGCAAAATTCGGTAAGCACACCATGTGTTGATTTTGGGTGCAGGAAGGCAATGTTAAGCCCCTCGGCACCTTTACGTGGCTTACTGTCAATCAGTTGAACGCCTTTGTCGGCAGCCTGTTGCAACATACCATCAATATCCTCAACGGCAAAAGCTATATGGTGAACCCCTTCGCCCTTCTTCTCAAGGAATCTTCCGATTGGTCCTTCGGGATCGGTTGACTCCAGCAGTTCGAGTTTGGTTTGACCAACCATAAAAAACGCTGTTTTTACCTTCTGGTCCTTCACTTCTTCAACAGCATAGCAGCTTAATCCCAATACGTTTTCGTAATATGAGATACTCTCTTCCAGGTTCTTAACTGCTATTCCAATGTGTTCAATATGGGTAGGTTTCATAGGTGTGAAATTTTCGGCAAAAGTAGATACTATATTTGATTCCGGGAAAGGAAAATCTTGAAAATCAGCCTAAAATTCTAATTCATAATCGTTCTAAGTAAGAATTTGATATTCATATAGTTCGATAGTCGGGTAGTCGGTAGTCAGATAGTCGGATAGTCGTTAGTCGGGTAGTCCTTGGTCTTTGGTTGCTGGGATTCATGCAGGACGGTCAGGACATTCAGGACAAGCCCTCCGATCTTCGGCTTCGCCTTTTGCTCATTTGTCATTAGTCTTTGGTCTTTGGTCCACGCCATTTAATTCGCTCTTCGCCCTTTGCCCTTTGCCAAATCTATTCTGCCAAAGGTATTCCACCATCCGCCCTTAGCTCTTCGCCCTTTGCCCTTTGCTAAATCTTCCCTGCCGAAGGTATTCCACCATCCGCCCTTAGCTCTTAGCCTCTAGCCCTTAGCTAAAGCAATTCAGTAACATCCATTCCCGGCTCCAAATGCACGGCATTGATTCCTAACTTTCGGGCAGCTTCAACGTGCACCAGCGTGTCATCAATAAATAATGTCTCGGCTGGGTTTAATCCTGCATCGCTTAATACAAAGCGGAAAATTTCCTGATTGGGCTTTACCATCCCTACCTGATGGGAGAACCAAAGTTTTTCAAACAAATCATTCAGGGGAAAGCCATATTCCTTCTCAAAACGGCTCATAAAGCATTCGTAATGAATCTGATTGGAGTTTGAAAGCAGGAGAAGCCGGTATTGCAATTTTAGTGCTTTCAGTTTTTCTACTCTTTTTGGAGGAAAGTCGAGCAACAGGGCGTTCCAGGCTTCATCTACCTGCTGAGGTGTAACTCCGGGCACCAGCATTTCCATTGCTCCTTTTCTGAATTCATCCGGTGTGATGGAGCCCTTTTCGAGACCAATCAGCAGATCAGAGCTGCTTCGGCTGCCCCAGAAATCAACACCTTCCTTTATACCTAGTTCTGTAAATGCTTTTGCACTGCGGGCAGGGTCGATATTTAGCAATACATTGCCAAAATCAAAAATGATGTTTTTAATTCCGGTTAGATCTATCTTCTTTGTCATAACCATTTATTTAAACTGAAATCATCCATTATTAGCAGCCTTTCCCGTTTTTTTGGCACGAAAATGCTAAATCTTTATATTTTTCCCTGGCACTAATGCTAATTTTACAAACCCTCGATGTTAAACTTATCCCAATCCAGACCTACGGTAAAGCGCTCCCTGAAAGTTTCTAACTCTTGATAATCAAGCGTTGCCGTATCCACTGCAGGCTTGTTTGCAAGAGCAGTGAGTATCGGTCGTCCCTTGAAATCGAGCACCATCGAATTGCCGCTGTGTGGAATGCCTTTACCATCTTTACCTATTCGATTCACCCCTACACAAAAGGCCTGATTTTCTATAGCCCGGGCAATCAGAAGGTTTTTCCAGATATAACTGCGGCTGGCCGGCCAATTGGCTAGGTAAATCAATACATCATAATCGTAGCTTTCTTTGTTATACCCGTTCATGCTCCAAACCGGGAAACGCAGATCATAACACACCAACGGCCTGATTTTCCACCCTTTCAGTTCAACAATCAATTTATTTTTACCTGCTGTATAGTGTTGATGCTCATTGGCCATCCTGAAAAGGTGTCGTTTATCGGTAGTTTCATAGCTTCCATCAGGGCGCATCCAAACTAAACGATTGTAAATTTTGTTTTTTTCAATGATAGCAATGCTTCCCGTTACTACGCATGATAGCCTTTTAGCCTGCTCGGCCATCCACTGCATTACCAAACCATTCATAGGATCAGCAATTTGCCGGGAATCGGTTACAAATCCGGTAGCAAACATTTCGGGTAGAACAACAAGATCGGTCTGCCCTGCCAAAGGATCCAGTTCCCGGCTAAAATATCTGAGATTGTTTTCCTTTTCCGCCCATTCAAGTGGTGCCTGAATAATAGATATACGTAAGGGTTCCAACGATTTCATAATTTAATATATTAGCTGAAAGCATAATGATGCGGTTTTAAATCCCGCAAAGAATTTTCGCCGCTTTTTCGAGCGTTTCATCCGTTTTTGCAAAGCAGAAACGCAGCATTTTATTGTCCTCCTGCTTATGATAAAAGGAGGAAACCGGGATGGAAGCAATTTTAAACTCCTTTACCAGCCTTTCGGCGAAAGCCATTTCTTTTTCCTTGCTGATTTCGGCATAATTCAGCAACTGGAAATAAGTTCCTGATGCAGGTATTGCTTTGAATCGGGAACCTTTAATAAGCTTTAGGAATTTATCCCGCTTTTCCTGATAAAAGCTGTGCAGATGAAGGTAATTTTCCGGATTTTTTAGGTAGTCTGCAATGGCAAGCTGTACGGGCGTATTCACTGCAAATACAACAAACTGATGTACCTTCCGCAATTCGGCAGTGAGTTGCGGCGGTGCCAGAACGAAGCCGCATTTCCAGCCGGTGGCATGAAACGTCTTCCCAAATGATCCGATAATCAGGGAACGTGAGGCAAGGGCCGGGTATTTACCAATACTTTCGTGCGTAAGTCCATCAAAAATCAGGTGCTCGTAAACTTCGTCACTCAGAATGAGAATATCTCGATTACGTAACAGCAATTCCAGTTTTTTCAGGTCTTCAGCCTTAATAACAGTACCCGTGGGGTTATGCGGTGAATTGATGATGATCATCCGGGTGCTTCCGGTGATTAGTGCAGGAAATGTTTCCCAGTTGATAGAATAATCCGGAGCCTGGAGTTTGGCATATTTTACCATGCCGCCCTGCATAGTTATCGCCGGGGCATAACTGTCGTAAGCAGGCTCAAATACAATCACCTCATCACCTGAACGGATAAAAGCAGCTATCGCGCTGAACAATCCTTGTGTTGCGCCGGCCGTGATGGTTATTTCAGTTTCGGGATTATACTTTACCGCATACTTTTTCTCAAACATCTCAGCAATCCCTTCCCTCAAAGGCAAAACACCAGGCATAGGGGCATATTGATTGTCCCCCTTTTTCATGTGACTATGCACCAATTTGATCAGTTCCTCCGAAATGGGAAAATCAGGGAATCCCTGCGAAAGATTAAGCGCATGGTGCTCCCGTGCCAGGGCAGACATAACCGCAAAAATACTGGTCCCGGTAAAAGGAAGTTTCGACACTATGGTGCCGGTATAATTATCCATAACGATGAAAATTGATAGTAGGCAAATATATGAAAATAGGGAATTGAAAATAATTTTACCGCTTTATTTATGCGAACAAACCTAGCAGGTACTCCGGCGTTTAGTATCTTTGCTTCTTATAGTTTGTATCATCTGATCATACAAAGCCCAATCCTTAAACCCCTAAAAATGCCAAATACAGATAAAAAGTTATTTTTGTTGGATGCGATGGCCCTCATTTACAGGGCGTATTATGCATTGAACCGCAATCCACGCATCACTTCAAAAGGGCTAAACACTTCGGCCATTCTCGGTTTTGCCAATTCGCTGTACGATGTCATCAAAAACGAAAAACCTACACACATTGGCGTAGCATTCGACACCCATGCACCAACGGTCAGACATGAAGATTTTGCTGCCTATAAGGCAAACCGGGAATCTATGCCCGAAGATATTTCCAGTGCGATACCTTATATCATGCAACTGATCACGGGTTTTAACATTCCAATACTTTTTGTGGATGGTTATGAGGCGGATGACGTCATTGGGACGCTGTCGAAGAAAGCAGAAAATGCTGGATTTACAGTGTATATGATGACCCCGGACAAGGATTTCGGACAATTGGTTTCGGAAAATATCCTGCAATACAAGCCTGGGAAACCAGGGGAGCAACCTGTGGTTATGGGCGTAAAGGAAGTGTGTGAGAAATTTGGGGTAAAACGTCCCGAACAGGTGATTGATATGCTTGGGCTTTGGGGGGATGCTTCGGATAATATTCCTGGAATTCCCGGCGTGGGTGAAGTTACTGCCCGAAAATTGCTCGAAACTTTTGACTCCGTGGAAGGATTGATTGCAAACGCTGATCAAATACAAAAAGATAGTATGCGTATCAAAGTTAAGGAGTACGCTGAGCAAGCAATCATGTCAAAACAATTGGCTACCATCATCCTTGATGTGCCGGTTGAATTTGATGAAGATGCCCTCAAAATGGCTGCTCCGGATATTGCGGCATTAAAAACCTTGTTTGATGAAATTGAGTTTAATACCTTTGGCAAAAGGCTTTTTGCCGATATGGAAAAGGCCAACCTCAAGCCCTCTTCGCAAACCGATTTATTTGCCGCGGCTAATGAACCATTGGACTTGTCAACTGATTTGCTTACCATTGAAAAAATGGCGCACAAATACCGTCTGGCGGATACTCCAGAAAAAAGAAAAACATTGATTGAGCATCTATCCAACTCGCCAATGTTTTGTTTTGATACCGAAACCACTGGTTTGGATGCCAACAATGTGGAACTGGTGGGCTTGTCATTCGCTACCAATCCAGGCGAAGCATGGTTTGTGCCGGTACCTGAGAAGTATGCCGATGCGCTGGAAATTGTTACTGAATTCTCTGCGGTTTTTGCAAATGAAAAAATCGGGAAAACCGGGCAAAACCTGAAGTATGACATTTCGGTACTCAAATGGTATGAAATAACGGTGAAAGGCCAACTTTTCGATACCATGATCGCTCACTACCTGATTGAGCCTGACATGCGCCACAATATGGATTTTCTGGCTAAAACCTACCTCAACTATGAACCTGTTCCCATCGAAAGCCTGATTGGTAAAAAAGGCAAAAATCAATTGACCATGCGCTCGGTTGAACTGGAAAAGCTCAAAGAATATGCCAGTGAAGATGCTGACATTACGCTGCAGTTGAGAAATGCCCTTGAACCAAAACTTACTGAAACGGGCACCCGCAAACTTTTTGATGAAATTGAGATGCCGCTGGTAAAGGTTCTGTCCGCGATGGAAGCCGAAGGTGTGAAGATTGACAGCGACAACCTTAACTTGTTTTCTATTCAGCTTGAGCAGGAAATTGCAATGGTTGAAAAAGAGATTTTTCAAATGGCAGGAGAAGCGTTCAATGTTGCTTCGCCCAAACAATTGGGTGAAATCCTTTTTGACAAAATGGAGCTTTCCGATAATCCTAAGCAAACCAAAACCAAACAATATTCCACCAGTGAGGATACCTTGCAAAAGCTGATCCACAAACATCCTATTATTCAGCAAATACTTGATTACCGATCACTTACAAAATTAAAATCGACTTATGTAGATTCATTGCCGCTGTTGGTCAATCCACGTACCGGACGAATTCACACCTCCTACAATCAGGCTGTGGCTGCCACCGGCCGGCTGAGTTCAAACAATCCAAACCTCCAGAATATTCCCATCCGCACCGAGCGTGGACGAGAGATTCGCAAAGCTTTTGTACCAAGAAACGAAAAATACACCCTGCTTTCGGCGGATTATTCACAGATTGAATTGAGGATTATCGCCCACATCAGTGGTGATGAAGCCATGCAACAAGCTTTTCGCGATGGCATTGACATTCACACGGCCACCGCTGCCCGTATATACGGCACCGACATTGAAAATGTATCCAAAGAGATGCGCCGCAACGCCAAAACTGTGAACTTTGGAATCATTTATGGCATTTCTGCTTTTGGGCTTTCGGAAAGACTTGGCATTCCCCGACGGGAAGCTGCAGACATTATTGCCCAGTATTTTGAGCGGTTTCCCGGAGTGAAAAAATATATGGATAAAACCGTTGTTTTTGCTAAGGAACATGGTTTCGTAGAAACCATCATGAAACGTCGCCGTTACCTGCGCGATATCAATTCGGCCAACGCGATTGTGCGCGGCTTTGCAGAACGAAACGCCATCAACGCGCCTATTCAGGGCTCATCTGCTGATATGATTAAAATTGCCATGATTAATATTCAACGCGAATTTGAGCGCCTGAAACTGCGTTCACGAATGATTATGCAGGTACACGATGAATTGGTGTTTGATGTTCACCTTGAGGAAGTTGACGTTGTTAAACCCATCATCGAGAAATACATGAAAACTGCCATTGAGCTAAGTATTCCGGTGGAAATAGAGATGAGTACCGGGAACAATTGGTTGGAGGCGCATTGATTGCGGATTGTGGATTGCAGATTTCAGATTGCAAAGCCACGCAAGGACTTACCTGCACTGTGTTACCGCTCAATGTATTAGCATTTCTGATTGGTTGTTAGACCATTATAATTATAAATGAGAAGCCTTCAAGTTGAATTAGCTGAACTCACCACTTCAGGCGGCTCGATTGTCAAATTCAACGGTGTTTAAAGCGGCATTACAAATGCCGCTTAGCCCAGAATTCAACATTGTGCTGCCATTCACAACTCAACCAAAATCCTGTAAATCTTGTAAATCCTGTCTAAAAAGAAAGGCAGCTCAATTCATCGGAAGGCCGAAAAACGGGAATGTCAATCGAGCCAGTCTTTCCTTCAACTCGTCGGGTGAAAAGGCATCCATACTGGCCAGCTTAAAGTTGCGGACATTGGCGAAAAGCTTGTTTCTCCTGATTTGTAAAAGCCTGTCTCTGGATTCATTTTCAAGGAAATCTGAATATTCATTTTTTAGTGTTTGAACGAGCTCTTTCACCGAAACAATTTCATTGCAACGCCACACATTGCTTCCGGCGAAGGCATAACCACGGTTAAAATTGCCACGCAAAGCAGAAGTGAGGGAAGCAATAATACAATAAGGTGCAGTTTGAATGTCGCAGGTGCGGATACAGTTTACCGGACAGGTTTTGGGCTGTCGTTTGCCGGCTTCCACTTCGAGCAAAAAAGGTGAGTTGATTGCCCGGCCCGGCATACCTACCGGACTTTGAATAATTTTTACATCTTCATCTGTTGCCTTAAGATAAGCCTGTTTAAATTCAGGAGAAGCATCACACTCATGGGTCGTTACAAAGCGGGTGCCCATTTGAACACCTGAGGCACCAAGGGCCATAATGCGGGCAATGTCAGCGCCTGAAAATATCCCACCTGCTGCGATTACCGGAATAAGTTTGCCGTTTTCGATGCCAATTTCATTTGCCACTTTCACGACTTCAGGAATCAATTTTTCGAGGGCAAATTTTTCATCCATAATTTGCTCCCGTTTAAACCCCAGGTGGCCACCGGCCTTAGGGCCTTCCACCACTATGGCATCGGGAAGATAATGGTAATTGGCCAGCCATTTATTGCAAAGCAAAGCTGCGGCCCTTGCCGAGGAAACGATAGGAACCAGTTTGGTCTGACTGCCGGGCGTAAGGTATTTTGGTAGATCGAGTGGCAATCCTGCCCCGCAAAAAATAACATCAATGCCTTCTTCAATGGAAGTTCGCATCATGTCGTCAAAATTCGACAAAGCCACCATGATATTGACACCCAATGTGCCTTTGGTGAGCTTGCGTGCTTTGCGGATTTCCGTTCTGAGGCCATTAATGCAGTTTTCAAAGAAACTAACTCCGGCCTCTTTATAAATCATACCCAGTCCGGCCACGGAAATTACTCCGACTCCGCCTTCATTGGCCACAGCTGCGGCCAGTCCTGAAAGTGAAATGCCCACGCCCATGCCTCCCTGTACTACAGGTATTGGGACGAAATGCCCGCCAATATTCAATGGTTTTAAAGTTGTCATTTTTTGTTGATTTTGCCGTTTCTGTAATGGATCAAAAAACATATAAACCCAAAGTTAAAAAGGTAATTGTTTTTGCCATTAAGGGTGCAAAGTTAAATCAGGAAAAACGGCTTACAGTAAAAATGGGCTAATCTGCCAGAAAGGGGCAGAAATGTTGGGTTTTGGGATGAAATGACGGTTAACCAGGGCTGAATTGTCGGCCATAAAATAAAAACAAGCAGCAATTCAGGTCAAAGAAAGGCTTCAGATTTGTTGATTTTTGCCAAAAAGTTTCCGTAATCCGGCTGCCTTATTTCTGGCGACCGGTACCCGAAAATCAAGGCCTTCCACTTCCAGTGCATAGGCAGGCGACGAGCCTGTCATTCGTTTTACCTGTTTAAGATTGATGATGCAACACCGATGGCATTTGAGCATATCGGGAGAACCACTAACCAGCAACTCCACTGCACCAAGGGTTTGCCTGATAACATGCCTTCGGATTTGTTCCCCACTCCGATAAAAGACTTCAATGTAATTCCCGGCTGATTGAATAAGCACAATGTTCCTGAGACTCTCTTCAAAAACATCTTTTCCGTTTTCAGATTCAATTCTAACTGATTGAATTTCTGACGATTTAGAATTCTTGTCCTGTTCTTCAAGCCAATGGCGACCGGAATCAAACACCTGAACAACTTTGTTTTTAAGTACATGGTTGTAATTTACCATATTGAAAAGAATCAAAGGAAGCAATGCAAGAGCACCAGAGCGGAACAGGGTAAGCGATTGCATGTTTGGAATTTTAAATATCCACGCCGACATGCTGAAACCAGCAATAAGGACAATAAACATACCCAGGTTCCAGATCATTTCTTTGCGGATGGTCCATCGGACTGATTCAAAAAGTTTTGGCAGGAGTCCGGGAAGAAAAAGCGTGCTGAAAAAGAAGGTAGCGGCACTCACCAACCCAAGCACAAGAATGAAATAACCTTCCTTGCGGGAAGCCATAAAATCAATCCCAAAAGGCTGAAAATAGAGGGAAATCAACATAAACCCCATGCTTACCATGGTGATGGTGCGAAGGTTATGCTTAAAATTATTATGAAAAGGATAGGGCTGGTTCAGGTTTTCAAACATCCACGACGATTTGCAATTGCAAAGATAGGATATAAAATTACAGTAGTAACCTGAGTGAAATACTATTGTATATTAAAGGTAATCAACATATTACCATCCACGGGATAATATTATGTAGTAACCAATGATTAGACATATTTAGCAAACCTTAAATAACGGATGGAACAATAGGCAGACTTAAAAGCATGTGGGCTTTAGCTTATTCCAGAAATTGGGAAAACCGATTGAACCAATCCTGAACCCATTCAAAAACCAGAATTCCGGCTTATGAATGGCCTCCAACAACAATCCTTATAATCCTTAAATTAAGCACAAAAAATCGGATGGCCTGCCAGGGCACAAACCGACGCCAAAAGAGTGTGCTTTTCGTTGGAAAAGGAGGATAGGATTCGTCAGTGTATGATTGTATGGTTTTATTTTTCATGAGATTGTTGTTTAATTGATAATGTCGGATGCCATTGGTCAGATGTATCAGAAATTAGAAATTTCTTTTACTCCGGTAACAGCCACCAAAATGGATATCCCTTGGCCTTGTGCAAAAACATGTAGTGCATAAACCATTTCATCCAATGACCTGCCAGGCCGGCCTCACCTACGGTGTAATCGAGATCGCGGCCATATTCCGGATATTTCTCCCAATCGGGAACTATAGGGTGAACCGTCATGGTAGCAGCCGCGCCACGTCTCAAACCATATCCAGCGGAAATAATGCAGGCTGCGCCCATACGACCCATACTTGCCCGGTGCTTAAACACCTGCTTACCACTTTTAATTTCATTAATGATATTGTTTGCCACGATTTTGCCCATAACGCCCGAGGGCATTCCGGTTCGGGGAGGGGAAGGAAAAATGGCAGTGCCGTTTTTACTTGTCATCGGTTTTGAGATGGCATGTGGAGGGGCAAAAGCAATTCCGGGGGCATAAATATTTGGGTAAGAAGGGCTTTGGTAGGTTTCAGGCCAATCTGCTGCATTCCATTCCTCAAAAGGTTTTGAGGTATAATTCGCATCTACCTTCATAAAGCCATTGGGTGCAAAGAGTGTAGGCGTTATATCGGCTCCGGATTTATCAAAAGCTTTTATCCCGGCACCTGCAAAACCAGGAATCAGCATGGAAAAATCAAATTCAATCTGTTTTTCTTCGCCATCGAGGGTTTCATAATGGATTACACCAGGCTCTACCTTTTTCACACCGGCCCGCTTGATCCATTTGATGCCGTGTTCGCCCAGAAAGGACTCGGCGAAAACCCTTGTGGAGGTTATATATCCTCCACGCTTGATATACGCTCCTCCCATACCAAAATCCCCAATTTCATATTCATTGGTTAGCCAGGTTAGTTCGGCAAGATGGTCCAACTTACGTTTGTGTATCTCAAAGGCTACATTCAAAATGTACTCAAAAGCTGCACCCTGACAGGTTGCCATTGGATGACCGGTCCCGATGACAAAACGCTGTTTTTCACCTTTCTCCATTTTGGCAATGGATTCCTGTAACTTTTCCCAGGCATGGGCAGCGTGATCATACGAACAAACCGAAACTGTGTATTTTCCAGGACCAAGGCCTTCGGTGGCACCGAAATTAAGTTTTGGCCCGGTGGCATTCACCAAAAAGTCGTAATCAACACGATCGGACTCACCCCGCCTGTCTTCACTGGTGTATTCTAACTGCACAAATGGCCTTTGAGATTCAGGATCGCCTTCGGGATGAATGCTGACGGCTTTGGCCTGCCGGAAATCAATACCCCATTTTTTATACAGTGGCTCAAGTTTAAACCGCACCTGATCTACCGTCATCCGGCCAACGCCCACCCAAATATTGGAGGGTATCCAGTGATAATAAGAAGCCGGGGAGATAACCACAACCTCGTGTTTTTTACTCAATTTCTTACGCAAGAATGCAGCAGCAGTATGCCCTGAAATGCCTGCTCCTAGAACGACAACTTTGGCCATTGGGAAGGGATTTAGTTTTTAAAAATCCAGGTGAACTTAAAACACAAATTTAGGAGCATTAAATTTACGCAATTATTTCAGTTATTTGAAGTTGAAGAGAAAAATTTTGATTTAAATCTCTTTTATTAGTCGGTTAGTTGGTTAGTCGGTTAGTTGGTTAGTCTTTAGTCTTTGGTTTATAGTCTTTAGCCTATGGCACTTCGTCTCTCAGTCTCTCAGTCTCTCATTCGCCCCCTTGCAAAAGTCGCCCAGTCGCTCCCTAGCCCAGTCGCCCTCTCGCCCCCTCGCTGAAGTCGTCCTCTCAAAAGAGTCGCTAAGAATCACAACTTTTTTAGATTAAACCATTTTTTCATTACTTTCACGACCTAAAAAATCCAGTAAGCTTATGAAAAGACTATTACTGCTAATTTTGTTCCTTCCATTGATGCTTGGGGCTCAGGTTCCTGATAAATCAATTCAAAAAAATCCTGTTCAATATCCCGAACTGGCACCAATGAGTGCCTATGATTCCCTTATGCTCTCTCAATTGCCCGAGTATAAGCCTGAAGAAGCGACCTTGCGCCGTCTGATCCCCACGGCTGTGGATAATTCAACCCGACCCTGGTTCCGACCACTGGTAGCGCAGGTAGGCCTGGAATGTGGCCAGTCAAGCAGTATTGGGATTATGTTTACTTATGAATTGGATTACAAAAGGCAGTTGCCTGCCAATGTGCCGGAAAATCAATACACGACCCATTTTACTTATAATTTCATAAATGGTGGATCGAATGCTGGAATTAGTTTCTACGAATCCTTCGAAATCATAAAAAAAGCAGGCAATCCAAATATTGCCGATTATGGTGGAATGGCTCCCGGCGGTGCATCCATGTGGATGAACGGTTATGATAAGTACTTTAACGCCATGCATAACCGCGTGAATGAAATTTATTCAATTAAAGTTAATACTGAAGCGGGAATACAAACCCTCAAAAACTGGATATTCGATCATGCGAATGGTTCTTTGGCGGGTGGACTGGGATGCTTTTATGCTGAATTTACCAATCCGCCGGGAGTATTCCCTCCGGGAGTGCCGGAAGCAGGAAAACATGTATTGACTTCATGGGGAAATTCGTCAAATCATGCCATGACCATTTGTGGCTATAATGACCTGATCAAGTGGGATTATAATCAGGATGGGCAATATACCAATGATATAGACCTGAATGGTGATGGAATAATTGATCCGCGTGATTGGGAGATTGGTGGATTTAAAATGGCCAATACTTATGGATCGGTCGCGAACTGGGGCGATCAGGGTTTTGCCTATATGATGTATAAATCCGTGGCGGATGTCTTCGGCCAGGGCGGTATCTGGAACAATACCGTGGTCATTGCCGATGTTAAAGACAACCATCAGCCCAAGCTTACCGCTAAAATTACCCTGTCGCATACATGCAGGAATAAATTAAGGGTTTCTGTTGGTGTTTCATCCAATCCACAGGCCACCCAGCCTGATAAGATTCTCTATTTTCCGATTTTTGATTTCCAGGGTGGTTGCCTTCCCATGCAGGGAAGTGGTTCCTTAGATAATATTGAGTTCGGGTTGGATTTAAATCCGTTGTTGGCTTATATTGAACCTGATACTGAAGCAAAATTTTTTCTCAGGATTGATGAAAATGACCCCCAGGGCGAAGGTTCGGGGAATATAACCGCCTTCTCGCTAATGGAATATACCATGGGCATCGTTGAAATTAACAGTGGAGTGAATAATCTCCCTATTGTAAATAACGGTCTTACAACAGCCACGGTAAATGCTACCATTCATTTTGATCCTCCGGTAATATTGAACGATACTCTTCCGCCCACCCAGTTATATCAGGGATACAATACTCAACTTGAGGCTGAAGGAGGTACATTGCCTTACACCTGGGCAATTGCGGAAGATTATACCCGATTGGATTCTATTTCGGTGATGTCAGAAATTAACGCACAAAAATTATCTCTTTCAAGCAACAGCAATGGAAGTGCCCGGGTGGTACTTCCTTTCCCGTTCAATTATTTTGGCAAGGAATATCATGAAATTTATGCCACCTCTGATGGTTATCTCACCTTTGAAAAGACACTATTGCCCTGGCCTTACTATATTGAAGGCCGGACCTATTTTATGGAGAAACCAATGATTGCACCAAGTATGTCCAACCCTTATCTTATTACTTTGGCGGACGATGGTGTATGGTATGAAGCCGCTGAAAATTATGTTACTTTCAGGTGGAAATTGTCCATTTATGACACGCAGGGCACCATGAATGCTACTGTTAAGCTATATAAAGACGGGAGAATTGAATTTAATTATGGGGAATTCGTTGTGCCTTCTTATGTAAAACGATTTACCGGAATTTCGGCAGGTGATGGTCAAAACTATTTGTTGATATCTCACAATTCCAATTATACGCCCGCATTAAACCAGCTTATAAGGTTTACGCCTGCCAGAATGCACCAGGGAATTGAATTATCCCGGAATGGCTTACTTAGCGCAACTTCCCTTGAAACGCCTCAGGACATTCCACTGCGCATCAGTGTTACGGATAAAAATAATCTTCGGACCTATAAAACCTTTGTCCTTGCTTCCGAAGGATTGCAAATGGATTATTCCATAACATCAGGGGATGATGGTACCATTGAATTTGGAGAAACCTTTACCCTTGACCTGAACATTACCAACCACAACAATGTTGCAATTCACGAAACTGAGTTCAACCTTTCCACCCTGGACACAGCGTTTAATGTTATTGATAATCAGGCAAATATACCCCAACTGCTTCCGGGAGAAAATTTAATTATTGAAGACGCCTTCACTGTAACCGCGGATAATATGGTGCCAGATAATCACAGCGGGGCTTTTAACCTTCATGCTGAATCCGACGAAGGTGAATGGAACCGAACCATCAACCTTCCAGCCTATCGACCAGAGTTTGCGGTTGGAAATCTTGAAATTCTCGATGGGAACAATGGCATACTGGAGCCGGGTGAAAATGCACTTATAAGTCTAACAGTTACCAACACTGGTGGGGCAAAACTATTCAATGCTGCTGCGATACTTCAAACCTGGGACCATTTTTTAACCATAACAGGAATGGAACAAAACATGGATGCCATTTTACCCGGAGAGTCCTGGAATATAACTTTCAATCTGAGCCTCGCACCATTAACTCCACCAAATCACACACTGCTTATCAATGTTAAAATAAGCGGACATAATCAGTATAATTTTGTAAAAACCATTCCTTTGTTAACCGGTGTTACGGTCGAAAACTATGAAACAGGATCAATGAATTCCTTTGACTGGCAAACCGGAGGGAATGCCAACTGGTATGTTGAGGAAGGCAATGCATGGGAAGGGAGTTTCTGTGCAAGGTCCGGGTTGATTTATGACAATCAGGCTTCCGGCATGTGGATCGTCTGGGATGTTGCTTTTTCGGATTCCATCTCCTTCTGGTATAAAGTTTCATCAGAAACGAATTATGATTTCCTGCGTTTTTTTATCAACGATGAAGAAATAGAAAAGTGGTCGGGCAATACCGGATGGAAGTTCGCACACTACGCGGCAGATGCCGGTACGCAGAATTTTAAGTGGAGATATACCAAAGACTATAGCGTTGCCGGAGGCGATGACTGCGCAAGGATTGACTATATACTCATGCCTGCCTACGCGGTTGCGACAAACCTGAATTTGCCCGTGCAAGGTTTGGCTTCTTTTTCCGCTTATCCCAACCCATTTTCAGGGGAGCTTACCATTAGTTACAGTCTGAAAAATACCAGTCATGTAAAGCTCTCCATTACCGATGCGCTGGGCAGGGTGCTTCAGCAGCAGGCTTTTGCCCAGCCACTTGTGGCAGGTCAGTATCAGTGGAAACCCGGTGTTGATTTTGACAAGTCAGGCCTCTATTTGATAATTCTTGAAACCGATACAGACAAATATGTGAAAAAACTGATACGGACAGACAATCATTGAGAATGAGATTTTTCCCTACGAACAGTCAGGAAAAACAAAAAAGATTCCCTATGTCAAAAAAAGGCAGCTAAAATGGTTGAATCACTTTAAATTTGTCGGATAAAAAGCAAAGGATATGCCCACGGATAAAAAAACATCGGGAGTTTTGGTTAAAAACCTGATGTTTGCTTTGTTGATGTTGATGCTCATCGTGCCCTGGATGCAGGGGCGACTTGGGCTGATAAAGGAAAAACCGCTCACAGGTGCATTCTCGGCAAGTACAGCTCCTGATTTTACTGATTTTACGCGTCCCGATTGGTTAAGCGGCAGTTTCCAGGAAACTTTCAACACAAACCTGGAAAACCACATCGGGTTTCGCAATACCTTGGTCAGACTCAACAATCAGGTTGATTTTAGTGCATTTGGCCAGGCCAATGCCGAAGGGGTAATTGCCGGTAAAGATGGGGAGTTGTTTGAAGAAGATTACCTCAGGGAAGCAACAGGCCTCTATTATATTGGCGATGAAGTGTGGAGTCGTAAGGCAGCTCAGTTAAAGGCAGTTCAGGACACGCTGGCAGCTTTGGGCAAAACCCTTGTGGTTGTGTTAGAGCCTGGCAAAGCAACTTACTATCCCGAGCGTAGGCCCCGAAAATACCGGAATATTCCTGAAAAACATTCCAACTATGAACTGATGTTGGAATCATTTGGCAATCAGCAAGTAAATGTTTTGGACCTGGATACCTATTTCAGGCAAATGAAAACCGAACAATCGTATCCGCTATTTTTAAAAGGAGGAACCCATTGGAGTTATTATGGCGCTGCCCTTGCTGCAGATACTACAATTGCATACCTGACCCGAAAGAGTGGGATGAATTTGCCGGATATGAAAATTGAGGGCATCAAACATCTTGACACCATCCGTCATCCGGATAACGACATTGGCCTGGCCATGAACCTCATCTTTCCCATAAGGCAGGAAAAACCCGCGTATCCAATTATCAGCTTCAGCAAAAATGATTCAAAACGAGCTGACGTGCTGATTGTTGGCGATAGCTTCTATTTTAACTGGCTCAACAGTTTTATTCCTTCCTCTGCTTTTGGCAACTTTGATTTCTGGTATTACAACAATAATATTACCCACGGTAATGATGTTGCTAGTGGGAAAGTAGCCGACAAGAATTTTAAGGAAGAGGTATTGAAGCGCGATATTATCCTCATCATGATCACCGGCCGCTTTCACCATGCTTTTGCCTGGAACTTTGATGAGCAGTTGTATAATTTGTTCTTCCCCACCTACCGCGATCCTGAAACGTTTTTTGCCAACCAGATACGTTCTTACGATGATGAATTCAAACGGATGGTAACCGAGGCCGCGAATACTGGCATAAGCATTGAACAGCGCATCAATCAGGAAGCCTCCTATAAGTTTTATAAAGATCATGTTGATAACCCCGATAAATACCAGCGCCGCGACGAATTGGTAAAACTTTACCGATTAGGCATTTCCGGCACCCCTGACTGGATGCAGAAAATTCGCGAAAAAGCAAAAACCAATGGCATCAGTGAGGATGAACAACTTAACAAAGATGCAGAATGGCTTGCGGATGAAAAGATGAAGCAGCGGGGGGACCGGTAATCGGAATTAAGAAGTAAGAAGTAGTTTGCCGGAGCCAGGATTCTCCTAATAGGTCTACTGCCTGAGCGCAGTCGAAGGCTGACCTGCCAGATGTGATAGAGATGCTCATATTGTATAGATTCATTGTTGAAAATTCCTTTTCCCACTCGTTCCTTGATGCCTGAGCGTTGGTTGGTGGGTGGGTTGGTGAGCGATTTCGATAGCTATCGGAACGTACCAATCGGTAACAAGTCGAAAGCCGCCCCTCGTCCCTCACAAATTCGCATTCCCAACAATTTTTACTATCCTTATTTCGTTATCCAGCAGAATCCCTCAACCATGAACCGCTACCTCTTACTACCCATACTCCTATTATTATCGCTAAAAATATCCGCACAAGCGTTGCCTGAGGCTTCTGTTGTGTTTCCTGGCAAGCATTGCCTGAACGAAACAGAGCAGAAGATGGCCATTGCGCTCAATCAATACCGTGCATCGCTGGGATTAAAGCCAATTCCTGTTTCGGCATCATTGTCATGGGTGGCCCGGGTGCATGTGGGTGATCTTAAGGAGAATTACGTTTATGGTTCTTCCTGCAACATGCATAGCTGGTCACAAAATGATGCCTGGAGCTCATGCTGCTATAAAAGTGATCATAAAATGGCGCAATGCATGTGGGATAAGCCGCGTGAGCTAAGCAACTATAAAGGGGACGGGTATGAAATTGCTTTTTATTCAACCTATGATTATCCCGATGCCGATTCATTTGTAACAGAAGCTTTAAATGGCTGGAAAACAAGCCGTGGCCACCACGATATAATTGCGAACCGTGGGAAATGGACAACGGCCAAATTTGAAGCTATGGGCGTTGGGGCCAACGATGAATTTATAGTGGTTTGGTTTGGTGAAATGACAGATTTGGCCGGTCCACCTGAAAATTGCCGTTGATGTTTGATTTGTTTGTACTTTAGTTCGCAATTGTAAACTACTGAACAAACCAAATCACTTCCATGAAATCTCTTTTCGTTTTTGTAGCCCTTTCTTTCTTTTTATTAACCGATATTGCTGCCCAGAAGTTTGAAGGAGGCATCATCCTTGGGCTGGTGGGTAGCCAGGTAGCTGGCGACCAGTATTCCGGGTATAACAAAGCCGGATTAAATGCGGGAGGCTGGATCAACCTGCCCATCGGGGGAAAGTCAAAATTACAAATGGAACTTGCCTACATTCAAAAAGGAAGCCGCGAAAATCCTGATTATGAAAAAAACAAATTAGAGAGTTACCTGATGAGGCTGGGATATGTGGAGTTGCCCTTACTTTATCGCATTCAATACAGCGATTTACTGGGTTTTGAAGCTGGGCTGGGGGCGAATTTCCTGATACACAGCAATGAAAAGTTCAATGGAGGTGAATTTGAAGAATCGCCATTCAGTCGCGCTAATTTGTGTTTGCTGGCAGGTATTTCATTCAGGGTAACCGATTTGATCCGCATTAACCTACGAACAGACAATTCACTGTTTTCCATTCGCAAAAACAGAAAAACCGGCGATGTCTGGCGCTTTTGGGGTCACGGTCAGTTCAGCGATGCACTGGTATTGTCGGCATATTATAAACTTTGATCGCGTAATAGCAGCATGATATATAATGAAAAAAGGGCTTCCAATCGGAAGCCCTTTTCATTTTATACGGATCGATGATTATTTAATCATGATCTTTTGAGTAGCAATACCACTTTGGGTTTGGATGGTAAGAATATACATTCCGGCTTCAAAGCCATTGGTTGAAATGCGGGTTGCGTGCTGACCAACAACACTTTCATGAACGATCTGACCGAGGCTGTTGCTCAGTGTAATCGCTATAATGTCGGTGTTTCCTTTGAGGGAAAATACATTCTTTTTTTTGCCGGATTTGGATAAACCAAAAAAAAGCCGGCATTTAGCCGACTTTTAAAGCGTATTCAGTTTTCGATTTATTTATTCGAGTCCTGGTTCGATTTTACGAACATTGAAAGCTACTTCTTCTCCGCGTTCGTTCCGACGGATTTCAAATTCCACCATATCACCATCAAGAATGTCGTTGAAATTTCCATCCATCACATCTTCAAAGTGGAAGAACAGATTGTTTGGCGGGAAGGCGATAAAGCCATAGCCACTCTTCATATTGAGTGTACGGCTCCGCTGAACGCCTTCGGGGACAGGCTTGTTGACAAACTTCATGCGGTTATCGTCCTGCTTGTCGAACAGATTCGAAACAATCGCATCGTTTTTATTCAAACGGTTGTCGATAATTTCGTGCATGGCAATGGGATAAGCTACTTCTTCGAGCAACTCCTGTGAGGTACGGGTAATGCTTTCGCGGCCATTCATGTCCTGGTAACGGAAATCCCAGCTAAGCAACATAACCCTTGTGCCCAGGGTGTTCAATTTGCGAACGAGGGGAACGTAATCACCGTCAGAAGCAACGAGCACCAGCACGTCAAACTTCTTGAATACGGTGAGTTCATAGGCTTCTAGTGCCAGCCATACGTCAATTCCCTTTTCTTCGCGTTTCCCGCCCCTCATGCGTAAAGGCAGGTAGTGTGTAATTACCTTTTCGCCCATAAGGATATCGTCAAATATCCTTTCAGCATAAAGTTTGTTTTCGCTACTTTGAGCTTCGTAGGCGCTTAATCTCCCTCTGAAATAATGAGAATCTACAATGTGGCATAATTTTGCGTCAATTCCTTCCTCTTTTGAAACACGATTACGGATAAAGTTATGCAATCCCTCAATACTAATCCGTGCGTTGCGTTCGTGCTCATAATAATAGTAATTACTAACATGAAGAAAATAATTGCCATCATAAAATACGCCAATCCTGATTGTTTTAGTGTTGTCGTTCATTGGATAAAAAATAATTGTTAATTAATACTACTATGAATTATAAGAAAAACCTTGTTACTTGTCGTTTATGTTTATCTCCAACCTGCAAAGTTAAGTATTATTGAATCAAATTGTTAACAATTATCAAAAAAAATATTAATAACGTCTGAATATCCACGCAGAGTCGCAAAGGCGCAAAGGCACGCAAATATATTTTATACATGGACGTGAGATCAGCAATAAACCATTGCAAATCTACCCGATTTCAATATTAGTTAATAGCAATCATAGGCCTGTCGGGCTGGTCTTCAATCTGAAATCTGCATTTTGCAATCCGCAATTTTACACTGAGGGTTGGTTGGTGAGCTTTCGTCGAACCACTCGAAGTTCTGCAATCTGAAATCTGAAATCCTTTTTGCGTTTCTTTGCGCCTGCCTGCCGAAGTAGCACGCAGGCAGGTCATTGCGTGGTTTTTGAATCTGCAATCTGAAATCTGCACTCCGCAATAATTTTCTCCTTTCTCAAATATTTGCAAAAGTCTGCCTATATTTGTTTTCTTGTTTCACGTAAATGGCCACACGGTGAAAATTTTAGATACGCTTTTCGGAAAACTTATGGACGGGCGCGAAGCACGGCTCTTTACAATGATTTGCACCAACGGCTTCAGCGTAAGCATTACCAACTACGGGGCAACACTCACCTCCATAAAAATGCCCGACCGTAACGGACAATTCGCCGAAATTATTGCCGGATTTCCCAACCTTGAAGGTTATTTAGCACCCCATCCCTATTTCGGTGCTACCGTGGGCCGCTTCGCCAACCGAATAGCCGGGGCAAAATTCACCATCAACAACACAGAATATCCGCTCAGCAGTGAACATGAGTTTTATCAATTGCATGGCGGTGTTGGTGGGTTTCATTCCCGTCTGTGGGATTACTCCCTTGAAGAAGGCGATGGATATGCGGTGGTTTCATTAAGCTACCTCAGCACCCACCTGGAAGATGGCTATCCGGGCAACCTGTCTGCCGAAGTAACTTACACCGTGCATGATGACAATCGGGTGGAAATTGAATTTTCGGCTTTGACAGACAAACCCACGCATGTTAACCTTACCAATCATGCTTATTTTAATCTAAGCGGATTTACTGAAGGCCTTAACGGCCACAAATTATTCCTGAATGCCGCGCAATACCTTGATCTGGACCAAAATCAACTTCCTACTGGAAATTTCCTGCCGGTAAAAGGAACAAAATACGATTTCACTTCACCCACCACGATCAACCCGACCGAAGCTGAGCTGGATTATTGTTTTGTGATCAACCCTTCCTCACCAGGAGAAGTATCTGCAATAATGCAGCACTTGGGTTCAGGCAGGAAAGTGTCAGTTCTCACCACTCAGCCCGGAATTCAGGTTTATACCTCCAATTTTCTGGATGGCAGCCTTTGCGGACACGGTGGAAGTTGTTATGAAAAGCATTCGGCCGTTTGTCTGGAAACTCAGCATTTTCCCGATAGCCCCAATCAGCCTGCATTTCCTCCCACGCTGTTGAGCCCGGACAAAAAATATTATCAAAAAACAATCTTTTTCTTTGAAACTGAATGATAATTAAGCACCAAAACCAACAGTACTCAAACTTGTAATATGGGAAATTTTCACACCATTGATTATTTGATTTTTGGGGCGTATGCCTTGCTCATTCTTTCAGTTGGCCTGTGGGTGTCGCGAAACAAGAAGGGGCAGAAAAAGAGCGCTGAAGATTACTTTCTGGCCGGAAAAAGCCTTCCTTTCTGGGCGATAGGGGCATCGCTGATTGCCGCGAATATCTCCGCCGAACAGTTTATCGGCATGTCTGGCTCGGGCTTTGCCATTGGCCTGGCCATAGCTTCCTATGAATGGATGGGCGCCATCACCCTGATTGTGGTGGCCAAATATTTCCTGCCGGTGTTCATAAAGCAAGGCTTGTTTACCATTCCTGAATTTATTGAAAAGCGATTCAACACCAACCTGAAAACCATTCTTGCTGTCTTCTGGGTGGGACTTTTTATTTTTGTGAACCTTACTTCGGTATTGTTTCTCGGCGCCAAAGCCCTTGATACCATTATGGGCAGCGGGGATGGCAGCATGATTTTTCCGCTCATTGTTGCGCTTGCCCTTTTTGCAGCGGCTTATTCCTTGTGGGGCGGCCTTTCGGCAGTTGCCTGGACGGATGTGATACAAGTGGTGTTGCTGGTTATTGGTGGAATGATTACGACCATTATTGCCCTGGACCATGTAACCCCATCAGGCGGAGTTTTTGCCGGATTAGACCATGTGTATCAATTTGCCGGGGATAAATTCCACATGATTCTGGACCGAAATCATCCTGAATTTTTAAACCTGCCCGGTATCGGGGTAATTATTGGTGGTTTGTGGGTTGCCAACCTCTATTATTTTGGCTTCAATCAATACATTATACAACGGGCACTTGCGGCAAAATCATTGCGCGAAGCACAAAAAGGCCTGGCTTTCGCGGCTTTTCTCAAACTGTTACTGCCCATTTTTGTAGTAGTTCCAGGCATAATAGCTTTTGTGATGTTTATGCAACCCGAAGGCACCATCATTGTGGACGGGGTAAAGGATGTCTTCACCCGCGCTGATGGAAGCATCAATTATGATGTTTCTTATCCCTGGCTCATCAAAACATTTATTCCTGTTGGTGTAAAAGGATTGGTAGTAGCGGCGCTTACTGCGGCCATCGTTTCATCGCTGGCTTCCATGCTTAATTCCACGGCAACCATCTTCACCATGGATATTTACAAACCCTATTTTTCAAAAAGGACCGATGATTCTGATTTGGTTCCCGTTGGAAGGCTCTCTGCGATTGCAGCACTGGTTATTGCCGTTTTTATTGCCCCTGCACTCAGTTCCATGCCACAAATGTTCCAATACATTCAGGAATATACCGGCATCGTAAGTCCGGGCATACTCGGTGTGTTTTTAATGGGCTTGTTCTGGAAAAGGGCCAACACCAAAGGGGCCATTATTGGCGTCCTCACTTCCATACCCGTGGCATTGATGCTCAAACTATTGCCTGTTCAGATGCCTTTCCTTGATCAGATGATGTACACCTGCCTCATTACCATTGCGGTAATTGTGATGGTGAGCCTCACCACCGCCACAAAGGATGAAGATCCCAAGGCCATTCCATTGCCCCGTGAACTCTTTAAAACGGATGCGAAGTTTAATTTTGCCGCCTACGCGGTAATGATTGTTTTGATTGTTCTTTATACAGTATTCTGGTAGTAAAACAACACACGATGAAAGATAAATTGGTTAAAGATTCCTTTGAAAGTAAATTCGGTAGCGAATTCCGGTTTTTTGCTGCACCCGGCCGGATCAACGTTATTGGTGAGCACACCGATTATAACGATGGTTTTGTATTGCCTGCAGCGATTGACAAGCGCATCTATCTGGCCATCAATGCTATTTCCGGCACAACGATTACCATTTATTCACTGGATTTTGATGAAACCGTTGGGTTTGACCTCAAGGATGAACAGCCTGGGCTGCCGCACTGGGCCAAATACCCGTTTGGTGTCATTAAAGAACTTCAGAAAAAAGGATTTAAGCCGGGGGCATTTCAGGCAGCTTTTGGTGGAGATATTCCTGATGGAGCCGGGCTTTCCTCTTCAGCGGCATTGGAAAGTGCTTTTGCAACTGCGCTGAATGCCCTGTTTGGGTTTAGCCTCGATAAGATGTCGTTGGCAAAAATCGGCCAATCAGCCGAACACAATTATGCCGGGGTGCGCTGCGGAATTATGGATCAGTTTGCCTCTATGCATGGCAAGGCCGGGCAGGTGATGCAACTCGATTGCCGCTCGCTTGAGTTTAAATATTTCCCTTTGGAATTGGGTGATTATGAACTGATTCTGGCCGATACGCGTGTAAAACACAGCCTGGCGGCTTCAGAATACAACCGCCGCAGGTACGACTGCGAAGAAGGGGTAATGATTCTCCGCACGCAGATGTCCGGGGTTAAGAGCTTGCGAGATGTTCGGTCAAAGGACATGTACGGCTTTGAAGAAATAATGGGCGAACAGATTTATTTGTGCTGTGAATACGTTACCGAAGAGAATGAACGGGTACTTGAAACCTGCCATGCACTCGAAAATGGAGATCTTAAGCGTGTTGGAGCGCTGATGTATCAATCACATCATGGGTTACGCTCAAAATATATGGTAAGCTGCGCCGAGCTAGATGTTTTGGTAAATACAGCAGAAGAAATAGAAGGTGTTCTCGGCGCCCGTATGATGGGCGGTGGCTTTGGTGGCTGCACCATTAACCTGGTTGCGAAAAGTGCTGCCGAACGCTTCAAAAAAGAAAGCAGCGAGGCGTTTCACAAGGCTTTTGGCACCAGGCCTTTGTTTTATGAGGTGAATATTGGGGATGGGGCCAGGGAATTATAGGGAATTGGGAATCTCCTGACAGGTTTCCTTCCAACCTGTCAGGTATTAATAAGGAAGAAGAATTCTCCTAACAGGTTTTCTTCCAACCTGTTAGTTGTTAAAAGGAAGTATGAAATAAGAAGTAGGAAATAGGAAGTAAAAAGGTGTAGGATTCTCCTAACAGATTTTCTTCCAACCTGTTAGGTGTTAAAAGGAAGTAGGAAGGAGGAGGAGGATTCTACTAACACATTTTATCTCATGATTATCTTCATTCTATCCATTGGCTTTTGGGGAGTTATTGCTTAAAGTCGCCAAAAAAAAGTTTATTAATTTACTGATAGCGGCAATTTTTTTTAGGTTGGTAGTAGTTAAAGACCTGGCACTCGGGGCAGCCATGCAATTCTGAGATCATCATTTTTATCCGATCAAAAAGCGCTTTAAAACCAACAGGATAAAAGGATTCAATAATTTTAACCCCTTCTTTCAGGTTCTACCTCAACTTAATTATTGAGGAACATCAACCAAAGGATTGTTTTGCCCGAAGGCCATTTCCTTGCAGGGTTCTGGCACCTGCTGTAATTTTGCATCATCAAAACAAAAGAACTATGAAACAGACCTTAAATACGAAATGGAACGGTAATATGCAGTTTGATGCCCTCGTAGGTGATCACCATGTAATCATGGATGCTTCGCCCGAAGTAGGCGGCATCAACGAAGGCCCACGTCCCAAAGCCCTTATGCTTGCTTCACTGGCTGGCTGCACCGGGATGGATGTGATTTCAATCCTGAAAAAGATGCGCATTGAACCCAAAACATTCAACATCAATATTGAAGCTGAAGTTACTGAGGAGCATCCAAAACACTACAGCAGCATGCATCTTATCTATGAGTTTTCGGGCGAAGGTCTTGATGAAGACAAACTCCGCAAAGCCATTGAACTATCGCAGGAGCGCTATTGTGGCGTGTCGGTAGTTTACCGCAAAGCCATGCCGGTTACCTTTGAAATAAAAATTGTGGAATAGGTCAGGCATTAGCCAGCATTTGAAAAACAAAATCAATCTAAAACAAACCAAAAAATCAATAAAACCATGCTTTACACCAACTTGCAACATGTAATGACTGCCGAAGAGCATCAGAAACTTATCAACGAAAATGAAAATGTAATGATTTGCTGCGGCCGTATGGGTCCCATGTGTATTCCCGTTTATGGAATTATGGAAGACCTGGAAGACGAATACAAGCACGTGAAATTTGCCGATATGGAATTTGACAACCCGGAAGCACACGTCATTCGTAACGTTCCGGAAGTACGCGGATTTATGGGCATTCCTTTTACCATGTATTACAAAAACGGCCAACTCGTAAAAGCAACTTCCAGCATCCAAAGCCCGGCCCAGGTTAGGGGTATTCTCGAAAAAGAGTTTGTTCCTGTTACCGTAAGCTAAATTACTTGTTTTCTTGATGGGATGAGCGGGGAGATGCATCCCTGCCATCCCATGTTTACACGAATTTCATTCTTTTAATACTACGTTAAACTTTTTTAAAGGTCGGAAAATTAATGAAATACAGACAAAGGATTTTGAACATTAAACAAATAAAAATCAATTCTTTGCGTCTTTGCGCCTGCCTGCCGAAATAGCATGCAGGCAGGTCTTTGCGTGATTCTTTAACTTACCGAACTATTGTTCTTTATTAATGAAAATAAAATGACTCAATCAAAACATTTCGATGCCATAGTAATTGGCGGAGGTCCGGCCGGTATGACCGCTGGTATTTATCTTTCGCGTGCCCGATTGAGCACCCTCATCGTGAGCGATGGTGTGCTGGGCGGACAAATGGTGCTTACCCACGAAATTGCGAATTATCCCGGAGTGGAAAGCATTTCGGGGTATCAGCTTTCCAACATCATGAAAAAGCAGGCAAAAAATTTCGGCTGTGTGATTAAGGGGAATACTTCGGTGGTAAGCCTTGACCTTGAAGGCGAGGTGAAGCAGGTTGCCCTTTCGGATGGGAATGTTTACACTGCCAATGTAGTGATTCTCACGCCTGGAGGCCGCTCCCGCACATTGAATGTGGAAGGTGAAGCCCAATTTAAAGGGCAGGGCATTTCCTATTGCGCTACCTGCGATGGAGATTTTTTTACAGATAGGGAAATTGTTGTGGTAGGCGGTGGAAATTCAGCTCTCGAAGAAGCCGTTTCGCTGACCAAATACGCCAGCAAAGTGACCATTGTCCATCAGTTTGATCATTTTCAGGCATTTGAACATGCAGTGGAAGAGGCCAAAGCCCATCCCAAAATCCATTTCAGGATGGAATCGTCCATCACACGATTCTATGGAAATGAAAAACTGGAATCCGTGGATATCAAAAACCTGTCCACCCATGAGGTTGAAAACTTTAAAACCGATGGAGTGTTTATCTTCATCGGATATGTGCCCAATACCGAATTTTTGAAAGGCAAACTTGAGATGAACCAATGGAATGAAATTAAGGTGAATAGCGATATGCTTACCAGCATTCCTGGTGTTTTTGCTGCCGGCGATTCCATTGTTAAGCGTTACAGACAGGTTACTACTGCAGTTGGTGATGCAACCGTGGCTGCTCTGGCTGCCTCAAACTTTATCCATCAACTCAAAACCAATCAGTTACACGAAACTTTAGCCAGCTAATATGTCAATCGGACTCATTATTGCCATTGTTATCATCGGGCTTTTTGCCACCTACATGATTTATTCTTTCCGAAGGATGAAAACCATGCCCGCCGTGCCTGAAAGTGAGAAAATCATGACACTCACCGATAAAAATTTCCAGAATCAGATAAAAAGCGGATTGGTGCTGGTAGATTTCTGGGCCGAATGGTGCATGCCTTGTAAGGTAATGGGCCCGGTGTTGAATGAACTTGCGGAAGACACGACTTTTAATGCCAAAGTGGCCAAGCTGAATGTGGATCATTTCCAATCGGTTTCTCAAAAGTTTGGGATTCGTGGAATCCCAACCATCATCCTGTTTAAAAATGGGAAAGAAGCCGATAGGATTGTGGGTGTTAAACCTAAAGATTTCATTATTAAGCAGGTAAACAAACACGTTTAAAATACAACCCTATGAAAACCAAAACTATATTTCTAATCCTGTTAACCTCATTTGGTCTAATGTCATTTGCCCAAACTACCGAAAATATGAAAACGGAAGTGATGATTGAAAGCCTGAGTCGCTATGGCTTTGCTCAAACTGTGGATGTTTTATCCACTCAGATTGTTGAACATGGCTGGAAAATCACTGCCATTCACGATTTACAGGAAACCATGAAGAAAAACGGCAAAGAAGTGTCCTCGGTTAAAGTAATTGAGCTTTGCAATCCGGACCATGCCTACAACATTTTGTCGAAAGACGAATTACTGGCTGTTAGCCCAATGCTTCCCTGTCGCATTTCAGTTTATGAAAAAAGCGATGGCAAAACCTATATTTCACGGATAAATGCGCCAGCTTTTGCAGGGATGATTGGCGGAGATGGCGCGGATACTATGGTGAAGGCTTTCAATGAGACAGAAGAATTGTTGTTGAAAGTGATTGAATAAGTAATCAGCAGAAAATAGTCATTAAAAAGCCGACAGAATTTATTTTCTGTCGGCTTTTTTGATGCTGCGTATAAAGTAAATCCTGACTTCAGGCTCAATCATCCATGCGATGGTGCTCGCGTTGGGCCTTCAGCGCTCAGGCACCGGCGCACAAGCCCATTCTGTTTAATAATCCATAGTAAGAATCCTGCCTTTGGTAAAGTTGAAAAACATCTCCTTTTCGGCCAGTTTCACGCCGGGGATAAGGTCGGCTTCCGATTTTCCGGCGGCCTTTAAACACGAAGGGCAGGCAAAAATAATTATTCCTTTATCCATCAGTTGTTGCAGCGATTCCCTCGAAGTTGGGAAAGTCGGGTAACTAATGTCGGGCATTTCGCTCATCACCACTTCAATGCCTTTGATGTCGAAATAGACAAGTACATCTTTGTCTTCGGCCATCATTACGGCCTGTTTCAGCGCCATGACCACTTTGTGGGGATCTTCGATGCCACTTGAAATGTGGTAGAAAACACCATCGCGAGGTGCTTCAACCACGGTGTCGTTGGTTGTTTTTACTTCTTCTTTTGCCACCTGAGTGCAGGAGGCAAATCCAATCACTACTGCCAGAAGGCAAATCATTAAATGTTTCATGATCTTTTTATTTTGTGAGGTGAACATATGAAAAGGAAAGCCATCATCTGGTAATTTTACAGGCAATCATAGGGAAACTACTGATGCTCCGTTCCCGGAAATTCGGCGATGCAATAAGCAAAGCTAAGTTTTTTTATGAATTTTTCATAGGAAAAAATCGTAAACATTTTGCGTGAGAACTTAATCCGCAATCCGCAATCTACAATTTTACACTGAGGGTTGGTGAGCTGGTTGGTGAGCCGGTTGGTGAGCCGGTTGGTGAACCGGTTGGTGAGCCGGTTGGTGAACCGGTTGGTGAGCCGGTTGGTGAGCTCTTTGTCGAACCATGTAGAACCATGTTGAACCACTCTAAGTGCTGCAATGGTTCGTCCCTCGTCCCATTGCGTCCCTCGCCCCTACATTGCAAACAGAAGTTATGCTACCCTTTTTATTCCATTTAAAAGTAGTAATTTTGCCGCTCCTTAGAGGCTATTTTACTCAATATTTACGTCTAATTACCTGAAATCATGCCATTTACAACAAAAGAAAAATTTCTCTCGAAAGAGTGGTTCAGTGCCTATGCCTTCCTCCTGGTGGGTAGTGTTATTTTTGCCGTGTCGGATATTCTGTTCGTGGTACCTTATAAACTTGCCCCGGGCGGTGTTTATGGTATCGCCACCGTACTCAATACCTTATTTGGATGGAAAATCAGTTTTAGTACGCTGTTTATGGAGATTCCGCTGGTGCTGGTTGGCACCATTATTCTGGGTCCCCGCTTTGGGATTAAAACCATCGTGAGCATTACAACCATACTTTTTACGGTTTGGTTTATGGAAACGTATGTTTCGCCGGATTATGCCAAAGTAATTGCCGATCCCATGCTGAACACCATTGTTGCCGGCGTATTCTATGGCATTTCTATTGGGCTAATTTTTAAATCGCGCGCCACGTCGGGTGGTTCCGACATCATAGCCATGATATTGGCCAAATACACAAAAATTTCGCTCGGCCAGTTGGTCATGATCGTGGATGGCGCCATCGTATTGTTTACGCTCGCCCAACCCACCGGAACTGGCACCATTGGGTGGGAATTTGCCATCTATTCCTTAATTATCATTTTTATTGAAGGTAAAATCATTGATATGGTAGTGAGTGGTGCAAGTTATCATAAAACGGTGCTGATTATTTCGGACCAGGTGGAATCCATCGCTTCAAAAATCAACAATGACCTCAAGCGGGGAGCCACCATTTTTAATGGAACAGGTTCATATACCGGTGATGAAAAAAGGATGATTTACGCTGTGATGAGTCGTCGGGAGCTGGAAATTTTAAAATTGCACATAAGGGAAGTTGACCCAAAAGCCTTTGTTAACGTTACCGAAGCCAACGAGATCATCGGGCATGGTTTTAAATCGCTTAATGAAGCCTTAGAATAAGCACTTCCAATGAAATCATAAAAAATGCGCTGCTCCGGAAGGATTCAGCGCATTTTTTACGGTCAGGGCTAAGCGCTTGCGGGCGCTTATGAAAATATATCTTTCCTGCCAGTACTATTTCTCATCAAATGTACAATCGTACTCCTTACAACCATTAGCCCTTTAGCGTTTAGCCTTAATTGGCATTGGTTGTTGTTTACCTCGGAATGTTTAGTTTGTCAGGATTCTGTCTGCAATCCCAAACTTTCAGGATCATTATTCGGTCTTCAAGTATTTCGTAAAATAAAATATAATCTTCAATAATCAATCCTCTAATTTGATCAAGTTTTGTTTTGATTCCTATTTCGGGATTTTTTGCGGCAGTTAGAAGTTCTGCCTTAAATTTCTTATAAAGTTTTCTTGAGTATAGTACATTTTTGTTTCTTTTCGTGTAGAATTCAAGAATTTCTTGTATTTGAATTTCGGAAACTTTTGTCCAAATTACTTCGCGCCTAACCATTCTTCTACTTTTTGATCCATTTCTGATTGTGAAATTATATTTCCTTTTTTTCCTTCTTTACTTGAAAAAAGTAGTTCTTTCTCCTGGTCAGCCGTTAATTCAATGAAAGTATCCTTTTTATTGTAATCCAAAATGGTTTTAATGGCATTAAGAAAGTCAATGTCTTCAATTCTTGATATTCTTTGAATTAGTTCTTGTTTCAGTTGAATGGTATTCATGTTCTTTGTCTTTAAATCCGGTATAAAGTTACAAATAATTCACGAATTCAGATGGATTCCTCAAGTGTGTGTTTTTTCTGTTACAAGTTAAATATTAATTGTGGTTTTCGATTTTTTGTTCAAAATCTAAACCTCACAACGTGGCCATAAGGTTCAGGATATTTTCAATTTTTGAACGCATTTCAAGCGATGTGCAGTTAAAGTTGTTGACAATAACTGCAAAAATCAGGGTGTGGCCACTGCGTGATTTGGCATAACCCGCATAACTTTTCACACGCGACATGGTTCCACTTTTGCCCTGAATATTACCTGTGGCCTCAGAATCCAGGCACATTTTGCTCAGCGTTCCCGACTGCCCTGCAACCGCTAAGGAGCTAATAAAAGTGGCCGAATCCGGTGAATGTTGCATGTAGGTTAATAGTTGAACCAGTTGATTAACCGTTATGGCATTGTACCTGGAAATGCCGCTGCCATCGAACATATAAAATCCCGAAACATCAATGCCCTTACTTTTCAGGAAAGAATAGACTGCTTCAACACCCGCTTCGGTGCTTCCATGGCCTTGTTTTTTAACGCCCATCTGCTTTAGCAAGGTCTCGGCCAGGAAGTTGTTGCTGTGGTGGTTAACACTATAAATAAGCGAACCCACCGATGGAGAGCCGACAGACGCGATTTGGTGTCTGGCTTGTGATGTGTTTCTCGCCCTAAGCGAATCCGTTGCCGAAGTTGATTTTGCGCTACCCGAAATGCGAATCCCCTTGTCAATCAGTTTGTTTTTGAGAAGCATCGCGGCCAGCAGTGCTGGATCGTGTACAACACCCACCACCTCGGCTTTGCGCGTCCCTTCCCGTGCAGTTCCCCTGATTTTCTTTTGGGGGCTGTCAGGAAAACCAACCAGGTAGGGTTCATCATCAGCATCATAAATTGCGATCTGGTTCAGAAAAGCGCTGCCTGGGTGCGTTTGGGCCAGTTCGCCGGCTTTGGGAATGATTAGTTCTTTTCGGGTAGGGTCAAATTCCAGCCTGAATAAATTTCCGTTGAAAGATAAGCCGGAAGGGGCCGCACTATAGCCCAGATTGATCTCGCCCCAGGTCCAGGTTGAAGGGATAAAGTCTTCGGCAAAAATCCTCGCATCACCTATAATATCGCCGGAAATGGAATCAATATTCAATTGCGCAACACTGCCTGCCCAGGCTGCAAAAACTTTGTTCATGGTTTGCTCACCAACGCAGAAAGTAGGATCTCCACCGCCCTTGATGATCAGGTTGCCTTTTAAAATGCTGTTCTCAATTTCTCCGTCATAAAGAAGTCTTGTTCCGAAATGTGCGCCTGGACCCAATATTTCAAGCGCAGCAGCTGTGGTGAACAGTTTGATGGTGGAAGCGGGCACCAGGCTGAGATCGGGATTTCGTTCGGCAAGAATGCTGTCGGATGTTGCATCATATATCAGATAGGCAAATGATGCGTTCTTGAGTACTGAGTCATGATTGAATGTGGTGATGCCCATCAACAGGGAGTCTGAAGCATTGTAAACAATGACGGGTTCCACAACCGGGGTTGCCAATGTTACTTCTTTGGTAGTCTCTATGCTATTCCCCTGACATGAAGATAATGCAATAGCCAGCATATAGAAACCAAAACCCCTGAATGGGGAAAGACCAGGATAACGCATTTTTGAAAGACTTTCAACAAATATACGAAATATAGGATTGGAAATCAATAGATTCTATAAGTTGAATTTATCCTGAGTCCATCCTTTGTTTATGAAAGAAAAAATTGTAATATTTCATCTCAAACAAGGGGTTGCAACCCCTTGTTATTAAGAAAAAGAGTAACTACATACAGCACATCAAAAACCAATTAACCACCTATTTGCTCTCACTATACCGATACAAGCACCCTCCGCAATTTGCCAAAGGCATTCTACAATCCACAATCTGCATTCTCGAATCCGCAATCCGCAATTTCACGCTGAGGTTCTCGAAGTGCTGCAATCCTTCACATCCCATCCAGCCACTCCTTAAATTCCTGCACCCGCTCCCGGGCAACGATGATCTCCTGGTCTTCAAGACCATCAATTTTTAATTTCAGTCGGCTATTCGACCATGCGGTCATGTTGCTGCAGGCTTCGAGGCTTACCATAAACTTGCGGTTGATTCGAAAATAGCGTTCAGGGTTGACTAAGTCCTCTAATTGGTCGAGGGCAAAATCAATGGCATAGCTGCGCTGGTCGTGGGTAAAAAGATAAGTTGCTTTCTCAAGGCTGTAGAAAGCGGTAATTTCCTCCACGGGAATGGATTTGATTTTTTCACCCACTTTAATCAGAAAGCGCGATTTGTAGCTTTTCTCTGATTTGATCGCGGACAGGGCCAGGATTTTCTCTAACAACGGACCGGGCGAAAACTGCCGCGCTTTCTCAATGGATTTCAGCAGACGCTCTTCTTCGATGGGCTTTAACAAATAGTCAATGCCATTGGTGTTGAAAGCTTCGATGGCGTAATGGTCCCAGGCAGTGGTAAAAATGATGGGGCAGTTTACTCTCACCTGCTGATAAATTTCAAAGCTCAGTCCGTCGGCCAGTTGGATATCGGAAAAGATAAGGCCGAGGTCGGGTTTCCCCGAAAGGAAAGCCACCGCATCGCGCACCGATTCCAGGCGGGCAATCACCTCCATCTCCGGGGCAACTTTACTTAAAAGGCGCTCCAGATGGCTGGCGGCGCGTGCTTCGTCTTCTATGATAAGTACTTTCATTTGTTAATTATTTCAATTCTGCCACTAAGGCACTAAGACACAAAGACACACGAAGTTGTTTCACATCTTCTGCTTCAAAAATTAGGCTAGTTATCCAGACTTTTAAAGATGAAAGGTTAGTCTGCTTCGCTCTTTGTTTTATATTCTTTTTCCATCACTATTATTGGAACTCTCACCAGAAAAAGGCTTTCAGTTGATTTCACTTCGATCTCCTTATCGGTGAAGAAAGCAAATTGCTGGGCAATATTTTTTAACCCGGTTTTCTTTGAATCATCACCTACTGGCTTTGGTTTCACCGCGTTTTCGACTTCAATATATCCGCCATTTTGCCTGATGGAAATACTTAAAGGAAACTTTTCGGAAACTTCGTTGTGCTTTACCGCATTTTCAACCAACAACTGTAGGGTCATGGGCACGATGTATTCATCCTTTTCGGGATTAAGGTCAACCTGCAGATTCAACTTATCTCCGAAACGGGTTTTAAGCAGAAAGGCATATGAATTCATAAATTCCAACTCTTCGCTCAGACTGACCAGCTCTTTGTCGCGGCTATCGAGTACATAACGGAACAAGTCGCTCATCTGCCGGATAAAGGTAACTGCTTGTGCCTGATCCTCATACACCAGATCACTCAGCACATTAAAGCTGTTGAAGAGGAAATGAGGATTAATCTGGTTGCGTAGCGATTCGTATTTGTAAGACATCATTTCGGCCTTGATAGCGGCCTCACTCAACACCGATATCCGCCAGGCCCTGAAAAAACCAATGGCCGTAAATACCAGCGAAATAAACAACGAAATAAGGAAAGTATAAATAATGGATCCGGTAGCATATTGCCAGGCTTCAGATGGTGGAAGCCCTTTGATCAAATACATCATCAATAACTGCACAGCCATAAAAGCACTGACCGACCAGGTGAGCATTAAAATAAACTGTGTAAAAGTGCGGGTTATCGGCTTGTCAATCCAGGGCATGCGTTTGTCGAGGGTATGAATAATCAGCACCGGCCCGGCCCATTGGGTGATGCATATGGCGAACGACCAGATGAATCCAAGAAAAAATGATTGAGGGGTGTCGTAAACCTTGCCGAAAAACAATACCAAAATGATTAGCGCGAGCACGGAACTACCCAGCAGGAACTGCCAAATATTGAGGTGCTTAAATACTAAAACTGGATTTTTCATGGTTCAGAATGTTGGGTAAAGTTAAGGAATTTGTTTAACCAGCCTGACATAACTATTCATGTTCTGGATTTAACTAACAAGGGGTTGCAACCCCTTGTTTAGTCAGAGAATATCTACAAATTCCACTCAGATTCACAATACACTTATAACACTCGCTTGTTATTTGCATGAATCCACAATACCGGCGACCTGGTCTTTGCCCCAGTTGGGATGCAGCGGCGATTTTGGCTTATAGTTGTCCCAGTCTTCAAGCAACTTCTTAGCTTCATCGCAATAAACCTTCGTATCCTTGCCATAAAACTGAGCTGTTCCCATCTCATTCTGAAGTTTAATCAACCTGGCGCGTGGATTGGTCGGGTCAATGCCCAAAGCTCTACCCACTGCCTGCCCGGAAAGCATTCCGTACTTTTGTCCACGTTCCATGGGATTCACCACCAGTCGGGCAGTATAAAACATAGCATTTAATGCATGTACATCTGCATCATTGGGGGCAAGTTCAATCATGCGGGTCATTGATTTTTCTGCAACATCGAGTATTGCATCTTTTTGGGCGAGATCAGCTTCCATAAAAGCCGCGATAATGTTGCAATGTGCATGATAATACAGCGGCAGCCATTGATCTTTTTCAGCCTGGGCGATGCGCTCAAACTGATTGCCCAATACCCGGAAATCGTCCACGGTCTTGCAGTTGGCATAGCCGCCAAGGCTTTCGCCCATGGCGGGGTAGTATTCGTTACTTTGTGAAAAACCGGTTAAAGAAACCAGTGCAAAAATGAAGGTAAAAAGGGTTGTTTTCATGGTTATTTGGGTTAAGGGTTAGTTTTTATTGCCACTAAGACACCAAGGCACTAAGTTTCACGAAGTTATTTTTTGATTTTAAATTCTTTGCAATAATCTTTGTGTTTCTTGGAGCCACTTCGACATGCTCAGTGCATCGCTTAGTGCCTTCGTGGCTTCGTGGCTATTGAATTTTCTCCAATTGATTCTTGTCTCCTTTTTTGGTGAAAGTGATGAAGCAAGCCAGAATGAAAAACCTGCCCGAGCCTGGAATGATGCTGGTACTGCGGTAAATACCCGAATCGTCGGGGACATTGGCATACCTGCGCCCAAACTCCTGCTTAAAGCCCGGCACATTGTTCACCGCACCATAAAAAATAATGTTGGGCCTGTACAAAAAACTCCAGCTTATGTCCAACGTTTGATAGGCAAGCGTGCGCTCTCCATTAAATTCATCGCTGTTTGGATTGTTGTATGAACGTGGCGATGAGTATTTGTAATTCACTCCTGCATAGGAACGGATTTTCCCAAACCAGTGTTTGTAAACCACCGCTAAATTGTGCTTACTTGCAAAGGTTGGAATGGCCATTTCAGGATAATTCCTGTAATCGCGTTTGGTATCAAGGTAGGAATAGGAAATCCAGTAATCACCATGTTTTATGCTCTTTTTGTCGCGGATAAACAGGTCGAAGCCTCTGGCGTAGCCACTTCCACTGTTATTATAGGTTTCCGGAAGGTAAAATTCATCAACACCCTGTTTTGCGAGGTTACTATAATCTTTGTAATAAACTTCAGCCCTGAGCGTCCTGCCTTTCAGCAACGACTGATAGCTCAGAATATAATGATCGGCACGTTCGTAGTTTAGTTTGTCGGTGTAAACTAAGTAGTCGTCCGAAGGATTCTGGAAAAACCATCCGTAGGCCATCGAAAACTGGCTGGCTTCATTAAGTTTATATGCTGCAGTGATGCGTGGGGAAAAGTTGGCCCGTCCCAGGTAATCAGCATATTCAACACGTGAACCGATTCGGGCAACAAATTTTTTGGAAGCATACATTTCGGCTTCGGCGAAACCGGCCAGGGTATTGTTGGTAAAGCTATTGACAAAGCTATTGGCTGGCGATTTGAATGTCTGTTCTGTGAAGGTATTCATCCATTCGGCACCGACCCTCAGCGTGATTTTACTTCCCAATTCCTGCGAAACGACCTGTTTCAGGTGAAATCCTTTTAGTTTTTTATCGAAGCGCGTGGTATCGAAAGCAACGTTATCCTCATCGTTGGTAAAGCTGGCCGAAGTAGTCAGGGTGCGCTTGTCGCCGATTTTTGTCATCCACGATGAATTCACAAAGAAATTCTTGTTATCGAGGTTATAGTCAATCATCTTATTTTGGTCAAGATCCAATTGTCCAATGATGAAGTTGCCTGCATCATAACTGCTGTAAATTTTCAGCATTCCTGATTTCCCGGTTTTCTGTCGGATGCTTACGGCACCCGAATATCCTTCAGGGGCATGGGTCCACTCATAATTTTGTGGAGCCAGTTTCATATAAGGCGCCAGGTTTTGATAGCCCAGGGTTGCGGTAACAGCTCCCCTACTCCATAGCTTAGTTCCGACCAATTCTGCGCCAATAGATAGTATAGATACATCCAACTGATCCTCCACAGGCATGTCGTTGGTGTTGAGCAACAATACACTCGAAAGTGCCTGACCGTATTCGGCTGAATAACCACCTGTGCTGAAAATGGTTCCCTTGAACATAAAAGGATTAAACCTGCCGCGGGTGGAAGTATTAGGGGCTGCAGAATTGTAGGGCGTATGCACCAGAGCGCCATCAATATAGGTCTGTGACTCTTCGCTATCGCCCCCTTTTACAAACAGCCTGCCCGATTCGCCAACGGTAGTTGCTCCCGGCAAGGTCTGCAACGCGCCAAAAACATCGCCATTGGCCCCGGCGGTGGTAATCATATCGAGCGAACTCAGGGTGTTGGCCCGTTTTTTATCGCCGGCTTCAAAAGTACCTGCGGTAATGGTTACTGCATCCAGTTTGTTGAAAGTTTCTTTAAGTTCAACGTTTATACTGATGGCAGTTCCGTTCAGCGATACTTCTTTGGCAAAGGACTCATAACCAATATATTCAACCATCAGCGTAAAGCTTCCAGATTTTTGGGTTTTGAAGCTGAATTTGCCGTTTACATCGCTCGAAGCACCGTCATAAGTGCCTTTCAGGTAAATGTTTGCTCCAGGCAAGGTGCCGTCGTTCTTAGCTTTTATGCTTCCGCTGATGGTGGTTTGGGCCGAAAGCTGTAACGTTGTAAATAGTAAAAGAAGGCTTATAAAGGTTTTCATGGTTTCCCGTGTTGGTGATGCAAAGATGATACGGGAAGGACCGGTTTAAAAATTTTTGTTGCTGAACTGTCGGATAAGGTGGATGAAGTGTAAGCGACCAGGGGCTTTTCCTGTTGTGGTTTAAAAAAATACCACATAGGCATATAGGGCACAATAGAAAGATCACATAGAACTTAAGTTTGGTATTTTAATACCTTCCGCCCCTTATTTCAGTTTCATTACCTGATCCAGCAAGGGAGCAAGTCCGCCTGGGGTTGTGTAGTCGTTGTTCCAAAAACTCATAACGCAACTCACATAATGCTGTCGGACCGGTGCTGCAACAAAGTATATGGTCAGGTTTCTGCCGCCGGTCATTCCAACCATAGCCGCAGTTATTCCCGTGAAATCGAAAATGACCTTTCTGGCGGTGGTTTCGGTGCCTTCGAACATCACCTTGACCTTTGTATCTGAAACAACTTTGCCATTCTGTCTGGCCAGGATGGATTCAAAATGCGATTGTATTGTATTTGAAGCGCTGGTAGAGTCTTTATGGACACTCCAGTTCATTTGTCCGGCAGAACTGCATTGCACATTGTTCACACCCATCCAATGACACTGTTTGCCCAATGGGATTTTTCGCCCTGCAAAGTTGATGGTGTCGGGTTCCGAAGGATTGAAAACATGCGCTGGTATTGCTTTGGCCCGCACCAACCTGACAAATTCCCTTTCAAAATCCTTATTTGCTTCGTTGGATGGTGCGAAAGTAAACGCGATGATCTTCTGGTCAACACTTTCAATAAAATAATAGGCAATGGTGTTGAAGATGCCTTTTGGCCCTTCAAGGGATTTGAAAACACAATAATTTTTGAATCCGAGCAAACTGTCGGAGGTAACGAGTTCTTTGTGCTTTATTTTGAGCTGCGAAAAGCCCCGTGAAATATTCTTCGCAGTGAAAGCATGGTCTTTTTCCTGACTGCTTATCTCAATGCCATCCACATTATAGAACTCAACCCCATTGTTTGAGATTGCCTGCAGGCGCGAGAACAAATCATTGTTCTCCTGAGCAGTAGCAATGTTGAAAAGAAAGAAAAGGGAGATGATGAAACTTGTTCGTACCATATAGTTGTAAATTATTATACCCAATAGACTGTTAAAATGTATCCCGCGCAAAGACCTGCCTGCGTGCTACTTCGGCAGGCAGGCGCAAAGACGCCACGACTTGAGTTTGAAAGATTTATTTTTTTTAAAAATTGAACCAATTTGACAATCAACAATTTAAAAATTATTAACGGAGTAATATATACTGAAAAACCTTTTAATTCACTAACTTTTTATCCCGTTGGATAGGCTTTTCCGATGATTGAGGTTGAAACTCAGCCTTAATCGCATTTATCCGTTCAAGCACTTTGTCTTTCTCCTCCTGCGTTTTTGCTTTAAGGGCTGCGTCCATAATATCCTCAAAACGATCAATGCCTATGTCCGGGTTTTCAACAATACGCGCAAGTTCTGTTAATAGCTGATTTTCAGAAGTTAATTTTGAAGTCGCCTCAGCCAGCCTCACATACATCAGGGTGTGATGCCCAACCGTAGAGGCCAGTTGTGCATACACCACAAAATTTTCAAAATTTGCCGTTGATTCACGGGCATAATTCTCAATCTTTCGAATGGAGCCGGAATGAAATCGGGCATTTTTCTTTATCTCCCTGATTTCTTTCAGGGCTTCTTCTTTGGTAATGCCGTTCTGCGAAGGATTGGCGTTTAAAGCAAAGCTGAACATCATAGCCAAAAAAATCAGTCCTGATGATTTTAATAAAGTTTTCATGGTTGTATGTTTGTAAAAGTGGTCTTCCCTCAAAGTTCAAAAACAATTTCTTCACAAAAAAACACTTGATCAACAACAAAATATAGAAACAACGCATTTAGTTTTCGAATATACGAAAAGTTCTCACACCATAAACAATTAAATGCTAAGTTAATTTTTTGATATTTAATCGCTACCTTTATTTCTTCTACTAAATTTTGTATTTTTGTATGAATCACCATTACCATGACCAGCAAAGAAATCATTATCGGAAAATTGAAACAATATAGACGCGATCTCAGTAATCTGGGAGTGCGCGAGATTGGTTTATTCGGGTCGTACCTTCGAAATGAACAAACCAGTAAAAGTGATATTGATATTCTTGTTGATTTTGAACCGGAACAAGAAAATTTCGACAACTATATGGCCGTTTATGACCTGTTGGAGCGGATTTTTACCAATCAGAATGTTCAAATTGTTACAAAAAATGGAATGAGCCCCCATATCGGGCCTAAAATTTTAAAAGAGGTCATGTATGCATAAAGATCCGGTTGAATATCTGAAACATATACTTGATGAGTGTTCGTTTATTCTTGCTGTCATTAAGCCGGAAACTTCCCGGGATCAGTTTATGAATTGCTTATTTTAAAAAAACGGATAAACCCTTATTATTCCTTTTTATGGTTACACAGTGTCTCACAGAGGAATACACAGTGTCGCACAGTGTAAATCTGTTAATGAAATAAAAGAACTCTGTGAAACAAATGGTTACATAACTTATACCGCATCATCTGAAGTGTCTTATAGTGTGAATCTATTTAAGAAATAAAAAACTCTGTGAAACTCTGTGTCAAACTCTGTGATACTCTATGAAACAAAAGAATTTTGACTCCGCCGAAACTAGTAATAAAAAAACCGTTGCGCCTGCCTGCCGAAGTAGCACGCAAGCAGTTCTTCGCGGGATATTGGTTTGAACATCACAAAAAAACCTTAGTGTAACTTCGAGTCTTAGTGTCTTCGTGGCAAAAACATGCATAAATAATCACAATCAATCCGTACTTTTGCGCCATGGCAAATTATGAAGAAATTTTCAAGAAAATAACCGCCCATGCAAAGGAATATGGGTTCGTGTTCCAGTCAAGTGATATTTACGATGGCCTCAGCGCCGTGTATGATTACGGCCAGAATGGCGTTGAACTGAAAAATAACATCAAGGAATATTGGTGGAAAGCAATGGTGCGCTACCATGAGAACATCGTGGGCATTGATTCTGCGATCTTTATGCACCCCACCATCTGGAAGGCTTCCGGGCACGTGGATGCGTTCAACGATCCGATGATTGACAACAAGGATTCCAAGAAGCGCTACCGTGCTGATGTGCTCATCGAAGATCATCTGGCAAAAATCGAAGAAAAAATCAACAAGGAAGTGGCCAAAGCTGCCGCCCGTTTTGGTGACACCTTTGACGAAATCCAGTTTAGGGCCACCAATGGACGAGTGCTGGAAAATCAAGCCAAGATTGATACCATCAATATGCGTTTTATCCAAAGTCTGGAAAACGATGATCTGGCCGATATCAAAAGCCTGATAGAAGAACTCGGCATTGTTTGTCCGGTTTCGGGTTCGCGCAACTGGACCGAAGTGCGGCAGTTTAACCTGATGTTTTCCACCCAGATGGGTTCAGTGAGCGAAGATGCCAATACCATTTTTCTGCGCCCCGAAACGGCCCAGGGCATTTTTGTGAATTTCCTCAACGTGATGAAAACCGGCAGGATGAAAATTCCTTTCGGCATTGCACAAATAGGCAAGGCTTTCCGCAACGAGATTGTGGCCCGGCAGTTTATCTTCCGCATGAGGGAATTTGAGCAGATGGAGATGCAGTTTTTCGTTCGTCCCGGCACCGAACTGGAATGGTTTGAATTCTGGAAAAAGGAACGCCTCAATTGGCACCTTTCACTTGGCCTGGGAAGTGAAAACTATCGCTTTCACGATCATGAAAAGCTCGCGCACTATGCCAATGCAGCGACGGATATTGAGTTTAAATTTCCCTTTGGTTTCAAAGAGATGGAAGGCATTCACTCCCGCACCGATTTCGACCTGAGTGCACATCAGAAATTTTCAGGCAAGAAGATGCAGTATTTTGACCCCGAGCTCAACGAAAGTTATGTGCCTTACGTGGTGGAAACCTCCATCGGCCTCGACCGTACTTTCCTCGCCATTCTCAGCAGTGCCTACACCGAGGAAAAACTCGAAGACGGCTCCGAACGGGTAATGATGAAACTGCCGCCAATTCTTGCCCCTGTTAAAGCGGCCATTTTACCGTTGGTTGCCAAGGATGGACTTCCAGAAATGGCCCGTGAAATCATGGACAAATTAAAATACGACTACAACTGTCAATACGAAGAAAAGGACTCCATAGGCAAGCGCTACCGCCGTCAGGATGCCATTGGCACGCCTTACTGCATTACCATTGACCACCAAAGCCTGGAAGATGGCACCGTAACCATCCGCGAACGCGACACCATGCAGCAGGACAGGATTTCGGTGGAGAAAATCAGCGGAATTATTGCGGAAAGACTTAGGTAGGATCTGGGGACCGGGAGACAAGGGGACAAGGAGACCAACCTGATTGCGATTTGGTGGACAATATTCGGTGGCTTCGAGAATCTCAGCCACCGTTTGGAGGCTAAGCACCTATTTAATTGGAAGTATTTTGTTGACATAGGTAATTTCGGGAAGCTAAGCCACCGTTACACCAGACAAAAATCTCAAGGCCTTTATTCTTCTGGCATAACCAATATAAAATATCATTATCTGACTATAAATTTCCCCGATAGATTTTCGGAGGCGCCGGATCTGTAGAAATACATTCCCTTTGAATATAAACTTGTGTTAAGTATTTTCTGCCCACGCTTACCGGTTAATGAAATGCGGTCAACTATTCGTCCGAAGGCATCTGAAATCACCATTTCTACTGAACTGATTCCCTCCTGAAGAATAAAATCAAACGTAATATAGTCAGTTGCCGGGTTAGGCGAAACCTGTATCCCGAAATCATCAGCCGGATCAGCACATCCGGCCGGAAAAAGTACACCCGGTTCAATTTCAAGATTGTACAAATCATGCTCAAAAGCCATCCTGGCTGAGGGTGAAATGCAAAGTGTTGCACCTGTCCTGGCAATTAATTTTCCCTTTCCATGAATTGAAAGAGTAGCATAATCTTCAATAATAAGCGTAGTTCCGTTCTCTAATTCTATCGAACCGCCATCCTCAATTATACAGTTTGATCCCGGCTTCATTATTAATGTGCTTGCATTTTTCAACACTATTTTTGAATCTGCTTCCAGGTGCATTTTTACATCACGTTCAATAGTAAAAACAGTGGGTGAAGCAAAAATCATCCTGTTTTTAAATGACACCGGATCAGTCATTCTTGTAGCGGTTGTGCCCTGGTCGAGGGTAATTGTTTTGCCGGCTTTCAGGTTCAGCGAATATCCAGAAGGCGATGCAACCGGGTTCAGTACAATTTCATCGGCACACCAGCGAACATCTGTATCCACATCCACATCATCAAACCTGATTTGAACCTGCATAGTACCATCCTGATGCTGATTTAGTATTTCGACAGACACCCCGTTTAAGTATGCTTTACGAATGTTTTTAGCTCCTTCCACAGGTATATCGTATCCAACCATGTTCATTAAAGTAGCCGATGCCGGATTTGTTCCGATGCCGATTTTATTGTTGCCGTTTTTAGTAAAAGCATTACGCGAATGCCCGTTGTTAAACATGTTTTTATAATAGGTACCGCCGATATTCTCGATGTTGGTATAAAACTGATCGCTGTGATCAAGCACATTATCATGGTTATAGTCCACCGCATAAAATTCCTGATCTCCCGAACCAGTATGCGGGTTTGCATTTTCGGGCAACCGGTTAAACGGGTACATTGGCATCCAACTGATACAATCGTTCGGAACCACAGCCTCCTCAAATTCCTTATCATAAAAACCTTCGGCAGTAACTGGCCTGAGGTGATAAGCGTAGCCTTTAAAAACTTCATCGAAGGTAGTTCCCTGCCGTGTTTCGCGATCAATCTGCATATACGCGTACAATCCATATACCGCTGGTTGAATACAACTGTGGCCGTCCTCCCATAGAAACCGGTCCCACTCACATTGATTCATCGAAAATGTATTATGGTTTTCGAGCCATAAATATTCCGGATACTCGCTTTCTGGATTGGTAAACGGCAGTTTTATACGTATGGCATCTCCTGTGGCAACAAAATCACGAAGCGTATAGATTCCTGATTGTGAAGGATTGGCAGCATCTAAATCCCCGTTTGATTCAGCCGTGTTGGATTCGTTTCGCGCAGAAACAGGAAACTCATTCCCTGGTGCTTTCCAGTTGAGCCGTAGCCTGTCCCATGCATTCCACGAAAGCAGGGATGAGCCCGATAAACCCAGGTTACTCCAGCCACCAATGGCAGGAATCCAGTAATCACCGCCTGTAAACCACCCACCTCCGCCACAGTGAAAATCGAGTCCGCCGTAAATAAGGTGAGCATATTCATGAATCATGATCTGTGTGGGCACTTTATCATATGTTCCAAACCAGCTGCATGTATTCGCTTCGATGCCAAGCATTGTGCCGGGCGAAAAATACGAGTAGTTGCCTATACCATTATAGGAGCTGTTACGCCATATAAAAACCACATGATCGTACTTCCCGGGATTATCAGTTCCCGGAGTAACCTTAGGAAGCCCGTATTCATTGTCCGGACATGTCCAGAGGTCAAAATAGCTGATACTGTTCAAGCCGTGCGCTGTTCTAAAATCACCTTCGGTTTTCTGATCAACGGCAGCCATAAGTTCCTGATTGTCGGGCTCAACCGCGTGGACACTTTCGGTTTGCACTTTAAATATTCCACCGTTATCCGGGGCCAGTAAATAATCGCCGAGAACGGTATAATTGCCCGAAGAGGCCATTTGATAATACTTTGTTATAACTCCTGCGGCATTTCCGGAAGGAGGATACAAATCCGTAAGCTCATTTGCCCATACCGGGAATGAATGCGCCGGCCAACCTGAAGTTCCTTCTGCGGGAGTCGGGTCGCCGCCATTCAGATAATCATATTCGGCAAATACAATTAAAACACGGAGCACACCTGAAGAAGGCAATTTAAAACCATTTCTGCTTTCAAAAAGAATACCTGATTTGGGTTGTACAGGTTGTAAAATCTCAGGATGAAATTCCTGGGCGGTTAAGTCCGCACACAGCGTAATAAAAAGAAGGCAGACAAAACAGAAAATATATAAATTGCGATTCATGCAGTTTTGTTTTCGTGCTTGTAGGTCAAACGTTATAAATCAGGTATAAGTATATTTAGCTGATAATTAATGCAACACGTGTGAGTTGAAAAATATCAACCATGCTGATTATTGAAATGATTTCTAAAATAGGGATATTGCAGCGTTTGGAAGTGCGGCTTTGGGTTGGAATTGATTTTCAAATCAGAATTAACGTGAATCTGTGAAATTCAGGGGTTTGTTGTTTTGACTTATGATTGGACTTTCAACTACCAGAATTTGGCATTTTTGCACTTATTTTTATACATTTGCCTTAACTCAACACCCGAAAATGAAGCGTAAAGTTTTGAATTAAGCCTTTGTTACGTTAAAAACGCTATAGTTAACTAATTAAACACGTTAACATGAAATCCAACAAAATCGCTGGAGAAGCATTTCTTGAAGTTGTTGACAACCAAATAAGGTCCAACAAGCCGCCTGAATCCGCCACAACCTATACAAGGCTAATGAATGAAGGATACAGCAGCTTAGATGCAAAAAGACTGATTGCACAGTGTATTGCAACCGAAATGTTTGTAATGATGAAAGAAGGAAAGCCCTTTAATGAAGGCCGGTTTGTTAGAAACCTGAACAATTTGCATGGGGAAGCGAGTGAAAAGTGAGACAGGCATTATAGATGTAAAATCACTGAAAATCTCCACCAAATGGACCGGCAAAACGGCACAGGTTCTCGCCTTACTTATCGCCGCCAAAGCCATAAGTTCATTAGAAACCAAAAGCCGGAGCTCCAGCGCGGTTTGGGATGGTTATTATAGAATGACCAGACTCTGGAGGCTATGCAGATGTTGCTATTTCGTTGCGCAATGATTTTTTAACATTTCCGTATATTATGCCTATTTATTTCATACAGCACTTCTTGTACTTCTTCCCACTGCCACATGAGCAAGGATCATTTCTACCAATTTTTTCGGAAACAGCCTCTGCAGGAATAAGGGGTTTGTATGAATTTTCCTCATGGTCTTCTTTATAACCTGACCAAGTATTTAGAACGTTGTCATACAAATCAAAAATTGTAAACACCTTCTTTTTATGGTAACTTTTCTCCTTTTCGCTGAATTCTTTTTCCACAGCGTTATAGTCGCCGCCTATACCCAGGGCCACATATCCTTTATCGAAAAGACCTTTGATTACCGGCTTTAATTCGAAAAGCCTACAGTCAACTATGTCGCCTATTGCCAGACCCAGAAAATCGGAATCAATCAGGTTGTCTTCAAGTGTCGCTTCCCAAAAACGGGTCAACACTTCTGAATAAACAGCTAACATTTCGTTCCTTCTTTCGGGATGGTGAAGTACGATCTGGCAAAGGGCCTCCGAAACTGCGGTTTTGACATAAGTATCAATTCCTGGCCTGAGCAGAAATTCTTTAAGAAGGGCTGTATTAGTAAAAGCTAAACTATAAAAACATTGCCAAAGTGTATCTGTTTTGTGATCGCCAATCCAAAGCTCCAGGAAATCGTCATCGTATTCCAGGAAAGAGAAAATTTGCGGCAAACTTTCACTGGCTTTTAACTCCATGAGTAAAAAGAGCGCATGCAGCACAAAAGAGTGGGTTTCTTCTTCCCATTCCAGCCCGGTAAAGTATTCATACCTTTCCGTAGCATCCTGTAATACCCTTTCAAGGTCTTCAATCAGCGAAGCACGCGGCAGGGCAAGTATTTCATGCAGTTTTTCGTGGGGTATAAGCAGCCCGAACTCATAAAGGTTTTGGATTTCAGGATGGTTAAATTGTGGCTCTTCTTCGGTTTGTTCAGGCAAAGGCTTAAGTATTTCAGGAGTGATGGCCAGTTCTCTTTCCTTCTCCAAACGTTCGGCTACATTTTTCAGCCTCAACATGTATAAATATTCTTCAGCCTCCTCAACGTCCTCATAACCAGGCGCCAGACTCTTCAATTCTTCAAATCTTTTTTCTGCCAGTTCCAGATTCTCAATGGCAGCGTAATACCGGATGATTACCTTATAAAAACTTATAATTTCTCCGATATGAAAAATTTCCCTCTCCGGGTATAACTGGCTTATTTCCAATGCAGTTCCCAATATTTCAGGAACTTTATCAAATTCATCGTGGTCAATATAAAAATTTGCTTTATTCAGTTTTGCAAACAGGTAATCCGGATGTTCGGCAAGCAATAAGTCGTTTATTTCTGTTGACTTTTCGTAATTCCCTCTCACACTGTATGCCACCGACAGATAGTTTTTCAGCATAGGAATCCCGGGAAATTCTTCTATCAGCCGCATTATCCTGTCAATTACTTTGGTGTTTTTTTTGTTGTGCACTTCTATTGCCAGCGACTCCAACTGACGGTGCAATGCGGGTGTAATACCGTAGCGCTGGTTTTGATAATCCGTATCATCGGTAATTTTGTACACTGATTTCATAGTTTTTTGATTTTCCTTTGTGGTGATGGGTGATTTATTTTCTCATTCAGCTCGGTTTCCCTTCAAACGCCTTGTTCTCAATACATTATCTCAATGTTTCCACCTGATGCAAGCTATTGGTAATGGTTTCTTCAGTTTTATAATAAACAGTGACTTCGCTTTCAGGTTCAACGAGGATTAATTGTTGTGTTTCAAGTTTTCTTCAAGTTCAAACAACACGCTACTCAAACACTTTAAAATACTCATCGAATATATAAATCCGGTTTCTTTGCCCGCCGGTTAATTCACGTAATATTTTCAGTTTTTCAAAATCTTCTATCAACTTATATACGGAAACCATGGATAAACCCGTAAGCTGCGCAACTCTTTCCGGTCGCACAACCGGATCGACAAATAAACTTTGCAATAACACCTGAGCCGAGAACATTTTCTTACCCAGTGAAATAATCCGGTTTGATTCACAGTCCTTTTTCAGCACCAGAATATTTTTTAATCCCTGCACAGCCTTGTCGCAGGTTTCAATTACACCAACAATAAAAAACCGCAGCCACGTTTTCAGATCATTCTTCGCATGCACAAGCGTTAAGTTATCGTAATACAAACCACGGTTCCGGTCGAAGAAGTCAGATAAATACAATACCGGTTTTTTCATGATACCGGCCTGTATAAAATATAAGGAAATCATAAGGCGGCCAATACGTCCGTTCCCATCCAAAAACGGATGGATGGTTTCAAACTGGTAATGCGCCAGCGCAATTTTTAATATATGAGTTAAACCAGTGTTATCGTTATGCAGAAAATTCTCCAGATCACCCATCAATGAATTTACCTCTTGCCAGATTGGAGGGATGAAGGCAGCATCTGTAAGAGTGGCGCCCCCGATCCAGTTTTGACTTTTACGGAATTCGCCCGGCATTTTATGCGCACCTCTTACTCCGCTTAATAAAGTCTTATGCGCATTTTTCAATAAACGTGACGAAAGCGGCAGTTTCTCTATCTGTTCAATTGACTGGTTCATGGCGTTTATGTAATTATTTACTTCCCGCCAGTCGTTTCGTTTCTCAGGTACAATTTCGTCTTCCTTTAACAAGGCTTCTTCCATATTGGTCTGTGTGCCTTCAATCCGGCTCGAAACCGTTGCCTCTTTTACAACATGAAGCCTGATAAAATGCTCAACATCAGGAACCAATTCTGAATATGCATTTAACTCCCCCAACTTGATGTTTGCTTTTTCCAGAAGAGAAAACAAGTCAACTTCATCAAACTGATAAAACCTGTTTATCTTTTCGGGTTGAAAGGCTTTATACCCGTCTGCAACAATGTTAGCGCCTGATTTAAAATTCATTCTTTACATTTTTTTGCAAAGTTAAATAAAAAATGCCTTAATTAAGTTTAATACCATTAAACTTAATTAACGACTTTCTTAGTTAAGTTTCCTTTAGGCTGCCAAAACCTCATTTAACTCGTTGATCAGGGCCTCGGTTTGCATCCCAAACAAATCCACATCAGACATTATTGCTCAATGTATTCAATAAATTATCGGGATTACTGCCCAGGGTCAGCGTTGGCAAACACGCGTGACCCTGATTGGGATGATCCCGGAGTCGCCGTTCCCACTTTACTGGATCGAGCCCCAGAGAAATAAAAACAGGCTTGCAAAAATCAAATAAAGCCCTTGCGTGTTTGGCGTACACAAAACACAGATTTAAATCAGTTCTTATGGTAATCCTGTTTTTTAATTCAGCCATAAACCCCACAAAACGGTAATTGTCCTCGGCCTCCCGGGTCAATTCATAAAAGGAACTATACTTTAACAGCAACTCATTGGCTTCACACAATTCCCAAAGCTTATCATCCAATACTGAAAACCGGCGCACATCAGAAAGACATGGAATACGTATAATGGATTCCAGAAATAATACCGAATCTGAATCAAGGCGGATTTTTATGGGGTTATAACCCACGGAATTGAATTGATAATCGGGCATGGACTTAATTGAAATTGATGGTTAAAGATAGGGGAAATTTGGTGGAGGGTAATGTTCCATCAAGAGCGCCGAACTGGAAATCCCCACCGATTGGGTCGGCAAAACCATTCAGGTACTTGCTTTTTTATTGCCTCGGGTTCAGTAGGTTCTGTAGATGCCAAAAATCAGGTTTAAGATACCACATTCGTAGGCGCTGTTGCCCTGATTTAATCCTCTGCATTTCTGATGGGAAACCGACTCCGGAAAAGGGGCCGGTTTTTTTATTGGGGTAACTGAATATATAGGAATGGGAGCATCTGGAATAATTCATGGCATTTTGAGCAAAAGGGGGAAATATGAGCCGGATTATACATTGGACGGCTCCGTTAACGTTAGTTATTTGGTGAACCATTAACCAGTTTCACGAATGATGCATTGACGCTATCCCGACAATAAACCATGATGGGAAGGGCGTCATACATAGCCTCTTCCCCATCATTGTTTTAACTGATATCAATATCGCTGTATTTTTATCTTCCCTAAACAGCAATATTCCATGAAACACAATTCAACACTCCACCATGCTCAATAATGCTGTTTGAATCCAGTGTTACAATTTGTCCTTTAGCCGCATATGCGGGAAATGCCTGGCTGATTTGCGCCAGGGCCTGACTGTCTTCAGCAATGCCAAAACAGGGTACAATTAATAAGTTTTCCATCTGAAGGAAATTGATGTAGCCCCAGTTCCTGCATTCATCGGATTTCTCAACATTGAAATTAAGTTCTGTAAAACCGAGATGGTTTTTTTCAAGCGCACCGAAAAATGCATTTCTGATTTTTAGATCGTATTCCCTGAAATAACCATTAATCAGCACATGATCATCATCGATAAACCGCAGCATTCCATCCGCATGGCCGAAAGGTTCGCTTTTATCCCATGGAATCAGGATCACCTTATCCACCTCAAACAGTTCGGATAATTTGCCTGTCAAACGGTCCGGCGTATAGTGCAACTTATTCTCAAACAGAACCTTATCGCTAAGTACCACACAATTTGTTCCTCTGATCACGTTTCCCCCATCGAGTAGAATATCAGACTTTAGCGGTTTCAGACCCATCGTTTCGCACACCAGATCGGCATAGGTTTTTGAGTTTCTGTCCTGAAGGTTGAGCAAATAGTCAGGATCGTACCTGAATTCCACAAACTTGTCCCTGCTTACCTGAATTGGCATATAATCGCGGCACCAAATATCCCGGGTCTCATCAAGATAATCGTGACGAATATGGTGTTTCTCAAGAATGGAAATCAGTTGCTCGTGAAACAGCCTGTATTCCGGTTTCTGTCGCAGCAGATCGGAGAACCAAACAAAATTGGTCATGGAATCGGTGATCATAATATTGGTTTTAGGATAATTATGCTACCAAAGTAGGCCGGCTGAATCGGGTAGGCAAGTTTTTTAACATATTTTAAGCGGAAATTGAGGAGCAGGCTTTACTTAAATATTTAGTTTTTAGTCCATGTGCCAGATCGAAGCCATTACCAATAATGATAAGTTTATTCATTTAAGTCAGGGTTTATTTAGTGCTGCCAATATCGTTTTGAAACTATCCAACCCTGCTTCCAGGTTCTCGATAATATCTTCTGCAATCACTTCCGGATCAGGCAGGTTGTCAAGATCGGCAAGTGATTTGTCTTTTAACCAGGAAATGTCAAGGCTGGTTTTGTCGCGGGCGATAATTTCCTCGTAGGTAAACTTACGCCAGCGGCCTTCCGGATTTGTTTCGGAATTGAAAATTTCTTTGCGCTTATACCGGTTTTCAGGGCAATAGCAGACTATAAAATCTTTCAGATCTTCCGCCTTTAGTGTATTCTTTTTTAAGGTATGGTGAATGTTGGTCCGGTAATCATAAACCCATATTTCCTTTGTCCAGGGATTTTTGCTGGCGGGCTTGTTGTCAAAGAAAATCACATTGGCTTTTACGCCCTGAGCATAAAAGATGCCAGTGGGTAATCGCAGTATGGTATGCAGGTCGGTGGTTTCAAGAAGTTTTTTACGTACCGTTTCACCTGCACCTCCTTCAAACAGCACATTATCGGGGACAACTACTGCCGCCTGTCCTGTCGTTTTTAGCATGGAGCGGATATGCTGTACAAAGTTCAACTGCTTATTGCTGGTGGTGGCCCAGAAATCCTGACGGTTATAGGTGAGCTCGTCCTTTTCCAGTTCCCCTTCTTCGTTGGTAAATGTTTGCGAACTCTTTTTGCCGAAAGGTGGATTGGCCAGCACATAATCAAAGGTCTCAGGCGAAGCGGCTATCAGCGCATCGGCAGGTGAAATAAAATTATCACCGTCAATATCGCCGATATTATGCAGAAAAAGGTTCATTAATGCCAAACGCCGGGTTCCAGCCACAATCTCATTTCCGAAAAAAGTTCGGTTTTTCAGAAAGGTATTCTGTTCTTTGTCAAGTTTGTAATTGGAAACCAGGTAATCATAGGCTGCCAGAAAAAATCCCCCGGTTCCACAGGCAGGATCTGCAATGGTTTTCAGCGGTTGTGGCCGGGCGCAGTCCACCATCGCCCTTATCAAAGCACGGGGTGTAAAGTACTGGCCTGCACCGCTTTTCACATCTTCCGCGTTTTTCTCTAAAAGCCCTTCGTAAATATCGCCTTTTACATCGGCACCCATTACCAGCCAGTTCTCGCTGTTGATCATATCAATCACCTTAGAGAGCATAGCCGGGTCCTGAATCTTGTTCTGGCTTTTGGTGAAAATCTGTCCCAAAATCCCTTTCTGGGTACTTAACTCGCGCAACAAGGTGGAATAGTGCAATTCCAGTTCAGCTCCTTTTTTACTGATCAGGCTTTCCCAATCAAACTGCTTTGGGATGTTCATTTCCCGTTTGTAGGGCGGTTTGGTGTATTCATCGGCCATTTTCAGAAACAGCAGGTAGGTCAGTTGTTCCAGGTAATCGCCATACCCGACGCCCACATCGCGAAGTGGATTGCAGAATGACCAGACTTTGGAGACTATGGAGGAGGTGTTGTTGCTCATTTTAGTTTTTTATGTTATCGTGCAGTTTATCGTGTAGGTTATCGTGCAGGTTATTTATTAAGCTTAAGTCTCATTTTTGGGGTTAAGAAATAACCTCCAGTTTGAGAAGCTGCACCTTTAAATTCAATTAAATCAGCTGCTCTTAATTGTTTGATATACCTTTCAATACCACTAATAGATAACCCTGTAGCAGTTTTATAATCAGGTGCCCGTTTACCTTCATTAGAAGCGATGGCAGATAAAAGTATTGCAAGCTTTTCTTTTACTCCTTTTGTTGTTCCTTCAATTGCTCCTTCAATTGCTCCTTCAATAGCTCCTTCAATAGCTCCTTCAATAGCTCCTTCAGGTTTAGGAATTACCATTTTAAAAACATGCCCCTCAATAAATTGAGTTTTAACGCCATGAGAATACTCATTGATTAATCTGGTAACATTAAGTACACCGGAACCCAGTTCATCAACCCTGCCAAGTTGAATGAAGAACTTAGCCAGCGCAGGATTTTTAGTGTAGGGAGCAAAGTTGAGTGGATCAATTGGTCCTTCGCCGTTCGGATTGTTCGCGTTTTCAGTTTCAACCCGGTTTGAATAAATGATGAACGAGCACGGATAGGCATTGGTATATTCACGATGAACAATCAGATTGGCAATAACTTCCCTGAAAATTCTGGTTCGAAGGCTCACCCGCTGGTCTCCCTCCATATAAAACTTGTCGGGCAGGTGCTTTGCAACAAATGCCATTAGTTGTTCGTAAGCCTCTATCAAATTGGTTTGAATGTATTCGCGGTCATCGTAACGATTGGTGTTTTCAATCCGGACCAGCGCATCAATCTTATAATGCGGCACAATCTGTTGAATCACTTCATCCTTTCCAAACAATAAAGCTGCTGCTAAGGTATATCCTTGCTCACCCGTTTGAAAATCACGTTTCCACAAACCAGCCATTTCCAACATTTGTGCATCGGTTAAAGCCAACCAGGGATGATTCGGATTATTGCTGCGAATTAAATTTCTTACTTTAGGGAATAAATCAGCATTGAAATCTTCGAAATGCAAGGCCGGATATATTATTCCTTCGGTATAGTGGTTGCGTTTACGGTTGTATATTTCAGCAATCTGATGAGCGTGGGCAACCCTGAAATCACCGTCGTTGCTGCGGCTGTAAATTACATTGGCCGTTTTGTGTAACTGAGAACTGGCCGGAACCTGCAAATGAATAATCCATTTCCCGTCTATCTGACAGGATTGGGGATAGAGGATAAAGGGCGGATCAAGTTTTTGAGGGTTATTGGAAAGATTTACCAGGTTGGAAATCATGGTTGGAACCTGTGATTCGACTACTCCTTTAACCACCCCATTATCATCAGCGCCTAAAATGATGTCTCCGCCATCAGCATTTAGCATTGCACAAATGGTTTCAAACAGATTCACAGGCAATGCCCCGACAGCCTCCTTGAATTCGAGGCGGATATCTTCACGTTGCGTAAGCAGTTTTCGTACTCTTTCGATGTTCAATTTTATCCGAATTGTATGAAAAATAATTAATTATACTTCAAGCAATGCTGCTTGTTCCAAAAAAGCAAATATACTCCAATTTACCGCCAAACCCAACGCCCACATCGCGCAAGGGGTTGCAGAAAGACCAGACTTTGGAGACTATGGAGGAGGTGTTGTTGCTCATAAATTGTAAAATTTGTCTTGTTTCCAGTTTTTAGGATTGTTGACGATATAATCGGAAATCCGATGGAATGATTCCCTGTCCCGAATTATACTATCGTGAAATGATCTTTGCCATTTGAATGCACATGCAGGTCTCGACCTGTCTGTACATTCAATCAAATGGATTTGTTTGGAAACGGTTGTTTTATATGCACCCATTAATTCGGATAACGATTTGATTTTTATTGTTTCGGATTCCTGTAACCGTAGGGACAGGTCGCGACCTGTCCCTACGGGTGCGAAAATCCGCATACGATCAATTTCTATTATTCCATGAATGTGATTTGGCATAACAACAAATTCATGTAATACAACGTATGGATATTGTTCACCCAACCAATACCATTGTTTTTCGGCAATTTTACCATATTCGTTTAATATCATTTGTTGTTCGGACGGTTGGCCGAAACAACAAATCCGGTTATGAACGCACGATGTTATAAAATACAGATTATCCGTTGAATAATCATATCCTTGTAGCCGGTTTGGTTTACGTTCGTGCATTATATTAATTTCCCTTCAAACGCCTTCTTCAAAATACTCTGTCTTAACGACTCCACCTGCAGCAAGCTATTGGTAATGGTTTCTTCAATTTTATCGCAAACAGTGAGTTTGTTTTCGAGTTCGGAGACGATTAGATGTTGTTCCTCAATTGGAGCCATGGGAACAGGAAATGTTTTTAAATCATCCAAGTTTAACCCGGCTTTCACTGCCCCCCTTTTGCTTTTATTCAAATAATGGACGCCGCCTGTCTTTGATATAATCCAATATCCAACAAACTTCTTATTGAAGTTGTTTGTGGGACGACATAAGCACACATGTTGGTTAACAAAAGCATTTTCAAGCTTAGGAGCTATTGCGAACATGCCTAAGTATCCTGTAATCGAAAAAAGGAAATCACCTTCCAGAACCTTTGTTCTTATACCTTCTGAATTTGTTGGAGGATTAACATATTGAATGTTGGTCGCATTTAAGTCCAATTCCAATGTGTCAAAATTCATGTTTGTAATGCGAATAAATATAGCCCCGATTTCTGAGTAATATTTTGCCCAACCTCTTGAACCGCTCGTTACAAAACTAAAAAGATCACCACTCTTTACCCATTTCCATCCCTTCGGCAACTTTCCATTTTCCCCATATCCTGGCTCCGGCTCGGCAGCGAAGGCAAGGCCATGGTTTTGTTTTTCCTTTTTGGCTTCGCGCCAAGCTTCAGTTAATTTCCCCTCAAACGCCCATTTCAACAAACTTTGCCGATACACTTTTAATTGCTGTTGCGCGGTAAGCAGTTGTTGCTTGCCGTTTTCCAGTTCGCTGAAGAGTTCTTCTATTTTAGAGACGATGGCGCATTGTTCGGGGAGAGGGGGAAGGGGAATCTCTAATGCTTTTAGAATTCCCTGGCTTATGTTTGGTTGAGCTCCACCAATACTTTGTTTTACTAATTTAGGCCTTCTATAAAATAGAAAATGAAAAAGATATTTTGAATCTACCTTCTCATTTTTATAAATTCCACAGACTGCCTGATTCGTCGCAGCTTCAATGCCAAGAAACGCAAGCTTCCCGATGGTTGCGCCATAAAGTGCTATTAATAGAGTCCCTTTGGGGAAAATTTTAGCACTTGAGCTTTTTATTGCTTCTTCGGTAATTTTCTCTTCTGAATTGAAAATCACTCCTTTGTTTAATTCACCTGATTTTACCCATGGAATATCCCCATTATAATATTTTGGTTGACTTCTATTTGGCGTTCCTCCGCTTGTTGTTTGGCAGACTTCCCCCAACTTTCTAACCTGCCAGTGCTTTGGTATTGTATTTATTTCAGTCATTTTATTTTTCAGTAACAACAGGCATTTCATGGTACACTTTTCCTTCAAGTATCTTACCGGCTTTCTTCTTATTGGTTCCTCCCCATTGTTTAAAATAAAAGGCCACATTGGCATTCCGGCATTGTTCTCTGATGTCCAGTATCCATTCTTCTTTTATGGGGCGTGGTGTCCGACCGCTTTCGCCACCAACAATTACCCAATCAATGCCGTTTAAATTCATAGCTGGCAATGAGGTTAGCAGTGGTTCACAGGATAAAAATTTCACCCTGGCTCCGGTTTGTCTTAATAAATCAATCCGGTTTACTACATCGTTGTTTTCTACCGTTACACCCATCCACAGGTTGTGCGGCCATTCCAGCCAGCCTTCGCTGTCGTAATACCTTAATATATCTGCCCTTTTGGTCAGTACCTGAAATACATGACGTGGATTCTCCCTGATTACCTTAAAAATCTGCTGAATATACGATATCGGAACATCCTTGTGAAACAGGTCGCTCATAGAATTGACAAAGATTACTTTTGACTTTTTCCAGGTATAGGGTTCGTTCAAGACTTCAGGGTGCAGGGTGAGCTGAAATCCGTTTTTGTATTTTTCCTGCCCCATGGCCTGCAAGCGGCGCGACATCACTTCTGCATAACAGAATTTACATCCCGAAGAAATCTTCGTGCACCCTGTAATGGGATTCCAGGTGCTTTCGGTCCATTCTATTTTTGTGGTTGCCATCTTATGTATTTATAACCTTGTATTCAATTAAATTATTATTGCGAAAAACATTCTCATAAGTAAGAGCTGGAGTTCTTCCTTCATAAGTAAGTTTGCTTTCCGTTTTCAATTTTTTTATTACTAATGAGGCATGACGTGGGATATGTCCATTAGAATAAGAATATAATAACGCAGACTTATTGGTATTTATTGAGCCATTCAAGATCTGTATTTCAAAGTCCCTTTGAAAAACTTGGATTTTCGTCATTTTTCTGTCTTCGAACATACTAAGTTGTGTTTTGGATTGATCACCATCTATATCGAAGTCTGCTTCACCATTTAGGCAATTTCGCTTCCACGCTATCTGTAAAAACTTATCTACAGCGGCATAATTCGAAGCACCGAAAACAATGCCATATATATTTTTTCCTTTTTTAATTGAGAATGGAAATAATTTCAACCTTGAATTTGGAGGAAGTTTCGACTTTATCTTATTAAGCACTAGACGATGAATATTTCTGTATTCTTCTTTCTCAAGTTCTACCTTTTCAAATTCAAGAACTTTTCTAAAAGCATCAGTTCCACCGAGCCATTTAAAGTAAGACGAGGAAACAAAATATAGGAAATCGGTTGTCTTTAGTTTTTCCAGTTCGTTTATGTACTCTTCAGAAATAAACTTGACTCCATTTTGGTCTAAATAAACAAGCGAAGGATATTTATTTATGAGAGGTAGTAATCTGAAAAAGAGTTCTTCTGCTTTTTCATTGTAATAGTTTACTGTTAGAAAGTACTTGAATTTTGGATTTTTATTTATGAACTCAGAACAATTTTCTTTCAGTGAGTAAAACTTGTTTTGCAATTTTTTCGAAGGCTCAAATTCATTGAAATGCAATACGACCTTTGTTTTCTTTAGGAGAATATTACCTAATTGCTCATTGATTTTTTGAAGAATACGAATTGGGCTACCCTCAACGTTTTGTGAATCATAACCTGGTCCTGAAAAAAAATCAAATATGTGTATCTCTGGTACAGCTTGCATTACAAATGTTGGTATCCAAGCCATAGCATAATCTTCGAAAATTTCAAGTTTGGCAATTGTTCCCTTGTCAAAAGGCTTAATATGTAAATCTTTATATCCCATTTTTAAGCAGCTAAAACTTCATTTAATTCGTCAATATTTTCGTCAGCCTATGTTCCAAACAACTTTAGGTTTCAAATTAAAAACCGTTCAGGAATCAACTGCAACACATCCTCATTATATAATCCCTGATTACTGTAAGAAATTTTTTTGTCATGCGCCAGTTTGCCAATGACAATAGCCGGATGAATGCCGTACTCGGCGGAGCATTCTTCTACTTTCTGATTGGCCAGGTAATGTGTATAGGATTCAAGGTATTTCAGAATCTGGGGATGTTTTAGCTTTTCAGCAGCCAAATTATTGGCCTCGGTTTCCATTTCGCTCGTTGCATCCTCTTTAAGATTGTCGAGTATAAAAGGCATTTCTTCATTCAGGTGAAGCAAAATATGAGCTATTTCATGAGCCACCGTAAACCAGAAATTATCAATCCGCTTATAACGTGCTGTATATACAATTACCGGATTGGTTCTAGATAAAAATGCAGCACCATCCAGATAGGTTTTCTGCAAATGGGGTAAAACAAAAAACAGCACCCCGGCTTCTGACAAGTCCCGGATGAAATTACTGATTCCATCTGTTTGAATGGTATAAAGATGTAGCGCATCAAACAGTTGTTTGAGTTTGCCTTTGTCGTAAGTGGGTCTTGGAAACTCCTCAGCCACAACTATGGCTTTACGATACCAGGTAATGGCATACGATGCATTGAATTGATTAAAGGCTTCTGATTTTCGGGGTAAGAATGGGAGGTACTGATTATCCAGGACCGAAAAATCCAGCTTAACCCATCCCCAGAAGGCAGTTACCTGTGCGGCAAGTTCCTGTGCGTTTGCAAAGGGAAGTATCCATCCTTTCGCCAGCATGTCTTTTACCGGCATCCGCTCATAGATTTTTGCCCGCAGATCGGCATCCATTTCTTTTACAGATTTTTCGCCTGCCAGCCATAATCTGTAATTGGCATCCAGATTCATCCAATATTGAGGCGAGGTATCGAATACACCTGCGAAAATTTTTGCCATTTCCAGGGTTACCGACTGCTTGTCTTTCAGGATTCTGTTCAGATGTTTAATGGTAATTCCGGTAACCTCCGAAAGGTCATCCTGTGTCCAGTTTCTATACTCCATCTGTTCCCTGATAAAGTATCCGGGGCCGAACTTCCTGGCTGGTCTTGGTTTCGATGTTTCGCCCATAAATGTGGTTTTTATTTCAGGCATAATGATTTGAGACTTCAACAATTTCAAACTCGCCGATTGTTTTCTCTGCGTTAAGCCAATCTATGCTGACCTCAAGCCGGTATTTATTTTTAAGCCGCATGGAATATCTGGTTTCAAATCCCTGAAGCTTTTCAAAATTCAACCCTTTATCGTTCCATAAGTCATAGATGTCAGTAGCAGCTTCTATCTGCTGAATGCGGGCAAAGAACTTTTCAATGATATCATCAGGCAACTTATACTTCCGGGATTTCCCGTCGGTATATAGTTTCCTGAGATTTTTGTTTTTGAACCTGAATTCCATGCGAGATATTCTGCAAATATACGACTTATTTTCTAAATGTCAATAGTAATATTGTACAATAAGGTTAATATGTCAGTTAATATTTACCTTTAAGTACAAAAAGTGTGTAAACATCGCCTGTTTTATGCAGCCAACACCTCATTCAATTCACTGATTATTTCTTCAGTCTGCACTCCAAACAACTGCCACATCCGGCCCAGTCCGCCCTGAGCATTAAAGGGGTTCAAATCAAAATCATCTTTTTCAATATGGAAGCTGTTGGCAACGTAATCTTTGATCATGCGTAGCCAATGCATCTGTTCTTCTGTAAATTTCGGGGCGCTGCCAGCCTGCTTTTTAAATACCCACTTCTGGAAATTTTTATCTACGGTTTTGTCGTAAGCCGTTAGCGTTATATCAAGTCCGCTAACTTTTCGGATAAGGGAAACTATGGCAGCCAATTCGTTGCGGGGCGAGCCATTGCATTGATCCAGTGCCTGATATGCCCGCCATACGTGCAGGGGAGCCAGGGCAGGCCTGTCGCTCTGTAGTTTTTCCAGCACATCCCTGATCATGGTGTAGGTAAGTTCGCGCCGGCGGTAAGGCTGATTGTAGAATATCTGCAAGGCAGTTAATTCATCCCTATGTTCTAGCATCCAGCTTTTAAACTCATGCACCAGTTCCGCAGCTTTTGCAACATTTTCGGTATCCCAGCCAACATTGATGGCTTCATCGGGATTGCTCAGGTCAATGCGCTGCTCGTGTGCTTTGCGCACATTTTCAATATACTCGTTCAGTTCACCGGTAAACACTTTGGCTGCGTTGTTCTGAAATTGTTCGGTTTCTGCTGCAATCGTGGCCTCAATTTCAACAGGAGAAGCACCTGCTTTGTCAATCCTGACTTTGCGTTCAATATCTTCGAGCGCATCGGGGTTATAGGCGTTTAGCAAATCTTTCGCCACCTGCGAAATTGTTTTACCACCTGCTTTTTCGGCAAACCGTTTCTTTTCTTTATCGGTAATCTGTTTCTCAAGACGAACCAACCGGCTGGCGAGTGTAGTAAACAATTCCTCTTCCCTTGCGCCAATGGCAATGGCCTGCAACAAATCTTTCAGGGGTACACCTGGCTTTTTCTCCAGGGGACGACTGTCTGTTTTCAGACTTTTCGTCACGCCGATGGCATCTACAATTACAAAATGGTCTTTGGTATATTTTGCAGTGGGTGTTACTTTGCGAAGGCTGTCGAGGTCAATGGTTCGGGTGCCACGGCCTTTCATCTGCTCAAAGTAGTTGCGGCTTTTTACATCGCGCATAAATAGCAGGCATTCCAGCGGTTTAACATCGGTGCCAGTGGCAATCATATCAACCGTAACTGCAATGCGCGGGTGATAGCTGTTGCGAAACTGTGCCAACGTGCTTTTAGGATCTTCGCCTGTTTCAATTACGTTATCATCAGCATCCTTCCGGTCTTTCGCCGAATTGTAGGTTATCTTCCTGCAAAAGCGGTTTTCTTCTGAAAACTCCTCTCTTACAATCCGGATAATATCATCGGCATGACTATCGGTTTTGGCAAAAATCAAGGTCTTGGGCACTTCAAAAACCATCCCTTGCCCATCTTCTGAAGATGATGCAGAATAACGATCAGGAAACAATCTGGGTAAATTATCCCTGAAGGTTTGAATAATGGTTCTGATCTGGTTGGGATTTACGATGTCCTTATCCAGTTGCGTTGCAGTATATTTCTCATCCTCATCCTGCAACTCCATGCGCTTTTTACGGCTCAGGCGCTCACGGTGCTCAATGTATTCACCTTTCCACAAGGTTGCACCCTGTTGGCTTATTTTGGTGTCAATAATAAAAATATTGTAGCCTACATTAACACCATCGGCAACCGCCATTTCATGAGAATACTCACTAACCAGATTCTGGTTAAAGTAACCGATGGTCCGTTTATCAGGAGTCGCTGTCAGCCCGATTTCAAATGCGTCGTAATACTCCAAAACCTGTTTCCACAGGTTATAGATGCTTCGGTGGCACTCATCAATCACAATAAAATCAAAAAATTCAACCGGCATTTTCGGGTCATATTCTACCGGTGGAATTTCACGGGGCTGGAATTTGCGTTCATTGGGATTCTCCTCTTCAGCCTGCTCTTCCAATTCGGTTCCCTTCAGGATGGAATATAACCGCTGAATCGTGCTGATGCAAACCTGGCTGTCGTTTGCTATATAGCTTGATTTAAGCCGTTGAACGCTGTATAGTTCGGTAAACTTACGGTTGTCATCGTTAGGCAGATACGACATAAACTCCTGCTCCGCCTGTTCGCCAAGGTTTTTTGTATCAACCAGAAATAGTACCCGTTTTGCTTTTGCAAACTTTAGCAAACGGTAAATGGCAGTGATGGCCGTAAAGGTTTTCCCCGCCCCGGTTGCCATTTGTATAAGGGCTCTGGGCCGGTTCTCCCTGAATGAGTTTTCTAATTTGTTAATCGCGTTTATCTGACATTCCCTCAACCCCTCAGTTTCCAATACCGGCAGATCATGCAATCTACATCTGAGCGATTTATCATTCTTCAGCCATTCCCTTAAGGTTTCGGGCCGGTGAAAGTTAAATATTTCTCTGGCTCTGGGTTTTGGATCAGTAAAGTCGGTAAAGCGGGTTACTTCACCTGTACTGATATATACAAATGGCAGTGGTTCGTTTTTCAGGTGTTTAAGCCTGGCATTGGCATAGTCTTCGCCCTGATTTTCGTGCACATTAATCCGATGGCCTTCTTCTTCTCTTTTTGCTTCAATTATGCCACATGGCTTTCCATCAACAAACAACACATAGTCAGCCGGACCTACATCGGTCAGGTATTCCTTCACCGCAATTCCTGTTCCTGCAAAAAGATTTACCTCCCTGATTCCCTGAATGATCCACCCACTGGCAGTTAATTGCCTGTCGATGTGATCTCTCGCGATTTGTTCGGGGGTTTGGTTGGACATTTTGAAATTTTATTCGTCAAATATCAAACTTTAAAGCGATTCGAAATAGGTTTTAATTTTCTGGGCCATCAAGTATTGGTGCTCAAACGCCCTGCAATTTAACGAATATTCCTTATTTGAGTTGCTATACATTGACCAAATATTTGCTTTAGCCAGCATTTAAATCAAATTCCGACTTTTCAGATACGAACTTATCACCTTTTCATGCTTGATTAAATAAAATCAGTTAGCAACTGGCCGATAAATGCCAATTCCTTTCTTTTTTGTTCTTCAAACTTACCATAGTTCGAAAAATGAAGGTGTTTGTATATGGTTTTTCCCGGTTTCTGATAATAAATTGCCAGCGGGCAATCTATGCCAATTGGTCTGGAGCGCAACCAGGGGAATTGGCCGGATGAATGCATTAAGCGGGCAACGCCGTCCGGTATAAAAATATATTTGGCCTTTCCTTCCAGTATAGCTGTATTCAGTCTTTTTAGATGTGAGAGATCAAGGTCATTGCCTTCAATTTTATTCCGACCCACTGTTGGCACATGAAGTAATTCGGCAAAAGAGACCAGGCTGGCATGCTCTGGCATAAAACCAATTTTAGCAAAACTGCGATGATAGAATTTCCCATCACCGGTATAACCAGGAAGCAAGAACGGATGGTGCACTCCGTACTTTTGCCAAAAAACTGCTCCATCCTGATGATACTCCATGATTTTGGGAAATACTGGATGCGTTTCAATTTGTGCATCATAGTTTGCATCCAGACCGATAAATAAAAAGGTGGCTTGCTCAGGTGCAACACCCTGGTAGGGTTTCTCAAAGAAAGTCTTCTTTAATTGATCACTGGGATGTAAATTGTACATGATATAAAATGGCTAACCTTTGATTTAATTCAGTAGCAGTTTAATTTAACAACTGTTTTTCATAATCATAGAAAAAATCGCGCTCTTTTTCCTTTTCAAACTTCGTTAGGTAATCCTTCCCAATATAACTATACTTGAGCCACTTTAATGGAACTACGAATAAGTGCTTTGGATTGTCACCTTCTCCACCAAAGCCGATAGCAATAAATACAGGAATCCCTTTCTCTTCTTCATATTTCTTATAGCGTTCAAATTGCGCATCTGATTCAAATTTGAAGCCCTTATTCTGATCATTCTTTCTCCATTTGCATTCCACTGCAAAGTGATGGCTTCTACCCTTTGTATTTAATTCCATCAGAAGGTCGGGTTGTGGTGTAGTTGCTGCATATCGTCCCTCTACAAATTTATCACCGGCCCACTCTTTAATTTTATAATATTTGGGACTGAACTTTTTTACGATATACTTTTCAAAATCATTACCATTTTTCACGTTTGGGTCAATGAGCTCTGTCTCTGGCTTAAGCTTTCGTTCTGCCAATCTGCTCTCCGCCTCCTTTACTGCCAAATCAGCATCAGAATCACTATCCTGTGCAATTTTTCTGAGGGCATTTTTTTCGTTTGAAGTCAGCACGCCATCCGCTATTGCAGTATCAATGGCCACTTCCAGCCGCATTCCATCGGACATAACCGGAATATCTGTGACTTTATGCTGTTTTGGAAAGAATACAACTCCGGCAATGATAAAGATAACACCAACAACAATGAGCGATACAGCAATCATTTTCGACATTTTTAGTAAAATTGGAGGTATAGTAACTACACAAATGTAGTAACATTCCGTAGAGTGAACAAAAAATTTACTTACCGGCAGAATTATCCTACAAAAAAACTCCTTGAAGCAGAATTGTGCGATGGATGGTTGTCTGGCTTCCGAATTCGACAACATCTTCTATTTGAAATCCCATTTAAACGTCATTGAAACGGGTATTATACACTTTTATAAGCAATTTGAAACTTTTCAGGAGGCTCGGGTGATTTCTGATCATGTGCCGGTGGTTGTTAAAATTGTTTTCTTGTAATTTACCGGTAAGGAGCAACGAAACCCATTAATCCAATAAATTTTAATTGATCTATCTTGTATTTTTTGAATATTTCGTACATTTGCAGTCCCGTGGTAAAACAAGGGCTGTAGCGATTCGCTGCAAGGGCCTATAGCTCAGTTGGTTAGAGCACCTGACTCATAATCAGGTGGTCCCTGGTTCAAGTCCAGGTGGGCCCACAAAAATCCAAGGCTGTCTTTTTCAGGACAGCCTTGTTTTGTTTTAGATTAAACAAGTAATATCCTTGCAATAGTTTATCATCTAATAGCCCGTCTTCACAGCATTCTCTAGCAATTCCCGGTTTATGTGAAGCGTTACATTTTTCGATTCCAGAAATTCCAGCAAATGCAGGGTATTCAGATTGCCCACCATTTCGTAACCTGTCATTGGGCAACCACCTATGCCACTGATTACTCCTTCGTACCAGCGGCAACCGGCACCCCAGGCAGCTTCCAGTTTTTCATACCATTCGTTGGGGCGGGTGTGGATGTGAAGCCCGAATTCATGATCAGAAAAATCACGGACTAATGTCTTATATACTTCTGAAATCATTGAGGATGTGGCAACGCCGATGGTATCAGCCAGGGTTATGGTGCGTATGCCTTTTGCGGAAAGCAGCTTAATATGTTCTTCCAGTATCCCGATACTCCAGGGATCATTGTATGGGTTTCCATAGGCCATGCTCATGAAAATCCTAAGGGTCTTGTCTGATTTTTCACAAATTTCAAGCAATTCATCAATGATGAGGAGTGCCTTACCGTGATCAGCATTTATGTTCTTTTTCAGGAAAGTTTCAGAAGTTGAATAGGGAAAGCCAAGAATATCCACTTTCTGCTGGCTGGCAGCATCATGCCCACCTCTTGCATTGCCCACAATCGCCATTAATTTGGTTTCACTTCCTGATTTATCCACCAGCTCCAGCACCCTTCCCTGATCCGCCATTTGTGGAATGGCCTTTGGCGATACAAAACTGCCAAAATCAATCACATCAAAACCCACTTTGAGTAATGCATTGATGTACTCGGCCCGTTTTTCGGGAGTAATAACGTAAGGAAGACCCTGCTGGGCGTCTCTGGGGGACTCGGTTAGTTTTATTGGGTTTTCGTTTTTCATTAGCAATGGTTGTTAAAATGACTTGGGGACAAGGAGATGGGGGGACAAGGGGATTGTTTTGTGGAGGATGCGTTTTTCATGTAACACTGTTTTAGTTACGACATCGGGAATAGAAGTATCAACCATGAATTTTAACTGTGTATATTTCATTTCTGTGGTCCAATTATCCATTTTTCAGATTGATTGATCATCACAACCAGTTGAGCGACAATAGATTCATACTCTGCAAACATTTCTTCATTGAATTCCTTGGTGATGTAACCTGATCTGAGTGCGAGTTCAAGCCAGACCTGGGTTTCGGTAGCTTCTGTCTCTGAGTCGTTTAGCTTAGCTATGAACGCTGCCTTATATCGCCTCCTTCTCCAGGCTTCGCCTATATTCGCACAAACACTTCTTGATGCGCGCCGCATTTGATTTGTCATTGAATAGACTTCCTCCTTGGGAAAGGTTTTAGTAATCTCAAAAATCTTCATCGAAGCCTCAATCGCAGCCTGATAAACCCGCAATTCCCGAAAACTGTTAATTTTCATAGCTTATCTTTTTGATACGTATCATTTCCATTTTTTATTCTCTTACATCTCCTTGTCTCCCAGTCTCCAATTCCCCTTGTCTTTTTTCTCCCCTTGCCTTCCTTTCTCTTTCATCTTAATAAACACCTAACAGGTT